>JAEHJW020000944.1_pt1 | contig 11790 bp, 12 predicted proteins | sample 9271431 | NCBI WGS metagenome assembly JAEHJW02
AATACTATACAATGGAATATATAACGGAAATGAAATAAATTTAAATATATCAGAATATCCCGCAGGAACATATCTTTTACAAGTAAACCAAAAAGTTCAAATTGCAACTTATAAAGTAATAAAGGAGTAATAATAATGAAATCATTTATTTTTTTATTATTTATTATTTTGATTGCAAACTTGAATATAATTTATACTCAAACCAGACAAGCAGCACAGCTAAAAATGAATTATTTAGGTAATACAATTTATCTTGATACTCATCAAGATTTTAAGCAAAATAATTTTGTTCTTGGTTGGCACTGGGATGGAGGTTATAAAATGAGTCAATCACTTGGGATAAATCAGATACATGTATGGACAGAAGTTGCATCATATTTAGGTGGACCATTGAAGTATTTAAATCCAGATGAAATAGACACATTAAATCCACGCATAGGAGAAAACGCAAAGATGATAATGAACACACCATATGTAGGCAATCATTGGGAAGGATTTAATATAGCGGCAAATATGGGAATAATGTATGAACCAACCTATGAAGTAAATTTAGCAAATCCAGTGAATAGTTTTATTCCAAGAAAGTATGATACAACAAGATATGCGTTTGGTTTTGGAGTTGTTCGGGGTTATGTAAGCAATGACTCGCTCGACCCAAACTATGACAGATTGCAATTGAGAACATCATTTTTAATAGATTCGCTTAGTCATTGGGAACAAGATTCAATTGTATTAAAAGAACCTTGGAAATGTGATTTATTAAGTGCAAGGTCATTAAGTATGTATTTGGATACTGATAAAATAACGTATAAAATTCAAAATAACAAAATTGGCAATATTTATAACAAGTCAATTTTAGATACGCCATTTGTCCAAACAGATACTTTGTATGATGCGGATTGGAAAGGAGTAAATTTTTATCTTTCAATAAATTTACGAAGACTAAATGATAATGATGTATTAATTAATTCAGATACACTATTAGCGATAAAGATGCCGTATATAACTGGCTTTGAGGATAATTTCCCAAGACAATATGGAACAATAAAGTTTGATTCAATTCCCAGTCCTAATTATGATTCAACTTTTTCATTACCGAACGGTCGAGGAATAATAAGGAAACTTATACCACATAAAGGAGATACAGTTATATACATAACACGTGCAATGCTGCCAAGAGGTATTGAAAGTGAGCGAGATATTACGATTTCAGCATTTTTTGCTTGTGATAATTTAACTAATCCATATAGAGAAAATCATAACATACCACTAAAAGGCTTTCCAGACCCAAATTTACATCAAAACAAGAAAATTGACTCCTTAAAAATTGAAGTAAAATATATGGGAAAAGGAGACATAGGTATAGACTGGTTATCAATAACAACCAGACCGACAAGGGAATTAAGCATGGGATATTTTGATAACACATTAAAGAACAAAATTCAAGAATGTCTTGATAGTGTTACTATACCAGCATTTACTGATAAAAATATAAAACCATTCCGATGGTATTTAATTGATGAACCGGGGAATGAATATTGGTTTACCAGAAATTATTACACAAAATTACTTGGTAAAGTATTTACATTTGAAGGAGGAGAGGGAACACCACAATTTATATATTATTGTGATATTCCTGAAGATTGGTTAGGTCAAGGTGGCACAAAAGGCTGGCGGACAAACCCGTATATGCCATACCATACTTGGCCACCCGCATTACCTGATAGTTTATTGCCTTTTGACCAAGCAAAATACGATGACCTGAATGATGCCACATACAGAAATTTAGTAGATTTAATATATAATCAAAAAAATTTAGGATGGCCACAACAAGCCTGTTATGATTTCACCTATGATTCAAATTTAGGAAGGAGCGAAAGAGACAATCTGATATCTCAGTCTAATTATGAAACATTGCACTATAATGATTTTAATTACTTACAGAGGAATGGAATAAATCCAACAACTTATGGTGGTTATGGACATGGACTTCAATTAGAGATAGAACAATCAATGTATAATAGTGCTTTTAATGGAGCAAGTAATAGATATTTATTTGATACGATTCCTTGGTGGGGGCAAATTTGGCTTGATGGGAGATACTCGCTTGCTGGTCTTGATACAATTAATAAAAATACAGAAATGAAGTTAAGTTCTACATTTTTACCTTATAATTTTCCGAGTAGAAGTTTAACGGGTGAAGAGTTCAGGTATTTTTTAGATAAAATACTAATTTTAGGTGGAAAGGGTATTATCGTAGATGGGGAATCAGAGTTTCCTGTAAATTCAAAAAATATTGGCTCTGTTTTATATCCCGCAAGTTTTAAACTACATCACGGACAATTCTTAGTAGACAATCTCTTAATGAACAATATGCAGGATTGGGATTTTCTTAAAGATAACAGAATAGGTTCAGACTATTTAGATTTAAACGATACAAATGAGACACTTGCCGCAAGAATAAACATAGACACAGTTGCATCAAATTTACATATTGATAAAAATAAATATTATGTTGGAAGAAAATCAGAAAGAATAGAATTAAAAAAAGTAAGCAGTTTTATAAAGCATAACGAAGGAACTCTTTTAAATTTAAAATTTAAAGCTATATTAGACAAAGGTTTTCAAACATTTTATACACAAGATCCAAATTTGACAACAAATAATATATTAAGCAAATATATAAATTTTGACGAAATTAACAATCATTTTAACATATGCACACGTCCAATAGAACGAGATACAATAGGCTGTTATAATTGTCATATTAAACCATACTATGAACAGCATTACTGGACAAATTTAACATTAGACAGTGGATTTTACGATATAACATTGTTAGCACATAATTCAGATGAGAATATGCAAAGCACGATATATCTGGGAGTTCAGAATCGGCGAACAGACCCATTGGTATATATAACAGACCAAGATTCATTAAATTATAATTTACCAAGTTATTATCATACAGGCTATAATTTTATACCGACGGCAGAGTTTGATAGTTTGGTAAATTTTGGGATTGCATATACAAATCAACAGCAAGAAGATTTAAGACAATTTTACAATACGTTATGGTGGAAGCGATTAGGTTCGAGGGAAATAACGATACCATTTAATAAACAACCGTTAGAAGTAGTATATTACATCGATCCATATTATGGAAGAAGGGTATGTGGTTTTATGATGAACTATGCCGTAAAAGTTAAAGAACTTGGATATGATATGGCAGAATGGTATATGCAGAGACCGTATAATGACAAAATATGGGATGCTTCAAAATCAGACAAAATGAAAGTTTTATATTTCAACCCCGATACAGTTAATTTAGTAATGAAGTTGCTTCCAGGACAAGGTAAGATATTAAAGGTGGATTATGAATACGCATTTCCATCACCATCACGGGATATTGGACTATTTCCAACATATTGCAATCAAATTGAATACCTTAAACCGGCAGTTCAATATAAAGGAACGATTTGTGATTCATTAATAAATACCCGACCATTACTTTCAAAAGGTATCGTAATTTCATTAGATGTTCCTATTGATATGAAATACACTCATCTTCCTGATAACACACAGCAAGCAAGTGGAATTTCTTTACCTCCCTGCACATCGGATGATGCCACAATGATGACAAGTAACCCACCAAAAATCGTTGCCAGATGGGAAAACATAAATGGAACATCAACGATGCGTTATTATATGGTGTGGAATGGCATTTGTTATTGTGATTATTCAAATTCTGGTGGTATATATATTGGTAGTGGAACATTAGTAAGAAATGTTCCTTGTGATAGTATTCACAATAGTATAAGTTCATCAGAAATAGTAATGGATAGTGTAAATCGAATTGTAAAAACATACTCAACATTAGGTTTTCCAACAAGAGACCCAAATTATATTGGCGTTACAACAATCAATGCATCAGCACTTAGGAATTATGTATCTTGGGACGATGCTGAACTTGGCATTGGTATTGGGTGGATGTATCCAGGTGATTCGTTAATTAGAGGCACAACATATATACCAAACGTGCAAATGCCGGGAGGAGAATTATTTACAACACTTGTAAATCCAGAGATGAACAGATATTCAAGAGTAGATTTAGGGGAAGACGAATGTGCATTAGTTTTTGAGGGTAGAAAATCGGCGACATTAGATGATTCAACAAATCAATTATTCTATACAAGAATAAAAGTAGATTCTCTAGGTAATATAGTGCCGTTTTTACCAGTGATGTCTTGTGATATGGCTTATCTAATGCAAAAAGATATAACAGGTAGGGTTTCAATGATAAGTTATGGAACAACAGGCACAAGACATCGCAATGCAAGAATAATAAGGAATGTAGCCAAATATCAAATGCCGAATTTGATTGATTCATTGCCAGGCAGTCTTGCCATAAAAATGGATAGAGTAATATGGGAAGCAACCGATGAATTAGGGAATAGCATTGTAGAATATTCAGGTTATGATTACAGAGATACAATAAGCATAGGACAAAGCGGAATAGAATGGAAACCTTATTGTTATTCTGCAAAAATACCAACAGTAATAAAAGCAATAAATGGGAATGTAAAATCACCAAGTTTAGCCCAAGGAGTAATGAAAGATCAAGTGGTAATAAATGGATTAGACACAGAAATAGTAAAGACCTATTATAACGATTCGGCAATGGTAATGGCATTTGGAGTAAATGATAGTTTAATATATCAAATACCACAAAATTTCTGGACATTAACAACGGGCGGTGAATTTTCACTTGATGTCATACCAAACATTAACGAATTAAGTGGCAGAGGTAAAGATCCAGTATTGCCAGAATTAATGAGTGTTAAAGATGATAGTTTGTATCAATATATGAGAATATTTTATACATCAGATTCATCGGAGAGCAAGCAATCAAGCCAATATTTTTATAAAGGGATAAACTTTAATGATAAGTATAACTATTTCATAGGATTTAGTAATAAAGAGGGAGAAGGCAAGTGGTTTTCACCGATAGCATTATTAGATACAAACGGGATACAATCGCCTAAAATAAATATGTATAACCAAAACAAGGGACAATATATACCAAAAGATACAATATCTACGGAATGGTTCACAATAGGACAAATAAAAGGGTTAAACTATCTTGAACAAGGTAATATGATAAGTGGATATGCAATGGAAATAGAAAGACAACGAGATGGAAAGATATGGGAAATAACAGAAAATAAAATTAACAGCAAGAGCTATAAATTTCATCAAAAAGTATTCATAAATGGTCAAAATGAAAAATATAGAATACTTTGGGTAAAACAAGTAGGCATAAAACGGATTGAACAGTTGCTTATAGGAAATCTTCCTGAACGAATGTTGTTAAATATGGATGGTGATGAAATGTTGCAAAAGACGGGCAATGTCAACGAGCAAATAGTTGATTTAAACGGAGAAAGTTATGCAACAAGCGAGAACAAATTGCAAATATTGGCATATCCAAATCCAGCAAAGGAAGAAATATATGTAGTTGCATACTTACCACAAAACGAAGTAATCCAAGGCAACAATTCAGAGAAAATGAATATAAAACTTTATAATTCAATGGGTCAAGAAGTATATACCAAAGAAATAACAGCAGGTCAATTAGTTAGAATACAAACATCAAATCTCGAAAATGGAGCATATTTCGTAAAAGCTACACTCAATAACAATAATACAACAATACCTACTGCTACAAAAAGTATTATAATACAGAAATAACAAAGGTAATTCCTCTTATATTTTCCCCTTTCAGAACAATTTGAAAGGGGGATTTTTTTATTTTTCTAAGATATAAATAATTTGCTTAAGAATCCTGATTTGTTCGGAAGCGGATTTTGCATTTAACTTGTTATTGAACAATTTGAGAGCATCATAATAAAGACGACTTCCAAACTTAATTTTCATAAAAAGGTCATTAGCCCTAGATTTAAGTTTGTTAATCTCTAATGTGTTGTAAGACATATAGATTCATAGCTCATATTTAGCCCCAGATTGACATATACGAGCGATTAAGATAAAAGAAATAGTATTTATCAACTTTTAGTTTTCAGTTCATTACAGACCATTTAAAAGCCTTATTTAGCAAAATAGCGTTCAATGCGATAATTCTTTACAGCTTCATCATAATGTTCAAGACAATACGGAGAAAATATACCACTTAATTGAGAATAAAGCAATCTTTTAGCAATTTTTCCGCAAATAATACATTGTTTTTCTTTTTCATTATCTGCTTTCTTCATATTTTTGAGTAAAAGCACATCTTGGGAATTCATTACAAGCAAGGAATTTCCCATATTTACTCCTTTTCAAGACTATTGTGCCGATTTTACAGTGAGGACAAATATCACCCTCCTTAACATTAGTTAATTGTCTTAACAATTCTTTTTCTTCTTTTGTTAAATGATTATCCATAAATTGATAATGTAGTTGAATTAAATGCAAGAATAATTTGTTATAACTTGCAAAATTTCCATCAATTTTTATTTTATCTAATTGATGAATTGTAGTTTTATTGAGCCTAAAACTTTTTGGTTTGTAATGTATTTTTAACATACTACCATATTATAGTATTACACGCCCTCCCCACCAGACAATCTAAACTCACAGCCTTTCGCAGATTAGTTTAAACATCATATAGATCTAGATAGTATTCTTAATGGGTAAACGAGCCAGAAAGATACACTTGTCCAAAATGATAATTTAACAAAACTTGCTTATTAAAATTGTCTAACAATGGTTTTAAAAGTGCAGAAAACCTGCGATAGGTGTTGAGATGAGTTGCTGTTGCGGTCTAATTGTTTTAAATCGCTCACCGCTCTATGGGCACGATTATACTAACAAAGTTATTATAGCAAATTGGCAAACCCAATGTAAAGGCTGAAATAATTGATATTTTCATATTGTAATTACTAGAATTATCAGACTTATCCACAGGTTGTTCACTTTCATTTATTTGCTATAATGGTAATATAAATTACCTCAAACTTATGTATTACATTCAAAAGAAGTGGACAAACGCAAAAAAACAAGAATACAATGGTTATCTCTACGACTCAAAATTTGAAGCGTCATACGCCCAAGAACTTGACTTAAGATTAAAAGCCAAGGATATTAAAGGATATGACAGACAAGTGAATCTTGATCTAATAGTTAACGGATATCTTGTTTGCCAGTATAGAATTGACTTTATTGTTTATCATAATGACGGAACTGTTGAATATGTCGAATTAAAAGGACTGTATTCGCAAATGTTCATATTCAAATTTAAATTATTTGAGGCACTATACTCGGATAAACCAGATGTAAAGATTACAATAATCGAGCAAGGAAAATTTAACAGACCGAAGTCTAAAAAACAAAAGTATGCCTAATGAAAAAAAATATGGCAATGTAAAACGAGGAGTTTATAATATCAATGGAAAAGAGATATTTTTCAGGAGTAAATGGGAGGCAAACTACGCTTTATACCTTGATTTCTTAATTAAAAATAAACAAATAAAATCATGGGAATACGAAGCACAAGTATTTATCTTTGAAGCGATAAAGTTAGGAACAAGAAGTTATAGACCAGATTTTAAAGTTTATAATAATGACGGAACGATAGAATGGCACGAAGTAAAGGGATATATGGATGAAAAAAGCAAAGTAAAATTAAAAAGATTTAGCAAGTATTATCCTAATGAAAAACTTATTCTAATAGACAGTAAACAATACAAAGAGTTAAGTAAATGGAGTAATCTCTTAAATTGGTATTGATAAATATTTAGAAAATCTTCCACTGAATAGACAGAATAGAAATTTATGAACTATCTGGAAAAATAGAATAGCACTTCATTTTGATCCATCTTATAAATTGCAAATGAAATTATTTTCAATTTAAACAAAAGGTAAAAAATATGGATTTAATAGAAGGCTTTTTAGAAGACTGTGGTAGTTTAGTAAAATTACTCTTTGGAAAAGATGAGAAAAAAGACAGCAGTAAAATAGTAGAAGACTATTTTAATTCTCAGCACAACAAATGTGATAAATTGAATAAAGAAACAAACCGCTTAGTAAAAGACATACTTATTGAATTGAATTTAAAACATAAGAAGTAAGTAAAACCCCCAAATATAAAAACTTGGGGGCACTTAACCATCGATTAAGATTTGTTAGAGGATAAATGGTTTATCCACTTGTCAAAAGTCTCCTTATTGATGCGAACCATACCTGATTTAAACTTAATATAACCAGGTATCTTTTTACTCTGACCTAAACTATAAACAGTTTTAACAGAACAGAGTAAGATAGAAGCCACATCTTTAGGAGTGTAGAAGATTTGGTCTTTCATAAGAACCTCAACTACTCACTCCTCACTATCCCGAATTGTTGACAATAGACAAATAAACCGCCTCCACTTATTAACCCAACTAACGAGCCTAATCTCGTTAATCTTTCTTAAAAACAAAATTAACAAAAGGTATCAAAATGACAATGGAAAACATAAGAATAGTAGAAAATCCAGAAACCAATCTGTTTAGAATAGAAATTAGGATCAAAAGGAAAGTTTACAGGACTGAACATATTTTCCTATCAGAAAGTATGTCAAGAATAATTGCAAAACAATTTGAAAAAGCAATTATTTATTCTACGGGTAAGACTGATATTCTTAGAGATGCAGAAGTGATATAATTAAGTTATAGTTCATTTAAAAAACAAAAGGTGATAAAATGGCAGTATATTCAAGAAAAGTAAAAGATGGAATACGTTGGTATTATAAATTTGATTATTCAGGAATTACATATTTTTCAGGATGTATTTATAAGACAAAGGGCGAGGCAAAAAGAGCAGAAAATGAAGAGAGATATAATTTAAGAATGAAGCAGGTTGAAACAGTTAATTTATCAGAAATCATACAAGAAAGAATTAATTTTCTGGGAGTTCGCAAATCTAAAAAATATGTTAGTGAATCAAATAGATATTTAACAATATTTTTTGAACATATTGGAGATATTGCAATCAACCATATAAAGAAAAAAGATGTTCAAGATACATTAACAATTTATCAACAAACATTAAAATCAAGGGGACATGATAATTATGCGGTTAATGCTATGTTAAGAGCGATAAAAGCATTATTTAATTTTGCAATCAATGAATTAGAAATTAAAATTGAAAATCCAGCCGCAAAAATTAAAAATTTCCCAATTGATATACATTTCAAGTATATACCAACAGATGAAGAAATTGATAATTTACTAGCAAAATGCGATGAAGGTCAAAAAGAATTAGTGCTTTTTGTCAGACATACAGGAGCTCGAATTGGTGAAGCTTTGAAATTAAGCACGGAAGATATTTTCGAGGATAAAATTGTATTATATACAAGAAAAAGTTATAATTCTAATTTAACACCGAGAAAAGTCCCAAAACCAGATTTTATGTATGGTAAAGAATATCCCTTGGAAGTATTTGGTCGATGGAAAAGCACTCCAGATTTTTTAGATGAAAAACTTAAAAAGATGAGAGTAAAAGTTTGGACTTGGCATAATCTCAGGCACAAATATGCTAGTGAATTAAGCAAGAATGGTGTTCCAATTTTTGAAATTATGAATTTGTTGGGTCATTCTAATTTATCTACAACACAAAATTACTTGCAACTATTAGCAGATTAGTAAAAAATAACAAAAAAAACAGTGCAATTATTAGAGTTATAAGAAAATTATTCAAAATGAATGATAAGAAAAATCATATAAAATCGTAGCCAAATCGTAGCCAGAAAATGAATGGCGGTTATTGAAATCTCAGTAACCGCCATATTTTATTACAAGCTGCCTCGTTAGGGCTCGAACCTAAACTCTTCTGATCCAGAGTCAGACGTGTTGCCAATTACACTACGAGGCACTTTTTTGAACTTTTTCAAATAACAAAATTTTAATAATTCAAAATTACTAAAAATCAACGAAAGACAATCATTATTTTAATTAAATTTTAATAATTTTATTAAAATTATTTTTGTATCTGTTGCTGGTGTTGGAGTTTTATTTGAAATATTTGTATCCATTACGTAATTAAAAAGTTTTAAGGGTAAGCCTAAACTTTTGAGATATAATTGAATACTATCAGATCTGCTTTGTAAAAATGCTTTCGCTAAATCGGCAGCAGGAATTTTTACTTTCTTAGTTCTTGTTCTTCCTTTTACTTGAATTTTTTGTGTAACTATTTTAGGCTTAAATTTTATTCCAACAGCAGACAAATGTATATCAAATTGTGTGTTCTTGTTGAGAGAGTAAAATTCTTTAAAGGTTTTGAGAAAGAATTTCCCATCATCGCTCAAAGTAGAATCTTCATCTGCAAAAAGATTAATATTTGCAATTTCCAAATTTTCTTTCAATTGACGAACAACATAATTTTTGCTTAATTCTTGATAACCATCGTATTTTTCAACGTTCAAAGGCACAATTCCCCCGATTTCTATATAACCTCTAAATACAGGTATATATATTTTACCTTGCTTGAGAACTAATTGATAAGAACCATCGCTATTTGAACGCACAATAGTAGGAGACTGCCCTTCTGTTAAAAATCTCATTTCAGTCCCCACAGCTTCACCTAAATCATTTTTTACTGTTCCTGTGTACAGAACCACATCTTTAGGTTGTGAAAACAAAGTTATTTGTGAAAAAAGAAGGGAAAAAAATACTGCAAAGAAGATGTTATTTCGATTGTAATTTTTCATTTTCACCATTATCATTTTTAAAATATTTGTTGATAAATTGATTTAGTTTATTTTGAAATTCACTAATATTTGAATTATTTAAGACGATTGAGTTAGGATTTTTAATAAAACCTTTTTGGATTATTTGCTCAATTAATAATTGCTCTTTATCAATAAGATGGAACTTAAAGGCATCATTTGTTTTGTCTGATTTTGTATTAATTTTGCTACTTTCTTGCTCTGATTTTTTCTTCAAATTAATAACTTGATGATAAATAGAAGTTTGCGAAGTTGCCGCTTGCCGAGCTAATTTATCGCATATCTCATTCATTTCTATTCCCGAATGCCCTTTTATCCAAACAAAATCAACATCGTATTTATTGAGCAAGAAATAAACTTTTTCCCATAAATCTTGATTTTTAACAGGTTTTTTGTCTTGTTTTATCCAATTATTTCTAGCCCAAAATTGCAACCAGCCGGCAGTAACGGCTTGTACAATTAAATTTGAATCAGTATTAATTACTAATTTGTATTTTTTGTCGCTTTTTTTATTTTCATCAAAATAAGATAACACACTAACAACAGCGGACAATTCCATCCTATTATTAGTTGTTTTAGGCTCGGATTCAGAATGTTCTACCCTTTTATTATCAAATAAAAGAATCCAAGCAAAGCCACCTGCCCCTGGGTTACCCAGACAAGCGCCATCGGTAAATATTTCAATTTTGTCATTCATAGTTTTCAAAAATAACAAATTTGCCTTTAATAACATTTCTTGCAAGATTAATTTGTTTTATGCGTCTTTCTTATTTATAATTAAAATTTTATTGTTTACTTTATTTTCTTAAAAATAAATTGGTGTATTTATGAATATTAGCAAATCAACAAACCCAGATGATTACGAGATTTTAATCCGTAAAAGAGGTGAAAATAAATATGCTTCTTATTGTCCCCAAATTAATTTTATATTACATGGTACTGTTCACGAAGAAGTATATGATGCAATGACAACAAAAGTTAATGAACATATATCAAAATTAAAATTACTAAATAACGAAAATTAA
>JAEHJW020004713.1_pt1 | contig 11790 bp, 16 predicted proteins | sample 9271431 | NCBI WGS metagenome assembly JAEHJW02
AGGCAGGTGAGGGCAGAGCGAGGATTGAAGATGAGCCCATGCTGATCGGCGCTGGGAGGGGAGGTGGGATATGGCCGGGTTAGGTACACCCGCAACAGCCCGCTCATCATCCGCGTTAGGAGCGAGGTCAAGGCCAATAAGCCGAGGCGGACATTGGTACCCGGATAGAACCAGGCATTTGCGTGTCGGGGCCGAGATGAAGTCCTTAAGCAGGGAGCGGTCCATGCCGGGAAGGAAGAGATAGGGTTACGCTGATAACCGCTGAATAGCTAGAGAAATTCAAAGTTGTTGCGGAGGAGAAAGGATTTCCGCCATTCAAATCGAAACCTCGTCGGCCTATCAGACCCTGGGGAGTAATCCAAAGACATCATACAATAGGAGGATGACGAAATGGCAAAAATGAAGGTATGCGTTAGTTATGACGCCGATCATGATAAAGAGTACAGAAGGCTTTTGGAGGCATGGGATGCCAATTCCAACATAGCTTTCTCATTCAATAACCTGACGCCAGAAGAGATAAAAAGTGAAAACTATACTGCAGTGAAGGGGGTGCTGACCAAGAAGATCAGCAGTGCTACTCGTCTGCTTGTGATCGTCGGGGAACATGCTAAGCAACGACACCCACGCTACCAAGAGATTGGAGACCATAACTGGATGTATTGGGAGATCAACAAGGCCAAGGAATTATCCAAGAAATTAGTAGCTGTCAAAATAGATAAGTCTTTCGAATCCCCAGATCCGCTTCTGAATAGCGGGGCGTATTGGGCGAATTCATTTACCCTGAAAGCAATTACCGCCGCTCTGGAAAACAGCAAGGGAACCTAACCACAGGAACGACGAAATGGATAAGGAGATGGGCGGAAAATTCCTGATGGTTCTGCACGACCACTACAAGGAAACATTTGCGCTCGTGCGTGACAGAGAAAAACAACGAGACAAGCTTTTTATATACATTATCTGCGTAGTGGGGGCAATGTTTCTCTCTACTCAGTACCCAGGCTTTCTTCCAAGTGCGGTGGAGGTGGGCTCGGTAGGTGCCAGCTTCAGCCTAAGCATACCGGCAGCCGTTGCTACTAGCGTACTGTGGACGGTTATGTTGACACTATCCCTTCGCTACTGCAACTATACAGTACTCATTGATCGGCAGTATCCCTATATTGCGCTACTTGAAGAAAAAATATCGCTCATAATTGGCGACGAAGATGTGTATCGACGAGAAGGCAAAGTATACAATGATAAGTATCCCGTCGTTTCCTGGTGGACATGGTTCATTTATACACTCGTTTTTCCTGCGTTAGTGATCGCTAGCGTCGTTGTGTTAGGGTGGATGCAATGGCGGTTTACTGCTGGCGCAAAAGCATATAGGTCATACGACATTATTGTCGGGAGCGCTGTAGTAATCACTTTTATGTTGTATAAGATCTGGCCTGTATTGCAAAATATATTCAAAAGGGGAAAGGACGATATGATTGAACATGGCGAATGGCTAAATAAACCGGACGATATGCGGCGGCTAGGCATTGAAGTTGGAAGACGAAATCGGCTACTTGGCGGAGACAAGACGATAAGGGCCTCGCACCACCGGTCTTTGATTGAGGCAATAGCCGAGGTGTTTTATGAAGGGAATATCTCAGCCATGTCCTTGCAAGCATTTGAAGATGGTTTAAATGAAGGATGGGGCGACTAATGCCGCTTTAGAGTTGACTTCACAAGTTACAGCTTTGCCAATAGGGGAAGGCGGCCAGTATGAAGTCGGTCGCAAGGCGAGTCGTGCATACATTTAATGTGTCATAACATAGCTGTCGTGCCATCACCACAGTCAGGTATCAGCGTCCTTGGGGGATAAGCGCGCTAAATGGCAGGCGGAGTGGCGATCGTTCGCTGTAGTTCAGGCTGCAGACTATGATCACTTCGTATATGTTTGACAGGTTGGTTCACAGCGACGCGGAGGTGAGGCGGCCGCCTACACAACAAACCCCGATGCGGACCGGAAGCCATCCCCGTTTCCGAGGGGGGCGGGAAACACTTGAACCAGGAGGGGGCAACGTGATCCGGAGGGAAGCCGAAGTTGACGAGCTGTGCGAGCGGTGCGGCGGGATGCACGTTAGGAATGCGGCGGAGTTCCTGCATTGGCGACGGCTGTTTCTGTTCGTGAGGGTTTGCGCCTGCGAGGAGTGCGGCTGCCGCTCCGCCGGCAGGCGCATCCTGGCGCAGGAAAGGAGCACCAATTCGGGAGTTTCCGGCTGGTAGCGAAGAAAATATAGGCGATGATAAGAAAGAGGAGGTTACCAGTGCCACGCCTTGGTTCCCCTAAGCCGCTAGCGGCGATGCGGGTAAATAAGGATGCAAGACCAGATATAGTGCCTATGGTCACGGAAGCAGATGATATTCCGGATAGTATTGCGGAAATTGCAAGGGCCGTTGCGGCTGGCAAATTGGATCTGGCACAGAACCTATCAGTGCGCATTGCCGCCTCCTTTTCTCCCGCAAGCCCTTCGATTTCACCGGCGATAAAGTTAACGTGTGAGCTTCAGGTTAGAGTTTTTCTACGAGATAGGTTCACATGCCGATATTGTCGGAGAAATACGGTATTCATCCCGGTGTTGCGGGTTCTTTCCCGGCTATACCCTGCAGAGTTACCTTACCAAAAGAACTGGCGCTGGTCGGAAACCCATCCTGCCTACTGGAAATATGCCGCTAGTTGTGACCATGTTGTGCCCGTTGCGCGGGGCGGCACTTCTGCCATCGATAATCTTGTAACAAGTTGTTATATGTGCAATTCGGTAAAACAGCAATGGCTTATCGACGAACTGCATTGGCAGATCTTCCCCATGCAGAACACCGATTGGGATGGCCTTTCCGGGTTGTACGGAGCATTGGTGGAGGCTGCGGGTGCAGGCGCGGAACTGTATCACCGCCGATGGATGCGGGCTTTGCAGGCAGTGTCAGCGTCCCATTAGAGGAATTACCAGTTCGCATTTACCTGGCTATGCATTAGGGAAAGGGGGCGTTTCGCGGTGCGCCTTGGTTCCGTGAAACGGCCTGCGGTGGTGCGGGTGCAGACGCAACGGAAGGCGGAGGAGATATTGCGCATCGCCGTGGAGCACGGCTGGAAGGTGATCGTGGGCATCGAGCCGGACAAGCCGGAGTTCCTCCGGGATTGGGAAACGCTTCTACGCTTGGCGCGTGGGCACCCTGGGCCTTGATCCGATGTCAAAAGACCGGCGTCTCCTTCCCGGGCGCCTCCAGGAGCCGCAGCAGCGTGGCGTAGCCGCAGTCCAAACGCCGGGCTGCCTCGGAGCGGCTGATGTGTCCCGCCTCCAAGTCGGCCCGGACGGCGGCCCAGCGCTGGGCAAAGCCTGGGCGTGCCGTCACCGGCGGCCGACCGATGCGCTTCCCCTGCCGCTTGGCCCGGTCCATCCCGGCCTTCGTCCGCTCGGCCAGGATGCCCCGCTCCAGTTGGGCATAGGCGACGGTGATGTGGAACAGGGCTTCGCCGAAGGGGCTGGTGGTATCCAGCCACGGCTCGGAGTACGAGCGCAGCCCCACGCCCCAGCGGCGCAGGCGTTCCAGAGTTGTGGCGGCGTCCAGGACGGAGCGGAAGGCCCGGTCCATCCGCCAGACTAGCAGAAGATCTACCTTGCGCTTGGCGGCGAGGTCCAGAAGCTCCCGCCAGGCCTTGCGATGCGGAAGGTCCGTGGCGGGGGCCTGGTCAACGAACTCCCCCGCCGGCTGCCATCCCTGGGCGACGACGAACTCCCGCAGGGGGATGAGCTGGGTTTCGGGGTCTTGCTCCTTGTCGGCGGTGGATACGCGGGCATAGATCCCGGCGCGGACCAAGGCTGTCATCCCTCGTCCTCCTCCCCGGCTTGGGTTTTGGAGTGCTTTTGGAGGGCTGCCTCATCGGTCTCCACCCTCGCCACAACCTCTTCGACGAAGGGCCGGTGGTTGCAGAAGGCCCGCAGGTGGCGGCCGTCCGTGGGGCAGGTCAGTGCCACCGCGACCTTGCCTTTTTTCGAGTGGGTGATGCTCACGCGAAGGGACGCGCCACAGATGAAGCAGGTCGGGAGCGGCCGGGTCGCCTCGGTAGTCATCGTTCGTCACCTCCTGATTGTGTCGCCCCGTCTACACCTGAGCCTCGGAGCCACTCGCGGCAGATCTCCACCAGGGCCAGGGCGCGGCGGTTGGGCTCTTCGGCTGCCGCCACCCGCGGCAGTGCCTTGGAGATGGCCTTCTCCACCACCTCCCGCTGTTCCGCCGTGAAGGGGAAAGAGACCCGTTCCAGACGAACCGCCCTGGCCTGCTCCCAGATGTTGAGGGCCTCGGCCAGGGAGGCAGCCGATTGCTGCCCTATGGAGGCCAATCCCCGCAGGGCCTCGGCGGTGTCCGGCAGAATGGCCAGGACGTCTTCCTCCGGCATGGCGGCCAACAGATCACGGGTCAGGGCCGCCTTCTTGTTCAGATCGTCCTGGCCGTGGACGGCGTTCAGGGCTTGGGCCAGCAGCCGGGCGCCCATGTCGTCCAGGTGGACCACCACGCAGGGCGCACTGGCAAGTTTTTGTTCCCGGTAGAGCCGCAGCCGCTGGTTGCCGCCCAGCACTTCGAACCGCTGGTCGCTCACGGGCCGCACCACGAGGGGGAGCACCATGCCGAAGCGGCCGATGCTGGCGGCAAGGCGGCCCAGGGCGGCAGCGTCCATCTCGTTGGGGTTCCAAGGAGCGGGGAGCAACTGCGCCAGGGGCAGATCAGTAACTTCCAAGAGATCAACCTCCTCGCTTCGGGTACGGCAGGACGGGAACCAGGAGCCGAATGCGCCAGGTCGGGTCGACGAAGACCACGTACCGGTGCTTGCCCGCCTGAGGAACGAGGCGCACCGGCAGGCCGCGACGTCGAAGATAGGCCGCCGAGTGGGTGCCGAAGGCCGAGCCCACGGAGCGCAGGTGGCGGGGTACGCCGTCGCCCAGGTCCATGAGCGGCTGGGCCTCGCTGACGCCGGTGTAGAGCCAACCTGCAGCCTGGTACACGGTGCCAACGTGGCCGACGCCAGGATCGGCGTAGCTCAGCAGGAACTTCAGCCGGGTGGACCTCCTCAGGGCGCGGACGAGGACTCCCAGCAGTCGGGACTCGCTGTTCTTGGGCAGGTCGTCCTCCAGCCAGAGGCGCGTAAGGGTCAGGCAGTCGTCGCGAGTTGCCCCCTCCACCAGGCGATGGCCGTTGATGGGGCCCACGCCCAGGCTGACGGCACCCCGGAGGCGGCTGTCAGTGAAGACGCCGAAGGTGAGCTTTGTGCCGCCGGGCATGGAATGGAGGTAGTGGTGTCTTACGAGGACGTCCTGCGCGACCCGATGCGGCACCGGAAGCATCTCGATCATGCGGGGGTTAATCTGGAGCGCCGGGGTCCGATTCGAACGGCCATCCCCGCCTTGGGCAGGCGGTGGGCTGCCAGTTGCCCCACCGGCGCGGGTTTTTGCCCTCATCGCATCTCTCCTTGGGCCTGGGGTGGCCGCACCAGATCAGCCGGCACCTCCACGGCTGTCTCCGGTCGGCTGTCCAGCGCCACGGCGCAACGGGCCTTGATCACCTGCAAGAGCCTGCCTGGGCCATGCGGCGTCTCCACCTGCTGGCCTAAGAAGGGATAAAGCCGGGCGGCGCGGTGACCGAAACAGGCTTCCGCACGCAGCGACTCGGGCGGCCTGCCATCGGTTTCCTCTTCCCTCAGGTGACCCAGGGCATCGGGCTTGTGAGAACGAAGCTCATGCAACAAGGGTGTCACCTGACGGCGATCCGGCTGTCCGGCTCCCACGTAGCGGTAGCGGATATCGCCGCCTTCGGCGAAGACGTGATAACCCAAGCGCCGCAGTTCGTCTACAGCACGCATCAGACCGATCCTTCCCGGAGTTCATCCTCCGCCAAGAATTTGCGATCCCCCTCTTCCGGATTCGAGTGCACGACTGCACGGGTCGCCTCGGAACCCTTGCCACCGCTGAGCTCGGACCCGTGCATGGAGGTGTGCACAGGTGGCTCAACGGAGTGCACAGGTGCACGGTTTGCGGCGGTCTCCGTGTGCACTTGTGCACGGTCGTCGGAGGGGATGCACAGGTCAGTGCACGGGTTGGGAGCCGCATCAGGAGTGGCTTCCTGGCCTACCCGTGCACGCGTTCGCTCGTTTTTGGAGTGAACCGCCGCCAAGTCCTCCGGGGTGGGAAGCGCTTGGGCATCAGGGAGTGGGTCGCCGAGGACCAACACGGCTGGCCGACCACGTCGCGGCTGAAGGTTGACCAGAAAGCCAAGGTGGATGGCCTTGGCCACGCGCCGGGAAGCCGCCGAGCGGTCGATGCCCAGCTTCGCCGCGGCCTCGCTGATCGAGGGGCCGGAGGGGCAGTTCGGGTCAGCAGCATCTGGGACGGCATCTGTTGCTTCCTGAAGACTGCGCACGGCCTCCACGGTTTCCCGGACGGCGGGGGAGCAGCTGTCTGCCGCCGTGGCGGCGAAAATGTCCGCCACGATGTCATGGACGGCCTGGTAGTCCGCCAGGGTGGCCAACACACGTCCCGCCCCGTCCAGCTCGCGCTGGCGCTGGTAGAGCAGGGCATGGGCCTGGATCAGGGTGACGAGTTGGGAAAAGTCCCGGCGTGCCCGCACCTGCCCAGCGGGGAAAAGCTCCGCCATCGCGTGGGCGAAAGGTACCAGCACGCGTCGGCGGCCGGCTATCTGGAGCCAGCCCTGCGCCGCGATGAAGGGAGAAAAATCCATGTCCGCCAGCACCCCCTCGGCGACGTCCGCAATGGCATGGAGCACGGCCTGAGTGTGTTCGGGGGTATCCGGAACCGAAGCCTCCAGCATCCGGGTTGCCAGTTCCGGCTCCAGCTCGCCGACGGTGGTGGTGATCAGGCCGGTGGGTCCGGCCTTCTCGATATGTCGTGCGACGAGTCCGTCAGGGCTGTTCTCCACGGTGTCGTAGTTGAGCTTGCCTTCCCAGGCGAGGCTGCGGATGACCACGGCTCCCGCACCATCTTGAGCGAAGCTTGCCGCCTCGGCCACCACCACCACACGATGGGCGAGGTCCTCCTCGGAGTAGATCAATGCACGCTCGCTGCAGGCGGTCAGCCGGTAGAAGGCGTCGGCGGGGAAAAGTTTGAGCACCGCGTCCACCTCGGTGGACTTGCCTACCGACGAGGGGCCGGTGATGAAAAGGTTGACCGGGCGAGGGAGAAGTCGCGAGGTGATGGCCAAATAAAGGAGCTTGGACAAGCGGCGGTCGCCAGCCAGGCCGGAGCGGCGCATCACGTCAGCCATCGCTTGGAGAATATCCGGCCGATCCGAGAGGCCGTTCGTGGTGGCCAGGAGGTTCTCCGCCTCCCGGCTCCTGTCGGTGGCGAGGACGTCCTCCAGGCGCTGGCGGGGGCAGGCCGACAGCCAAGCGATGAACCGTTCCTTATCGTGGTCGGCCCGCCATGCGTCGCCCACATCCTTGAAACCCGCCGGTTTCACCAAGTGGATGTTGGCGCCCGGTAAGTGCTTGGCCAACGCCTGGCCGCTTCGCCGGGCACCAGCTTGGCCTGCCGCGTCGCCCTCGACCACGATGAGAATGTCGGCGTGCCGGTATGGATCCAAGAAGGAGACCCATTCCGGCTTGAAGGTAAGCGCTCCCGGGAGGCCTAAAGCGGCTTCTCCCGCAAAGCCCAGGGTCTGGACGTCGGACTCTTCTCCCACGATCCAGACCTGGCCGGTGCGCTCCGCGGCGTGAAGGGTATGGCGCCCGTAAGGCTGGAGCCGCACGCCTTTGGGCTGGTCGAAACGCTGCCCCTCTTTCAGGCCGACCCGCCAACGGGAAAGCACCGCCGCGCCGTTCTCGTCGAGGTAGGGGATCAGAACTGCTGACCTGCCGTGCCGCTTGTATTCCGCCAGTCCCAACGTTTGGAGATAGTCTTCCGGCAGAGCCGTGTGGGTTGCGTAGGCGTGTAAAGTGACTCCCTCCAGGGATCCGGTGCCGAGGGCCGCTTGGACCCTGGCGACTGCTGTCTGAGTGTCAGCAGGCATGGCGGAGGAAGACCCCTCTGAGGACGTTCACGGCACAGCTAGCGTGCCGATCCTTGTGGAAGGGGCACTTGGCCATGCGCTCGTTGGTCGTGCCACGCAGGTCGAACTCGGGGCGAAGCTTTGAAAATGCTTCCAGCCAATCCACGGAAGATCGGTTCGTCACCTTTCCGACTCCTCCTCCCACGTCCCGCTCGGGGTCTCACCGCCGGAAGGCGGACATTCAGCGTGGGCCGAACCACGACGGAGGCAAATGTCGACAGCCTCGCTCAGCCTGCGGCGCCAGTCCGACGCAGGGGTGGAAACTATGATCAGCTTAAGCTGTCCATCGCGGCGAGGCATTGCGGGTCCCCTCCCGCCAGGAAAGAATCTTCGATCAAATTATAGCATGGTCCTTGATCTACACAATCAGATATGATAGAATAAAAGCGCCAATAACAGAACGGAGGTGGTTGTGATGCCCAAGCCAGCCCTTCCCTTTCCTGACCTTAAACGCATCTGGGAGGCAGCGTGGCAGGACATCCTGCCGGAAGGTGGCGAGGTTGCCGAAGAGGACCAGGACGAAGAAAGGGAACAGTTCACATCTACCAGCGAGGAGTCGGTGGTGCATGAATTTGTTAACAGGCAAAGACGTGATCGCAACGCCGTTCGCTCTGCCTACCGCATCTTTCAACATCTCATCCGCCGACATCGGGATGGGATGCCCATTTTGGTTCTCACTCTTTGCCAAGAGGTATCCAAGAATCTTGGCGCGCGCGGCGTTCTTTACTGGGATGAACTCCCCAAGTATGCTCATGTAGATGGCTATGATCTTCGTGAGCCGACCCTGCTTAGGTACATGGCCGTCCACAACCACTGCATCATAGACAAGGAGGGTGCTCTGCCGCTACTGCCCCAGGTCGAGGCGGCTAAGCCTTATTCACAAGTGAATGGCCCATTCCCGAAAGGACACGAAGGCACCCTTCTGCAGGCAAAAGAACGTCTGGGAAGACTCTACGCGGGGGACCCGCATTCAAAGTTCGGCAAGTGGCTGTCTGAGATTACTTCTCCCGAGCCGGATGAACGCTTCCTGCCCTGGGACGGCCCCGACCTGGCGAGACAGCAGCTGCAAGAACACACTGCGAACAGTCCAGTTTGGGTTCACCTCGAAAAATGGCATGAAAAATGCGCCCAGTATGAGGACGCTGCGAGAAAGGCCGTGGCCCACTTTGAGAAACGTGCGTTGGAACTGACTTGCCTTGAACGTGCATATCAAGGCTACGGACCCGGGACAGAAGGAATAACCTCGCATTTCACGCTGAGCGTCCTAAGGGATGCCATCGCCCTATGGGACGGTAGGCCAGCTGACCAATGGACCAGCACCATCACCAGAACCTCCGGAAAGGATAGCGAATTCTTTGGTCTAAATATCAACCAAACTCAGATTGCAGTAGGTAAATATGAACAAATGCGGGAGGCTGGAATAATCTACGAAACATTATACAATGAAGCCTGCCGCTCACAAGACGTATTCAACGTCTACAAAATCTATTCAGAACTTAAGGTGGAGGAAAAAGAAATCGAAGAGGTTCTAAAGGGTATGGACTTAGAGGAAATCATGGCACGTAAATGCTGGGCCTGCGCCATAATCGAACAGTCGCAAACGGTCAGCGACTAGGACCGCAGGATTCCGTCCCGGCCCGTCGAAGAATAAGCTACGCCGGCCTTGAATGCCAGGGAAAGAGTGGGTAATCGGGGATGCAAGCCCGCCGCGCACCTACTGGACGCTCCCCATTGCGGCAAGGCCGGTCGCTTAAGTAAGGCAAGAAGAAGCACGGGCCAGGCCGCAGTCAGCGGCTGGCTCTTGTCCCGACCACCAATGGGACATCGCAGGCAATACAAATTGCGTTGCGCGGGTCTCTTCCAACGATCAGAAATCCGATCTCGACCGGCAGATCGCTCGGCTTTCCACCTACGCCGCAGAGCACGAGATGCGCGTGCTCAAGGTGATCGGCGAAGTGGGGTCGGGGCTCAACGGGCATCGCCCCCGGCTGCAGTCGTTGCTTCGGGATCCGAAGATCGGGACCATCCTGGTTGAGCACCGGGATCGGTTGGCGCGTTTCGGCTCCGAGTACATCGAGGCCGCCATGGCGGCTTCCGGACGCCGCCTGGTGGTGGTGGATCCCGAGGAGATGAAGGACGACCTGGTGCAGGACATGATCGACGTGCTGACCAGCTTCTGCGCTCGGCTGTACGGCCGCAGATCGGCCAGGAGCCGGGCCAAACGGGCGGTTGCCGCCGCGGGAGAGGGGGTCTTGGGCGATGCAGGCGACGTATCAGGCGAAAATTCCCGATAAGGGCATCTACCCGCTCCTGGACGCCATGGCCGCCCTGTACGGCCGGGCGGAGCGCGCCTTCTTCGTGGACCACCACGTGCGGGGCCGCGCGCTTTCGGAGTGCAAGCGGGAGTACATCCGGAATTTCGGCCTGACCGCGCGGCAGTTCAACGCCCTTCGGGCCAACCTGGACGGCAAGGTGGAGGCGGCGCGGGAGGGCCAAAAGAACCGCATCGCCCACCTGCAGGACGCCATCGCCGCCGCGAAAAAAGCGGCGAGGAAGGCCGAGCGGGACCTGGCAAAGCTCCGGAACAAGAAGGTACGTGCGGCGCAGGCGGCGGAGCAAAGGCACCGGCTGCGCTTCACCCTGCACCAGAAAAGGCGGCGCCTTCACGCATTGCAACGACGCCTTGCCGCCGCCCAGGCGGACCACGAGGCGGGGCGGGTGCGCCTCTGCTTCGGAGGGAAGAAGCTTTTCTGTGCCCAGTTTCACCTGAAGGCCAACGGTTTCGCGGACCTGGCCGCCTGGAAAGGGGCGTGGCGCCGGCGGCGCTCCTCCCAGTTTTTGTGCCTGGGGTCCAAGGACGAGTCGGGGGGCAACCAGACCTGCACCCGCCTGCCGGACGGTTCCTTGCGTCTGCGGGTGCCGCCCGGGTTGGAGGCGGCCTTCGGGAGGCACGTCCTGGTCAAGAACGTCAAGTTCGCCTACGGCCAGGCGGAGATCGACGCCGCCCTGCGCCGCGGGGAGGCGGTAGCCTGCCGTTTTCTGCGGCGCGACGACCAGGAGGCCTGGTACGTGCACGCCTCGGTGGAGCGTCCAGACGCGAAGCTCACCACGGATCGGCGCCTGGGAGCCCTGGGGGTGGACTTCAACCCGGCCCATGTGGACGTGGGCGAGACCGACCGCTTCGGGAATCCCGCGGGGGAGCGGTCCTTTCCCCTGGACCTGGCCAAGAAGACCCAAGGCAAGGCCACGGCCATCCTGGCGGAAGCCGCGGCGGACATCGTGGACTGGGCCCGGCTTTCCGGCAAGCCCCTGGTCGTGGAGGAGCTGGACTTTCGGAAGAAGAAGGCCGCCCTGCGGGAGAAGTCGCCCCGCTACGCCCGGATGCTGTCGTCCTTCGCCTATCGGAAGTTCTTCCAGTTGCTGTTCTCCCGGGCGGCCCGGTACGGCGTGGAGGTCATGGGGGTGAACCCGGCCTTCACCAGCGTGATCGGCGAGGTCAAGTTCGCCTCGGGTTACGGGCTGTCGTCGCACTGCGCGGCGGCGGTGGCGATAGCCAGCTCCCCGGCCTTGCCGGCCTGAGGCACGGGAGCGTCTTCGGTCCAGATCCGCCTTTCCGCTACCTGCAAGGAATCGCGGGAAGCACGTCTGGAGCGACTGGAGGCGTGTGGCCCAGAGGCGGCGGGCCGAAAGGGCCCGTGGTCGGTGTCCCTC
>JAEHJW020005783.1_pt1 | contig 11789 bp, 18 predicted proteins | sample 9271431 | NCBI WGS metagenome assembly JAEHJW02
GACCGCCGCCCCTCCACCAGGCATTGCCCGAGCCGCACCCGGATGCGGTGATGGTTTTTGCTGATCTGCGCCTGGACGGTTCCGCCATCCTGGGCGCCACAGATCAACACCAGCGGGCCGTTGACGTGATGGATATGGTGCATGCCGGTCACGACACCGCCGGAACCGCCTTCCAGGATCAGGCCCTGTCGCCGGACCGTGATGGTCTGCAGATAGAGAGGCTCGGCGAAGCCGCCCTGTCCATAAATCTGGGTGACGTGATACACCCCCGACGGAGCGATCGGACCGGTCAACAGCACCCGCAGGCCGAGGGCGATGCCGATCAACAGCAGCCCGCCGAACACCATCAGCAGACCCCGGCGCCAGGCTGTTCGTGGTTCAGAACTTTTGAAGAAATCGCGAATACGCATGATTCACCCCGCCAGGACGTAAACAGCATGATGGGTCACCACCAGCAGCAGGCCGGCACTGCGGGCGACGTGATAGAGGGCGATGGACGCGGTGCCGGCGGGCCAGGAGACCGTGGGCAGCAGCAGGCCTGCGTGAACGTGGATGGTGTGCCGCGGGAGCAGTTTCCCTACGGCCTCGCGCAAGGGGCCATGACCGGCCGGGACCCAGCGATTGGGTTTCCAGCCGTGGAGATTATGGGCCAGGACACCGCTCAACCGGCCCTGCTGCTGCAGATGGGTCAGGGAGACGCCCTCGTGGGGCGGCGGTGTGGTCACCGGGAGCGGGGGTACGGCGTTGGCGCTGACCGGACCTGGCGCAACAGGCGGCAGGGTCAGGTGCACCGAGCGGGCGCCGGGGCCGATGTAGGTCCAGGCCGCCCAGGCGGGTGTCGCCACCAGAGACAGGACGATCAGCAATCCCTTCAATCTCGTCAGCTTGGGGAAATAGGGTTTATACATACTCAGACCTCGCGAATCCGTGGCAACATGGGCCGGTTGCCCACAAACAACTGGAGAAATCGCTCATGGCATGGAAACAATGGATCACGGACAGGCTCCATCGTTGGATGCAGCCATGGATCACAAAATCGCCCATCGTCCCACTATCAACAAAAGAGAAACGCCTTCTGGCAGCACTCAACGACATTTTTAACACCTTAATCGGATATATCGTGGTCATGTCCATACTCCTGGATATTAGTCATCGGTATACTCACCAATTCTGGATCCAGGTTTTCTTTTATATTTTGATCTTCCTGGTGATCACGATCTTTTTCCTCAAGATTACCATCCAGCTTTTGGCTACCGGCGTCGCCGTCAACAGGTATATTTACGCCCTCGCCATCGTGGCGATTCTTCTTACATTGATTTTCACAATAGGTATACTCACGATATGACGACAACTCCGCAAAAAAATGGAAAATTCCGTAAAAAAATGCGATAAATATATAACTGATACTGGGCAAATCGTCATTGCGAAATATAAAAACCGTTATAAACAGAAAATACGTCGCAAACATGACTATAAGCCGGTCCATGCTGCTCCAGAAAACCGACTTGATGAATATGACATCCCGACCATAAAACGGTCTTGCGGTATCGGCAAAAGTCTCAAGAGAATGCAGTCGGAATAAACCAGCGAGAAATCTCGATACCCAATCAAAGCTGGCGAAGGAAAACAAAAACGTCACGATACACTTCAGGTCATAAGTGCTTAAAGTCGCAGCGTTCATCTGGGCTGCCCTCCCTGCCGCCGGTAACTGGGCCACGGGCATTGCAGCAGGGTGCCGTGGTGACAGAGGCGATCGAATGCGGCCGCTCCCAAAGTGCTTTCCACTCCGGCCAGTGTTTCGTTGCTCAGCACAATCGTGGGGCGGCAGTCGCGGGAGCGGCTGTCCAGGACGGCAAAGAGGCTCACCCGCTCGCTGTCCGAGCCGTGCTGCTTGCCGATTTCGTCGAGGATCAGGAGATCCACTGCGGCGAAGGTCTTGATGACGGCGCGCTCACTGGGGCCCTCCTCCCGCCGCCAAGTCTCCCGGATCCGGTCGATCACTTCCCAGACGGTGGTTTGCAGGACGGTGTGGCCCTGTGCCAGCAGTTCCCGCGCCATGGCCGCCGCCAGGTGGTTTTTACCCGTCCCGGGCGGACCGAGGAGAATCAGCCCGCGGCCGTCCCGGTTTTCGGCAAAATCCGTGGCAAAGCGTTGGCAGACATCGACCACTGCCCGTTGGGCGGGATAAATGATCCGGTAGTTGCCAAAATCGCAGTGCTGGTAGCGCTGCGGAATAGCCGCGCGGTCCAGAAGGGTTTCCAATTGCCGCTCGGTGCGGCAGCGCGGACAGTCGGCGGGCATGATGTAGCGCACGGTGCCGTCGGCATCGATCCGGGATGTCGGATAACGCCCATGCCGCTCGCACTGGCGGTACTGGGGGTGCCGGTCGGGCAGCAGGGCGACGTTGCTGCTCTGCGGCAGACCATGGCGACGCCGGATATCCTCGGCCAAGTCACGCACCGAAATGTGTTTCGTCTGGGTATTCATTCGCCACCCTCCTTATGCACCCATACCTGGTAATGGCCCGGTCCAAGCCGCTCGATCTTCGCGGCACCGACTACGTTGGTGGTTTTCCATGGTGGTGGTGAATCCTGGCGGGCTTCCGCAGGGGTTCGATGGGTCCAGAAATGCAGCAGCACCCGACCCGACGGCTGGGCCTCACGGAGCACGGCGGGAGCCGGGACGGGCGGACTTTTGACTCGTTCAAAAAGCGAGCCGTAGGCAATAAACCCCAGGAAAGCCACGGCAATCAAAGTCAATGATGCGGTGATCGCCGTTTCAACCTTGGGCGACCGCTCGCAGAGGCGATCCAACCAATCCCCCAGGGCGGAGATCACGATCCTTGCCAGATACATCGCCATGAGCACCAGAAAGATCGCCGCCCAGACCGTAATCGCGCCCCGATGCAAAGCCGCGGAGCGGGCGAGGCTGCGCAAGATCGAGGGCGCCGCCACGTACAAAAAGGCAAAAAGGACCGAGAAAACTAGGCTTGCGAATGTGAATGCCCGAGCAATCACCCGGATCAGGGCGACCGCCTGGTGGAAGCCTCCGGCGAGGTTACTGCGGCTGAACGTGAGGGTGGTCATAACGCTATCGCCACGTCATCAGCGCTGATCTCGCCGGCGGGGGACACCTTGCGGGATCTGGCCCACAGGGTTCGCAAGTGCTCGCAGTGCTTGAGCAGCGTACTCCTCAGGACCGAACCCAATGGTTTGACTGGTGTATAACATGGGATACACTCCTCCACATGGTCAACATCAAAACGACGGCGACTTTTGATCGCCGGCTCCATGGCCTGCGGGATCGCAGGGCGAGGGCGCGCGTTCAGGTGCGAATCGATCGCATGGAGTTGGCCCATTTTGACGACTGTGAACCCGTCGGAGAGGGCGTATCCGAGATGCGTATTCATTACGGTCCCCGCTATCGGGTGTACTTCAAGCGGTTTGGTCTGGAATTCGTCGTGCTTTTGGCCGGAGGCGACAAATCCACACAATCGGCCGACATCGCCTTGGCATTGAAATTGGCACGGCAAATGGAGGGGTGAATCATGGAAAAATTGGCATTGCACGCATGGGACAGCACCGAACACCTGAAAACCGAAGAGGAGATCGCGGCTTATCTCGACGCCTGTTTTGAAGAGGCGGGGGATGATGCGGCCTTCATCGCCAGAGCGCTGGGTACCGTTGCCCGCGCGCGCGGCATGACCCGGCTGGCCCATGACGCCGGCATGGGAAGGGAAAGCCTCTACAAGGCCCTTTCCGGCGAAAGCAATCCCAGTTTTGCCACCATTCTCAAGGTAGCCAAGGCCTTGGGTGTGCGCATTCGCGCCGAATCTCTGCACGTCTGACCGGATCATTGTTGAGGTCATTCCGGCATCCTGTCGGCGGCTTGGCGCATTCAATCCTCTGCCACCGGTGGTTTTTGCAGTCATAGCGCTATCACCACGTCATCAACGCTGATCTCGCTGGCGGGGGACCTGCTGCGGGATCTGGCCCACAGGGTCCGCAGGTGCTCGCAGTGCTTGAGCAAGATTCCCACGGAATGACCCTCACGGCGGTAGAGCCCATCTTCCAGGTCGAGGTAATACCGGGCCACGTCCGGTGTCTCATCCCCCAGGCGGCGGACCAGGTGGGCCAACTGGCCGTTGACGGTCCCATTGCGCACGGGATCGACGCCGTAGCGCTCGTGGTAGGCGGCGCTGTAGGCCGTCCAGGCTGGCACGGTGGATACCCGGGGTTTGGCGACTTTGGGCGTCGGCTCCGGTGCCGGAGTGGTGCTGGTCAGAACCACCGGCGGCAGAAGCGGTGCCTGGCGTTGCGGTTCGGTAGGCGATGGGATCGGATTTCGCAAAACAACGGGCTGCGCAGACACCGAAGCGTCAGCTTCGGTGTAAGGCTTTTTATCTTTTATATCGGATATCGGATGTCTGTCGGCTTTTCCTATTTTTGGGTGTGTCGGGTTTGTGTCGGGTTCTGTGCCGCCTTTCCCCACAGAAGCCCCGCCGTTATTAGCGTTCGCTATGGCGGGTTCTGTGTCGGGTTTGGTGTGTCGGGTTTGTGTCGGGTTTGTGTCGGCTTTTTTCTGAACGGACCGATCCGTAAACGCCAGGGGAAGGAAAAAAACAAGGTGTTTGGCGGCTTGGTCAGAGCGCATTTCTACGAGGCCCAATGTCTCCAGTCGCTTGGCAAGACGCCGGACCTGCTGCTTGGAATAGGAGCCGGAGCGTGTTTCCCCCTGATGCGGCTCCACATAGAGGACTTCTGTCAACGCCTGCCAGGAGGTTCGCCGCTTGGCGCCTACAAGCCCGGTCTCATAGTCCATGTATTTCCGTAAACCGCGCAAGTACAAGATTTGGGAAGCTAACGGAGCGCCCTGTAATTGACCATCTTCCAGGTCATTCCAGCAGGTGATGGTCATTGGTGCGCCTCCGGCCCCGCCTGCTCAAGAGCCCGCCTCCGCACCGCGCTGTCCGCGCACGGAAGAAAAAACTGCAGATCGTCATCCTCTGTCTCGATCGGATCGATCAGGTCGCGGCTCTCCAGATCCAGAAGTACTTGCAGCAACAACCAATCCCTCGCTTTGGGCTTGGCTGGCATCATTCGGCGTAGCAACGCACGGCGTTTCTGCCGATTCTCGTCACAGTTCATTAGCTGTCCTCCCAGAGCAGGTATCTGGTGCAGAAAGTTTGCGGGGCATACGGTGCTTACTCATCAGTAGTCTCCTCGCCAGTTGGCAGGGATGGGGGGCTTGATGTGGTTATAGGGTTTCGTCGGTATACCTGCACATACTCCACCAACCTGTCCGTCGCATTAGGTTCAGTAGGCGTCATCTTCCGTGACCAACCATGGGTACAGTCGGATATCTGGAAGACCCTGCCTTGGGTGGTGCCGCCGCGATAGCCACAGGTCCAGGTCATGGCCCATCGTCTTCTGGTGGGTCGCTTTCAGGCCCTTGGGCTTGGGGATAAGTGTCGCCCTGGGCTGGGAACGGGGGACCGAAGATGTCGGGACGGAGTTCTTCGCGAGTGACGACGCCATTGGTGGCGCGCTCGACACGAATTGCCAAGCGAGCGCTCGGCGCCGAAAAGCCCCCTGCGATTTGGTGTAGGTATATGAGTTTTGTCCCGGCGTGCTCGGCCAAGGCTCTTTTTTCGGCGATTGTTAGATTCACGATGAATGCTTTGAGGTTCATGACCCAATGTTTAGCAATATGATAAATATATGTCAAGCATTTTGCTAATTCTGCATTCGGCGTGTTTCGCGTAAAACTAAACTCCATGATGAGGGAATGGCATGCCCGAAAAAGACATTACTGAGATCAGACGTGATAATTTACGCAATGAGGCTCAAAGACTCGGTGGCTCAGCGCGACTTGCTGATGCCACAGAGCGCTCCCTTTCTCAGATCAGTCAGTTAATAGGTGACAACCCGACAGGCAATATCGGGAATCGATTAGCGAGAGACTTAGAGACGGCTCTCAAGAAGCCAAGAGGTTGGCTAGATAACATTCACCATGCGTCCCCCGGCGGTGCTAAAGTAACAGGCGGCATCTTCGAGGAAGGCCCGGACCTTGGGTCGCTCTCCGTAATCTACATCGTGGGTACCACCGAAGGAGGGCCGGATGGGTATCACGCCGATCTAGTTTACGTCCCTTCCGCCAGCCAGGAGTACATGGAGTTCGCGGCAAAATACCCGGACGCCTACTCCTTGCGAGTGGTTGGGAACAGCATGTCTCCTTGGGTGGATGAAGGCGAAGTTCTGGTGATCTATCCTTCCCAAGAGGTGTACCCAGGGGACCATGTCGTTGTGCGCTGCCATAGCGGAGAGACGATGGTCAAAAAACTCGCATGGATGCGCGATGGGGAAGTCGGCCTAGGCAGCGTAGCCGATAGCTATGGTGTTATCGTGAAGCATCTGGAGGATATGGAGCTTATGCACTATGTCGCCGCCAGGGTACCCCGTGGGTCAATCAAGAAAAGGGTATTATGAACCGAGATCTTGCCATCATTCATCTGTTCCTGGCGGTCGGACATACACAGACTGCTATCTTGGAGTTGATCGAGAAAAACCCCGCACTGGTCCAGACTCCGGAGTTTGAGCAGGCGATCGCCCAAGCCGTGCAAGAGCATAAGGACGCATCCGATGCCATCGCCACGGATGATCCTATCGTTCCACCGAGAGGTGGCTGGTGATGAGCCTCAAGTCCGAGGTGCAAGAGAGCACCGGAAAGGTGCTATCCTATGCTGAAGGGCGCCAAAAGCGTGAGAAAGGCGGGGAAGAACCACCAATGGATGGACTAGAACCCAGGGTAGCGCGGCTGGAAAGCCATGTGGAGCATATTCAGTCTGACCTGACTGATGTGAAGGGGGATGTGCGCGGTATTCGAGAGACCGTAACCAGTATTGATAAGCGTACCGCGATCCTGGAATCGGCTGTGCCGACATTTGCAACCAAAACCGACATCGTTGATCTTGAGAAACAGATGGCACAGATGGAAACGCGCCTCATCAAGTGGACCATCGGCTCCATGGCCACCATGACGGCAATCCTTGCCGGCCTCATGACCATTTTTAAGTTCCTACACTAATAAAACCCATCTCTCCTATCAGCCCCCTTCATGGGGGCTTTTTCACGTCTAGCGGTCACCCTGTGCAATGTGTAGCCCGTGCAAGGTATTTCCCCTAGCCGGTGTTTATCAAAACGATTGACTAACATTTAGTATATTGCTAAAGTTTTCTCTGTCAGCCACCACCCTGGATGGCCCAGATGGGAAGAAGCCCATGAAACGCATTGAGTTCGTCGCCCAGACCGTAGCGGACCTTACCGCGCTCCGGCGCGGATACAAGGCATAACTTGTCACTTTTCAAATGGAGGAACCTCATGAGCATTCCCTTTACCGAACACCAGTACATCGCCCTCGAAATGGCCTACGAAGGCTATCCCATTAAGGAAATCACCCATGAGAAAGGAGGTGCGTCATGATTCTCGACATCCAAGCCCCCGACCTACCTTTCAAGGCGGTCACTGATCTGGCCAAAAACTTGGCCGATACCCTCAACCTCAAAGTCATTCACGACGGCCATGGCCGCCTGATCTTCCGGCCAGCCACTGAAGACGGCAAGGATGCCATCAATCCCATCGTCTCCGTGCCTGCCCGGCCCAACCTGCCGGTGAAAACCGCGCAGGCCCTTCGGAAAGTCCAGATGGTTGCCCCCAAAAGCGCCGTCCTCGCCACCGATGGGGCACGCATCGCGGTCATCCCACATCCGGCCAAAAACTGGAAGGAAGTCAAGGTATGAGCACCCAGGCACTAGCTCAAACCGGGCAGGACACGCATAAAGTGTGGTATGGCGACCTGGAGCGTTTCAGGGCCATCGAAAGCGTTGTCCAGTTGATGCCGCCCCGGGACAATGGGCGTCCCGAGTTCACCACCCTGATCGATAGTGTCCGGGAAATGGGCATCCTGAATCCCGTGGTGGCCATCGAGTGTGAGGATGGCAATCTGTACGTCATCGACGGCTATATGCGGGTCATGGTGGCGAGGAGGCTGGGTCTCAAGCAGGCGCCCTACATCGCCACCCAGATCCATCCTGCAGATCCCGCCGTGGTGGACCTAGCCGCCCGCCTCAACTGGTCCCATCGTCACCTTTACGACTTCGAGAAGGTCTGGGTGATCGGGAACCATTATCTCAGTGAAAAGCAACGGCATGGTGGACAGAGTTCACAATTACCTTCTGTAGAAAGGGATTCTTCAAATGAAGAATCCCTTAGAACAGGTTTAAGCACCGACAAAAAACTCGCGGCGCTGTATCACGTTGGGAATGCTACAATCTGGCGCTACGGCAACATGGCCAAGGTCTGCCGCAGCATCATCCGGGTACTGGCCGAACAGTTGCGCCTCGGCGTGGAAGACGCCACCACGCGCTTTTTCGATCTGTGGCGCGATACCGAGCGCGGTAGGCATGTCGATTTAGGCGTCCTCGCTAAAATCAGCCACCGCCTGGTGGAATATGAGATCATCGACGATCCCGATCCCGCGATCCGGCGAGCCTTCAGCGCTTACGTAGCCGATTTCGCCCGATTCCCCGAAGATTCCGCAGCGCAGGAATACGCCCTGCCCAAACTGGGAGCGGAGGGACTGATCCAGGCCACCCTAGCGGAAATCGACAAGGAACTGCCGACGAAAAGGATTGTGGAGCAGTTGGCGGCGCGGAAAGCTCCCCCACAACCTCAGCCTGCATCCGGCGAATATCTCCCCGCCGAGCGCGGTGGCCGTCCAGCAGAGCAGTCCATGGCGGAGAGCGCTTTCCACTTCGATATTCCGCCCCTTCCCGAAGATTCCCCGCTGGTGGATTTGATCCAGCAGCGGGCCGTGCAGTTTCAGAGTGGCGTCACCGCCATGAACCAGAAGCTCGACGATGTGCTGACGGCCTATGTCCCGCAGCTCACCCGGCTTGCGGAGGACCTGATCCATATCATGGAGGAGCACTGGAAAGAGGATTTCAACATCCAGGACAAAAGCCGACGGCCCGCCTGGGAAGAGATTGCGCGGTTCTACCGCGCGCTGAGCCTCAAAAAAGGCATCCTCCTGGATGTGCTGGAATCGGACCGGGACGCCATTACCCGGTTGCGTGGCCGTCTGGAGAAACTCGCTGAACTCGCCGGCGGCGGCATGCCGGAGATTACCAGGGGATTGTTCTGACATGTCACTTTTTGATCAGGTCATGGATCGGGTGTTCAGTGCCGTACGGGCGGATCGCCTGCCGGTGGCCTACCAGTTCTCCGCCGCGCGGATGGTCGAGGAGCGCAATGTGCGCACCGTGGCGGAATGGCTGGAGGAGGCTTCAGAAGAGCATATCCGCGAGGTTCTGGAGCATATCGTATGGGCGGGTTCCTGGTGCGAGGAGGGTGCCGTCATCCGGGCGATCCGGAGGGTGCAACAGGAAACGGCCATGGCCACCTGCGTCAAGTGTAGATGTGATGACCTGCACGCTTGCCCAGAAGGCTGTTCCTGGCTCCGGCTGGACCGCAAGACCGGCCTTGGCCTATGCAGTGCATGTAGCCACCGGTTGGCGGATTGGGATGCGGGAGACAGAACCCTTGCAGGGTGCAGCCCTGGGCATGGAAGCGGAGATGAGTTTCGCGATGCCCGCTCCATCCCGGTGTCTGGAGTGAACTCGTGAGACCAAACCATCACCTGTCGATTTTTGTTGCCGGACTATGGCAAATCTCGAGGCAAATAATGCGCAGCATGCTGGTTTTGTTGGTTATGACGTTGGTTGTCCTGCTCTTCGGATTCGGCATTGTGGGGTTAATGGAAGGATTCTGGCTGTTCTCTGTCCCGCATGGCCCGTATTGGGTGGTCTGGGGCAGCCGAGCATCAGGGATTATATGGGTTTACCTGTTTTTCTACCTGCTGTATCGCCACGTCATGCGCTTGGGCCAGGAAAGAATAAGGATTAGCCATGAGAAAGACACTTGATCTGTTTCCCGATCTTGTCGAACCGCGAGCAAGGCGCCGTCATTTGATGCACGTCTGTGACGCAGGTGGTGATGGGCCAGGTAGTCAAATCGTGCGATTTTCTTGCGCAAAGTGCGGCCATGAGTCGGACTGGATGCAAGGACTAATGGTGACTGAAGCTAAGCGCGGCATTGAATGTCCGCGCTGCAATAAATGCCCGTAGTGCCCATGGACATCCCAGCCGACGGTGGATGCCTGCGTAGAGCGGAAAAACATCGGCAGCGCATCACGGGTATCAGTAACTCCGCCCGGGGATGCGCCGGGGGCCGCACGTCACGCGGCCATTTATTTCGGACGCCCCTATAACAGGGGTGAATAGTCACCTGGGGCGGGCAAGGCCCGCCAAAGGATTTTATGGTGAACCCCAGCATTCCAGAGGAGAAACCACATGGCCCGCACCTTTGACCTGCAACAGGCCGCCGATTTTCTCCAACTCAGCAAGGAAGAGCTTCGGCGCCGGGCTAAACGTGGTGCGGTTCAGGGCGCCAAGCCTGGCAAATGCTGGGCATTTCTTGAAGAAGACCTTGTCGCCTACTTCCGATCGCTCTATCCTGAGAATCGGCAAGCGGCGCCTTCTCTGCAAAAGGAGGCAAAATGCTCTACAAACGTGGTAAAACTTGGTGGATTGACTTCACGGCACCCAACGGCCAGCGCATTAGACGCTCGGCTGACACTGATGATAAAGTCCAAGCGCAAGAACTTCACGACCGACTCAAGTCCGAGGCGTGGAGACAGGTAAAATTGGGAGAGCGTCCATCCTACACTTGGGATGATGCAGGACTCCGATGGTTAGATGAAAAGGCGCACAAGGCGAGCTTTGCTGATGATGTTCAGCGACTGAACTGGCTACAATCTTACTTCAGGGGTGTACTGCTCACTGAGATGAAAAAAAACATCATCATGGAAGTGGCGGACCTGAAGCGTAGAGAAACCAGCCCAGCTACAGCGAATCGGTATCTCGCACTCATTCGTTCCATCCTTCGACAGTGTGTGGAGTGGGAATGGCTGGACGCCGCACTCATGTTGAGGGCGTATCCAGAGGCCAAGCGAAGGGTAAGGTGGCTGCTACCTGAAGAAGCACAGCGACTTTTGCTGGAGTTACCGGCACATTTGAGGGATATGGCCGAATTTTCACTGGCAACCGGGTTACGGCAAGCCAATGTCAAGGAGCTTGAATGGAGCCAAATCAATTTGTTTAGAGGAGTCGCATGGATACATCCAGACCAAGCCAAGGCGCGGAAAGCCATAGGAGTAAATTTAACACCATCGGCGATTGCAGTACTACGCCGGCGGTTGGGAGAACATCACCGGTATGTATTTACTTACAAAGACCATCCAGTAACTCAAGTATCCGGAAAGGCTTGGTGGAATGCCCTCAAGAGGGCTGGCATTGAAAACTTCCGGTGGCATGATTTGCGACACACATGGGCAAGCTGGCATATCCAAGCGGGGACGCCCCTGTTCAAACTTCAGGAAATGGGGGGCTGGGAGAGTATGGAGATGGTGCTGAAATATGCCCACCTTGCTCCAGAACATCTAGCCGCTGAGGCCCTGAATATTGAGACCATTCTTGCTGGCCTTGGTACGTTTACGTCACAGAGGGAAAAAGACCTTGAAGAAAACATATCATAACCTTCTGTTTTTATTGGTCGGGGCGAGAGGATTTGAACCTCCGACCACCTGAACCCCATTCAGGTGCGCTACCAGGCTGCGCTACGCCCCGCAAGAGGTCGTAATGTACTGCGGAAACGCTGCTTGGGTCAATGCCT
>JAEHJW020003275.1_pt1 | contig 11773 bp, 16 predicted proteins | sample 9271431 | NCBI WGS metagenome assembly JAEHJW02
CCACTCATTTTATCCGCCACTTCAGACCGCCACCGCCAGGTTTGACCGCTCCCGCACCGCAACGTATCATCAATTCAGTACGCTCTGAACCCGATTTCATCCTCGCAGAGCAGGCTTTCTCCACGCCTCGGCGGAGTAGCTCAGATGGTTAGAGCGACGGATTCATAACCCGTAGGTCGGCGGTTCGATCCCGCCCTCCGCCACCAGCCTCGCAACGGATCAGCCTCGGAAGGGGTTGTCCTTGCACGATAAAGCGCATCTCGTTAAATCGGACCACCGCAGCTTCATGCTCGCGGGGGCCGTTTTGCCTTGTGCTTTTTCAGACGACCGGCCCCTCCTTCGGTGTGACAACACTCTGAAGGAGACCAAACATGGAGACACCGCGAAGTGGCTCTCGAAACTGTCGAGTAGGCCGTGAATTTGCGCCTGCGCTGGATGCGCAGGCGGCGAACCAAGAAACAATTTCGATCACCAGCGCCCGCGAGGTGCAAGTCCTGGGCGCCCCGGTCGGCGTCGGCCGCGAGACACGGAAGACCCGCGACGGATTGATCTGCGAGCTGTTGTTCGCGGTGAAAGCGTACGTGGACTCTCACGTCGACGCTTACGTTGGCGTTGAAACTGCTCGATGCCGCGAATGCGGGTGCCCTGTGCGTCCCGATGGGCAAGCCTACGTGTGCTCCGAGCATGCCGCCTGGTGCCCCACCGGACGTTTCGCGAATCTGCTTGCACAGATACTGGTCACCGAAGACGCCAGAGGCGACGGGGCTGCAAGGCCGTGCGCTGCCGCGCCTGCTCCCATGGATATCGAAAAAAGAACACCCGCCACTCGTGAGGCTGCAGAGCAGCGCACGGAGCTGCCGCTGCTTGGCTTCGAGATGGTGACTCCGCGTCTGGCTGAGATTGTGGCTGTTGACGGCGGCTACCCAGTGGCCACAATGCACGGTGACCCGGACACGGGCCTCAAGCGCGCGCGTGAGATATGCGCGATGGTGGACTTCTTCCGCTGGTTCAGGATCGCGTATTTCACGGCCCGCGCGAAGGAGACGCGTGTCACGGATGCGGAGATTCTGAGCGCGCTCTTCGATGTTGAGGAGGCGGTCGCTGGAGCCCACTCGCACAAGGGGCGCGGAGTCGGAGGCGAGCGATGACGCCTTCAACCCCGCAGAAGGAAGTATTTGAATTCGTCGACGTCGACGCGCTCAGCCCATTTGCCGGCAATCCGCGCAAAGGGAAAGATGGCATGGAGCTCCGGCGACTTTCGATGTCGATTCGCGAAATGGGCGTCTTGGTGCCGCTGAAGGTACGCAGGGTCGAACGCTCGGACGGGGGAGTGGCGCTGGAGGTCGTCTGCGGAAGCCGGCGTCTCGCGGCTGCGAAGGAAGCCGATCAGTCCTTCGTTCCGTGCCTGATCTCCGAGATGCCGTTCGAAGAAGCCAGGGAAGTGGCCATGGTCGACAACCTCCAACGGGCCGACATTGACGCGATCGACGAGGCGCAGCTCTACGGCGAGATGCTTGCCTGGCACGAGTCCGTGGTATCCCTGGCGCTGCGTGTGGGTAAGGAAGTCGCGTACGTGAGCAAGCGCCTGCGCTTGCTGAACCTGCTTCCCGAAGCGCAGATGGCTCTCCGAGAGCAACTGATCACGCTCGATCATGCGCTTGTACTGGCTCCGCTGGGAGCTGACGACCAGGCGCGCGCGCTGGCGTTCTGCATCGGAGGGTGGAGGACGCAGCTGTCGGGCACATCCGGGAAGGAGGCACTGGAGAACGCATTCGAAGCGGTGCAGGAGCGGATTGAGGAGGAAAGATCACGCACCGACGATCCGCGCGCGGAAAAAGACGGCCGCAAACTCGCAAGCCATGATTCGTACGATCCCCCGAGCGTGACAGAGCTGCGAAATTTTGTGGCCAGCAGGTCCGGAATTCCACTCGAACGTGCGCCTTGGGATCTGAATTCGCTCGACGTTCTTCCGGCGGCAGGGGCGTGCTCCGAGTGCAGGTACAACTCGCAGGCTGAGACACCGCTTTTCGCGGAGCTTTCCCTTGTGAGCGCGGTGTGCATGAACAGCGAGTGCTTTGCTCAGAAGTGCGCCGCACACGTAGAAAGCGTGGCTGATCATCTGGAACAGAGTACCGGCAAAGCTCCGCTTCGCGTGAGCTGGACGAGGAGCGCCGGGCGTGCCGGTGCACATGCAGATGGAGACGCGCTGCGCGTCGGCGAATGGGTCGAGGCGAAGCGGAAGTGCGACAGTGCGCGTGCGGCTGTGACGGTTGATTTTCTGGAAGGGAAGCGTCTGCGCAAGCCGGGCGAAGAGATTCTGGTGTGCGTTGACGCGGCGTGCGCGAAGCACCACGCGAAGGCTGATGAGTCGTCGAACGACGCGCCGAGCAGAAAAGGCACCCGCTTGAGCGCGACGGAAGCCAAGGCGCTGGAGAAAGACAAAGCTGAACGCGGGGCTGCGGAAAAGCTAGCTCAAATAGAGGCGCAGATTCGCAATCTCATTCTGAGCCGCGTCTTCGCAGCGATAAGCGATGCCGAAATGATCGCGCTCCTGGCTGAAGACAAGGGGGACATGGAAGAGTTCCGCGAGGTGTTCCCGGACATTCCGGAACATCGAGCGAAGCTGGCCTTTATTTTTGTGGAAACCTTCGAATGGCAGCTTCACGTATCGAGCTACTTGCTGAGAGGTGCTGCGGGCACCATTCGAACGAACGTTGCGAAAAACCGTAAATGGCTGTGGGAGCTGGCCGAGAAAGCAGGCATATCGGCAGATGCTGTCGCGGCGTCGTACTTCCACTCGATTGGCTCTCTCGCGCCAAACGAGGACGCGCTGTACCCGTCGAGCATTCCTTGGCCTGAGCGCTCGAGCGCAGACCGGCCGGGTGCGCAGAACGCGCCAGCGAAGAAGCAGAAGGACAGAGCGCAGGCCGCTTCGAGCAAGCCTAAACCCGCCGCGAAGAAGACGGTGAAGAAGAAGGCTTCGGGCGCGAAGAAGCCGTCTGGCAGCGCGCCGAAGAAGGCTGCGCGAGCAGCTCGGGGGAGGAAATGATTGCCCCCGGTGTTTGTCGTCACTGTGGATGCAGGGATGGCGATCGCTGCCGACTGTATGACGGAGACGAATGCTGCTTTGTCGACCGTTCGCGGCTCGTGTGCAGTCGTCCGGAGTGCGTCCAGGCTGAGGGCCGGCGCGTGAAGGACGCCGCCGCGCAAGCCAGACCAAAGTATCGCGGGTGGGGATACGGGGCAATCGTCGCAGAGAAGCGACGAGAGGACGCAGCGCGCCGCCGCGCTGCGAGGAAGAGTGGTCGCTTATGAAACAAGTGCGCGTACATTTCGGGACCGGAGCGCTGCCTTCGGCGGATCCGCGACAGGTTCGCCTAGGCGAGGGAGCGATCGAGGCGCGAGTTTGCGCGACACGCGGATGCTCCGCCCGCACCTACTCCGAGCACACCGTGTGCGCACGCTGTTATGAGGAGATGCTCGCGCTTTCTGTCGAGGGGAGCCGCGGCGCCGAAGGTGACCAGCGTGCGAGTGGTTTGCAGGATGGCCAGGACGGCTGCGTTACGACTCCGCTTTCGACGACTCGAACGCTCATCTGGTTTCTCGTCTTCTTTGGCTTTCAGGCTGCTGTGGGTATCTGGATGCTTTTCGCGAAATGACGAAGCAGCCGTGATCGGCGAAGGGAGGGTAAATGGAATCGATTTTTGAGACCGAGTTGCTGTGCTCGCTGAGCGAGGACGAAGTGCTGAGCCGGGGCCGCATGCTCGGAGACATGATCGCCAGGGAGGACGAGATCGAAGAGGCGCGGAAGAAGGCGATGACCGAGTTCAAGGAAAAGCTCACGGGCGTCCGCGAGCGCCAACGCGAGCTGGCGGGAATCATCCGCGAGCGCCGGGAGCGACGCCTGGTGAGATGCGTGGTGCAGTACCACATCCCGGAGGAAGGCCGGAAGCGCATGATCCGGATCGACACCGGGGAGGTCATTGACGAGAGCTGGATGACGGATGCCGAAAAGCAGCTCTAGCTATTTCCCGCGACCGGATGCTGAATTGGGGATTGAGATTCACGCTGGGACTTCGCGGCCGGCGTGAACGACGGGGACGCTGATGTCGGGCACACCGACTCACTACGCGCGCAACTGCCTCCGGCCGCGTAGCCCGGAAGGGATGCGTCCCCGGTTGCAACGGAGGCGGTGGAAGGATCGACGATGACGAAGCGCGAGCCGGACTGGACGAAGACGGGAACGATTGCCGGGTACGCCGAGTATCTGCGCAAGAAATCCGGAGCGTTCGCCGTGGTTGTAATCCGGCGTGATGACGCCGTGTTGGCTGCGGACGTCGACATGCGACCGAAGGACGTGTGCGAGCGCATTTTGCTCGACGTGCCGGATCTGGTGCAGGACTTGCCGCAGGCGCGGCTGACGAAACGCGCGGCGCGCGTGGAGCACGGAAGGCTGGAAGAGTGACGAAGGGAGGGGGCGATGAATCTTGAGGTCGAGTTTGTTCCTGGGTTGATGTTCGGGGTGGTCTGGCTCGCAGACGAACGTTGCGTGTACGTTTCTCTGGGCTTTCTGTGCGCGCGGATTGGGCTTCGCGCTGCGTAGTCGGCGTTCGATCTGACATCTGACGAAAGGTTGGGTGGGGTGTTGACACGACAATTTGCAAAACGCGAGAGGCCACCGGGCGGCGGAATTGTCTGGCACGAGAGCGCGCATGCCTTCGAATGCCTGGGAGGGTGCGAGGAGTTCTTCCAGGTGCGCAGGCGCTGCGACCGGGAAAACCCGGAGCGCATGATGGAGCTGAAGGAGATGCTCGTCGCTGACCATGCGGAATGCTGGGAGTTCGACGATCCGGAGATGGCGAAGCGCGCGCGTCGGTTTCGGACGCGGAAAAAGCTGCGCGAGAACCTGGCGCGCCTCGTGCATGATCGCGTGGATAACAAGCATGGGGGACGTGCGTGAACCAGGGAAAAAGATGGTCATGGAGCGATGAAGCGCGCCAGCGTGCCAGCGACCGGCAGAAGGAGAAATGGGCCGATCCAGAGATGCGCGAGCGTCACCGGCTAAGAATTATTCAGGCGCTGGATAACCCGGTGACGCGGCAGCGGCTGAGCGATTCGATGAAGCGCCGGTGGGCAGACCCGGCAATGCGTCAGCAGCTCGTCGAGGGCATCATTCGCGCGAAGGCGGATCCCACTGCTTCTCAGAACAGGAGCGAAGCGCGAAAGCGTGACTGGGCTGACCCGGAGAAGCGGCAGCGCAAGATCGAATCACTCCGGCGAGCGCAGCCAGATTCGGCCATACGTCAGCGGAAGAGCGAAGCGATGAATGCAAGCCATGCTCTCCCACGGACAGAAGGGAAGTCGCAAGCGCATGCCGGTCGCGTGTCGCCTCTCAGCCGCAAAGATGGCGAGCTGATGTGTCGCGCCTGCGTGCGCGGGAAATGTCTGCTCTGTGACGGCGAAGGTTGCCGCTGCGTATGCGCCGTCGAGCTGGACAAAAAGCGCGTCCAGGCGCGATGGACTGCAACCACCGAAAGTGAAGGAAAGGCAAGCCGTGGGTGACAAGACGAAGATCGAATGGTGCGACGCGACGTGGAATCCCATCGTGGGCTGTACGCGCGTCAGCGAAGGTTGCCAAAACTGCTACGCGGAGCGCTACGCGCATCGCTTCGGCGGCGACGGATTGCCCTACGAAGGGCTGACGGTGCTGAGCAATGGGCATCCGTCGTGGACGGGCAAGATTAAGTTCGACGAGTTCGCGCTGCTGCGGCCACTCCGCTGGAAGAAGCCGCGCAGAATTTTCGTGAACTCCATGAGCGACCCCTTCCACGAGAACGTGACAGACGAGCAGCGCGACCGTATCTATGCGGTGATGGCGCTTTGCCCACAGCACACTTTCGTGGTGCTCACGAAGCGACCGGATCGCATGCGGGACTATCTGCGCGATACGCACCTTCAGGACGCAGCGCAGACGCGAATTGAGATTAAGGTCGCCCAAATGATCGAATCGCTCTGGACGCTGCTCCCCGTCATGCCGGATGGGTACAGTTGGCTCTCTTCCGGCGTCGTCGAGGGTAGACTGAATTTCCCGCTGCGACACGTCGAGCACGGCGTCAGCGTGGAGGATCAGTACACTGCGGACTGCCGCATCCCGGTATTGCTGCAAACGCCTTCGGCGCGGCGCATCGTGAGCGCGGAGCCGCTGCTTGGACCCATTCAAATCGATGACTACTTCGTCGATCATGGCGGTCCCCGGTGCCCGGGGTTCGCCCCGACCCCTGGCTACGCGCCTGAATACTGCGAGCACTGCGGTCGTCACATCCGCGACCGGTTTCACCGGCCTCCGTGGCGACGTATCGACCAGGTGATTGTCGGCGGTGAATCTGGACCCGGCGCGCGGCCCATGCACGCGGATTGGGCGCGCAGCCTGCGAGATCAGTGCGTCAGCGCCGGGGTGCCGTTTTTTTTTAAGCAGTGGGGCGAGTGGCTTGCTGCGATGTGCGATGGCGCGCCTGGGGATGGTCAGGTTCTGAACGCGAGCGATGCTGCTATTCGCGTCGGCAAGAAGGCGGCCGGGCGCTTGCTCGACGGACGGACGTGGGAAGAAATGCCGCGCGCGGCGAAAGGAGCCGGGCTTTGAACAAAACAAAGGTGACAGACGTGACAGCGCCAGAGGTCGAACGGGATGTAGCGTTCGGGGGGCCGATATATGCGGCGATCTTGGACGCCGCGCAGGAGTCGGCTGAAAGGTACAGGGTGCCATGGAGCGAAGACGAGCTGCGGCATCTCGGGGAAAACGCATGTGCGAGAAACGTACTTCGGAAAGCGAGAGAGAGGATGCGTGAAAAGATGGAAGATGCCGGTCGCGATTTCAGTCCGACCGAAGTGTTCAACGAAGCACTAGAGATGTTCGGGGGGAAGGTTGCGGCCGATCGTGGCCCGTGGCTCCAGACGTACTCCGGGCGCCGTTTTTATCCCCTCGATCCGCGCGAGGATGAGGTTTGGCTGCCGGACATTGCGCACGCGCTTGCGAACATCTGCCGCTTCAACGGCCACTCGACACGGTTCTACTCGGTGGCCGAGCACTCGCTGCTGGTTGCGAAGAATGTGCCGATGCACCTGCGCGCGTGGGCGTTGCTGCATGACGCCGCGGAGGCATACGTCTGCGACGTGGCGCGCCCGCTGAAGCAAGCGCCGCAGATGGGCTTCTATCGCGAAATGGAGGATCGTATCCTCGCTACGATCTATCGCCGATTCGAGCTGCTCGCTCCTGGTGCGCCGTTGTGGATCCCGGAACAGGTCAAGGTTGCGGACCGGAATGCGCTGGCGACGGAACGTCGGGACTTGATGGTCCGGTGCGAGATGGAGTGGGATCTGGGATCCTCCGTTCCTTTCGAGTGTAGGATCCCGGCCGGCTCAAGGTTTAAAGATTTGGTCGAAGTGGAGTTCATGGAAATGGCCGGATTTCTGGGGCTAGCCGGATGAGGGTGCGGGCTGAGTGTGTACTCTGCAGGCGCGCAGGGCATTCGTGCCCCGCGGTTTCGCGGTCGAAAGGCGCATGGCTCTGCCTGGACTGTGTGCGGGAAGTCCCCTGCGCGGAGGTGCGCGTTGGCGCGAGTTTTCGGGATCGCAGCGGGGTGCATATCGAAAGGAATGCGTTTGGTGAGATTGAACCAATCGCGCAGCCGGCACCGGTGACTCGGTGCGTGCCGGGGGCGCACGTGGCCGCCTGTCCCGAGCCAGTCTCGGACGAGGTACTGGAGTGGCGTCGACGGGTGCGTACTGGCATAGAAAGCACAGGAACGAATAGCGGCGGCGCGAAAGACGCATCACGCGCGCGGGGCGGAAGATGCGTCCCTGCGCGCCGCAAGCGCCGGGGGACGGAACCGATGAGAGACGGGGAGAACAAAGGCGCGATGCGCAAAAGTGCAATCGCGGCCGAGCAGACGGCGGCGCAGCGGCGCGCTCAGGGCCGTGGTGGGCGATACAGCCGTGAGACGGTGGACGCTATTCTGGCTGCGCAGCGGGAAGAGTCCAACCGTTCGATCGCGATGCGACTCGGCGTGTCCGGCAGAGGAGTCGGACTTGTGCGCATGAAAAACGGCGTTCCCGGCTTGAGGCGCGGCGGCCGTCTGCTGAGCGCGGAGCTGCGGGAGGCAATCCTGGCCGCGCCGACGAAGGAATCGACACTGAGCGTATCGCGCAGGCTCGGGGTATCGTGGCCTGCGGTATCGAAGGTCCGGCGCGGGGCGAGTGCGCCTGGAGACGTAAGCGCTGCTCCGCGCATCATGCTCGATCCGAAAGATGGGCGGATGCGGCAAAAGAAGCGCAGCCCTGATCTTGCAGACGAGGTGCGGCTGTGCTCGTCGGCTGCGGAGGGTGCGTCGCAAACTGCGCAAACGGTCCACGGGGAGCCACGAGCTCAGGCGGAGGACGCCGCTGCCGCGCTTGCAAGGATGCGCGGCGCAGTGGAGTGTCTCCGGGTTGTCCTGGCGCAGCTGGGCGATGCAATTACCGAGGCTGCGGGCGCGCTGGCGCGGGAGTTGGCGCAATGAGTGCGAAGGCCACTGGATACGCGCACGAGCTGATTGTCTGCCCGAATGGGGAGTTGATCTCGCGCGGCGAGAAGATGGCGCTGCTGGTCCTTGCGGACGCACACCAGGCGCAGGACGGCCGCTACACCTATCCGTCGATCGACAGCATGGCCCCGCTGGCCCTATCCGACCCGCGCACGTTCCGGCGACACCTGGACGGCCTGGAGCGCAAGGGCGTGATAAAGCGTCTGAGGCCGCCGCGTCAGGGCCGGGGCATGCAGGTTTTTTATTTCTTTGTGGCTCTCGATGTGATCCCGGAAGGCTGGCAAAACGCCACCCTTTTTTGGGAGCGGTCGAGCCGTGAAAAGGAGGGCAAAAGGGGGGCAAAAGGGGGGCAAAAGGGTGACATTTTGAGCACGCGCCCAATGGAACGCGCGCAGGAACGGGAACGGGAACAAGAACAAAAGCAACAACCACCCCCCTACCCCCCGCCAGCGGGGGGAGGAGGTGTCGAAGTTCGAAGCACGCCGAGGTGCGACGCGTCGGCTCAGACGCGCGTTCGTGGTGAGTGCCAGGGAAACGGATCGTGCGACGCCGAAGCTTCAGCGCTTCCGCTCCGGTGGCCGGAGCCGCGCAGGGGTGCGGCGCAGACGACACGCGGCGCGCCGGGAAACAAGCGCTCGGCGCAGTTTCTCGACGAGTTGGAGCGGGATGCTGTGCGGGTGGTGCTCGACGGGTGTGGCATCACGTCGCGCAGCGTTCAGCGCGCCGTGATGGAGGCGATCCGTCAGGAGGTGAATGGCTGCGTCGAGTCGCGTGCTCAGGCGCTGGCGAAGGCCGCGGTGGCAATGGCGACGGCCTGGGAGGAATTCCTGGAAGCCGGCAGCAGTCTTCGTTACCGGTGGACTGCGCGAAGGTTTTTCGCGGAGGGGTACTGGCGCAACCGGGAGAGCTGGCCGTGGGACGCAGCGGAGATGGAGCGGCAGCGGATGGCCATGGGTGCCGCAGTGGGCATGCGGAGGGGATGAGGCGATGAGGCGATTCTGGATTGTTGCGACGCTTGCCGACGGCGTTTTGCCGAAGAGGGAATTGCTGGACGTTGAGAACTCGATCCGGGCGTCGGCGCAGATGGAGATCGACGACTGGAACGAGCGATTTTCGCGCCCCGGATGGTGGGAGCGTGGGACGGGATCGAAGGAAGACGTACACGCTGTTGTATCCGAGCGCGATCCAGAAGGGGAAATCCTGGGCGAGCGTGACCTTCCCTTGCAGGGTTCGGGTCGAAAAAAACTTTATGGCTAGCCGAAGAGGTTGCGGTATAATCCGCGTCTTCGTGTTCGTGGCTTTTGATATATGCGTTTGCAAATGATGACATTGAACATATTGGCTATTTGAGCTGTGTGAGGATGCACAGCGCCGACTTTCGGTCCCGGTGGTTGTGGAGACGAACTACTGTAAGTGATTGTTGTCAGGCGACATGAGCATCTCTTATTTGCGCTGTTGATTTGGGTCTTTTGTTGTGTTGTATGATCTGCGTGATGTGTTCCAGCCGAGCGGCTGGCGTTAGGGTTGCCGATCAACCTGGAGTGCCAAAGAGACGCGAAGTCGCGTCCGCTGGCGCTCTTTGTCGTTTAGCGCGAGGCTTCATCTGGGGGACATGTGCCTGTACGTTGCAAGGGTGACCGTAAGTTTGTTCTGACCGACTCACTGGGTCGCAAGGTGATTCGTCGCGTGACGGCGGTTCAGGCGCAGCCATACCTGGACAGCGGCGCGTGGCGAGCCGAGCGGGATGAGTCGACTGGAGTGTTGATCCGATATTGTCTGGTCTCTGTGGATCGTGCGAAGGGGGACGTCGCGTTGCGGACGCGGCCGACGTGCGCTGCGATCTCTCGCCGCGAGATGGAGCTTAACCTCGGACGATCTCGAACGGCTGGAATGTCCGGGGATGCCCGCGAAAAGCTGGCTGCTTCAGGCAGAGCGCCGGAGGATGATGTGGAACGGGTGCAGGCCAAGGTGCGCGTGTGGCCGCATGTGAGCGGCGGTCCTGGCGACATTCTTCGGGTGTGGCCGCGCGAGGTCTCTCATTGAGCATCGAGCAGTTCGTCATCATGATTCTTTCGGCAGGTGGTGTCCAGCTGCTGATTGCGATGGCCTTTGCTGGCGCGTTGCGCCAGCAGATTGTCGATCTCGTAATCGCGGTGAAGACGCTCACGGAAGACGTCAAGGGCATCCAGCGGCTCCAGACGGATCATGAGGGGCGGCTGTCGCACGTCGAAGGGCGTCTCCAAGTACCGCGCGATTAGGCGAATCGCGCCGAATGTTTGGGAATGATAAGGTCCGCTGCGGCGGAGAAGCGAGGAAGCGATGGGATCAACGGCTGGCGGTGTTCTGGGGAGTGTGCTGGGCGCGGCATCGAGCGCAGTGGCTGCGCCGGTAACGGGCGTGGTAGGCGTGATTGGTTCGCTGGTTTCGAAGGCTCTTGATTTCATTCCGGACCCGGCCAAGAAGATGGAGTTTCAGCAGCACGCACTCGATCTGCAGGCTGCGGCGATGAGTCAGCAGCTTGCAGCGGAGACGCAGGAGGTCCAGGCCTCGGCGCAGGCTCAGGCGGATCAGCATCTGGCGACGGTGCGAGCCGTCTTCTGTTACTCGATCTGCGCGTGCGTGGTGTTCAACCTGATTGGCGTGCCGCTGCTGCATGCGTTGTGGCGCCTGGATATTGCGCCGATCATGCTGCCGACGAATCTTCTGACGATCTTCGCGGTGATCATGCTGGGCCTGGTCGGCGTGCCGCAGGCCTTGTCGGCGGTGAAAGACATCATGGGCATGCCGGGCGACTCATCGGTGAGCGTGCTGGGCGTGAAGGTGGGCAACAAGAACTGAACAATTGGAGGGTGAGATGGGAATCCTTGTTTGTTTTATGGCCGGTTTTGCAGCCGGCTTCCTTGTCGCGCTGCTGGCGAACCACACGATCATGGCGCGGATGGAGTCGTTCCACGAACGCGCGGTGGGGGAGCTGGCCACGCTGGTGACTCAGGCGAAAGAAACGTTGGACCGTCTTCAGGCGAAGCTGTAGAGACTGGCGCGGGATGCGCAGATTGAGGAGTGCGGCATGGCATGGAGATTTGAGCGGTACACCGGGCAGCTTTTCTCGCCCAGTGGGAATTTGTTCGGCATCGGGTATTCAGGTCGCGACTCAGGGATGAATACGCCGCAGTACGAGAACGTGCATGACGTTG
>JAEHJW020006210.1_pt1 | contig 11765 bp, 12 predicted proteins | sample 9271431 | NCBI WGS metagenome assembly JAEHJW02
AGCGTACGGATGCGATCCTTAAAGGCGTCGTCCCGCGACTGAAACCATTCTATCGTCGGGCGCCAATCGACCTGCATATCCTGTGCGGCCTGGATCGTGAAGATCACCGGGGGGTTGCCCATCATGCCGTCGAACAGCGACCGGGCGAGCTTCAAGAAGCCGAGACCGTAGCCTAGGCCTAGCACGAGCACCTTGCCGAGTGCGCGCTTATCCTTCTCGTCCTTCACGACCGGGCGGCCGTACACGTCGCTTGCCATGAGGAGGTAGGGGTCGGCGCCCTGGCGGAACGCCGCTAAGAGGGCCTCATCCCGCGCCGACCAGGAGAGCACACGGGCTTCAATGGACGCGAGATCAGAGACCACCAGGAGATAACCGACCGCCGACATAATGGCGTCGCGCAGGGCCGACTTCCGGGGGAGGTTCTGGAGATTGTCCTTGTTCCCCCCGCCCGCCGCCCGCCCGGTCGTGAGCGCCCCCCAGTAGCTTAAGAACACCGGCAGTACCGGGTTCTGCTGCGCCGTGCGCAAAAGGCTCGCCGTGCGGGTCTCGCGCAGCGATGAGGAGAGGGCAAGTTTCGCCGCGACCAAAGGGGCGGCCGTGGGGTGGTCGAGATACTGCGTGAAGGCATCATCGCCCTTGGCGAACGCCCCGGTCAATTTCCCGGTCCGCGCGGAGATTTTCTCCGGGGGTTCAACACCCACCGCGCGCAGAAGTGCGGGGAACTGGGTGCGTGAACGCAGGACCTTCTTCTGCTGCTCTAGGGTACCGGGCAGGCCGCAGGCGCGGACCGTCTCCTCGATCGCCGTCCGTTCCTCGTCGAGCGCCGTGCGCAGGGCCTCCGGGTCTAAGCAGATCGCCGGGCGGATCACCATCTGGTTGAACACGTCGATGACGCGCAACTCGCGGGCCGGAAACGCCCCCCGCCACTTGTGGTATAGCGCGTGCGTGAGCTCCACGTCCTGTACGCAGTACGCGCCGAGCGCCCGGTCCTGCTCAGGGGTCGGATGGCGGACGCCCTTCATCGAGGCGAGTGTCCCCTCCAGTTTCCCCGCGAGTCCTTCGTGCTTCGCGAGCGCATCGAGAGATGCGCCTGTGATCATGCCGTGCAGGGCCCGGCCCATCGCCATCGTGTCGAGCGTGAAGCGTGGACGCAGACCGTAACGATCGGAGAGGATGAAGCCGTCGAACGGCGCATTATGACAGAGGAGGGTTAAGTTCTCCCAATCGAAGGAGCGGAGGGCATACTCCACCTCGGCCTCCGGGACCCAGTAGGCCGGGGCATGGTCAACCTTGAGACCTACACCGAGGACGGCGAACCGAGGGTCGCGCACATAGTCGCTCGTGCGCATGGCCTTGAGCGTGTACTTCACGTCGTAGAAGGTCTCGAAGTCGAGAGTAAGAATCACGGAAACGCTTCCCCGACCTTCTGCACGGGAGCGGCTACCCCGCCGACCGCATAGATGTCATCCTTCTGGGTGGTGAGGCGGATCACTTCGACCGGCGTGGACGGCAGCGGCAAGCCCTTATAGAGGTTATACGTCGTGGTCTCCGGGTCGCCCTTCTTCTCGGTCCAGGAGGCCCAGATCGCCTCCATAGAGCCAAAGCGGTTCTCGTTGATAAACTGGAGGAATACCCGGCGGTCGAGGTAGAGATGGTTGCGGAACGCCTCGTACCGTCCGACGACCTTCCCGCTCTTGGGCAGCGCGAGGCCCTCTGTTGTATTGCGCGTGACGTGGAGAATGTCGTTACCATAAGCCTGGAAGAACGCCGAGAGCACTTGATCTGTGCTCATGCGATGGATGCGCTCGACGTTGGTGCGCAAGGCCCGGCGACGTTCTAGGATGTAGTCTTTGAGAGCAAGTTGCGGAAAGTCGGCGATCCCAGTGCCCTTGAGCAGGACGGCCATAGCCATCACGATCGTCGCCGCCCCTTGCCAGAACCGCTCCTCCTGCCGCCAGTCCCACTGCCCCACCCGTGTCCCGACGCCCTCCATGAGAGCCTTCCCGGAGCGAATAAAGAGCGGGACGAGTTGTCGCCCGAAGTGTCCGTGATGGGCGCGGATCAACTGGTTAATGAGGATCATGTCATCGGGGTCGCCGTAGGTCTTCATCTGCATCTCCCACACGCGCATGGCCTCCGCGCGCGCGTCGGCCTTCGCTGCGGAGAGTTTAGAGAGCACCGAGTGGTTCGTGGAGATTATCATCATGGTCTGCCAGTGCGCCGGCTCGGCTAAAACCACCTTGCTCTCACGCATCAGCAAGCGCGCGCGCTCTTTCCCTTGGGTGGCTTGGTACACCATGTCGGAGAGTTCGTCCGGGTTAATGTTCGTCATTTCATCTACACAGACCGGCAGGGAGTGGTACTGGCCCATGCGGTGCATGAGCGACTTCGGGGTGTCGGTCTGCTGCGCAAGAAGGGCCGCCGGGTCGCCGTAGGCCGAGGCGATGGCCCGTTGGACGGTGGACTTCCCCGTGCCGGTAAGCCCCGTGAGGGACACCATGACGCCATTCAGCCCTAGGAACCGCATGAGCGGGGCCCCGATGCCGGCTAGGAACGCAAAGCCCCACGCAGGGGGTGCAGCGGCGTAGTGCTGCGCCACAGGGAGCCAGCGGGACAATGCCCCCTTGACGGTAAGGGCCTTCGCGGTGCGCCGCACGGCGCCAGAGACCGCGCCGATCTTCACCTCGTGGGCGTAGATCCGGTCGCGCCCGAGAAGAAAGCCGCCATCGTCCTGCCATCCCATGTGATGTGCCACGACGCGCAGTTCCTCGCTCTCTTGGAGGCGCTGGGCGCTGGTGATAAAGAAGATGCGAACGAGCTCCTGGTGCTTCATGGCGACCAAGATGCCGCGGGCGGCCAGGCGTTCGTAGAGTGTGCGGGCGTAAATCACCGAGAGAGGGAGTTCAATCTCCTGCGTCCCCTCTCGGGGGGTGTCTATCTCGATCAGGATGGACTGCTGCTCGCCGTCATCCAGGCGCGCGATGATGCGCAGGGGGTGAGCGAAGATCCGCTCCTCAGGGGCGTCCGGCCCCTCTTGATAGATCACGCACCCTTGGGCGTCGATCGCAAACGGTGTCGGGACGCCGATCTCGCGGGTCGCATCTTTGTCGATGTTCCGCGCGAGCGAGTAAGGGGTCCGGACCTTAGTCCGGGAAGGGCACATCTTGCACCGGCTCGGGTCGTCCGAGTCACGGAGGAAGGTCTCGCAGAGGATCGCGCCGATGTCCTTCTCTGCGAGCTGGGCGATCTTCTGGTCGGTGGCCGCCGCGCTGTACTCAGGGTGGCCGGAGGACCACTCATGGCAGATCGCCGGCGACTCTTTCGTAAGGCGCAGGACCGAGAGGGCGTCGTACCACATCGGCTCAGGCACATTACCGCGGGTGTCCCGGATATGGCCCATCTGCCCGCAGCGCTCCGCGATGTCGTGGGCGGAGACCGGGCGGCGGATGATGGCCGCAACACTGAACTCGTCCTCGGCGGCCTTCGCCATCTGCTTGCCGGAGCGAGGGACGAGGCCCTGCGCTTTAAACGGCGAGAGCTTCCCTTGCATCAGACCGGGTGCGATGGTGCTGGCCGAGTGGCGCAGGAGGGTGACGGGTTTCGGACTCTCGACATCCTTCCAGTTCAGCGTGCCCGGCACGCGCAGGATCGACGCACTATCGGCGGTGCGCTTCGGGTCGACCTCGAACTGATACTCTCGGCACATGGCCGCTAAACACTTCGCATGGGCCTCCCAGACGGCTGGGATGAGCGAAGTGCTTAAGAGCCAGTAGACATGCAGCCCGTAGCCCGATCCGACGACGTGGGTCGGCTCCGGCAGGCCTGAGTCACTTAGGAAGCGGTCCAGGGCTTCCAGGGCGGCGTCCATGGAGAGGTAGGGCTTCTTCGGGCCGGCGTCGACGTCGAGCCAGAACGCCGAGACTGACTGGACGGCGGCCTGTTTACGCTCGGTGCGGGTGTAGGTGGCGGGTGCCCAGTAGAAGTCCACGCCGGGCTCGGTGTGCCGGGCTAAGACCGGGGTGTAGTCGGAGTATTCGTCGGACCAGTAGTGGCGAGGACCCTTGCGGTTCTTGGAGAGAGATACCAGGCAGTGAAGCCCGGCGTCCCGCCAAAACGGTGCCAGAAAATCCAACATGCAGACGACCCCTTTAACCGACGCGACGGAGGATGGCGAGTGTTTCGCGCACCGGCTTGCGTGTGTCTCCCAACTCCTGAGTCTTCACCGCGGCGTCCACAGCGTGTATGAACCGTATCACGGCCTCCGTGTGACGGGGGCGGATAGGTGTAGCCCGAGCAAGCCAAGAGTGAAGCGTGGAGCGCGTCACCCCAATATACGCTGAGGCTGCTACCTTCGCCACTTGGCCGTGGGTCATAGCCCGTTCGAGCTTATCAATCAATGCGTTAGTCATAGTTCCTCCTAAAAGATCTCCCGGAGAAAATCTCCGGGAGAATAGACGTCTTCTCAGAGGATCCTAGAAGTCGGTGTTCGCCAGGAAGTCATCGGTCTCCGCCTGGAGGGCCGCCAACTCCTCGTCCACGGGCTCCTCTGCCGGGGCCTCCTTGACGGGCTCCGGGGTCGGCGCGGCAGCGCGGGGCTTCGTGGTCGGACGGGGCTTCGCCGGGGCTTCCTTGGCCGGCTCCGCAGCCACTTCAGCCTCCGTCACGGGCACCACGACTTCCGTGTTCAACTCGCCTTTGCGGAAGTCCACCACGTCGGGGGACTCACGGACCTCCATGATGGTCTTGTACTCTGCGGCTTCCAGCCACCGGTCAGGGCGGAAGTGGAGCAACGGGTACTCCGAGTTGTCATCGAACGAGAAGCGGGTGACAACCTCGGTTGGGTTCGCGCCATGGGCGGCCAACTCCTTCCGATACTTCTCCCAGTTCTTCAACGACATGATCGGCATGGAGATCATGTGGACGTCGGCGGACAGACCATGCTCCTCGCTGTAAGGGAGAAGCAAGAGGCGCTTGCTGTCGCCGCAGGCCTTCACCTTCTTGCCAGACTCGTTGATCTTGGACCCGAACTGGTTCTTCGGGCAGTTCAGGCAAAGCGTGGACTGCTTCTTGGCCGCGAAGTGCGAAGGGGTCTCGCCATTGGCGCTCCAGCATGTCGGGGGGAAGATTTCCTTCGAGGCCGCGTCATAAGGCCGGTCGTAATAGGCCTTGTACATGCCGGGGTTGGCACCGATGACGACCGCCGTCACCTCTTCGATACGATACTTGCCATCGGGGGTCTTTAACGGCAGCTCTTCGCCATCCTTGCGGACGGACCACTTCGATCCCTTGATCGAGAGCATAGGAAATACTTGTCCCGAGAGCGGGGCGACGAACTCCTCGTCCATCGTGACCTTCGCCGGGAGAAAACTCGGGCGCTTGCCCATTACCATAATGTCAGTTGCCATGTTACCTCCGTGAAACCCCGGCCTCTATGGCCGGAGAGAAAAGTGACCCGTGGGGGGTCAGAAAAAGAGTCGAATCACCGCAGTCGTCGCGATAATCCAACCAAGGGCCGTCATACCGACCCAGGGGCTGCTATTCGGATGTGCGCCGGCCACCATAAAGGCGGCGACGAACACAAAGAACAGAAACACCCCCATAAAAAAGAAGCGCGAGTAGAGATTCATGCCCCCTCCAACATCCGGATCAACTCCGCATGCGAGACCGAGAACCCCGCTGCGTGGGTATGGCCGCCGCCGCCGTACTGCTTGGCGATTGCCTGCACATCGGCCCCGCCTTCCCGTGAGCGGAGGGACACCACCGCCTTATCCTGCATCAGAAAATAGACCGCGGAAAAGAGCACCCCCTCTCCGAGCGCATGGCCGATCTCAGACTGTAGAATGGGGCTATTCACCGCCGGGACACGGTGGCCCCCGATAGTCATGGCCCCGGCCTTCTTACTAATGCTCGCCACCATCTGCTGCTCGCGCTTTAAGGCCACGGCGCCGGCGGTGACTAACTCTTCGATCCCGCCCTCCGAGGCCAGGCGCGACCACTCGGCAAAGTCATGCGGGTAGAGCGTAAGCCCGGCGTTCACCTCATGGCTTAAGGGTAGCTCCCACCGCCACAGGTCGCGGTCCTGCACATACTGGAGCAGCACTGGCACTTCCTCGGCCGGGTGGAACACATCCCAGGAAATAACGGCCCCCGACCGCTCGCGGTCAAAGAGAATGTGGAGGTTCGGCACTTCATAGTTCCGAAGCCCGGCGAGATTCTCCTCGGCGGTCACATGGTGGTCGAGCAGCACGACCTCGTAGGCCTGCGCGGCCATAGCGCGCAGCACGTCGGCCGGGAACGAGAAGTCCAGAATGTAGACCATCGCCTCCGTGACGTCCGGGGGGGTGTCGCCATACTGCACCGGGACGTACTCAGCCTCGGGACCGAGGTCAGGGTGGGTGTAAGCCGCCCAGGCGGCGCCGAAGCCGTCGTTACAGTTGGCGTGATAGAGGACGATGGTGCGACGTGTGGTGTTCATCATTTCTCTCCTTTCTCCGCTGCCTTCCGCACGCCGATGGCGAGCGTCCGGGCGTAGCGGACGCCGGGCACCGTGCGATCCTGCGCGAGGAAGGCCTCGACCTCGGACTTGTTCGCCCCGTGGTTCAGGAGGCCCCAAGCCTTCTCTTTCCGCACGAAGGCCAGAAACTCCTCCCAATCCTCGACCGCGACCGAGGACTCAGTGCGGCGGTAGGCGGTCCCTTCGTCCGTCTTCACGGAGTCGACACCCTCAGGCATCTCCTCCATGATGATGGTCTCCAGGCGGGATAGGACCTCCTGAATCTTTCCCGCCTTCACATCGAAGGCAGCTTTCAGTGCGCGCTTCTTTTCGCGGGCAGCGACGAAAGTCGCAATGGCGGTTTTCAGTCTCTGTGACATGGTGTATCTCCTGTGAATGATGGACCTTCTTTTCGTGCTACTGAATCTCTACCCAGGTCTGTTTCGAGACATTCTGCCCGTAGACGCCGCCGTAAAACTGGTCGTAGGGCCAGACGAGATTGCCGCCATAGTACCCGTTCGACTCATTGCGGTAGTCGATGATGATCTCGCCCTTGTCGGTCGTGATCTTGCATCCGTATACCTGGAGCAGCCCGTTCTCAGTATCCGTAGTCCCCGGCAAATCCAGGTCATCCACTGCGGATACGAGAGCAGGAAATCCCAAGGCGGGCATTTCTATATGCTCGACCCAGGTATGAGAGCAGCAGTCCGCGTCCACTAGAACAACCACATCGCCCTCGACAGTCTCAAACTTGATCGCCTCCTTATCATCTGCGATCTTCATGCCGGTAATTGTACGGCCGGTGAGAATGTTACTCATGGTGCGTCTCCTGTGAACTCGTCAAGTCATTAACTACACGACAACAACACTACTCCTGCCGAACGGGGCCGTCAAGCCCTGCGGGAGACTATTTCTCATGGCGCAGGAGGTCCAGCAGCAGCCCCTGGACCCGCTGCCGTTCGCGCAGGCGACTGTAGATCACGCCCTCCACGGGGGAGGATTCAAGCTCGATCACCGTACAGTGGCGGGTCTGTCCCTGGCGATGGATGCGTTTTACCGCTTGCTCATAGGTGTCGTTGCTCCAGATCGGCGCGAACCAGATCATAGTCGCCGCCGCCGTGAGCGTAAGCCCATGGGACATCGTGCGAGGGTTGGCGACGATGATCCGTGTCCCTTCGGGGTCGTCCTGGAAAGAGTTGATGATCCGGTTGCGCTCACCGAGAGAGGTCTCCCCGATGATGACCTCAACCTTCGGGGCCGTCTCCTCCGACTTCCGGCCTTTCAACCGCTCAGCGATGTACTTCACCACGGAGGTGAAGGGGGCGAAGATAATGATCTTCCCCTCGGTCTGGCCGATGATCTCGTCGAGCGCTGCCGTCTTGGTCGTTTGGATCGTAATCGCCCCGCCCTCGTGGAGCACCACACCGCAGGCTATTTGCAGCAGTTTCTGCGCGACGATCGCCTCGTTCGCGGCCGTGACCTCTTTGCCCTCTAAGACCACCAGGGCATCCTTGCGCATCTGCTTGTAGAGTTCCTTCTGCTCTTTCAACATGTCGGATCGGCGCGTCTCGTAGGTCAGCGGCGGGAGGTCTAGGCAGTCCTCGGCGGCAAAGCGGATGGAAGGAGCCAACAAGCGCTTGATGATCTCCTGCGCACCGGGCTTCGCACTGAAGCGGTACGGCCCATCCTGGATCATTACCTGCGCCTTGAAGTCCAAGAACTTGCGCGGCACACGGTCGGGGAAGAGCAGACGGATCTGCGCCCAGGCGTCGGTGGGGGCGTTCGGTGTCGGGGTACCGGTCATCATCCACACGCGGCCTTTCCGTTGAAGCAGGGCGTTTAAGCCCTTCCACTTGTCCGTCATGCCGTTACGGAACATCGCGCACTCGTCGACGATGACGAGGTTAATGTCCTCGCGGTCAATGACCCGTCGGATAGTTGCACGGTCACGGACCAGTTCGTGGTTGGCGATGAGAAACCGGGCGCTTAAATCTTCGATCAGTTTCTTGCCCTTCCCGTGGAGAACGGCATAGTGATGGTGCGGGAAGTGGCGGAACAATTCGGACCCCCAGGTGGGGGAGAGGGTGGAGAGGGGGGAGAGAATCAGGACTTTATTGACGGCCCCCTGCTCGATCAGGTAGTCGGCGGCCCAAAGAGCGGATAATGATTTCCCCGTGCCAAGACCGTTAAGACAAAAACATTTCCGGTAACGTGTGAAGAACGCCGCCGTAGTGATCTGATGCGCCATCGGCTTATAACGACCCTTCCACTTATATGCATGTCGAATAGGCGCGGGAATGGGCAGACCGATACTTTGTCCGGCGATGAACGTCGCTTGGTTATAAGGCAGGATCAACATCTTCTGCCCGGAGACGTCCGTAAGCGAGCCATCGACGAGCGAGCGGAGTTTCGACGCGAGGGCATCTCCCCAGGGGAGGGCGAGACGAGTCTTCGCGTCGTTCAAGAGCATGCGCGGTTCTTTGGAGAGAATGAGGGCCATTATCTCCCTTCCTCCGAGGACGCGTCCCGCTCAATGCTCACCCACGCCTTAATCACTTCCGCGGCGACTTGCGGCACTATGCTGTTTCCATAGCCTTTGAGCCGCGGCACCCGGCTTTTGGCTTTTTGGATGAGCGGGGAGACGAAACTTTGACCACTCTCATCGCACACAAATCCCAGGCTATCGGATAGCCCTGGAGCCAGCCGCTCAGGCGCGGGTTCAACTGCCCTCGACTTCCCGTCACGGCAGGGGAGCCAGACGGCGTTGGACCAGTAAGACTCGCCGCTCCCGGCAAACGATCCGTTCCCTGACTCGGACCCCCGTTCGGGCCGTCCTGGGAGCAGGGAGTCGGCCATGATGACAGAGCCGCTATCCCGTTCAGACTGACTTGCGCCTTCGTCCCGTTCTCCTTGCGTCCCGTTGGTGAACAATGATCCATCGTCTGACCGCCTTCCCCGTTCGCTACTGATGGAGTCGGCCAACTCGCCAGTCTCGCCACTTCGTTCAATGGCCTGGCATTGATCCCGTGCTGGTTGCTCGCGCTCGATTTCCAGTCCCGCGCCGCTGCGGTGGGCCACGAACCACAGCCGTTGTCGGATATGGGGCGCGCCGACGCTACCAATTGCGGATAAGGGCGGCCTTTCGGAGTTTTCTTCTGAACCCATTTCATTCTGAAGAGACTGGATTCCTGTGGCATCTTTTCCATGAGTATTAAGTTCATCTTTTCTTGTAAGTTCATCACCTATCCTTGCGTCTTCGCAACAAGTTCTTTCAGTTTCTGGAGCCCCCATGTGCCCATAGCGGCATTCATCGCCCAGCATACTATTCTGATATTGTCGTATACATACCCTCTCGAATTGTCCACCCTGTCTAGGCTCACAGAGTTCCACTCTCTTGATCCCGTTCCGATAGGTTGAGATAGAGCAATCCCCGTCAATTCGCATGTCATGTTCTCCACTCTGGTCCGAATCTCTAATGTATGTGCCTCCAGATCGAACGGAATCTCTTTCTTCGCAGCCCTTCGCTTGGCCGCCGCTATCAGATGGAGCGCTAAATGGCGTCTTCTGTGGTTGTGTGCATACTGCCGTCCTGTTTCGGGGCTCTCCACTCGTCTCGCTCTGGCTTCTGCATTCCTGCGTTCTCGGTTCTCCGCATGCCATTTCCGATGACCCGCATTGCGACATTGCCGACAAATTGTGTCCCTCCGAGATTCTGGCGTTTTCCCCCGTAATGGATACTCCGTTATCGGTTTCTCTGTGCCGCATTTTCTGCATGTCTGCATAATTTGATGTTCCTACGCGTGTTTTGGAGTTTTCAAGGCTGGAAACAAACCAGAGTCTCTGCCTAATATGGGGAGCCCCAACGCCGCAAGCAGGAATGACAAAGGCCGCCAAATCGTAGCCTTCACCTTCCAAGTCATCTTGAACAAGATCGAGCCATCCGTGTCCAATCGCTGCGCTAACTTGCTCGCCAAAGATGAGGTCAGGTCGGCACTCGCGGATGAGGTGGAACCACGCCGGCCATAGGTGCCGCTCGTCAGTAACCCCCGATCCTTTGCCTGCCGAGCTGAAAGGTTGGCACGGACAAGATCCGGTCCAGACTTCTCGATCCCCTGGGATTCCGGCGAGTTTGAGGGCAGGCGCCCATCCGCCGATGCCGGCGAAGAAGTGGCATTGTGTGAACCCTCGCAGGTCTCCTGGTCGGACATCCCATATACTTCGTTCATCGACTTCCCCTGCGGGTATCTGCCCGTCTGCAATCAACTCCCGAAGCCATGCGGCAGCGCCTGGGTCGATTTCGTTGTAATAGTTCATACCTTCCCTTCCTCCGGCCACGAGAGATCCGAGAGGCTCTCCTTCCCCCACCACTTATGCAGCGCGCCGTTCGCCGCCCGACCCTGCACGAGGTAATCGAGATAAGCGCCATCCCCCACCTTCGTCACCGTGACCGAGCCGTACCCCCGAGAGAGGAGACGAGCGCCGATCTTAACTTCTCGCCCGTGGAGGATCATTCCCTCTCCTCTCGTTCGTGCCGGCGGTCTTCGAGCGTGTCGAGCACCACCCATAGAAGCCCCTGGACTACGGCCGTGGCGTAGTATCCCTGGAGCCCCCACACGAGCATGGCAGCGACGCTGAGAAGGGACACCCTTATCCGTAGGCGGTGGTAGGCGAGTGTGTGTTCGAGATCGGAGGTCATGCCCCTATTACTCATTATTTTAACCGCCCTACCACAGTCGTCTGAACACCATCCTCAACGATTCCAGGGACTATGCGGTACATGAAAAAGCGCTTCATGCCTTCGGACCACATATTGCTAGTAATGGTATAGCGATAAGCCTCTCCTTCCTTGGCGAAGTCCTCCTCCGTAAATACCCCCAGCACTGTGTCTCTTTCGGCAAATAAGCTAATTGCTGCCTGCACATCAGGAGCGAATATGTCAGATATCCCTTTAGGTGTTACGAATATGTAACGCATTTGCTTCCTCCGTGGAGAACCACTCCTCTACCCTCGCGCGGCGCGCGAGTTCTTCTTCGGTTACGAGCCCGTGGGCTAAGAGGACGACGCGCACTACCTCTACATCATCGGCCACCATGCCGATCCCGCCGGCGGCGACGACATCACGGATAAACTTCTCCTGAAGGGGGGTAGCCCCGTCGAGCCGCCCTGGGGCCTTCACTTCAATGGCGACGAAGTGCCCTTTGAGGCATACGAGCAGGTCGGACACCCCCGCCTTTCCGTACACGGTCCCAATGGGGGCGACGACCTTGGCCCC
>JAEHJW020008942.1_pt1 | contig 11761 bp, 19 predicted proteins | sample 9271431 | NCBI WGS metagenome assembly JAEHJW02
CCCATAGGTAGAGGAACACAATGTCGAAAGGGTTACAAGTTCTTGACGAGACTGTTACAGGTTGCTCCTACTAAGCAATCTTCCTGAGGAAGGATGCATCGCTCATTGCAGCTGAGACGACGGGTAGGACGACGGGTAGCGCGACGGGTGCGACTACACTCCACGCCCTGACTGAACGTTCAGTCAACGCACAGTCCCTACACAGATCCACGATCACCCGAGTTCCTACCTGCAGGCGTTGTGCGACTACCGATCGTGGCACCATAGTCTCTCCAGTGCCACCAGAGGTAGTAAGTACAGCGTGTATGAAGAAACTTGCATTGCCAAGAGCTCACGCATGTATGTTGCTTAGTCGCCGAAATTGCGCACCACGCGTGAGGCGAGTTTGCCCATGGCCGTTGCTTCATAAAATGCGCCATAGCGCCTTACGGTCCAATAGAAGACGCACACCCCGCCCACGCGTGAGGCGAGCCCCTAACCTGCTATAATGGAACCATGCGACCATTATTGCTGGACTTGTTCTGCGGGGCTGGGGGGGCTGCTGTTGGGTACCACCGTGCCGGGTTCGATGTGATTGGGGTGGATCTCAACCCACAACCCCACTACCCCTACCAATGGGTACAGGCTGATGCTCTGAAAGTGCTGACAGCGATGATCGAAAATGGCCTTTCTGCGTTCAGTGCCATACATGCCAGCCCACCGTGTCAGGCATACACCACTACTGCGGGCTCACGAAAGAGATCGGACCATCCTGATCTGATCAACCCTGTGCGGGAGCTCCTGGAGATGACGGGTTTACCCTGGGTGATTGAGAATGTACCTGGGGCTCTCTACAAGATGCGTGAACCTATCGTGCTCTGTGGGGCCACGTTTGGGTTGCCTGTTATACGGCATAGGCTCTTTGAGACTAATTGGGGTTTACGGGGCCACGACCCGCAATGCCCGGTGCAAACGAAATTCGGGAGCGCGGTATTTCATGGACCGCAATATGTGGCCTACGCGAGGGGGACGTGGGAACCACGGTGGCGTCGAGAAGTGTTACCCGTGGTGTGGCCGTGGATGACGCTAGAAGAAAGTGGGCAAGCCATTCCCCCGGCGTACACCGAGTACGTGGGGCAGCAACTCCTGATGCAAATCCAGAGTAAGGCATAACGGGGCTAAACTAGGATGACGTGGAGAGCGGTGGAGGAAACGACCAAAGTGCATGGTGCTACCGTGATCCTGGTACAATGGATACGAACAGGAGGAACCATGAGTCCCAAGGAAGACGTTGTAGAAGTTGTCACCCAGACCGTAAAAGAACACGACATAGAAGTTCTCACCCAGATCTTGAAGGAGTTCGATGAGGGTGCGCCCCAGACACGGACCGAGGAAGCAGACGATGCTTACTGGAAATCGCTCACCAATGTGACATTCTCGGCAGTGGCCACAGTGGCTTACAAGCGTTCGCTCTTCGGCACCGAATGGTTGGAGGGTTTCATCGTGGGGATTCAGTACGCAAAGAGGACCGCATGAAGAACTTGAAGAAGAAGTTGGCAACGTCCAATGCAGTCGATACCCGTATCGGGGCCGTGGAAGCCCTGATCAAACTCGGGTTGCTGGCTGAGCTCGCCAACCCTCCCCTGGAAACGGGGGCACTCGTGGGCACGATCGCTAGCGTCCTGGGGGTGACGTCGAAGGAACTGACAACCGCCATGGACAACGTGATGGCAAAAGTGGGCGGCGATGATTGACCCCGGTTTCTCAGCGGTCCGTGCGGCACGCGCCGAAGGGGCACGGGTGGGGTTCGCGTCACGCCTCCGCTGCGGTGCGGCGATCCTGCTCGACCCCTGCAAGCGAGCGCAATCGCGATTGGATCAGCACGCAGCCTGGCACGAGTCCCAGGAGTTGCGCGATGAGTAAGGCGCGCCATTTCATCGAAGGAGTGGACGTCCCGCATTGTCCAGGCTCGGCGCCTCGCAGACTCCGGACTTACGTCGTCTGTATCCACCGGCCGTGGTGGCATCCCGGCCCGAAGTACTACGTCTGGCTCCGTTGGCTGACTGGTCAGTCACGTCGGTGCGAACCGCCCGATCCGAAGCCCTGGGAACGCACGCAGAGACGCACGTGTGTCGAGGCCGCCCTCCATCCCCAGGAACAGAGCGATGACCACTTTTTGTAGGTGTGGCCATTCCAGGGCATGGCACGCGCCCGAACGCGTGGTAGCAGCCACCTTTCTCATCGCTGATGATTTTTGCGTCATCGCGTGCCAACTATGCTCGTGTGGAGATTACGGGCCCGTGCCCTTCGCCACAAGCTTCCGAGCATCCAGGAAAGACCGGAAGGAACAATAGATGATCCGACAATACCGTCCCCGTCACCCGCGCTTGATCGAAGCTGTATTCTGGGACGGGACATCCGCCACTTGGTTGGAGATCGCCGGGTGGGGGGAACGGGCCATCCAATGGGTTAACCCTTCCTACCTGCTAGTTCACACTTTGTGTGGCACGGCATCGGCCCCCCAAGGGTCTTGGATCGTGCGAGAAGGGCCAGGGGACTTCTATGTCCTCAATTCGGATGCCTTCAACGCCACTTTTGAACTGGCCTTTCCCAACGACGAGCCCGCATGAGGATTCTGATCTGTGGAGATCGGAATTGGACGGACACTGATTTCGTGCATCTCATCCTAGAGGGCGCTTACGAACAATCACGGCAGGCTGGAGAGCCTTTTACCCTGATCGAAGGGTGTGCGCCAGGGGCCGATCGAGCCGCTTGTCACTGGCGATCGAAACGATTCGATATCCAACATCTCCACTTTCCTGCGGATTGGAAACGCTACGGTTATAGCGCGGGTCCCATCCGCAACCGCCAGATGGTCCAGGAAGGGAAGCCAGATGTGATGTATGCTTTCCATGATGACCTAGCCGGTTCCAGGGGGACGATCGACATGTTGAAGGTGGCCAAGAAGGAAAAGATCCCCGTGATCTTGTGCAGCCACGGTTAGGCTGCGGTGACCATCCTGCGCGCCCACCGTTGGGCCACGAACGGCCACATGATTGCCGATGTCGCCCAATTGGGGTATCTGGACGGTCGTGTCCTGGATGTCACCTATGGCAAAGGTGTCTTCTGGAAAGTGTGGCAGCCAGACATCCTGGTGGGGTGCGATCTGGACCCTACCAAGGCGCGAGACCTGTGTTGCGACTTTTGCCACCTACCATTCGCGGACGGGTCGTGGGATGCTGTCGTGTATGATCCTCCTTACCAATGCAACGGCACTCCTGGATGGAATGGAAGTGGGGTGTGGACACGGTATGGTGTGGTCACGATGTGGGGGAACGACCGCGCGAACCTGATGGAACGGGGAGCACGGGAAGGGGCTCGTGTGGCAAAAAATTTTTTCCTGGTCAAGTGCATGGACCAGGTAGTCGGTGGACGCCTCTGGTGGCAGACGGATCAGATGACCCAAGTAGTCACCGCCGAAGGGTTTACCAAAGTGGATCGGTTTGATTTTCTACGGCCGCCCCGCCCTTCAGACGGACGCCGCCAACGTCACGCCCGAGCGAACTACAGCACGCTACTAGTCTTCCAGCGTCGTTAACCAGGAAGGATGGCTTCAGGGACTATGGCTCGTGTCACGATTCTGTACGGTGGGTTGTCGGCCGTGTTGGTCAACGATACCCTAATGGACCGCCCCATGGTCTGTCTCTGGTGCAAGGTGCAACCCCTATCGCATTCTGCCGCGAAATACTGTTCCCCTGAGTGTCGGCGGGAGGCACAGCGTGCGCGTGCACACGTTGACCAGCGACCAGGGAAAACGCGCGCGAAAATGCGTTCTACGGTCCGCTGAGAGGCCGCGAGGTATAAAGGGACCATGCCACGGATTTTAGAGGGAATTGCGGCCAAGAAGGTCCGTGTGGGGGACAAGATCGTCCTCAGCTACACCGAGCTCACCACACTGTTCACAAACCAGGGCTTCCGCCACGTGTCACACATCCGTGAAGAAGCTGGTAAAATACATGTGGACTTCCAGGACGGGTTGAAATACATTTTCCATCCCGAACGACTGGTGATCAGACTCGTACAGCCACAGGAGGCAGCATGACCGACGAAAGCGGAATTCTTCCCTGCACCGACGAAGTGTTCGAGCAATTGCTGGCGCAAGACCCGTTGCTCTTGGCCGAAGAGGCGATGGGGCGCACGATAGACGACGACGGGTCTACGGCGGACTTGGGGGTGTGGGTGGCAGGGATGCACCATTCCGCCCTGGAACGGCAACTCCGAGCACGCAACGACACCCTGTTTAGCGACACGTTGGATCGTTACCAGACAATCGTTCGTTCGTTCCGTTTCGAGGAAGTGCTTTGCATCCCCTATGTGGCCGATGGGGAGCCAGACGAACTGTACGTGTACTTCCATCCCACGCTGGGAGCGTTGCTCGTCTTCCACACCCGCCACAGCGACACCGTGGCAGGTGCCGCTTGCTACTTCCAATGGCAAGGGAATCCGCATGTGACATTCGCCCCTACAGGAACGGGGGCTTGGTACAATGGGCGTTGGGTGGGACACTTTGAAGCCAGGGAAGCCCTCATCTTCCGTTTGAACCGTTTACAGCGTACTGGCAAGTTTCTCACGCCTTGGGTTCATTTTGATGGGTGGCCCAACCTGTCGCCCTGGATTATCCACCCAGGGGATGGCAAGATTGAGGATCCGCACGAGTTTGAACGCCTCGTCACGAAACGTTTGTATATGCTCCCCAACGATGTGAAAGTGGCGGTCGGGATTAGGGAACCAACATGGCGATGAATCTAGAAGAGATCGAAGAATGGGCACAACACCTGGACCGTTACACAGCGGCCTACGACCTGGCGCAAGACGCCAAAGAGCGTATTGACTTCCTCATCGCCAAAGTCCGACAGTTGAAAGACGTGGGCACATGACCCCCCGACCGTGCCTCATCTGCGGTAGCCCGACCGAACGCACTTGCTATTGTTCCCCAGAATGCCGCCAAGAAGCTAAACGGCGCAAGCGAGAAGCGCAGAAAGTCCACGCGCCGGAACCTGTTCGGCCCGCACCTAAACGGCCCAAGCAAGCTGGTGGGGCGTATGTCTACTTCATGTGGGGGGAGACTACCGATCTGGTTAAAATTGGCACGTCTCTGGACCCGGCGCGTTTACAGGAAAAACTGCAACTTCATGGGGGCCAACCCGTAACCCTCCTGGCCGCTGTCTGGCGCACAAACGCCTACGAAGAAGAAGAATATCTTCAAGACCAGTTCGCAGCAGATCGTCAGATCGGTGAGTGGTTCAGTTTCACCCCGGACCTGGGAGAGGTGATCAACCATTATCGCAATTGGATGCACGGTCAAAATTCCGATCATTCCTGACCTGGGATTTTGGGCACACGTACACCCCTTTTCCCAGGAAAAGGCCATAAGGGGTATAAGATGGTAGTAGGCGGAAGAGTTGTCGGACAACGACCGTGAAAAAGGCGACAACACCCATCTGTTCATGCGGTCACTACCGCTTGGACGAACACCGGCCAGCCCCAGAAGGTGGCTGCAAAATCTGCCCGATCGGAGCCTGCACAAAATATGGCACGTACCGCAGAGCGCGAAAAGACGGAAGCTGGTTCGAGTGTGGAATCTCCAACTGGAACCAGTATCGAGAATTTTGCGGTACACACGTCACTCATGGAGCACGATCCCCCAAAAGGGTAGCGGTTAGGGCGGCGCAGATCCTCGAAGCCCTAACCGAACGTATCCCAATGGTCACGGAACTCACAAGTGACCAAGTGAACCGTTATTGTGAAGTACGAGCCAAGGAATCCCTCTACGGCGAATACATCGACGCCGTGTTGTTCGGTGAAAACACAGTCCAGGGTGCTATTGGGGTTGCAGCCATTCCGGATACTGTCATGCAAGCGTACATACGCCTTGCAACTCTGGGCCAGAAGATCGCCCAGGACCTCGGGATGGACCCTACCGGCTACGCGAAACTGGCCAAGGATTTCGGGTGGGCCAAGAAACTGCACACAGAACGCCTCGAAGAATTGCAAGCGCGAGGTGCCGCTCTACGAAGTGGTACAAAAAAGCGTTGAGAAATGGTATACTAGACCTAGGCCGGAGGACATGGTGTCCAAGGAGCCTCCAAAACTCCAGGAGAAGGTTCGATTCCTTCCCGGTCTGCTGGGGGGTATAGTGCTAGCGGAAACACACCTGTCCTGCAAACAGGAATTCGGGGTTCGACTCCCCGTACCTCCACGCCATGGGTCTGTACCCCAATTGGTAGAGGAACAGCCTTAGAAGCTGTGATGTGCAGGTTCGAATCCTGTCAGACCCACGCCAGGGGAGTGTAAGCTAGCGGAAAACTGCGAGGCCCTTACCCTCGTTTCTCGGGTTCGAATCCCGACACTCTCACTAGTTCACAACGGGTACGAGGAAGAAAGTAATCCGCGTGGCTTGGGACCACGAGACACGGGGGGCAGTACCCCGGTACCCGACTCTATGCCAGCAAAACGCATATGGACGGATGAAGACTTGCAGCGTGAAGCTCCTCGGGCTGAGAACATGAAAGATCTTCTTGGCGCACTCGGGCTTCGATTTAGTGGTTCTCAATATCCTCGCATACGCAAGGATTGTGAACGTTTGGGTATCAACCTCAGCCATTTTCGACACGGGAAAGGCACTTACGCGATCCCGGATACCGAATGGGTGGAACAACGCTTAAGAAAGGGAAAACCCACGGGTCCCCTCATCTTGCGGCGTTTGGTGGGCGCGGGGCTTCGCACCCGCCATTGCGAACGGTGTGGTATCACGCAATGGCAAGGCACACCCGCTCCCCTCCAAGTGGACCATATCAACGGGGATCCACGAGATAATCGGTTAGACAACCTCGCGATTCTTTGTGCCAATTGCCACGCTTTAACCCCCACTTGGGGAAAAAAGAAGCGTCATTCCGCGATGGTGTAACGGCAGCACAAGAGGTTCTGAACCTCTAGGTTTACGTTCGAATCGTAATTGCGGAGCTTACCCGCCGTTGGCGGGCTTAATGGGGTTGGCGTGACCTTGCGCAGGGTGCGCCTAACCGGACTTGACACCGTGGTACCGCGGTGCCGGGACAGCCCCTCTATTACTTGCCGTGCTAGTGAATCGGGATCACACCAGCTTGTCACGCTGGAACGACGGGTTCAACTCCCGTGCATGGCGCTTACATCTCCTCGTGGTGGAACGGACGAACACACCTCGCTACGAACGAGGAGAATGCAGGTTCAAGTCCTGCCGAGGAGGCCAATCTCTCTGAGGTGTAATGGAGGCACGGCAGACTCCGAAGCTGCTAGACTGGGTTCGATTCCCAGCGGAGAGGCTTTGCCGCATTGGTGCTAACGGAAGCACGCTGCTTTGGTAGAGCAGAGGACGGGTTTCGACTACCCGATGTGGCTCTGTGCCGGTGAGGCCGAATGGTGAGGCGGCGCATTCGTAATGCGTTAGTAGTGAGTCCGATTCTCACCACCGGCTCTTTGTTGCGGTAGCTCAAATGGATGAGCGCGACGGTCCTAACGTCGAGGGTGCAGGTTCGAATCCTGTTCGCAACGCTGCGGTAGGGTGAAACGGTTTCCACGCGTGGTTCATACCCACGAGACAGCGGGTTCAACTCCCGACTACCGCCACCAAGGGAAGGTAAACCAAGACGGGTTCTTGGGCCTCGCTGCTAACGAGTGCGTCCCGTGAGGGATGGTTTTCGACTAGCCTACCTTCCGCGGTTGTCAGTAGCGCTTAACGAGAGGCTGACAATCCATCGCCCCCGGCCCTCCGGGGGAAACTAGACCACCGGGTTCCTTGCGGGCCCGGTTTGTCGGAGCGGTCGTCTAACGGAAAGACACGAGACTTTCAATCTCGCAACCGGGGTTCAACTCCCCGTCGCTCTACTCCGCGTTGTCACGATGCCATTGTAGGGTAGCTCAACGGGAAGAGCGCTTGACTGTTAATCAGGAGGATGCAGGTTCGATGCCTGCCCCTACAGCCACGCAGACGTAACTCAGTGGAAGAGTACCTGCTTGCCAAGCAGGATGCCGCGGGTTCGAGTCCCGTCGTCTGCTCGCTGCGAGTGTAGCTCAACGGTAGAGCGTCAGTCTTCCAAACTGAATACGAGGGTTCGGCTCCCTTCACTCGCTCCATTCCGGGATACGGTGCTGGTTCCGTAGCAAGGCTTTGAACCTTGTGTGCGGGGGTTCGATTCCTCCTCCCGGAGCTATGCCTCCGGGGTCAGAAAGCGAGACACTTCCCCTGTAAGGAAGAAACAGCCGGGGCGGTACCGGCCGGAGGTTCCTTTGAAGCCAGCACGGGCGACTGGTAGTCGCAGGAGAGCTTATATCTCCCCCATGGCGGGTTCGATTCCTGCGTGCTGGACCATGGTTCTCAAGCTCAACCGGACGAGCGCTTGTTTGAAGCACAAGAGGTACTGGGTTCGATTCCCAGGGGAACCACCGGCTCATGGTATATGGGTGGGCACGGCACTCTGATAAGGTGCTAGACTGGGTTCGACTCCCGGTGAGCCGACCATGCGTCCCTAGCTCAAGTAGGCAGAGTACCGGACTTTTAATCCGAGAGATAGGGGATCGTGGCCCCTGGGGCGCACTCGGGCGTGTAGGTCAACGGAAGACCGCTAGTCTTACAAACTAGTCACGGAGGTTCGACTCCTCCTACGCCCACGTGGCCGAAGGCAAACAGGTACGCCGCAGCGTTGTGGCCGCTGTGTAAGGTGGTTCGAGTCCACCCGGTCACCCCCGCAGCAGAGCACGGTTGGGAAGTGCGTCTCCCTCATAAGGAGAAGGTCCCGAGTTCGATCCTCGGTGCTGCGACCATAGGCCGGTGGCAGGAGCGGCCGGAGTCTTCTAAGCTCATTGCCCGGGGTTCGAATCCTCGCATCGGCGCTGTGCGCGCGTGGCCCAATTGGTAGAGGCGCTCGTCTTAAGAGCGAGAAGTTGGGGGTTCGAATCCCCCGGCGCGCACCAAAGGAGCCCTTTGTGGACCGATGTTTGTTGCTCAATGCATCTTACGAACCCCACAGCGTCATTTCGGATCGGGACGCGGTATGTATGTACCTGGACGATGTGATTGAGCCCGTGGTCTATTCCGGCAAAGTGATGCGTTCTCCATCCATCACCGTCATGGTGCCTTCCGTAGCCCGTTTGATTCGCTACGTGCCGATGCCCGAACACATGCGCAGCGTGATGCTCACCCGTAAGGCCGTATGTGCGCGTGACCACCACATTTGCGCCTATTGCGAGGGTGAAGCCGACACGATGGATCACATTCAGCCCCGCGCTAAAGGCGGACGCCACACGTGGGAGAACGTGGTGGCAGCATGTCGTTCGTGCAACCACCGCAAGGGCAACAAGACCCTAGAACAACTGGGGTGGAAACTGCACCAGCAGCCTTTCCGCCCGGTGGGGATTGGCGCTCGCATTCTTGCTCTCCAGCCCGAACCCGAGTGGGAGCCTTACCTCGGAATGAGATAACCAATGTCAGATGCCGCCCTTGATATCCTCTACGGTTTGATCCTGGGAAACGGCAAAGCATGGGGCGAAGTAGCGGTGGACCAACAGCGTGAGGATGCGGCAGCGATCTTCACGGAAGAACGCCCCCACCTCCACTTCATCACGCGGCCTCGTGGTGGCTCAAAAACGACCGATGTGGCAGGTATGGCCATTGCATGGCTCATCGCCGATGCCCCGCTGATGGCCCGTGGTTATGTGGTGGCGGCCAATTCCGAACAGGCTGCACACGTCATCGACGCGGCAGCCAGTTTTCGGGCACGCACCCCCGAACTTGAAGGGGCTGTTTCGGTCGAGAATGAGAAAATCATTGCACCAGGCAAAGGTGCTTGGATCAGGGTACTTTCTCTTTCGGACTCCGGAGCCTGGGGACTACGCGAAGCGCGTTTCCTGATTGCCGACGAATTCTGCCAGTGGCCCCAGACCCGAGCGGCCAAACGCGTGTATGAAGCATTGCGTTCCACCGTCCAGAAGGAACTGGGATGTCGGCTCGTCATCCTCTCCTCATCGGGTGAACCCACACACTGGAGCCGGGCCACCTTCGATGAAGCCAATCGTGAGATGGTTCACGCACGAGAACAGAACCGGCTTCCCATGTGGCGCGTGTCGGAAATGCCAGGCCCGGTACCTTGGCAAGACCCGCAGGAAATCGAACAGCTCCGCAACGAGCTCAGTCCATCGGCCTATGACCGTTTGGTCCTGAATATCTGGTCTCAGGACGAAGACCGGGCCATCTCCGAAGAAGATTTTGAAGTAGCTGCACGCAATAGATTCCGACTCAGCCATCGGGTACCAACGGGTTTGCGAGGGTATGGTCTCCGATTGCATGATCCGATGCCGGAACAGAAATATCTGATGAGTGTGGACATTGGTATCTACAATGACTCCACGGTCATGTGTGTAGCACACAAAGAACCTCTTGACCCCGAAAAGCCCAAGGGCCTACAGAAAGTAGTCATTGACCACTTGGAGCGATGGTCGGGGTCCAAGAAACGCCCAGTCCAACTACAAGATGTAGAAGATTGGATTGTGGCCCATGCCACCGAATATAATCGGGCACGCGTTCTAGCGGACCCGGATCAATTCGTGGGTAATATCCAGAGCCTTAATCGGCGCGGTGTACGAGCAGGTGCTTTCGTTTTTGGGGCTACCTCCGTTGGTCAAGTCGCCACGGCACTTGTACAAGCATTTCGCAACCGCCAGATTGAAGTTCCGGATTACAAGAGCCTCCGAGATGAACTCGTGAGTGTGCGCTTACGCGAATCTGCCCCCGGAGTCACGCGTCTAACCCATGACCGTGAAAGGGGACATGACGACCAAGCGGTAGCCATCGGCCTCGTGTGCCACGAACTGTTGGGGAAGTATGGCTTTGGAGCCAGTTTCCGAACGTTCATGGCGGCGGACCGAGAGAAGCAAGTAGAACGTAGTACAGAAGACCGCCGATACTTCCAAGCTGTGGCGGACCACCAGAGGACCATCAGTCGTGGTCAAGAGCGGTTCAGACTACAGAAGGAAGCTGCACAAGCAAAGTGTCGGCACATGATGCGTCCAGGAGAGCCTAGGTGCTTGAAATGTGGACGCGTGCCAACAAGTCCTTGACAATCGTGTGGAGACGCCATAGTGGCTGTACCTATTCTGGGCCGTCGCAAGCGGCGAAATTCCATCGAAGACAAAGAATATATTCTTAAATCAGCGATTGCTGTTTTGAGGCCCGGTTTCGAGGGAGACTACACACAGAAGGCTGTTCTGGAAAAGGTAGTGGAAGACCCCCAGCAACGCGAACGCGTTGACCAGGTGGTCAAGGCCATCCAGAGTGGTACGGCCTTCACGCGTCAAGGCAGTGAAGCACAACGTATGGCTGCCATGCGGCCTATCAATGTCAACCGGGTAGCCGAACAGGCCGCCCGAATTCTGGGACCCACTAACGAGATCACGCCCATTGACATTGAATTGGCAATGCGTCGCCAGGGTATCAATTGGCTCCAGCCATTCGCCCCCGGTTCACCCCTTATCCCGTATTACGGCTATTCGCGCCAACCCCGTATGCGGGATTACAAAGTGGGCTACAACGTCTCAACCGAGACGCGGCAGACACGCATTCCGTTTAACACGCTCAAGCAGCTCTATGACAGTTATGACGTAGCCCAGATATGCACGCGGCACGCTCTCCAATCGCTACGTTCGATGCGACCCATTTTCGAACCTCTTCCGACGTGTGAGAAGAATCCTA
>JAEHJW020003291.1_pt2 | contig 11757 bp, 16 predicted proteins | sample 9271431 | NCBI WGS metagenome assembly JAEHJW02
GTCCGCAAAAACGGGCTGCGCGAGGTGTCATGCGGCTATGACGCCGAATACGAGCAGGCAGAACCCGGGCGCGGGGTGCAGCGCAACATTCTTGGCAATCACGTGGCGTTGGTGAGTCAGGGCCGCTGCGGTCCACGCTGCGCAATCGGAGATCAAACCATGGCAACGAAAAATCGAGTGAAAGACTTCCTGATGCGCGCGTTCAAGGCAAAGGACGCGGCGGAAGTCGAGAAAATCTGCAAGGAGGCCGAAGACGCGGAAGTCGAAAGCGCCGAGGAAAAGGCCGAGCGCGAGCGCACCGAAAAGGCTGCGCGCGCGGGCGATGCCGCAACGCGCCTGGTGCTCGACAAGCTGGATGCCCTGTCCGAGAAGTTGGACGCGCACAGCGAGCAGATCAAGGCGCTCGAAGAAGCGGTCGCGGATGACGACGACGACGACGGCAAGAAGGCCAAGGATCGCAAGGCGAAGGACAAATCGGCGTGGGATGCCGAGCTGACGGCCGAGGAAGCCGAGGAAATCGGCAAGGAAGGCGTCAAGCTCTACACGGGCGACGTGGCCAACACCATCGTTGCACGCGCCGCCATTCTCGCGCCGGACTTGCGCATTCCCACCCTCGACGCCAAGACGTCCGACGCCAAGCGCGCCGTGGCGCTCTGCCGCTGCCAGCGTTCTGCGCTCGATGCCGCCTACAAGACGGCGCAGGGCAAAGCGGCCATCGACCCGTTCCTGGGCGGCTTCACCGCGGACTTCGGGAAGCTCCCGACGCCTCTCGTGAACGCCGCCTTCCACGCCGCTGCGCAAATCATGAAGGCCGGCAACAACGCGGACCTTCGCGCATCGGTCACCACGCGTGATTTCGGCAAGCGCTCCACCGTCGCCGATCTCAACGCGGCCAACCGCAAGTTCTGGGCCGAACGGCTCGCCAAGTAAGGAGAGGACGCCATGTCCAACGCAATCCTGTATCGCATGTCGTCCGGCATCCCGGGCGATATCAGCCGCAAGGATATGTCCACCATCGAGAGCTTCCAGTTCAGCGCCACCGCGCCATTTGGCGCCTACGGCGTCGCTGCGAAGGTTTCGGGTAGCAACCTTGTGCCCTTCACCGGCGGCGAAACTGCCGCGTCGCTCTACGGCTTCCTGGTGCGGCCGTACCCCACCAACGCCGGCACGGATGGCCTGGGCGTTTCCACGCCGCCGCAGAGTGGCGGCACTGGCAACGTCCTGCGCCGCGGCTACATCTCGGTCAAGGTCAACAACGGCACGGCTGCCCAGTATGGGCAGGTGTACATCCGCGTCGCGCTCAACGTGGCCATTCCCGCCGGCGTGATCGGCGGCGTGGAAGCGGTGGCCGATAGCACCAACACCGTTGCGATCGACGCGCAGTTCATGTGCGCTGCGGATTCCAACGGCAACGCCGAGATTTCCTACAACATCTGATCCAACCACCCACAAGCTCACGCACGAAGGCCCCGCAAGGGGCCTTTTTTGTGGGCGCGTTTCGGAGAGCAAACCCCATGAACAAGCAGTTGATCCTCCCGCGCTCCATCAAGCGCGCCTACACCCGCGACGGACTGATGACGTTCGACGCGGCCACCATCGACTCTACCGGTGTTTTTCTGGTCGGCCAGTTGGAACGGCTGGACCAGAACCTGCACGCGCCCCTGGCGGCCGTCACCTGGTCGCGCGACATCGACCTGCGCGAGGATGTCTCGATCGCGGATGAAGTCGGGTCGTTCACCAATTCCAGCTTCGCGGCTGCTGGGGGCCCGTCGCCCTACGGCAAAAGCTGGATCGGCAAGGACGCCGACGCCATCACCGGCATCGCGCTGGACATCGGGAAGACCGCCTACCCCCTGAACCTGTGGGGCATGCAGCTCGGCTGGACCATCCCGGAGCTGGTGTCCGCACAGCAGCTCGGTCGCCCCGTCGATCAGCAGAAGTTCGCCGGCATGCAGCTCAAGTACCAGATGGACATCGACGAACAGGTCTACATCGGCGATTCGGTGCTGAATGTGCCCGGCCTGGTCAACTCCACGCTGGTGACGGCGACGAATGTGCCGAGCGGCGCTACGGGCACCACGTGGGTGACCAAGACGCCGGCGCAGATCCTCGCGGACGTCAACACGCTGCTGAACAGCACATGGGCCGCTTCGGCCTACGCGGTCTGCCCGGATCGCCTGCTCGTGCCGCCGTCGCAGTTCAGCCTGTTGGTCGGCACCGTGGTGAGTTCCGCGGGCAACATCTCGCTGCTGAACTTCATCAAGACGAACAGTCTCAGCAATTCGGTCAACGGCCGTCCGCTCGATGTGCAGCCGCTGAAGTGGCTGGTGGGGCGCGGCACCAGCGGCACCGATCGCATGGTGGCGTACACCAAGGACATCACGCGGGTGCGATTCCCGCTGGTGCCGTTGCAGCGCACCCCGCTGGAATATCGCGGTATCCAGCAGCTCACCACGTACTTCGGTCGCCTGGGCCAGATCGAGTTTGTCTACCCCGAGACGGTCTCCTACGCGGACGGCATCTAAGCGGCTGTCGGTCCGTCCATCACGCGCTCCCTCCGACCTTTGGAGGGAGCTGCAGACGTCGCATGCTCGGCGCCCAACAACGAGGTCATCATGGCAAACATCCACGTCCACAAAGCCTTCACCCTCACGCACGACGACGGCACGCGGCAGACCTTCGCGGTCGGTTCGCATGCCGTTCCGGATCATGTCGCTGAGCACTGGTACGTCAAGGCGCACAGCGAGAAGCCGGTGCCGAAAGCCCCACCGAAGCAGGACGCCGAGACGGGCGGCAAGGATTCCAAGGCCACCGATCAGGCGCGCGCGAAGTAAGCTGAAGCACCATGACCATCACTGCAGCCCAGTTCGCCATCGACTTTCCGGAGTTCTCGAACACCACCACGTTCCCGCCGGCGACCATCGATTTCTGGCTGAACGTCGCCAGCATCACGCTCAACGCGCAAGCGTGGGGCGCCCTGTTGGATATGGGCACAGAACTGTTCACAGCGCACCATGTGGCGATTGCGGCGCGCGATCAGGCCGCAGTGGCGACCGGCGGCTTGCCCGGCACCCAGACGGGTCCTACGGCGTCCAAGGCCGTCGATAAGGTGAGTGTCAGCTACGACACTGGCGCGGCGGCGGTGAACGATGCGGGATTCTGGAACCTCACCAGCTACGGCACGCGCTTCCTGTTCTACTCGCGCATGGTCGGCGCGGGCGGCATTCAGCAAGGAATGCCTGGGCCGTGGCCTGGGTTCCCCGGCAACCTGAGTCCGATCACGTGAACAAGTTTGGCGCGCGCGTGAGCGCCGACCGTTTGCCGCAGTTGATCCAGTCCCTGCATGCGCTCGCTGCGCGGCGCGTACTGGTCGGCGTCCCGGCAAGTCGAGACGCGCGCGAGGATGGATCGCCGATCAGCAATGCTGAGATCGGCTACATCCAGGAGTTTGGCGCGCCAGAGGCCAACATCCCGCCGCGCCCGTTTCTGGTCCCGGGTGTGGAATCAGCGCAGGATCAGATCGTCAATCGCCTGCGCCGCGCTGGCGTTGCGGCGACGCACAATGACCAGAGTGGCGTCGAGGATCAGTTGAACGCCGCAGGTCTCACCGGCCAGACGGCGGTCCGCGTGCAGATGACGGACGGCGATTTCGAGCCGCTCAAGGCATCCACCCTGGCCGCGCGACGCAGTCACGGCAGGACGGGCACCCATCCGCTGATCGACACCGGACAGTTGCGCAACTCGATCACGTACGTGCTGCGCGACGCGCGCGCGGGTGCAAGCGGCGAGGGGATAGACCCCGCGCCGGGTGACAGCGCGGCATCGAAGGTGCACACGACGGAGTTTCACGGCCAGGAGGGTCACGCGGTGACGCATGCCAAGTCGCGCGCAGCCAAGATCGCCGGCCAGGAGGATTTCGCCGAGGCATCCAGCGAAGGTCTGGACGTCGGAGACCTAGCCGTATTGTTTTTCTGAGGGCGCGCGATGCCATTCCTCGATGTGTCGGACGTCCTACTGGACCCGGATTTCTGCGACACCACGCTGGTATGTACGCGCAGCGCGCAGGCGGTGGGCGCCGACGGCCTGGCCTCCAACGCGCAAACCACGCTCCCATTTTTCGGCGTGGTGACCGCTGGCACCGGCAACAATCTGGTGCGCACGCCGGTGGGCGAGTACGCAGACGGGGATATTCTGATCATCACCAAGTTCCGCCTTCAGGTCGCCGGCAACGGCAACGATGCGGACGTGGTGGCGTGGAATGGCGCCACGTATACCGTGACCAAGGTCAACAACTACAGCACCTACGGCGCGGGCTTTGTCTGGGCCGTGTGCACGCTGCTACCGCTCGGCGGAGGGTAAGCCATGGGCAACACGTCCGCGACCGGCGGCTATCTCAGTCCGGTCAGCGGAACTGCGCCCGCAGAAGACGCTGCACTGGATGCGATCTTGCAGGCCGCGGTGGTGGCCATCACTGGACTTCCCGGCGACATGGTGCGCCCGCGCTGGCAAGCCATCGTGCCGCAGCAGCCAGAGCCGACAGCCGACTGGTGCGCCATCGGCATCACGGCAGCGGCGCCGGTGGACTATCCCGCGGAGGTGATGGCGTCCGATGGCCTTACAGCGTCGCAGCAGCGCCAGGAGCACCTGCGCGTCAAGGCCAGCTTTTACGGCCCGAACGCCATGGGCAATGCGGCGTTGCTGCGCGCCGGCCTCTACATCTCACAAAACCGCGACGTACTGGTTTCCAATGGCATCGATCTCACCGACGCCAGCAGCATCGTCGCCGCACCTGCGCTGATCAATCAGCAGTGGGTGCGGCGGTATGACCTCGACATTCGATTGCGGCGTGCGTCCGCAATTGAGTTCCCGATCGAATCCCTGCAATCCGCGCCGGTCTCGATCACCACCGATTCACCCTGACGGAGAAATCCCATGCCCGGCCTTGCGGTCAGCGATGTTGTCAGTGTTCAAGTTTCCCTCAATCCGATCGCCTCGGCTTTGCGCAACTTCGGCGCGCTCCTGATCCTCGGCGACTCCAGTGTCATCGACACCCAGACGCGCATCCGGCAGTACAGCACGCTCTCGGCAGTCGCCACAGACTTTGGCAGCAGCGCGCCGGAATACCTGGCCGCAGACCTGTTCTTCGGACAGTCTCCGCAGCCCTCTACCCTGTACATCGGTCGATGGGCATCTGCAGCCACAAGTGGCTCGCTGACGGGCGGCGCGCTGACCACTGCGCAACAGGCTATCGCCAATTTCACCGCCATCACCGCGGGCGCCATGAATATCACGGTGGATGGCACAATCAAGGCGCTCACCGCGCTGGATTTCGCGACCGTAACGACCCTGAATGGCGTCGCCTCCGTCATCACGACGGCCCTCGCCGGCGCAGCATCGGTGGCATGGCAATCGGCCTATAATCGATTCGTGGTCACCAGCGCCAGCAGCGGCGCAACATCGAGCGTGAGCTTTGCGACGCCGCCAACCACTGGCACGGATGTGTCGGCCCCGATGGGTTTGCAGGCTTCGCAAGGCGGCTACACCGTCGCTGGCATCGTTGCCGAGACCATCGAGACCGCAGTCAATACGCTGGCGTCCCTCAGCAACAACTGGTACGGCCTCTACATCGCATCCAGCTCGGCGGTGGCAGCAGCGGATCAGGTATCGGTCGCCACCCTCATCGAGGGCGCGTCGCCGTCCCGCATCTACGGCATCACCACGCAAGACCCGAACGCGCTGGTGGCGACAAGCACCACCGATATTGCGTCGCAAATCCAGGCTGGGAAATTCACGCGCACGTTCGTGCAGTACAGCAGCACGAGTCCCTATGCGGCGGCTTCGATGTACGGGCGCGCGTTCACCACGGACTTCACGGCCAACAACTCGACCATCGCCTTGATGTTCCAGCAGGAGCCGGGCGTGACCGCCGAGAGCCTGACGGAGACGCAAGCCGCCACGCTGATCGCCAAGAACTGCAACGTTTTCGTCAACTACCAGAACAACACGGCGATCATCCAGCCGGGCGTGATGGGCGACGGATCGTTCTTCGACGTCATTCAGGGCACCGATTGGCTGCAGAACGCCTACCAGACTGCTGTCTTCAACTTGCTGTACACCAGCACCACCAAAATCCCGCCGACCGATGCCGGCGTGAATCAGATCGTGACCACGCTCGATGCGGTCTCCGAGAGCGCGGTGGCCAACGGTCTGGTGGCTCCCGGCACGTGGAATGGCCCACCGATCGGGGCGCTTGCAACCGGCCAGACGCTGAGCAAGGGCTACTACGCCTATGCGGCGCCCGTTTCGTCGCAGTCGTCGGCAGCGCGCGCCACACGCACGGCTCCGGCCATTCAGATCGCGCTCAAGCTCGCCGGGGCTGTCCAGAAGGCGAACGTAATCGTGAACGTCAACCAGTGATCGGAGCTTCGCCATGACCACCGCATATTCGTTCCTCGAAGTCCAGGCCGCCATCGCCGGCCCTGGCGGCACGTTCAACCTCGGCAATGGCTCCGGCGCAGCCGAGGAAGGCATCACCATCGAAATGACCGCCGAGAAGGACATCATGACCATCGGCGCCGACGGCACGCCCATGCATAGCCTGAGCGCAGACAACAGCGGCATGGTCACCGTCCGGCTGCTCAAGACGTCGCCGGTCAACGCCCAACTGCAGGCGATGTACGACGCGCAGAAACTGGACCCCTCGCTATGGGCGCAGAACGTCATCACGATCAGCAACACCAACAGCGGCGATTCCGTGGGGTGCCGCTCGGTCGCGTTCAAAAAGCTCCCGAACAACGTCTATGCCAAGGAGGGCGGCATGAACGAGTGGGAGTTCAATGCCGGCGCCATCGACACCCTGTTCGGCACCTACTGAGGCATGACGCATGGACTTTGAAATTGCTGGCCAGCAGTATCGCAGCGGCAAGATGGATGCGTTCCGGCAATTCCACGTCTCGCGCAGGATCGCGCCGGTGCTGAGTGGACTTGCCGCAGGGGCAGCCGGCCTCTCTGGCTTGGAGCCCGACCAGGAGTTCGCGGCCTTCCTGCAGCCGCTGGTGAACGGCATCGCGAGCATGTCCGATGCCGATTGCGACTACGTGCTGCATGCATGCCTGGGCGTCGTCAAGCGCCAGCAGGGCAACGCGTGGTCGCCGATTTTCATCGCGCAAGGGAATTCGCTGATGTTCGATGACATCGACCTCTCCGTCATGCTGCAGATCGCCAGTCGCGTGATCCAGGACAACCTCGGAAATTTTATTCAAGACGCCGTTTCCAGGCCGCAGGAAGCGCCGCAGACGGCGTGAAGTGGTCGCACATGGCCGACGGAGAGGATTGGCTGATGCGACCGGTGCTCAAGGGACTGTGCCGATACGAGAGCCTCAAAGATGGCGCGCTCGATCTTGCGGACATCGACCGCATGAACGAGGCGCTGGACGTGCACGAAGCCAACACGCGCGCCGCCGAGCAGATCAAGGAGTAAACGGTGTCTTCCAACTCGGATGTCCTGCGCGAATTCCTGGTGCAGCTTGGCTTCAAGATCGACCGCCCCAGCGAACAGCGGTTCGTCGATCACGTCAAGCGCACCACGCTGGCGGTCGCGGGCCTTGGCACGGGTGCCGTTGTCGCGGCCGCCGCCGTGGTGGGCGCAACGGCCAAGATGGCGAAGGGCCTCGAGGGCCTCTATTTCACGTCGCAGCGCACGAAGGCATCCGCCAAGAACATCCTGTCGTTCGGGTACGCCGCCGAGCGCATGGGTGGCAGCGTCGAGGGCATGACGGGCGCCATTGAAGCGCTCAAGAAGTTCGAGCGCTCGCAGCCTCACGGGCGTTCATGGATCGAACAAAGTCTGGGGGTGAACCTGCGCAATGCGCATGGTGGCGCACTCGATACTGCGGATCAGTTGGAGCGCATCGGCAAAGCGCTTGGGGCGATGCACGATCAGCCGCGCGCATTGCAGTATGCAAGCACGCTCGGGATTCCCTACCGCGAACTGCTGGTGCTCGAGCGCGGCATTTCCGCCAAAGAGCGGATGGCGAAATCCATCTTCAAGGCGATGGGCTATCACCCCGACGCGGCGGCGAAAGCCTCGCACGCCTTCATGAATCAGTTCGCCAAGTTCGAGCTGATGGGGTCTGCTCTGAAAGGGGAGATCACCGAAGATCTGTCGAAAGCAATCGGACCGCAGCTCAAGAAACTTGCGGCGTGGATCGCGCCGCACATGAAAACCATCGTGCATTGGATCAGCGAAGCCGGCGTTTTCGTGGTCCAACTCGGGAAGGATTTTGCACATCTCGCCGAAGTCATCTGGCATGGCTACGAGGACATGAGCCCCAGCTTCAAGCGCATGCTGAAGTGGATACTCGGGATCAGCGCAGCGCTCATGCTTGTGAACGCCGAGCCGGTGCTGTCGCTCGGCGCGGCTTTCGTCTGGCTGTGGAACGACTACGAGAAATGGAAGAAGGGCGGCAAGAGCGTCATCGACTGGAAGCGCTGGCAGCCTGAGATCGCCTGGGCCAAGAAGTCGATCAAGGAGTTGATCCACTGGATCACGACCATCGACTGGAGTCACGTTCGCAACAATGTGGTCACGATGGTCAAGGATTTCGAGGGACTGGCGGATGCCATATGGAGCGTGGTGCATGCGTTCGAGGCGGTGGGCCACTTCCTGAAAGTCGGCGGCAAGTACCCATGGACCACCAAAGTGGGGCAGGCGGTCGAAAATTTCGGGATCGACTCTCTAGCAATTCAGCAGCGCTTCTGGGGTCTCAAGCACACTGACGCCGAGCGCCAGTTTTTTGGGGTTCATACCCCGCGCGGGCTGCGCAACAACAACCCGGGCAACATCCGTTACGGGAGCTTCGCGCGCGCACACGGCGCGATTGGGCATGACGCCCGCGGCTTCGCCATCTTCCCGCACATGCGTTACGGTCTGCGCGCGATGTCGGCCAACCTGGTCGGCTACGCACGCGATGGCATCCACACCATCGCTGGCGTGATCAACCGCTGGGCGCCCCGCAAGAACGCACAAGGCCAAGTGATCAACCACACGCGCGCCTACATCGCAGCAGTAGCGCGCGGGATGGGCGTTGCGCCTGATGCTTCCATCAATCTGATGGACCCAGCCGTACGCGCCGCGCTGGAACGCCAGATTGCGCTGCACGAAAATGGAGGCGCTGCACTTGCCATTCCGGCCTACAAATACGCTATGAGCTCGGGCGTCCCCGGAAACTATCCTGGGCAAGTGCACATTGTGCAAAACGTGACCAATCACATCAGCAGCCCGAGCGATCCTGAAAGCATCGGTAAGGCTGTTGGGGCGTCCACTGCGAGCGCTAACGAGCGCCTGGTGCGCAACACCAAGCGGATCATCCAATGAGCTTGCTAAGCGCCGCAGCGCTTCTGGCGGCTGGGCAAGCCACCGATGTGCTGCTGATCACATCTGGATTCGGGAGTGCCTACCAGCGCAAGATCGGCTCCGGCGCGGGTATGATCATCCCGCAAGCCACGCTGCAAGAGCATTCCAGCGACCTGATGACGATCACGCAGCACCCGGTGGAATACGGGGCCGTGATCTCAGACCACGCCTACAAGATGCCGGAAACGGTGTCGATGCGCTGCGCCTGGTCGAACAGTGGCTCTCTGTTCAATTTCGGGCTCGGGGTAAGCCCGATGGACAGCGTGTACAAAAATCTGTTGGCCATGCAGTCCGCACGGCAGCCGATCAACGTCGTCACCGGAAAGCGCGCCTATCAGAACATGCTCATCAAGAGCATCGACGTGATGACGGATGCAAGCACTGAAAACGCGCTGATCATCGAGGTGATGTTTCAGCAGGTCATCATCGTGCAGAGCAGTCAGGCGACCATGGCGCCAGCAAGCAATCAGGCATCGCCGCAGCAGACGGCTGCCATCATCAACGGGGGCACCATCCAACCGATACCGCTTTCGACGCCACCACCAGGCGTCGGGACGCTCTGAGATGGCCGGTCAAACCTACCTGCTGCAACTGAGCGCCAACGCGCAGACGCTGCAGGTCACGATTGCCGGGGTGGTGTACCAGCTCACCATCCAGTGGCGCGACGGTGGGGACTGCGGCTGGGTGCTCGACATTGCGGATGTCAACAGCAATCCCATCGTGCAGGGCATTCCGCTGGTGACGGGGGTGAACCTGTTGCAGCAGTATGCCTACCTCGGGATCGGGGGGGAGCTGTGGGTCGCCACGACAGGCGACCCCCCTGCGGTGCCGACCTATGAAAACCTTGGATCAGCGGCCAATCTCTATCTGGTGATCCCGTGAGTGGGCAGTGGCTGCGCACGATCCAGTTGCAAGTCGGGACGGCCGCGGGGAACGCCATCGACCTGTCGGAAATGCACATCCGCTTCATGGTGCGCAACGCCACTGTCAGCACGCTCAAGCGCGCCGAGATCACGATCTACAATCTCAGTCCGCAGACGGCCAAGCAAATCCAGAACGAGTTCACGGTGGTCACGCTGAGCGTCGGCTACGGTGGTGGTCTGGCGCAGATTTTCTCGGGCCAAATCGCCATCATCAAGCAGGGCGCTGAAAACCCTGCGGACAGCTTCCTCTACATCCTCGCGCAAGATACCGATGCGGCCGTCAACACCGGCATCATCAATGGCACGCTGGCAGCCGGATGGACGCAGCAGATGGTGCTCGCGCGCATTGCCCAGGAGTGGGCATCCGCCGGTGTGCAGATCGGCTACAACCCCACGCTTCCGAGCGCGGCCGCGCCGCGCGGCAAGGTGCTGTTCGGGATGACGCGCGATGCAATGGACGGTGTTGCACAAGCGTCCTTGATGGATTGGTACATCGAGGACGGGATGCTCAACATGCTGAGCCCGCTCGCGGTGTTGCCCGGCGCGCCGATCAAGATCAATTCGCACACCGGCATGCTGGGCGTTCCCCTCCAAACCGTCCAAGGTCTTGAAATCAGGATGCTGATGAACCCGCGCATTCGCGTGGGCCGCGTGATCCAAGTGGACAACGCGGAAGTGGTGCAGCAGCGCCTGGTCAGTCGGCAGTTCAACATGGTGCAAGAGCAGTACCTGCCGAGTCCCGCTGCGGACGGCCTTTACCGCGTGGGCTGCGTGACGCACGCCGGCGACACGCGCGGACAAGACTGGTACAGCGAGGCGATCTGCACGGACGTCGTGGGATCGTTGCCGAGTGTCAGCAGCCCGGCCTTGCAGGGAGTGGGCAGCGGTGGACCTTAAAGAACGCTTCAGCGACGGGGAGGCTGCGCTGCGCGTGGCGATGCGCAGCCTGATGGCGCGGGTCTGGACGGCGCTCCCGGCGACCGTGGTGTCGTACAACGCCGGCGCGGGCACCATCGTCGCGCAGCCGACGATTCAGGCCGTGCAGCAGGCGCTGGACGGCACACTGTCGAATGTCACGCTTCCGGTGTTGCCGGATGTCCCGGTGTGTTTTCCATCCGGTGGGGGGTGCACGCTGACCTTCCCGATCCAGCCGGGCGACGAATGCCTGATCGTGTTCGCATCCAGACCCATCGACGCATGGTGGCAGAGCGGGGGCATCCAACCGCAGATCGAGCCGCGGATGCACGACTTGAGCGATGGCCTCGCGATCTTCGGACCGCGCTCGAAGCCGAACGTTGCCCCGAATGCCAGCACCACCACCACGCAACTGCGCAGTGATGACGGAGCGACCTATGTCGAGCTGGACGCCACGGGCCAGATTGTCAACGTGGTGGCGCCCGGCGGCATGAAACTCACCAC
>JAEHJW020005290.1_pt1 | contig 11757 bp, 18 predicted proteins | sample 9271431 | NCBI WGS metagenome assembly JAEHJW02
AAAAATTCCTCAAAGAAAGACTAAAGGCACTAGCTTCTAATGCCAGCGCCCGTCCGTTTGTCTCTTGCCAATTGAACTTCCATTATCCAATTGGCGATTTTCTCTTTTGAGGAACATCTCCCAGTGATGTTCCTGTTGCTCTCTGCGAGCTTAAGTCCGAACCTTAAGCTTAAATTCATTATAAAGACCTGTCCCTTTATGTGTCAATAAGAAAAGCCCGTTCCTATCAGGGTTTTCTAAGAAGGAGAACTTTATTCCAAGAGGTGAGTTTTAAAATAATAAATCACTGGTCCAAGACAAGTTTCTAAACTGATAATTCCCGGGAATCATCACAATATCCTTCTGTTTACAAATTGGCAGTTGCTCCAGCTGATATCTTTCTCTGAAAATTTCCTACCAGCACAAAACCGGCCCCGTTGGGCCGGCTGTTTATTTTCTATCCCTCTACAGTTGTTTAACCCCAGGAAATTCAAGCACCTTGTTATCCCGTTCCAGCCCCTGCCTGCGCTTTTGTAATATCTCCTGCAGACTTGCCATACCCGATTCAGTCAGCCCTGGCCCAAACTCCACCTGAATGGCGGCGGAATGAAAGAGCAGGTCAAAGAGTGCTTCGTGTTTCTGGGCTTCCTCCAGCATCCCCCGCTCCGTGTAGAAGTTCTTTGCCACCGTGAGTGCCGTAAATAAGGTACAAACCTCGTCACCTTCTAACTTAATCAACCGAAATTCCACTCCTTTGCCACCGCCCCTGGCGGTAAATCCTCCGGTTCTCCTTCAATAAATTGAAAGAGCCCACCATCCTCCGGCTCGTCCAAGCTATCCTCGGCCTTTGCTATAGCCGGGGGTTTGTCCAGCAGGCTCACCTGCACTGGGTTAATCTGCACCGTCACTGGCTCGTTGGGCTTGAATTGCTTTAGCTCCAGTAAATTCTCATCCGTTAGTTCGATATCATCCAGCAGCACCCGGATGGCTTGTGCCCAACCATCGGTCAGGGTCCGGTTGGCGATTTCAATTTTCTTGATCCGTGCCTTAAAGTCTGCTTGTCGCATAGTCTATACTCCCTCCTGTTGTTTGTCAATCATTTACAATTTGCTGCACCACTACCTCTGCCCGCTCTGGGATTCCCCTCTTTAGGCTGGCAAAGAGTTTCACCACCTGCCGGTCATCTTGCCAGGCAATACCATTTAACCCATCACTGATGGCCTTCACATAGTTGTCCAAATCACCGGGTCGGCGGCTAAAGTAGAATTTTACCCCCAACGCCACCGGCCCCGTAAGGGGCTGGGGGAAAAGGTTTTTGGCATAAAGACCCACCGCCCTTTCATACTCCCGGCAGTTTTGCGGTGTGTAGATGTTCCCATGCTTGCCCACCCTGGGTCGATGCTTTGGTACCGGTCGCCCGGGGATGGTAAAGTGTATCATGCTAATTTCTCACCTCCAACCTCTCACTTCCCGCCTCTCAGGCCAGCCGGTAATCCGGCCCCTCACAGCGTAGCAGCCTCCCTCGACACATGGCAAAAAGCCTGCTGGCGGTGGCATCGCCGATTTTTTCCGCCAGGGTGTCCATATCTTCGTTGCTGGTAAAGCAGGTGGGCAGGCCCATGCGGTAGCGGTAGTTGATGATGCGGTAGTATTGATTGAGCACCCATTCGGTGGTCTTGGCTTTGCCCAGATCGTCCCAGATTAGAAGTTCCACCCGCTCGATGCTGCCGATGAGTTTTTCAAAGTGCTCGTTATCCTCGGCAAACTGCCCCTGCCTCAGTTCCGCCACAATGTCGGCATCGTTCACCAGCAGTACCTGGACACCACTATGCAGCAGGGTGAGGGCCACCGCCGATAGCAAATGGGTTTTTCCCATGCCGTAGGAATTATGCTTGGCTTTTACAGCGGCCCGCTGCACCGGGTCCCGGATTTCCTTGATGCTGCTTTCACCCATTTTGGCCAGAAACCCCAGGCTATTGTTTCGTTCTTTCCGAATGGCCTGGAATTCAGCCACATACTTCCGGGCCATTGCCAGCATTTTGGTGTTGTGGGGTAAGAGTTTGTAATTTTTAAAGGTGGCCCCGGTAAAGGCCGGGTCGATGTGGCTGCTTTTGATGCGCCGCTCAAGCATCCGTTGTTTGCGACACTCACAGAAGGTAAAAGCACCGTCACCTGCTGGGACAAATTCCAGATCTCGGCACTTGCTGCAGCGGTACTGTGGCTCCTCTATGGTAGATGGCTGGGGCTGGGTGGTTCCCTGCTCACTTTGCTGTTTCTTTGCCGCTTGCCTTTCCCTAGCTATCCTGGACCAGATGGGCATAGCGGCTGGTGGGTCGGTTGGGGATAGTTTGGTCAGAATCTTCTCGATGGTTTCCACTGGTGTTACCTCCTTTAGGTGTGCCCCCTCCCCGTTCCCGCTCCTGGGCCAACCGCCGCATAATGCCGGTGGTGTATTCCTCCCGTTTATCCCGGTGGCGGGCTAGGTGGATGGCAATGGCTTCCAGAACGATTTCTGCCGGGTACTGTTCCCATTGATTCATGTGTTTTGCGACGATGGAAGGTGAGATGCTTCGGTGCTTTCTGGTCTGGCTAACCAGTTGCCAGTAGTCCCGAAGGGTATCTGTCTGCCTATAGCTGTATCTGGGGAACTGGGCTAAAATGTCCGGTAGGGTTGCCCTTTTATCCATATTGGCTTTGTGGGGGGATTGGGGGGTATTCTTATACCCATATTCTTTAGTATTCTTACCTATATTCTTGGGCGTCCCGTAGGCCGCGCCGTTATTGGCCTCTTGGGCTGTCACTGGTACTGTAGGAGTACCAGTGCTAGTACTCTCAGAGTACCAGGCTGGTACTGTAGCAGTACCAGTGGAGGCCTTTGCTGGTACTCCTAGCGTACCAGTGAGAGAAGGTTCTGGTACTGCAGGAGTACCAGGGGGCGATTCTGTTGGTACTGTGACAGTACCAGGGAGTTGGCTTTCTTCCGCCTCTAGCTCCTCGCAGGAATCTTCTTCGGCTCTGGCCTGGTACCGCTGCCATCTGCTGACCTTCACCTTCATGCCCTTTAGTGGGGCCGCCTGTACCACCAGGTAGCCCTGGTCTTGTAGGAACCGCAGGGCAGCGGCGATGGTGCTTTTACTGATGGTCTTGCCCTGCTGCCCCAGATTCTGTTGGATTTCTTTGTAGCTCAGATAAAGCTCCCCAGCGGCCAGCTCGCCGGTGGCGAAGGGGGTTGCTTTCAGCAGGCAGTAGACCCAGAGCTTAAAGCATATGTCGGGCATATTAAAATGTCCGTGGTCGATGGTCTTACGCCAGAGCTTAATCCAACCCGACACCCCGCCTCCCTCCTTAGTCTTCCAGCACCAGCTTGAGCTGGCAGCTGAATTTCTCCTGGGCAATCTTCTCCAAAGCTCGGGTCCGGCGGATAATGGCTTTGGCCCTGGGCAGCAGGTGCCGGGTGGCCACTGCCAAGTCTGCTTCATCCTGAATGACGAAATAACCACCACCTGTGGGCTCTGTGCAACTGCCAATGGGCAGACCGTGCTTAACCACCAAACTGTAGATTATTTCCCTAGCCTCCCTCTCAGATAGGCCAGAGAGCTTGGCCAACTGGACTTTGGTGATGGCTTGCCGATGGCCGGTGGGAATGAGTGAATAGATCAGTTGTTCCCGACAAGTTAATGAATTTATATCTAGAACCAAGGCCATAACCACCCTTCAAGATTTATTAGTTAGAGCACAGTAATAGAAATGTGAAAGCATGGAAATATATAATTGAAACATCAATGGAGGGTATCCTTATGTCTAGAAAGCCTCTACAGACTGCTCAGGAAAAGCTACTGTATTTGGGTAGCATTTATGGAATGGAGAATGTAGTTGAAATACTTGAGAGTCGTTTGCATCGTTCCGTCGGGAATAACAATATGTTCAATAATAAAAATAAGATTCACCGGGTCAAATGAAGATAATAACCCGTTATTATTCAAATGAACACCCCGCACCCGAAGTCTGACCGGCAGATGGGAGCGGGGTTATTCAGTTGTCGGCGCATTTTCTGTCCATCAGCCATCGGTTTTGGTTTTGGGAGAATATATATGTTTTTTTGATATTGGCCATTATCAGTTGGCCGTTGTACATTGGGTTTTGGCTTTTAGAATGGACGAGGACTAACGGCCGAGGGCCTTTACACCGCCGAAACCTTCCCTTCCTCCACCCAAAACAGCTTCACTCTAGCAATCCCAGGATTCTCTGGCTTTACATCACCCACCGTGGTGAACACCAACACCTGGTCGTATTCCTCTGCAATATCCAGCAGCATCCCGGTGAGTAAATCCCGGTTTTCCTGGTCCAGCATATCGGCCTCATCAATGGCCAGGAAGGACAGCCCCACGGCATGGCTGAGGGCTTCTTGGATGGCAATGCCCACTCGTAGCTGCTCGGATTTAGACAATAGCTTCAGTGGTAAGAGCGGCCCACCATTAGCTCGGCACAGCAGGGACATATCCTTGCCCAGACCCAATTGGTAAGCCCCACCTGTCAATCGGCCCAATCGGTCATTAACCCGGCCCAGGAAATCACCTAAAATTCCGGCTAACAGATCCCGCCGTAGGCCATCTGGCCCCAGGGCTTTGACCAATATCTCCATATCCGCCACTTCGGCGGTTAGGGTGGTCGCTTCACCCTTTAGTTCCTCTTGTCTGCGGGCCAGGGCCACCCGCTCCCCTGCCTGTACCAGTTTTCCTTCCACTTCCTGCATTTGCTCCACCAGTGCCTGCAGTTCTAATTCCAGTCCCTCTGGTGCCGCCTCTGGCTCCGGCAGACTAGCCAGCTCTTGGGCCAATGCTTCCCTTTCACTAGTTAGTTGTTTAATTAACAGCTGGTGGGTGTTGAGTTCTCCCTGTAGCAGCAGTCTTTGTTTGGCTTGCTCCCGCTCCGCAGCCTGGTTCTCCTTTAACTGGGCCAGTTCCTCACCGGCCTGGTTTATTTCTGCTAGCAGCCCCGCTACCTGTCCCTGAATATCCTTTAAGCTCTCTTGGGCTGCCCGGTATTCCTGGTTTAACCTCTGTAAAATTTCCTCCACCTGTGTTTTACTCATGCCGCACTGAATATGCTCCGGCGCCAGGGGACAGCGGCGATCCGCACTGGCCAACGCTTTGGCTGCACTGGTGACGATTTCCATGCGGTTTTGTAGGTTGGCAGCCTCACCCTTAAGGGAAGCCATCTGATTATTTAAGCTCTCGATAGCCCCTCGAATGTCCTTTTCCCGCTGGCTATAGCTGCCTTCATTCGTGGTGTTGTCCTGTGCTGGCAGACCTTGCAAACCCGCTATAATTCCCGCTGCTTTGTCCTGCACCGTCTGAAGTTTTTGGTCCAATACGCTAATTTTATGGTTCAAAGCCTGCCGCCTGGCCGGAAGGTTCCGATCACCGGCGGCATTTAAAAGCTCCTCCCGGTGCTGTCGTAACTGTGCCAGTTGGCCCTTTAATTCTTCCACCTGCTCGTACGCAGGCGTTTCAAGCAAAGCCCCTTCGGACAGTTCCGCCAGGGCCGCTTCGGCCCGCTGTTTATCCCGCTTTAATTCCTTCCGTAAATCTTTGGCCCGCTTCTCCATGACCTCCAGCACCTCTGGCCCGCCGGTGAGGTTGGCCGGATAATAGCCTTTGGCCTGTCTTGCCAATGCTGTGGCTTTTTCCTCCGAATGGCCAGTGGCTTTTAGCCAAGCGGCCAGCTTTTGTGCCACGGTTTCGGCGGTACAGGCTAGACCAAAGGCCCCAAAGAGAAAGGCCCGCTGCTCCGATGGGGGCATGGCTAAAAAGGCACTGGCATTGAGGGCGATTTGCAGTCGTTCCTCGTCCGTTCGCAAACTGTTCAAAATGCTGGCCTGGGCCTCCTGGCCAGTGAGCTTACCCACCCGCAGACTGTTGGGTGGCATACTGCGCAGGATGCTACCCAAACCCTCCACTTCCAGTGACACCGCAGCTTGCTTCTGCCCCCGGCAGATTAGTTCCGCAGATCCACGGCCTGCCCGGTCGGTCCAAAGGCAATGGCCGGTCAAGGCCCACTCCAGGGCAGCCAGTAGCGTGGTTTTTCCGGCATTGTTATGGCCCACAAAGAAATTCACCTGGTCCAGTTCCAATTCAGTGGCTTCATGATTACGGAAATTTTGTACCCCTAGCTTCTTGATTTTCATGGGACAAGCCTCCATAATAATATTTGAGATATGTTGTGTGCCGCCTGGCAGGGAAACTCCCGGCCAAGCGGCTTCCTTTATTTTCTAGGCACCACCGCCAGCCGGTACAGTACCTTTAGCTGTCCGATGGCCTCCTCGATCTCCTGTACCTTCCTTTGCCGAGCGGGTAATTCGTGTCGATAATCCTGCCCCCGCCTCTGTCGCTCCTTTTTCAACACCTGTAAAACCCCTTGAAAACAAACTCCTGCCAGCTCTGGGTTCTCTCTAGGAAACAGGCTGTGTTCCGTGTATCCCACTAAAAGAGCCTCCTTTTACCACCAGCTGCTTTAGCCGGGGGAGGTGTTAGGTTCTCAAGAGAACTCCAAAAGGGGTCATCTTCTTGATGGCTATTAAGGGGTGTTTTCAGTTCTTGGGCCTTGCCTTTGCCCTTGCCCTGGCTTCTTGCAGCAGCTTGGCTGGACTTGGCTGCCTCTTTACCAGTGCCACCATACAGAGCTTCCCAAGCCTCACTACCAGGACCCTGTGCTACAATGGGTCCAGCCGGTGGAAAATCAATCACTTCAGCCCCCTGCCCCACTGCCTTGCTCCAGGTAACCTCTCTGCCTGCTGTGCTGTTAAGCTCCGGCCCCTTTGTGGCTACCCCATTGGCCCCGGCTGTGGTAAACCCCAACTTTTCCTGCTGGCTGACCAGCTCACCAGTACCTTCCCCATTTCCATTCGCAGAAACTTGCCCAACTGGTGCAGCACTCCCGAACCCACTACCCGCCTGAACAGCCTCCTGTGGTACGCCACTTTCCAGCCAAGCCAACAGCTTCCGCCCCGTTTCCCGGTTCGGCTTAAACACCTGCCCATCAAACAACCCAGTCCGATCCTTGCTGGCACTGGCCAGGTGGGCTAAATCAATATCCATAAACACCGTCATTTCATACTCCATGCCATCCCGCTGAATGGGGTTCATGCCCACCTTCTTCACCACCGTCTTGCCATTCTCGGTGGTCTGAATATGCTCCATCTTTGACCGCAGGGTGGCGATAATGTGGCACTTGCTCTGTAGCAGGGCATCCACCAGCTCATTATGCCGGGGCGTCACCTGCCGCCAGGCGGTCCAAGAATTGCCGGACTTGTCCGCCGCATAACCGTGGATATCCAACACTCCGCCGGTCCCAGCCCAGGCGTGGGTGAGACTGTCAATGATAATCACCTCATAGCCCGCCGCCTCCGCCGACCGGATGGCTTCCACATACTTCTCCGGCGTAAAGGGTGCCTCCAGGGTACAAACATCATATTCCCCCAGATGACAGTACAACTCCCCAGACCCCCGCTCGGTATCAATCATCGCCACCGGCCCGCCCAGCCCAAAGGCCATCTGCAGGGCCGAAAAGGTCTTGCCACTGCCAGCGGGACCGGCGATCCCTAAACGCAATTTCGCTTTCTTCCGCTGCGCCCGATGAAACTTAACAGCCATCAAAATTCCCCTCCCTCACTAACTAGAGACTGTTCAGGTTATAAAAGAAGTTGACCTTCGCCCGCTCCTCCTCCAACTGCAGCCAGGAAAACCCGCCGGGCCGATGACTATAGCGGTGAATCCTAGGCTCCTCCACCAGCCGCTCCCCAAAGCCACTGACCGCCAACTCCTTCGCCTTAAGCTGGCTATCCCCCGGTGTTAAGTTGTGGCAGCTAATCACCACCATCGCCTCACCCAACCCACAGGCTTGCAAAGCCTCTTGTAAATTCGCCAACGCTTCGTTTACCTTCAACACCTAAACCGCCTCCTTCATAAAATCCTGATTTTCCACCCTAACCTCACCGTAAGACTGGTTTTCCTTGACCCAGTGATGGGTACAGTCCAAACCAAAGGTTAACCACCTTCGCATGGCCCGCAGGAACAATCGAAAATCCCCGGCCTTGCCCATAAAAACCGCCTTTCTCACGGAACCCCTCCCTTACCCTGCGGTTGATAAATCCACCTGGCCCTTCCAGGTTAAAAGCTCTTTGGTATGGTAGCGGATAATTTTCCGCTTGCCACTGCCGGGGATTTCCATGTAGCACTCCCTGGGCAGCACCCCTCTGGTTCTTAGCTCATCCAGCATCCAGCGGCTGATTTTTAGCACCCTGGCCGCTTCCGCTGGTTTCAAGAGCGGGTCCAACTGCTTTACCACCCGTTCCTCTGTTTCCTCCACTGGCTCCCTGCGTGCCGGGACCTGTCGACCACACTCGGGACAAAACCTGGCACCCTCCGGCAGCTTGGTCTTACAAAGGCAAACCATCTGTTTCACTCCTTTCTGCAGCACCTGCTCTCCTTGTGTTCTATCGAACCCCATTGAGTTCACTAGCACTCGGTTTGGATAAAAAAATAATCCTCCAACTTTTTGCCCAGGCCGTCGGTAATCTTCTTGGCTATGGACGGTCCAGGATTCTTTTCCTTATTGATGATTTGATTCAGATAGGGTTGGGAAATACCCACCTTTTCCGCAAACTTACTTTGGGTACAGCCTGTCCTAACAATGTCCTCCAGCAGCTTCGACCCATCCTTTAGCGTCACAGTCACTTTAATGCCCATCGTACCTCCCCCCTTGCGAGTTCTTTAGCACTTGTAATGCGTTCTGTTGTACTCATGTTATCACACAGCGAGTGCTGTAGCAATAGGTTTTAATCCATAATTAGGTATTTTTTCCTGTAAACCATGACGATTTATAAATTTTCAATAAAAAACTATTGCTTTTCTGCTAACTTTTGTCCATACTAGAAACAGGTGGTGAGTGCTATGGAAAACACCCAAGACATCGGGAGTTATCTTTTACAGCTTAGGGAACAGTTCGAGCTGTCCACAAGGGACGTAGAAAAACTAGCAGGAGTCAATTCTTCCTTCCTGTCTCAAATCGAACGGGGGGTTAAAAAGCCATCACCAAAAACTCTGGCAAGACTTGCTCCGGTTTATGAAGTGAGCTACGAAAACCTTATGGTGGTGGCAGGTTATCTGCCTGCACCAGAGACAAGCGGTGCCAAGAGCCTGCAGGAAAAGGTTTTTGACCCCAATTATTTTCCCAACGAAATTGATCTCAAAGAATTGCTGTTGGCCGCCAATATCAACTTTAATGGCGAGCGAATGGCCTTAGAAGACAAAGAAAAACTCCTGCGTATTGCAGAGATTCTATGGGAGGAGCGACGCAAAACCGAACAGAGTAAGAAGAAATAATCGAAAACTGGCAGCATACGGGGAGGCAGAGGATGTTATGAAGGAACGAATACTTCGAGAAATTGACCGATTAGTTCGCCAATTTGGCACCCGAAATCCCTATGAGTTAGCTGATTATCTGGATTTACATCTCGTTAAGAGATCCCTGCCCAAAGGTATTGTCGGCGTAGTGGCAGAGGTATTAGAAGAGAAATACATTCTCCTGGATGCTGCTTTACCTGATGAAGAAGCCCGCTACATCGTAGCCCACGAAATCTATCATCATATCGATAATCATCCCGATTATTTTTCTACCAAACAGGGTCATTGGGGTAACTTCTATGAGAGAGGGCCAGATTACTTCGCCGCCGGTCTTCTAATCGAGGAAGAGCCAGAGTGGGGCGAAACCATCATGGAATTCTCCGCTAGAATAGGGGTTCCCTTAAAGCTGGTTAGAATCTGGCACAAAGATGCAGCGTAAATGATTAGACCCGTTACTCCGGCCCATAAGCCGGGGTAATTTTAGCCCTTTTGTCCAAACATATGTTATCAAATTCCTTGAAGGAGGTGAGCTTGGGTAACCACACATTTCTATGTAGAAGGAGGAATTTGTAATGTCTAGCTCGTCCGGCAATTTTGCAGAAGACCTTATAGTCGCTCTCGAAACGGAAGGTGGAAAAGCCTTTGCAGAACGGCTTGAAAGCTTGATCTTAACCATTCAAAAACATTGCCAAGAAACTGAAGAAGGGGCTAAGGAACCTGTACCCTGTCCCTTTTGTGGCCAAGCTACAACCCAGTACTTTTGTAGCCCAAACCTTCATGTGCACCTACACTGTGAACACTGCGAAGCCCTTCTAGGGATGTAGTAAAGGAGTGATTACTATTGGCAGGACACCTACAAAAACGCAGTAAAAATTCCTGGACCATTTACATTGAAATGGGCAGAGATACAGAAGGCAAAAGAAAGCGCCTCTGCCGGGCCTTCAAAGGTACCAAAAAAGAAGCCGAAAAAGAAATGGCCCGTTTGCTCTTGGAAATTGACAGCGGTCAATATATCGAACCCACTAAGCTCACCTTTGGTGATTATCTTCTTAACTGGCTAACTGACTATGGCAAATCAAATCTAGCCAATACCACCTACTACAGCTACCAAAAAATCATCGAAAAACACATCATTCCAGAAATCGGTGGTATCCTTCTCCAAAAACTCCAGCCCATGCACCTGCAAAAGTACTACTCACTCAAGCTAGATTCCCTGTCTAAGCGTACCGTCCAATACCACCACCGAGTCATCCGAGAAGCCTTAAAACACGCTGTCCAACTTCAGGCCGTTACCCGTAACGTCGCCGATGCCGTTGCCGCTCCTAAGCCCCAGCGGCCAGAAATCAATATGCCCAGCATAGAGAAGATTAACGAATTCCTAGTGGCTGCCAGTGAGCACCAGGATTGGTCCATTATTTACACCACCCTACTCACCGGCATGCGTAGAGGCGAAGTCATGGGCCTAAGATGGTCCGATGTGGACTTTAAACAGAAGGTCCTGCATGTCCGCCAAACCCTGCAGCGGCTCCCTAAAATCGGCTTCTACTTCGCTCCCCCAAAATCAAAAAAGAGCCGCCGGCCTGTGGTGATGCCGGAAGCTCTTATAGAAGTGCTAAAAAACCATAGAAAAAAGCAAATGGAAAATATGCTGGAAATGGGAGAACACTACCAGGATAACAACCTCGTCTTCTGCCGCCCAGACGGCACCCCAGAAGACCCCTCCCGCCTAAACCATCGCTACAAAGACCTGGTGGACGGCATCGGCATGAACGGCTTCCGCTTCCACGACCTGCGTCACCTGCACCCTACCCTACTGATGGAGCAACACGTCCACCCCAAAATTGTGCAAGAACGTCTGGGTCACCAAACTTTTATCATAACCCTGGATTTATATACTCACTCCATCCCCACCATGCAGCGCGAAGCAGCAGAAAAAATTAACGAAAGTTTAGGGAAGCAAATTCAGTCCCTGATGGCAGGAAGCAATAGAGAAAATAAAAAGGGAAGCAATCGGGAAGCAAAATAGAAAAATAGACGATTCATAAGAACCGTCCATGTACTGTGAAACCTTGATTTTATTGGTGCCCGGAGCCGGGGTCGAACCGGCACGGTTGTTACACCGCAGGATTTTAAGTCCTGTGCGTCTGCCTGTTCCGCCACCCGGGCAGGTTATTCAGCTTTAGCTTAATTAGTATAACAACCTTGCTATGTTTTTGTCAATACTTCAAGCTTATTATGGAAAAGTATGGCGGAGCTGACGGGAGTCGAACCTGCGACCCTCGCCTTGGCAAGGCGATGCTCTACCCCTGAGCCACTTCCGCACGCATCTCGCACCAACGAATATAAATATAGCACAGGTAAAGAGGACAAGATC
>JAEHJW020007672.1_pt1 | contig 11754 bp, 22 predicted proteins | sample 9271431 | NCBI WGS metagenome assembly JAEHJW02
TCAACTCGATGTCGAGCGCGGCCGGCAGGTCGCCGTCGGCCTTTGTGAGAATGGCCGGCAGGTTGATCACGGTCCACTGCTTCGCGATCTCGGGCTCGTAGGCAGGATTCTTGGTGTCGGTCAGGCGGCCGACGATGTCGTCCTCGTGCCACCGGGTCATCGTGATGATGATCGCCGAGAGCACGTGACAGCGGGTATACACCACCTTGGTGAACCACTGCCAGGCGGCCTCGCGCACGGTCGGCGACTCGGCCTCCATGGCGTCCTTGATCGGGTCGTCGATGATGAAGAAGTCCGCGGGCTTACCGGTACCGGCGCCACCCCTTCCCAGGAACGACAGTTTGCCGCCCTGCTCGGTCATCATGTACTCGCGCGACCTGGAGCCGTCCTTTAGGCGCACGCCAGGGAACACCATCCCGTAACGGCCGGACTGCATGATCTCGCGCACGTCACCGCCGAACTGCTCGGCAAAGTCCTGCGAGTAGGTGCCGAGCATTAGATGTTTCCACGGAAAGCGCCCAAGAATGTAAGGCGGCGCGGAACGTGAGGTGAGCTGCGATTTGCCGTGTTGCGGCGGCATTGAAACGATGAGGCGCAGGCATTTGCCGGCAACGACGTTGTCGATTGCCTCGGCAAGAACGCGGTGATGCATCCGTGCCTGATACCGAGTCGCCAGAGGATCATCCGGGGCGTTCGGGTCGGGCATCATGAACTCGGTGAACGGGAGTATGCCGGACCTCGCCCCCTGCGCGCGCAAAGCCAACTGCGCCGCGTACACCTGGCGGCGCAGTTCCTCCTGGTTCGGTTTCTTCCTGGCGGCGGTCACGCTGTTTCTGCGGCCTTCTTCAGTGCCGTTTCCACGCGGGCGCGGGCGGTATCGTCGAGCGACATGATCTGCACCCATTCGTCGTCGCTGATGTCACGCCCGGCATCCTGAGCCTGGCCGATGATCCCGCTGACGTGCTGCACGGCTGCCAGCAGGTTGATGGCGGCGCCGGCCAAGTCACCCAATAGCTTGACCGCCTCGTAACTGCGATTCACGGACCACCTCCTTTCGTTGGTTTCAACTCAGCTTCAAGGCCGCGCAGGATGCGCAGTGCATCGTTCAATGCGCTAATCCCGTCCGTGGGAACTTTGGCGCCGCGCGCCGTATCAAGCAACAGTCGTGTTTTGTCCAATTCGGCGTTGATTTCAGCCCCGCGTTTGGGGGCGATGCGCTTCAGTTCGATCGCGTCAGCGAGCGTGGCGCGCACGGCGCCCTGCAGCGCATAGCCGTATGCCACCTGATCCGAAAACGACTTAGGGGCCGTGGCGCACCCGGCCATGTACCCGAGCAAGGTCATGGCGAGGAACAGGAACAGCCAGAATCGAAACGCGGTCGCTTTCATTTCTTCACCTTCGTAAACCATCCGGCCAGCGGACTGTCCGTGAGCTTGCGCAGGATCGCCATCGCGATACCGTACAGCGCGATCAAGCCACCGATCACCGCTTCCAGGTGCGCCTGGATCACCGTTTTCGTGTCTTCAGGAAACTCGACCCCGGCGATCATCAGGATGCCGCTCAACAGGCTGATGAATGCCACCACCATCGTCTTGCTCATTGCCGATACCTCCTTCTTCGGTTGATCGACCCTTCAGTCGGCCAGTTCGAATACGGCCACGAAACCAGAGGGAGTAGAACGGAAACGTTCGGCTGAACCAGTCCCGCTTCGGCTTCAGGGGCACGAACTCCGAGATCGCCAGCCCATCCGTTTCGTCCGGCATGGTATGCCGCGCGTGCGGCACCCAGGACCAGATGCTCTTTTGCACGATCAGCGAGCCGCCGTAGCGGAGCCACATGGAGACCGCGTAGGTCCAGCAGTTTCCCCATCTCATGGGTACGCCTTCCGCGGAAATGGGTACGCCTTCCGCGGAAGCTGGAAATGCGGGCCGTCGCGCCGCTTCTCCGACCAGTCTCCGCCCCACTCGATCGGTACTTTCTCGATCTTCGCGGCATCCTTCATGGCGGCTGCGATTTTCGAGTACAGAGGCCAATCCCATGCCGCCTTGCCGCCAACGATCGCCGCCACGTCCACCGCATGCCCGGTCAGATGTCGGCTGTCGATGGTCCACGATGCCCCGGCGGCGACCAGCTCGTACTGGCGTTCCTTGCTGCGCAGGCCCTCCGTTACCGCGAAGTCCACGAGGGTGAGCGTGATGGCACGTTTGACCACGCGCACCAGATCCGGATGGACACCCTTCATCTTGGCGATGGAGCTGCGGGACAGGGCGAAGGTCATTTGTCGGCCTTCCCGTCGAGTTTGTGCTCGATACGCAACAGGTGCCCCTCGATGCTGCTCAGCTTCGAGTCCAAGTCAGCCTTGCGCACATAGGCCTTGGGCAGTTCCACCTCGGCGTCCGCCAGACTTTTTGCCAACGCTTTCAGATCGACGCGCAACTCACGCACCGCATCGAAAAGCGACTTCAGCAGATACCCGCCCAGGATCGAGATCAGCACCCATGCTTTGTCGAGCAACCAGGCTTCGGTCATGGCTCAAACGTTACTTGACGTCTGACAACGTCAAGCCGCGCAGCTCATCGATGCTCTTCGCGTTGACGATTCGCGGGTGCGCGGTCGCGTCCCGAAGGGCGTTCTTCTCTGCGACGATTTGGTCGTACTTCGCCGCGTCGCCCTGCTCCTGTGCGCGCAGCGCGGCAACATCGAGCCGCAAAAGCTCCGGGGCTCGTTCTTCCCGAATGCGGTCCTTAACAATTTCCTTGGCCTTGGCGAGCGAGATGTCGACCTTTGAGCCATTCTTGACCCATCCGTTGCGAAACTCCCGATCACCTGGGATGGCAGACTCGTCGACGATGTCGTAGGCAACGCCTGGCGGAACTGTGCGCTCCGCAAGCTCGAACATTGTTCCGGTCCACTCCGAGGTCGGCACGACGACGGACAGCACGTCGTTCTCGTTCATGAAGATGATGCGCTGGGACATGAATGTTTCTCCTAGTCTGCAAAGTGTGGTGGATCAGGCTGAGAAGACAGCCATCATCCATAAGTTTGGATCGAATCCCGCCACGGCGGTCCCGTTTGTCCGTTCACACACACACCGCACCTTGGTGGTTGTCGGTGGCGTTGTGTTGTCTACTACGACGCGATACGCTTGCACTGTTGCACCCGAATCGACTTGGATACTTGGAAGCGCCACGTAGTTGGCATTGGGCAGCGCTGTCGCGAAATTGAACTCGATGGTCCCAACACCAATATCGGTCACAGAGGAGACGTTGAAGTTCGCGAGGTTGTTGCCGGCCGTGTCCGCCTTGCACCACGCCCGCGCGCTCCCGCGTACAGGGTTCTCCATGCTGGTCGTATAGGTGCCGTCACGGGTGGCGAGGTTGGCGGCGCGCAGGGAACTCATGATCAGAGAGCGAAGATGGCGACGGAGTTAGAACAGCGGTCCACCGCCGCTCCCGTGGCCGAGTTGGTGGATATGACGCGAACCTGCGCTACGGTGGTGGTGGTAGACCGGGTAGTCGACAAGGTATTTTCGTACAACACGCTCGACGCGACGCCATCACCAGATGTGATTCCAATCACCGAATAGTTCGCATCGGTCATCGTGGTCGTGAAGTTCACGGTGTAGTCGCCCACGCCAACATCGGTGATCGACGTGACGTTGAACGCGGATCGGATGGCCACCACTCCGGTGCCGTTGAAGTTGACCCAAGCTTTGCAGAGTTGCACTGACGGCAGTACCGAGCCGCCGCTGCGGTTCTGAAGATTGTCGACGCGAAGCGTGCTCATCGGTTAGTTGCCCATGATCACGACGCTGCACTGACCTTGGTCGCCAGGCGTGCCGGTGTTGGTGGCCCCGGAGAAGACGCGCAACTGCGTCGTCGACTTCAGCGTCGGGTTGGTGTTGTCGCCGTGAACCGTCAGGTTGTTGGACGTGAGCGCCGTGGTTGGCGAAATGTTCCCTAACGCCACCGCGTAGTTCGCATCGGCCAGCGCGGTCGTGAAGTTGATGGTCGTGTCGCCCGTGCCATTGTCAATCAACGAAGAGACATTGAACGAACCCGTGATCGCCGTGGCGGTGATCGAGGTGAAGTTGACCCACGCCCAGCACGTACCGCGAGTGCGGGTGCCGTTGGCGTTTTGGAGGGTGTTGGCGCGCAGGGTGCTCATCCGCTACACCACCACGAAGTCCGAGCCAGAAGGCACGGTGAGCGTGAAGCCGCTGGAGATCGTGAATGGGCCGACCGACATTGCGTTGTAGCCGGAGGTGATCGTCACGTCCTCATCCAGCGTTTGCTTGGTTCGCATGATGGCAGCCGTGGAGCCCATGGCGTTTGCGTTCACGTTCACGTACTGCGTGCCGTTGTTGCCTTCGAACACGCCGGTGGTCGCGTTGTAGCGAACCACGCCACCGGTCACTGCCGGATTGAGCAGTTTCCATTTGTTCGGGGTGCCGGTTACGAACTGCACCAGCAGCTCATGCGAACTGCCGGCAATGTCGTTGGCAACGAGGGCAGTCCCCGTGTCGCCGCGAATGATCGTCAACGCGGTTGAGGACAACGCTCCGACAGTGAGGTTGAGGGTCGGGGTGGTGATCGTGTTGGCGTTCGGGGCCCGGACGCGGAACACCATGCCGTTGGCGAAGGCGGCGATGCCGGCCACCGTGATCGTTCCGGTGATGGCGTTGCCTGTGCCGGCGCCGACGCAATAGCCGATCAGGTCGCCCTGTACTTGCTCGGTGCGCGGGGCGTTGTTCGGTCCGGCCGCAGCCGCCACCGAGAACGCCTGCGACGCCGATCCGGCCAGCGCAGCCTTTTCGTTGTCAAGCTCCTGCAGAGCTGCCTGGACGTTGGTCGAAGCGATGTTGCCAGCCGGGGTCACTCCTATCGCGCCGGCCACCGGCGTCGACACGTCCGAGAAGATCATCCATCGGTTTGCCGCAAGGTCGGTCGAGAACAGTGCGGCAGCGGTGTGCGCCACGATGCACACGTAGGTCACGCCAGCAGTGGTGACCAGATCGAGCTTGGCGTAGGCGGCTGCGGTGACCCATGGACCTCGAGGGTTGAGGCCGTTGGCGTCGGCGAAAAACGACACCACGGACGGCGCCAGGGTATCGACGGTGACCGACTGGTTGCGAAGGGCGCCGTCGTCGCGCTGGATCAGCCCGAGATTGCCAGAGATCGCGGTGGTGATGTCGCCGATGGCATCGAACGACACATCGAGCTGCGTCCCGTGCTGAGTCCCCAGCGAACTGCTGAAGTCGTAGGGAGGAACGAACAACGGCGGTTGTGGCACGGGCGGCGCTCGCGGGAGACGTCAATGTTTCGTTGACATTGCGGAGCGCATCGTACACGAAAACTGCTGAAGTCAAGAACTTGTAGGGGAGGGTGGCGGATACCGCAGATGCGGGGGCGGAACTGCCGGAGGCTCGGGAACATGGGTGAGCAGGATGTGCGCCCGGGGGTTCTTCCGGTCGATCCAATGCGTCACGTGGCGCTCGCGGACCTGGCGGTCGTTGACGTAGCAGATGCCTTGCAGGACATCGAGGATCAGGGACTCATCCAGGTCTGGGCGCTGGGTGGCGTAGAAGATGTCGATCGTCGCCCGGATCCTGCCCACCATGGGCCGCATGCCGCGCATTGCAGACTGCGCCTGCCGTCGCGCCGCTACCACGTAGTCACGCGCCTTGTCCGACTTGATGAACAGCGATTTGCCTCCGATGGTGACGAGCTTCCTCGAGTTGGCCTTGCTGGCCGGCTCTCCGAGGATAACCAGGCCGATCGACAGTGGGTATTCGCCGATCATGCCGCCCCCCCGAGATACGGCGGAACCATCCATCCGTTGCGCCGCGCGTGCAGCTCGTACAGCAGATCCTCGCGCAGCATCTTCGCCGCCGCCTCGCCTCGCTTCTTCGCGATACGGTCGATGTAGAGCTGGCGACCCTCGCCGGTCGAGTACATACGGATCAGCGCCCTCGCCTCGCACGTGCGGCGCCAATGCTCGGAGGCGAGATAGTCGTTCACGCCCTCGCCTCCTCCCTCGCCTCCTCTTTTGCGATCGCCCCCGCCACCGCAAAGGCAACATCCTTCGGATCGATGTCATCCCAGCGCTCGCGCAATCGCATGGCGCGCTCGTAACTGCGCAGCAGTTTCGTGCGCGGCTCATGGAGCGTGGCCGATGACCACCTCCCAAGCCCCATGACAAAGGTGATCTCGGCGCGGGTGGCTTTGGTGAGCCTGGTGTTCATCGGGCTCACCACAGCGGCACCCGACCGAAGCCGATCAGCACGAAGTAGATGATCGCCGCAACGCCGCCGATCACAACCATGCCGCCGAACCACGCACCCACCCACAGCGCGATGATCTCCGCGGCCACCATCAGCTTTTTCCGCTTCGTTACCGGTCCCAGCATGTTCGTTGCTCCATTCAATCCGCCAGCGCCGACGCTCGATCGAGCGTCGAGTAGCCGGCGATGTCGTTGTACCGGCCGGTGTTGGTGTCAAACCCCAGTTCGCACACACCGAGCCGCCCAAGGTGCCGCCAACGCACCTTCTGCACGTAGATTTTCGTGATGCGCGAACTGCGCTGCTCCTGCGCCGCTGCGTTCGTGTCCCTCCAAACGCACAGCACGTTGTCCGACTTGTTGTACCAATGCGCACTGCCGGAAATGTCGTAGGCAGTGGGGACCGGACGCACGCCGGTTTGCCGATCCGGCAGCAGTTTCGCCGGGTGCGCGATGATGAAAAGGTGAGCGCCGGTCTCCTTGGTCAACGAAACCGCCAGCGACAGCGCCTCCGAGATGTACTCAGTCTCGGAGAGGTGCGTCGGCCGCCGGTGCTCCAGCCGGTTCCACGGATCGAGGATGATGCCGGGCTGCATGCCGTGGGCGGATGCAGCGAACTCGCGCGCCGCGAGCAGCATGTCGGCAAACGAATCCTGCTCCTCGAACGATCCGAACTTGACCCGCTCGCCGATGGGATTGGCGAGCGCGTTCTCGACATCATCGATCGTCATGCGCGGTCCGTTGCCCTCACGGAACCGTTTCCCGATGTAGCGCTCCAGCAGTTCGGCGATGTGGAGTTCGTGCGGCTCCTGCTCCGGCGAAATGAAGAGGAACGTCCAAGGCTTCTCGGCCTTTGTGCTCGTCAGCAGGTTAACTGCCAGCGCGTCCATGAAAGCCGATTTCCCGTGGTTGGGAATGCCGGTGACGATCGTCAACTGCTTCGGCGCCGCTGACCAGATCCTGTCGAAATCGCGCCACCCGGTCGGGTCGCCACGCTTCAGCCCCTTGCGATAGAGGTGAAGAATGTCGTCGAGGTAGCCGCCGAGGCGTTTGATCTTCATCGGCCGAACACCGGAACAGACTTCGACGCCGGGGCCTGCAGCCGACGTACTCGTTGTTCGAACGACCGCGCCAACCACTGCCGCATCAACGCATCGCTGGTCGCCCGCACATTCACCGCCGCGCAAGCCACCGCACTGCTGCTCATCGCCAGCTCCTCCTGTCGGGCATTGAGCTTCAGGCTCACAGTGCCCCAGTCGACTTCATCCCCCTGAGCCAGGATCTTGTCGGCCACCTCGCGCATGTTCGCATCGCGGAACCAGCGGGCCTCGAACAGGTGGCGTTGATCCGGGTAGCGCACCACCGCCGCAAATGCCTGCCACTGCAGCAAATCATCGTTGCTCACGCGCCTGCCCTCCGATTGGCGTCGCAGGTCTTGCAAATGCGCCTGGGCGGCCCGTTCTTCACCCGGCGCAGGAAGGTGTTCTCGAGCGGCGCGTAGTGCCGGCCGTACACGCAGTACCCCTGTCGGCTCACCTCGCGGGCTTTGGCGGTGACGTGCTCGTGGACGCGCATCAGAAGATTGCCCTTGGCGCCGGTGTTGCTGGTCCGCGCTTCTCGTTCCGGATCCAGTTCCGGAAGGTGGCCGCCCAGTCGCGTTTTGTGGCGTCCCTACCTGTCTTCGATAACCAGTAGTCGCGAAAGGACGCGATGATGTTCGGCAGGTGTAGGTCGGGCCTTTCAGCAGCAGCCCACGCAAACAGCGTGGGGTCTGGTTCCCAGTCGTCCGGGAGCCGCGTTCCATTTTTCGAACTTGCGGCGCTTCTACTCTCTTTTACGTCTACGACTACGTCTAGGCCGTCATTTGTCGGCGCAGTGCCGACAAATGACGGCGCCTTGCTGGCATTCTTTCGAATAGATTGTTGTATTTCCTTGATGTTCTCCATCACATGAGGTTCGTCAACAAGCATCTCAGGTGGTGGTGGCGGGCGCTTGAAGGCCTTCGCCCGGAAGCGCTGCTTGAACCTCGGAATGAACAGAAAACGCTTCCCACCGGACTCGTACACCCGCACTAAATCGACCCGGACTAACGCATCCAGGATGTCTTCCGCCTCCTTGGTCGATTTCGTCAGGCACGGCTCTCGCCACCGCCTGACCAGCGCCCCGCTCGAAGCATCCGCGCACCCAAGATCATCGGCGTGCAGAAGCAGCACCACGTAGGCAAGCCTCTCCACCGGATGCGTCAGACCAAGCCAGCGATCCGAGTCCAGCAACTCCTGTCGCATCATCCTCGCCGGCACGCCCTTGCTTCCTTTGCGCACTCCCGCAAGGCGTTGATGAGCCTCTGCACGTCCGAGGGTTTGATGTAAACGAAGATCTCTTCGCTCGACGGCTCGCCGTACGCCGGCTTCTGGGCGATCACGACCGTGCCATCCCTGCTGACATACACGTCGGTGTCCCGCCAGCTCTCTTCCTTGAGAAGAGGGGAAGACCAATCGTGTTCGTGCTCCATGTCTTTCTCCGCTATACCGGTTAGGGAGCCCCAGGGAGGAGCGCCGGTAAACGCCCAGCCCTGGGGTTTGAAGCTTCTGGATGGCCGTCCAGACAGCTCCATGTTGCCGAACTCTGGTTAGAACGTCAACGGTTTGTTGACACATCGCGCAAACGAATCTTTGCCGGCGGCTTCACCTGCAGCGCTTCCGCCAGGATCTCGTTGGCCGTGATGGCTCGGCCCGTGGCCGCTTCCACCATCGCGGCCCATGACGTCGGGATGTACCCCCAACGCTTCCAGGACCACACCACCGAGCGCCGTATGCCCAAGTTACGGGCAGCCTCCGCTTGCGTGCCAAAGTGGGCAATGAGGCGTTCAGGACAGCTTGGCATGAGAATCCTCGAGAAGAAAAAGACAGAGCCGCAGAACGACGGCACAAGGAGAGGGGGGAGGAGAGCGTGCCGCCGAGAAGACCACGGGCTCTGTTGTCAACATTATGCGGACGTCGGATTTGGATGTCAAATTTTGTGGAAGGTCCCTAGCTATTAATTTCATGTGTGCGCGCGACCCCTCCCACCGGGGTGCCGGGGCCGGGGCCTGGCGTGGGCCGAGCCGGCCGCGCACAGCGCACCATTCGTGCCACTGCCGGGTGAGCAGTGACCCTATTCGGACGCTTGACAGGGTCGGCAGTTAGGGGCATCGCCCCGCCGCACCGAGGCAGTTCCGTGACGTTATCCGTGACAGGGTGCGCTAACTGCCTGATCCATCAGGCAACGCAACAGGATTCGTGATCCGGTCGCTGTCTGGTGTCACGTCGATAGGATCGCGTTCCATCGCGGCCAACTGCTCCATGCCAGCGCGGATGAATGCCCGTAGCTCGTCGGCGGACATGTCGGCAGGATCGTTTCCATCCCTTTGTTTTGATGAGGATTCACCGATGATTTTTCCGGCAGTTAGGATGATCTTCGCGGCCTGCACCCTATTTTCCACCGTTGCCCCCTCGATCTCCCCCGCCACTAATTTCCGAAGGAATTGACTCGCCTCGGGAATCGCATGCGAAAGAGTGCGCCTCCCTGACGCGATGTTCTGCTCGTGTTGAGTAAGCGCTCGCTGTGCGATTGCGCGAGCCTGTGTCGGATGCACCTTGCCCACGTAGGTCGGCACTGGCGCCTTGATGCCGCGCGCCTCGTGCGACTTCCTGGCGGCCGCCTGATGCTTGGCACTTTTCTCCAGATGCGACATATCCGCATCGTTCTCAAATAGCAGCGCCCGCCTAGCTGCCGCATCGGCACTGCCTTTTTTTCTCGGCCTTCCGGTCGGCTTCCTATCGACTGCTGATCCTGACATGTGCTCACCCTGTCATTTTTTTGTTGACATTCTCGGATCAGCAGCGCAATCTATGCCTGCGGTCCTGCTGTATCCGATTTATTGACATGCTAACCCATGCTCCGATCCCACGGAGCAGTTACCTAGAGAGAGTGACAACCATGATGACGATGATGATGATCCTCGCAGCATGCGCCATCAGCGGCAGCCTCATCGGCTCACTGCTGATCCGCGCATTGCGGAAAGCAACGCGGTGAGCGCCATGCGCAAGACAACACCGAAACCGCATCGGCTCACGGACGTGGACTGGTGGGCCGTTGGCGCCATCCTCAATCGCGGCGCGGACCCGATTTACGTCAAGGACGCGCTCAGCGGCATGACGAAAAAGGGGCTTGTGGAGCTGCGCAAATGCATGCGCATGGCGCCTGGGGATTTCTCGAAAATAGCGCTTGAGACCTACGTGCGCAATACGTGGGAATGGTCCGGACCAGACGAGCAACAGCGATGTGTGCGCATTGTGTCAGCTGCTGGAGCGCTGTTCGACATGAAGCCCGCGGCTGCGCAGCAAATACGGCCGGAACCGGAGTCTGACGATAGTGACGATAGGGATGACGAGGACGAGGCAATGCCGCAGGAACCGCGCACGGCGTTGAACACGCCGGCACTGCCCGCTGACGCTGAGCGCGCGATGCGCGACCTGATGCGCGCACTGTCGGGCAGTGTGAACGAGAACCGCGTGCGCGAGATCGTGCTTGAGACGGTTCCGCCCACGGTCGCCAAAGCCATCAGCGCAGCGGCAGACCTGTTGCGCGAGGAACTGAAGCGTGAAGTGCGCACGGTGGAAATTAAGCGCGAAGGGGCGCCACTGCCCGAGAATCTCGGGCTGCAACACAAGCAGTTTCCGGAACTGCTCCGGCTCATCGGTGCGCGCAAGCCTAACGGCGACCGGCTCTCGATCTGGATTTGGGGGCCGGCCGGCAGTGGCAAGACGCGTGCGGCACGTGAGGCCGCTAAGGCGCTCAACTTGCCGTTTTACATCCATGGCGCGGCCATGAGCGAGCACAAATACGTCGGATTCATCGACGCGGCCGGCCGCACTCACGATACTGGGTTCCGTGCGGCATGGACCGGCGGAGGAGTGTGTCTCTTCGATGAAGCCGACGCCAGCAGCGTCGAAGCATTCCTGGCCATCAATGCCGGACTGGCGGGTGACTACATGGATTTTCCAGGCGAGGCCGCGCCCGTGAAGCGGCACGCGGACTGCGTGCTGATCGTATGCGCCAACACGCAGGGGCACGGGGCCGATCGGCAGTATTCCGGGCGCATGAAGCAAGACGGCGCGACGCTGGATCGCTTCGTGCGCCTCCACTGGGAAATCGATGAGACCCTGGAACGCAAGTTGCTCCCCGGGTTCGGGGATTGGGTATCGCGCGTGCAAACTGTCCGGGCGAAAGCCAAGGCGCGAAACCTGGAAGTGATCATCTCGCCGCGTGCCTCGGAGAACGGTGCAGCGCTCATCGCTGCGGGCTTCAGACCGGAGCAAGCGGCCGACATGACGTACCTATCCGGACTGCGGCCCGAGCAGCGTACTGCGCTGCTCGCGGCGTGAGGGGCGCGAGCATGAGCAACCATAAACATCCGAGCCCCTCGCACGAAGT
>JAEHJW020008180.1_pt1 | contig 11750 bp, 9 predicted proteins | sample 9271431 | NCBI WGS metagenome assembly JAEHJW02
ACAGGTTACGGTTGTATATTTCTCGTCTATGACTTCAAAAACCACATCTGCGCTATCACATTTGTATTTCAACATGGTTTTGAAACTACCCCAAGCAGCATCTAGTACTGATTTTGCTTGGTTTGTCTTGACAAGTTTGGTGCTTGATACATCACCTACAAAAATAGCTGAATTTTCTTTGACTAATTTTGTAGTTAATTTTTGATATTCATCATTTCTTTTGTTTTTAATTTTGGCGTGTATATTTTGTGTTTGTTTCTTCTTGTTTGCTCGTTGTGATTTTGCTAATTTCTTTTCATATGAACGATAATGGCGACCAGTTAATGTTTGTCCATCTGAGATGGTAATAGCTGTTTTGCATCCAAGATCGATACCTATAGAACCTGTACCTTCTGACTTGGTGTCAGGTATTTCCACGACAACATTGAAATACCAACGACCACGTGCATCTTCGTTAAATGAACCAGATTTAAAGGTGTACTTAGACAAACCATATGAATCCCATACTTTATAATATTGTTTGTTGAAATAAACCTGTCCGTTTTTCCATTCCGCTGCGCCGGTGTTGAATGGAATCCAACCAAGTGATTTGTGCTATCCTGATGATTTTCTCCATGACAATTTTGCTTTTTTGAATTGAATTCGTCTTGTTACGTATTCTTTGGTCACTAACTGAATGGTCTGCGAATGTAAACCAAGTAATTTAGATGCGCCAGTGGTATATTCATGAATGTCATAAGTGGAAAGGAATTTGCCTTTTTCTTTAATTGATCTGTTCGATAACTGATTAACGTAGTTCCAGACAAAATTAACTGATTTTGCTTGTTTTTCAAGATCAGGTATGTGTTTGTCTTTAACTCGAACTTTTAACGTCTTAGTTGCCATTAAGTGTCTCTTGTTTGTGTATTTAAAGATTATATTGTATTTAGTCAAATTGTCAAGTGTTTTTTGTGTTTTTGGTAAAATTTGTCTTGATTTATTGGTTTGATAGTGGACATTAATATCCGCCTTATATCCCCGCCCTAAAGAGACGGGGTTTTACGGCGGATACGATAATTACTAAATACAAACACTATGTCAAGAACATAATTGTATATATTTTTTACATTAAGGAATTTTTTATGAAAATCAACGACATATTACAAGAAGGTCTTAGTAGAATACTTTATCATTACACCGGATACACATCTGCCATTGAAATATTAAAATCTGGTAAATTTTTATTAACATCTGCACTAGGAACTGAAGCTGACCGTTCCATTAACAATAACAAAATTTTTTACCTTAGTACAACTCGGACTATCGTAGGGAGATATCATACAAATTCGCCATATGGTGTACTATTCCAACTAAATGGCCAATGTTATAACTCAAAAGTATCAGGAATTCCAGTCGATTATTGGGGTGATAGAAAACCAGAGTATTCAAAAAATGGATCAAATCAATCCGAGGCAGAAGATAGAATAGTATCAAATCATAACGAATTACCGATTGGCAAAGGCATAGAATGCATTCATATATTTTTCGATTTAAACCAAAAAACACCAAATACTGAAATATACAAAGCCAGAATACAACAAATAGCAACTTTGGCAAACGAAAGAAATATCCCATTAAAAATATATACAAATAAAAAAGATATTAAATTTTTAAAAAATCCATTGAACGACATAACAGAATTGTTTCCATCTAACAACAATTCTGACGAACGACAAGCGAATGGAAACACTTTCCATTATAACAGAATACCATCGTTGCTTGATAATATTTTTTCATTGATTGTCAAGAAGTCGGCAGATGAATTAACCGATGATGAAAAAAAACTATTACGTAGAATTGACACGTATGGCGTAGATGATTTTGTAAGAGTATTAAGCGCAGATATGCATAACTCAAAATCCCCTGTATCGCATAATTATGTTTCTAATGTCAGACTTTCAAAAGAATTAAAAAAATTAAATATTCACTCGTTGTCTGATTTTAAAAAATACATACCAACGATAATGAATAAATGGAAAAAGATTTTTAATCGCTAAATATAAGTGTTCTATTATAGAAACTTATGGTGTTCCCCAACATCGTATCGATATAGAACATCGACTATACCAAATTAAGGAGAAATAAAATGGGACGTCCTCTAAAAAGAAAGAATTTTAAATTAGTTAGCACAGGAAACGCAAGCACAGGCACTATTACTGCAGTATCGGTTTCACATGGCGGTTCGCATTATAGTAGCGGAATAACAGTTACCGTATCAGCACCAACTGCAAATGGCAACGTTGTTAGCGCAACCGTGGAACCAGTTGTTGTCCAAGGTGTTATTGAGTCTATTGCGGTTACTAACGGCGGAATTGGCTACTTAACAGCACCAACATACACTATCAACTTACCAGCAGCTGTGGGCGTGTCCGCAACTGGCACAGAAGCAGAATCGACGTTAACGGTTGGTAATGTATCTGGAATTTTCGTCGGCATGACTGTAAAAGATAATACCGGAGATAATGCAGAAATTCCAGCAAACACCGTTGTGACAGCTATTTCTGGAACTGCAATTTCTATTTCAAATCCATTGACATCATCTGTTAACGGAACTGTTACTTTTAGCGATGCAGGTTCTGGGTTTGTTGCTGGTAGCACTACAATTTCCAACACAACTGCAAATAGAGTTTCCATTCAAACGTCAATTGCTGCATCTGGTAATACAATTTTATCACAAGTTGGATCAAGACGCTATCGCATTCTTGCACAAAACGGCACAGTAAGCAATTGCCGGTTGGTTGCTTCTGCAAGCCCAACAGCCGAGCAATGCTCGTTAGTTGCTTTTGATTCAGCAGGAAATTCATATTGGGTTACAAAGTGGCTATCAAATAAAGTAACTATTATGCCAAATGCATTAGCAGCTGGTCAAACTTCATTTCAGTTTGGATCTGTTGGCCATGATGCAACTGCGCGTTGGTCATATGGTTCTGCCGTTGCCAATGTATCTGTTAGATTAGCAACTGAAGCGTAATTTAGTTTACTAAATAAAAGGATGGACTTGACCATCCTTTTATAACATAGGAATATTAAGATGCCAGCACAGCATATCAAAAAACTATCAGCGCCATATTTTATTTTGTCGGCAAACTCGTCATTGCCTACCATGATGACCATCGGTAGTCAAACGAACGATAATAGCCAACTAACGGTATATGGAAATTTAATAGTCACTGGGTCGCATACCAGTATCAATACCACAAACACAACCGTGACAGACAACGTATTGACATTAAACGCTGGAGAAAGTGGTGCAGGAGTAACTCTTAATACTTCTGGAATTATAGTTGATCGCGGACAACTAGCAAATGTATCCATACTATGGAACGAAAGTAATAAAATGTGGGAACTAACAAACGATGGTTCCAACTTTTTCGCAGTAGCATATGTGCCAGTTGGTACACACGCTATGACAAAATTAGAAGATGATCCAAACCCAACGTTGGGTGGAAATTTAAACGTCAACGGGCATTATATTTATTCACCATCAGGAACAAATGTTTTAATTTCTGGCGGAGTTTATACCGAATTAACAACTGGCTTGCAAATAGACTATTCTGCACCTCCATCAAGTTCGGTAGCAAACGCAGTTGTTGTGAATTCGAATGTTCCAGGGCAAGGACAAACAGGATTATATGTTACTAACGCATTGGTTAGTAACCAAGAATTAGTAACAACAAATAGAGCAATAGTATATTCTATTATTTTTTAAGGAAAAAACATGGCATTAGCTAATTATGCATTAACCACAACACCGTCTATTATATACCAAAGCACTGGAAATTCTGTAGTAAGTGTTATGTATTTTTGCAACACAACAGCATCGGCTATAGGCATTAGCTTATTTTTAGTTCCTTCTGGTGGCGTTGCAGCAACCACAACTAACATGGCTTACGACAATGTAATCATAGCTGCAGGAGATACATTTGTCATTGACACTGAAAAATTGATATTGAGCAATGGTGACATGATTGCCGGATCAGCAACCGCTACTGGAATTTTAGTGTCGTGGAGTTATATAGATTATTAAGGATTGAATGATGGGACGAATGGTTAAAAATTATGAGCTAAAATCGAGAAGTTATACCGTGAGGTTGCCTTTGAGTAACAATTCCATAGAGTCGTCACAAAATCCAGTGGAAGGACAAATTCGGTATAACACTTCTGTAACAGATTTAGAAGTTTATTATAATAATACATGGAACAGTGTTTCAAAAGTAGGAAGAGTTTCAATAATAAAAGATGAGTTTTTGGCAAACGGGATCACGTCTGCGTTTTCTTTAACAAACCAGTACATGTCTGGTCAAGAAGCATCTGTTATTGTTTTTGTCAATGGCGTATACCAATATCCAGTAAATTCCTATACATTCGCTGCGTCTATGAGCAATACATTAACGTTTACGACTGTTCCAGATAACAATTCTGCTATTATAGTTCTTGAAAACTTCAATAGCACATTAGCACAATAAGTGGAGATATATTTTGGTTAATAAAATAAATGGTATATCATTAAATTCTAACTTAGATAGACAGGGTGAAGATTTACAGTTTTCATCAAATGGGGCACCATTATTATCTTTGAACTTTTCAGGACAAAAAATAGCAGTAAACGCAAATGCTGATTTACAAAGTGCAAATTTTTCGGTTAACGGTAATGCATATATTGGAAATTTAACGTTTGCAAACTCAACCATTAGTTCAGCGACAAATATTAACTTTTCACCTGCTGGAGTTGTCAATTTAGGCCAAATCGCAAATGTAAAAATAAGCGGTGGGCAATCAAATGGTATAATGGTAACTGATGGAAATGGAAACATTTCTTGGACTTCAGCGGCATCATTAGCCACGCAAATTGGAATAAACGGTATGCAAATTCCATTAGGTACTCCATCTGATGGTAGCTTAGTTCAAAATTCATCATACAAATATTGGTCTTCTGGAACAACTGTAACCGATGCTTTGGATACAATGAACCAAGTTATGAGAAACATTTACCAAGGCACTTATGTTGGTGATGTTAGTTTTACGGCTAATATCAGTCAAGGTTCGAGTCCACTTGCAGTGCAATTTACGCCTACTGTTTTTGGAAACGCCAACGCATACTTTTGGGACTTTGGAGATGGTTCTACTAGTACATTACAAAATCCAACTCATGTTTACGCAAACGTAAATGGCGGAACATACACGGTTTATGTAAAAGCGTTCAATAACAACGGAACGAATGCTGGTATAGGTCAACATGGCAATTTAATAGCCGGATATAGTCAGGGTGCGTATGCAGACACTACTATAAATAATTATATAACACTTTTTACACCATTGCCAAATCTTTCTTATACAGTCTCGCCTACTATTTTGAATACAAATTCAAACACCAGTTTACAAAACTCAAGTATGTATGCGTCTAGTTATGTTATTTATTGGGGCGATGGCACAAACAATGTTATATCGAACAACTCTGTACCAGGTGGTGCAGGAGGCAGTGCAATTTCCCATACATATACAAATGTTACAGGAGACACCGAATATAATTTATATATTTCTGGATATAGTCCAACATCAAGCATGACTGGAAACACGGTGAATAGTTATACTACACCCATATATGTATACTCTCCACAAACACCAATCTTGCAAGCAAATTCTACAATATTGAACAACTTACAAGGCAACGCAATAACAATTAATAACGGATACCCCGTATCTTTTTATAATTTAACAGCAACTTCTCCTGGAAAAACAAGCACATTCACAAACAATAAATTTGAATATATATTTGGGGATGGAAACGTTGCCAATGTAAACATAGGTTCAGGAAGCCAAGGCGATATTGGTGTTCCACTATCATATACATATAGACTGGCAAATGCACAAGTTCAACAAAGTTTTGTGGCAAATCTAATAATCTATACGGGAAGTACTCTTAGTCCGTTTATTTCATCACCAGTTACAGTAACAGTAAGACCACAACCAACATCTACCTTTTCTGCACAAGCAGTTGCCGTGTCGGATAGAACTGGAGATACCGCAACTACTGGGTATTTATTTACCGATTTAAATGGTGTCAACCGAGCAAATATACAGTTTATAAACAATTCGATAAATGCAAACACATATACTTGGAATTTTGGTGATGGAACTTCATCTGGTGCATTAACATCTGGTGCAGGTACACCAAACGGAGGAACATTATATCACGTTTATACAACAGCAAGTACTGACACCGTGTCGTTATTGGCATATGGTGCTAACAGCTTAAACGCAAACGATAACACGTCAACACAACAAATAACAATATACAATCCGCCAGCTGCACCAACACCAAATGTACAAAGTGTATCAATGTTGGTTACAAGCAATGGAACGATTCCTTTATTAGCATATAACTTTGTAAACAATTCTGGCAATGCTTCCATTAGCGCAGGTTCGAACATATCTAGAGTTACGACAGCAGCAAACGTAGCAACTAATGGATTTACAGATATATATGGTTCTGGTGTAGGTAATTTGAATCTTATATACAACGGAACAATCGATTCAACCGTTACTTTTAGTAATACGAATTCATCTGGTATTTACGGCAATTTAATAATTTCAAACGATGTTGATATCCATACGATTCAACCAACGATATATCCTAGCAATTTTTACAGAGTGTTTAGCGGTCATGTATCAAAACCATCATCATCAATTCCAATTGGAGTTAATGAATTTTATTTAAATCATTCCATTTTGGGAAATAGTGCACCAACTATATATGTCAAAGACGAATTAACTAGTGCACCAACTGTAAATATATCAGCATCGACAATGACGGTTTATTCACAAGGTACGTACACATATCAATCAGGTATACCATACTTTGGTACTAACGGTCAAGTTGCTATTTCAAATATAAGTGTTACAAATTGGATAGGCCAAGCATATATTGGTGTTACATCGCCAATGACTATTTCTTCTCCGGTTATAACAACTCAATATGAAACTTACGCTCAACTACAAGGAAATGTAACATATTTAACAAACGGAATACCAAATGCAGAAATAGGAAACACAGTTCCTTATACATTCGGAAACATCATAGTCAATATCAATGGACAATCTTCCGGAGTTGGGCAAATAAGTGCAAACTTACAAAATGTAAATGGAACAAGCCAAACAGTAACATTCCCAACTTCTATAAATTATATGCCACAAATTTATGGGTTCAATGAACTTATGATTCCAGTTTCTGTCAATTTAGGAGCAGTCGTTGGATCTCCAGCAATCAATTCTGGCAACGCAATGAGAATAGTTTTAGAATCTGGTCCGAACCCGACATTTGCAGCAAATGTAAATTACATGTCGGCCTATCCTTTTGTTGGTGCAATAAATATCGCAGGAACGGATGAAGCTGTGGTTTCTAACGGAGTTTTGTCTTACAATGTAACGAATTTCTCTGTGTATTTGCCTCCGGGACCAAATTTAAGCACAAGGTCTGGCGCGCAATATTTTAGATTTGCTTTTCAGCGAACAACAGTTTCCAATTTTTCAATTACATATACTGGAAAAATATCAGGCATGTATATAGCAGCACCAGGAACTACCATAGACAATACTAGCACGTTGAATGGTTGGTTGGATTGCTCTGCAGTGTATGCTGGATCGGGAGTCCCTGGCGCAAATACAACCAGCGGTGGCAATGGATCAAATGGATGTGCAAAAACGTCTGGTGACGTAATCCCAATTGGAACAATTATAACAAATGGGACATATACGATGACGCTAGGATCTGAAAACTCAAGCAACGCATATGCAAATCAATTGCTTGTTTGTATAGTATTCGGTGCTACCGATTATATAAACTCGATAAGTATCAGTTAAAAGGGAACATGAACAATGACTATTAGTTTAGAACAACAAGTTGATTTATTATGGAAAAAAGTAGCATATGATGTGTCAAAGACTGATATTTCTGCTGTAAAAGGAGCAACAAACGAAAGTATCCCAAGCCCACCCTTTATACCAGGAGATATGATCTGGAATGACTCGCACTTAATACCTAATGTGATTCCTCCATTAAGTACGACCATTGTTGGAATAAACATCGTTAATTGTACTATGGATACAACAGCAACACAATACGTAACATGGAAAACAAATTTAACAGATTGGATTCCAACCCCATATGGATCAACATATCAAATAAAAGTGTTTGCTGCACCAATAGGAACAACTGCTGCCAATTTATTTTCAGTAGGGACACAACTATATGCAGCAGGTAGCGGACATGATGATGAATGGTATTTTGATTATCAAAGTGGAGTTTTGAATTTTATAGGAAACAATTTACCGTATGGTATTAATTTTTCAACATCTTCGATTTGGGTAAATGGAGCAACCTATAATGGTGGGAAAGGCTTATCGGTTATTTCTAATTTGTCACTTGGCGATTTTTCAATATCATCAAACGTTATTGCATCAACTTCAGATATCGTACTACAGGCTAACGGAAATATAAACTCTAGCGGATCGCAAATAACAAACGTTGGCTATCCTACAACACCAAACTCAGCCGTGACTCTAAGTTATTTAAATTCAACTATTGCTGGAATAAGCGGAAACGCAATAACACAAGGCAATACTTCGATATCAGTCAACGGCAATGTTGGTGTTGTTACTATGTTTGGTTCAAATGTTGCTGTGTTTTCAAATTCTGGAGCAACGTTTGGAAATTTAACTATTTCCGGAAATGTATTATCGTCGGCAAATGATATAATTCTAACACCTAGCACAGTAAATATAGTTGATATAAACTCAACAACTGCGCTTGGTCTTCCAGTTGGAACTTCAACTCAACGACCAGTATCCGCGTCTGTTGGTTACTTGCGTTACAACTCATCGATATCACAAGTAGAAGTGTTTGATGGTACACAATGGGTAAGTTTGCAAGCGCAGTTATCTTATCAAGTTTTTAACGGCGATGGTACCAATGTTACCTATTCATTAATGCAATCCACTTCGGCATATAGTATTATTGTTTCTATAAATGGGGTCATTCAATCACCAAATGTTGCATATACTGTTTCTGGTGCAAATATAACGTTTAGTAGTGTTCCTTTGACAACCGACCAAATAGATGTAAGATATCTGACCACTTCGGTTGGACCAGCAACCGATTTGCCATATCAGATATACATAAACCCAAATCCTGTTATCGTTGGTACTACATCGACGACAATAGATTCTTTCACTACCACTTCTGTTGCAACCGCAAAATATATGATAACTGCAGAAACAACTGACGGTAATGTTCACTCTACGGAATTGTTGTTGATTCAAAATGGAATAACTGCGGTTTATACTGCGTTTGCGGTATTAAGCACATCTTCATTCCCGTTAACTTTTTCCGCAACTATTGCAAATAATATTTGTTCTTTAAGTTCAGTATCAAGTTTACCTTCGACCACTGTTAAATTTCAGGCTTTCTACACAGTTAAATAATATTTAAAATAATCTCCCTAAATACGATATCTAGGGAGATTTCTTCAAATGAAAATTAGTGAAATATTATTGGAATACGACAGAAGTGTTACAGAAAGAAATTATAGTGACAAAATCTACTCACGTGCATTAAAAGATCAGTTCTTACCTATAGAAATCAAATCCCATTTAAAAGACAAAGCTCAAACAGTTCAAGCCATATTACAATACATCGAAAATAAAGATCCAACGGTTCACAATTCATATGTTGAATGGCTAACACGTCTGTATATCAATGACAAAATACGTCTTGAAGATATAAATACTGATTTGTTACGAGTTTACGATGCAGCTAAAAAACAAAAACGAGTACCACGCGAATATTCCGATATTGGAAAAATCAAATCAGCTGCCGATTTTGTTAGTATTTTGGAAAAATTAGATTTAGAAAAAATATTATTACAGATTGGAGATAACGCATTGTATCTACGTATGAATAATTATTTTAGATTCAAAGAAATTGATCGATCAGATGATCAATTAGACAAAGGCGATTATAAAATATTACTAGATAACTCAGTTGTTAGAATTATTGCCCCATTTGATGAACGCGCTGCTATTTATTTTGGACAAGACGCTAGATGGTGTACTGCTAGAGATGATGAAGATAATGCGTTTTCTTACTATAATTCAAAAGGGAAATTGTATATTTTAATACCAAAGCAACCAAAATACATGGGAGAGAAATATCAATTGCATTTTGAAAGTGATCAGTTTATGGATGAAAACGATGATCCTGTTAAATTGAGTTTTATTTTGGGTCGGTTTGGTGATAATATTTTAGATGTAATACCAAATGGACTTTTTTATGTGTTGTTTAATGCATGCAAAAACGGACATATAGATTTAGTCAAAAAGATGTTAAGTATTGGAGCAGATGTTAATGTTAAAGATAATTATAGAAACACTCCTTTGCATTATGCATCTAGATATGGACGCACAGAAATAGTCAAACTATTACTTGAACATGGTGCAGAGGTTAATACTAAAGATAAGTATGGGTGGACTGCTTTGTATTGTGCATCTAGAAAAGGACACACAGAAATAGTTAACCTACTAAAACAATATGGAGCAACAGAATGAGATTTTTTGAAATATTATTTGAAGATATTTGGTCAGATATAGCAACTAAATGGTCAGATAAAGAAAACATTCCGCTTGATCAGGTAGAATCGTATATTAACAAATACAAACAATTAAAACAGAAAAACATGTTTGATAAGCCAGAACATAAAGACATTCAACATATTTATAAAAATATGGATTTCTTAGAATTCAAACAATTGGTTGACCAAACAGAAATCAAAGCAAACCAAACAAAAGGTGCTATTAGAAGTAAAATCAAAAACTCAAAAAATGCAATCGTTTACAGAGATGATTCTGATTGGTTAATTGTAGTACCTAAAAACACAGAAACGAGTCAACACATAGGTACAGAAACGAAATGGTGCACTGCATCGAGAGGAGATAATTATTTCGATAGATACACGATAAAAGAACTCGGAACATTGGTTTATTTAATCAACAAACACGAAGAACAAAAAATAACAAACGACAAATCAAAATATGCCATTCGATTTAATGATGAAACTGGAAACATTATAGAAATAGAAAACCCATCGCAAGAACCGCATAATTTACCAGAAAAAAGATTCACAAAAGAAACAGGTTTTAATCCACATGAGATTGTTGCACTGATAAGAAATTCAAAAGAATGGAAAAATTATTCTGAAAACAAATATGAAAATTTAAGTTTGTTTGATTTGATTAAGGATGGCAAAACAGATTTAGTCAAAAAGAAAATAGAAAGCGGTGCAGATGTTAATTGCAAAAATAATGATGGAGATACTCCTTTACATTATGCATCTGCATATGGACACACAGAAATAGTAAAATTATTACTAGAACATGGCGCAGATGTTGATGCTAAAAATAATTATGGAAGTACTCCTTTGTATGGTGCATCTGAAAAAGGATACACAGAAATAGTTAAATTATTACTTGAGTATGGCGCAGACGTTAATGTTAAAGATAAATATGGAAATACTCCTTTGGATTGGGCATCTAGCTATGGACACACAGAAATAGTTAAACTATTATTTGAAAATGGTGCAGATGTTAATGTTAAAGATAATGATGGGAGTACTGCTTTGGCTTTTGCATCCTACAATGGACGCACAGAAATAGTCAAA
>JAEHJW020002376.1_pt1 | contig 11747 bp, 23 predicted proteins | sample 9271431 | NCBI WGS metagenome assembly JAEHJW02
GGTTGCTTTTCTGTGTCCAGTTCATTGATCGCCGCCTGTACCGTTGTTGCCGCAATCGATCCGGCCGGGGTATTGGTAATTGCGCTGGCTGCGTGGGCGTGGTCCAGCGTTGCAACTGCATCCGCATGCGGCGTAACGAACACTGTAGACGTTCCGGCAAGCGTGATAGCCACGGGCGATGTGTTGTCGTACACCCCGGCAACGTAGGTCACCTTAATCGTGGTGCGCTCTAGCGTATTGGTCGCGGCAACCGTGCCGATCCCCCACTCCCAGTCGTTGCCTGACCTGATGGCGTATGGAACCAGCGCCCCCACCGCGTGCGCATCGGCAAACCGGGCCGACCCGGCCACGGCGGTCAGAGTGACCGTGCCGGTGCCGGTGGTTGTGGTTTCCTCTTTTACGTTGTTGGAGAATTCCACGGCTTAGTTGTCGATCTGCAGCGACAGCGCACCAGCCGCGAACGACACAGCATCACCGGCGTTGATGACCTTGGATGCCGTCAGCGCAGCGTAGAACAGCAGATTGCCCGCAGTATTGGCGTCATATACCGCGAAGTGGGTGACGGTGCCCCAGCCGGCCGGAGTCGGGGTCGGGAACGTGATGACCGCAGCGTTCTCGATGGTGCCGTCGGTTCCGGTCGACGCGCCGGTCGTGTTGCCCTGCGTGTTATTCCACGCTGCCGTGCCGCTGGTGATGGCGACGCGCGCGTAGGCGTTGCCAGAGACTTCAGTTCCGCCGCCAGTGTCGCTCGGCGCCGCGGTCAGCAGGCCGACGTACACGGTGACAGGCGCCGTGTACGCAGTCGCACGCAAAACGTGGTCAACGATCTTGTTTTCGAGGTAGTCGGACAGTGCGCCCATGTTGTGGCCCCTTCAGTTGGAATAATCCAACTATGCCAACCTCAATTCGCCAGCCCGCCTCACCCCCGCCGCATCAGTTCACCGCCGGCAGCGACAGCACATAATCCTCAAGCGACTGCTTGCCGTTGCCGTCGTCGCCCTTGCCGATGTTGAACATTTCGCGCTCCAGGCTGATCAGGGTTTTGAGGGCGCTGGACAGGTCTGCCAGAACCTTGGTGTTGGCGGCCAGCGACACCGCGCGCTTCATCCGGCTCTTGCGCAGGCCGTCCTCGTCGCTGCTGCATTCGATCTCGATGTCGTTCTCGATTTCAGCCCGGTTCCTGATCGTGGCCTCCAGGTCATCCATCAGCAGAGCCGCCACGCCGCGCGCCCGCATCACGCTCTGGCTGTGCTCGCGCATCATTGCCAGCACGATCTGCGCGTTTTCGTTGACGACCACGTTGTCGTTGATGTTGTCGGCGATGCGCAGCGCCACCACATCCTGTGTGGCTTTGAACACGATGTCGGCGTGCAAGTCCTTCTCTCCGCCAGCCAGGTCCCGCAGCCGGTAAACCGTGTGGTAGCCAACTCCGTGCTTCTCGGCGATCTGCGCGGTTTTGAGAATGCCGGCACGAATATCGTCCAGAATGGCCTGCCGCTTGTTTTCCTTCTGGATGGCGGTCATCCTGGCCTTTACCAGTGTCCGCTTTACTCGCTGTACCACTCAGCCCTCCGTTTTAAGCATTTCAGGGGTAACGACTACCGAGCTTGCGTAGCCATATAACGAGTGGTAGGTGATGGCCTTGATGTGCCGGTCGGCAATCCATCCGCCCCTTGCAGCGTAGGCATCACGCGCAGCCAGTGTGGCATGCTGCGTCACCGTCATGCCGCTGTGCTCCTTTTCCTCGACGTGGTGCCGGTGCCCTGTATGGCAGTAGCGCTTCGTCGTCGATCCCCATTCTTGCGCGTACTGCGCAGCGAACAGCAGCGGCAGGCTGTCGTTCTTTGACAGGTGCCCGTGGTGGAATGCCAGCATCACCTTGCCGTGCTTATGGACGTAGTACGGCGTTTCGGACTGCATCACCGTGACGCGCGGCTCATCCTCATACAACAGGCCGAACAGGTGCCGCAGCCAGACACTTGACGCCATGTCGTGATTGCCCTCGGCCATCAGCACGATCACGTTCTGGTGACGGGTCAGCGCGGTGTCGATGATGCAGCGCAGTATCCGGGTCGCCACGCCAACCACCTTGGAATAGCGCCCATCCGCATCGAGCAGGTGCCCGTTTTGAGGAGTAACAGCAGACAGGGAATCGTAGTGCAGGAAGTCGCCGAGCTGATTGATGATGCAGGTGGAGGCTGATGGGCTGGCATCCACCAGATATTTGATCGCGCCAGTCAGCATCTTCTCGGCAATGTCCAGGTCCCAATCCGCTCCCGTTTCTGGCGCCCATGCGTACATCCCGACATGGCAATCCGTCAGCGTGTAGAGTGTGCAAAGGTGAGAGACAGAATGGTTCGGTGCGGCAACCGGCTTGGCGCGCGGCATGGTAATCGTCAGAGCATCGATGGCAGAGCGCATCGCCTCATCCACCTTGGAGTCGTCAATGCGCGTCTTGACCCATTGCCCCGCCCTTTCGCCGTCCTTGTTGTAGTAGGTCGAAACGCCCTTGACCGTGAACGGTGCCGGAACAACGTGCGTCATGTCGCACTCTGGCGCGAACCCCTGCATTGCCGCCCGAGAATCTTCGACCGTCGCCCCGAGTGTAATTACATGCTGAGTCAGCCAGCGCCGAACAGTATCGCGTGATTTTCCTGTCTGCCGCCCATATTCTGTGAAGTTTGGCCGGCCAGCGGCCACCCACCCATCATAGAACGGCTGCAACGCATCAGGATCAACTGGAGGTGTCGGCATTAGTGCTCCTGGTGCCGATGCTGACCGCAACGATCATGGAAGTTTTGGTGCGGGCAGGCCTGGATAACCTGGCCATCATCGTCGAGGTCAAGCACCGTCGGCGGGTGCAGCAGACACTCGCCGACAATGTCGTTGCCCGGAGTCTGCATCCCGTCCGGGAATCGTTCCCAGTGGTGGCAGTTGCCACAGACTCGCCGGCCATGCATATCGGGAGTATCGTTCCGTTTTTTCACCACCTAGCCCACGCGCCAACGCCGACGAAGGTCTCGCCGTCGCTGTCCAAAGTCGCCACCGCGCCTACGCGCACCGCCTTGATCTGCAGCAGCTCTTGCTGCCCTTCGAGTCGAATTACATGCTCGCCGCGCTTTAAGCCGTAATACATGCCAACTTGCGACTTCGTGCTGACAGCGAGCCACGGCAGCGGCTCGGCCCGGTCGTATGTCTCGAACTTGCCGGTCGAGGCATCGAGCACGGTCGTCACGGTATGCTCCCGCTCGTCGTTGGGGGTGCGGGTGCTGGCGACGACGTGTTGCTCGGGGTCGTCCTGAATCTGCGCCGGCAGCTTGAGTTTCTTCTTGGTCGCGGGCTTGTAGACCTGAATGGGCCCGGCCACTTGCACCGGTACGGTTTTCTCGCGCTTTAGCTCCTGCGCCGGGGTCGCCGGCATATGAACGCCTGACGGCATTGGAGCTGGCTTGAAGTAGAAGTACAGCGCCACCGCGCCGATCACGGCGAACAGCGCCAGCACGAGCGCAAGGTAGCGATTCATCGCCCGGCCTCCAGGCACTTGTCGCGCCGCTCCAGGCTGCGCTGCCACACGCCCCAGCATCGCTTGTTGGGCTTGCCGTTGACCAGGGTCGAGCAGTCGTATCCGCCGCTGAACTTGTACAGCGTGTAGGCTTCGCAGGCGTTGCGATATAGCCCCTGGTTGGTGTAGCGCACCATCGAGCTGTTGCAGGCGGCCGTGGTGCCGTATTGGTACGCAAAGTCGACCAAAATATCGTACTCGGCCTGTAGCATCGGCCCGGTCACGCAGCGCTTGAGCTTTGTTTCGTCCTTGTTGATGTGCGCCATCGTGCGTTGCACCGCCTGTACCGGCTTGATGGTGTCGCCCAACATAACCGGTGTGCCATCTTCCCGGAAGGTCGAGCCGAAACCGACCGTAGGCCGGTCATTTTTGGTTGGCACCACGGCGGTATCGGTGTAGCTCTCGCTTACCAGAATGCCGACCAGCGCGGCGGCGGACAGGCTCAGCGCGGCGACGTGCGAACGTCTGATCATTGCGTTTGCACCGCCGCAGCCTTAGCCGCCCAGCCAGTCAGGGCGCCCAGCGGCGTTCCCACTGCGCCGATGAAGATGGCGAAGTCGATCTCGCCCGTCGCCAGCGCCCACACCGAACCGCCCAGGTATACCAGCAGGGTGATTCCAGTTCCCCACGCGAACAGGCTGTACGATCTCATCTGTCGTCCCTCATTTTGGGCTGCGCCACGACTCGCGCCGCCATCGCACCAACCACGACCACGAAACTCAGCACGGCGAACAGGTGGCGCGGGAAAGCGTCGGCGAACAGCGGAAGCACGACCTCGGCACCGGACAGCAGCGCGGCTATCGCCATGAGCCGCATGCTCCACGCACGGCGCAGGATGCGGCGCCAGTCGTAGACCAGCCTCATTTCGCCACCCAGCTATGCGCCACGATCAATGCCAGCGGAACGGCCATCAGGGCGAGCATTGCGACGATGAAAACACCGACGACGGCGGCCAGAATCTTGCTCATAGCCCAAGCGCCTTCTTCCGAGCGCGTTCGTACTCCCACTCCACCGCACAGGAATGCTCCGGCTCGATGGTGTCAGTCTGGCAGAACAGGTGGCCGGGGATTATCGGAGACTCGCAGAAATGGCAGACGCCGAACCGGGTGCCGTCCAGCACCTGGATGATCGGGCGCAGGCTCGGATTTTCCATCGCCAGCTTGGCCCGCGCCCGTCCGTCGTCGATCATCTCCTGAATGCGCCCATCGGCGCGGTCCGCGTCATCCGCCATCTACGTTACCCCCAGCAATCACCGCCAGAATGAATGCGCCTATCAACGTCCCGACTGCCATGCCTGCCCAGAATGCAAACCACATGTCGTACCCTTTCACGGGGGGGGCTTCCCGCCAACAATCCACATCCAGATGGTCCCGCCCAGCACGGCAAGAAAAAGCATCGGCTTCCATAAAATCCCGATGCCATTGTTGAATCGAGCCATCAGCCCCATCATGCCGCTCACGTCCTCGGCAAACTCTCGCAGCCCTGCCAGTTTTGATATTTCGGCGACCAGTGCGGTCTGTGATGCGGCCAGCGCGTTGAGCGCAACCGTGGTTCCCTTCTGCATCTCTACCAGCTCGGCCCGCGATGTAATCAGCTCGGCCATGATTTTGTCGTTGTCGTCGAGACGTTGGTGCAGCCGGGCGAATGCGGCACCATCGCCGGCCCGTTTGTGCGCGTGGGATGCTTGATCGGTTCGGCGTCTATCGTTCATTGGCGGGGTCCGTGTGTTGGCGTGATTCTGCCAAGCCGGCCTGTTGCGGGTCGGACACCCCCACCGCGCACGTTAAAAAGCCCGCATGCGCGGGCCTTTGGTCTACCTTGCCGGTTCGTGGAATGCTTGTTAGGCAAGCAGGTCGGGGCGGTTAGCCTTCACCCATGCCAGGAGCTCCAGCAAATCAACTTCAGTGCAGTTATAGCCTGCTTCGTTCAGCGCCCTAATTGCCAATCTTCCGCGCCCAGTCCACTCTTGTTCTGTTTTTCCGATGGAGTACGTTCCTGTAGTTTCTATCAGCCGCACATCGTAGCCCTCCGCATATTCCGTCACGCCAGTCATTAGCAGTCCGTCTTCGCTAGTCATCGTTTTCATCTCCGGTTGCGCCGTGCCTAATACTGTATTCAACGCCGACGCCGCTGAAGCGGCGCGCCCCTTCACTCAGCGTTATAGTGCTAATCGTTCCGTGGTTCAAACGCCTCAGAAATTGAATGCGTCCCGCCTTGTGGCGGCAGTTTTCGACATTCGGGGCATGGCATCCCTGCGCCACAATCACATACTTGGTCATGGTTGCTTATTCCAGCCCACGGTCTGCGCGAATGGTTTTCGCAAACCACGCCACAACCAGCACACCGTCTGCACACGCACTCTAACAATTCGCCCAAGGTCGCTCCTTTCAGTCGCTGGACGCGCTTTCAGCGCGCCCCTTCGTTAAAATTCGCCCGAGGAGGGGCCGCGCCTCAATTTTGTTGGGCCAAATACGCATCAATGGCAGCCGCTCGCCGCAACAATGCGTCACGTTCAGCCACAAGGGCATTGCGCTTCTGTATCTCCTTTACTGCGTCCGTCATATCAAGCAGCGCGCCAAAATGTCTCGCGGTTTCTCTGTGGTGGTCAATCATGAATCGGGCGGTTTCGTTTTCTGGCTTCCCGCAGTTCTTCAGAAACCGACGGGCCTCATCAAACTGATGCTGGCAATACGCATAAAACTCCTGACCGTGAAATTCTCTAGTTGTTAGCATCCAGCAATACCTTCAATAGAGCTCATGCCCTCCGACTCCGCTTCAGCCCCAACGGGTTGTCCTCGCTCACCAGCTCGCAGCGGTGCATCTCAATTCTGTGATTAATCCAGTATTTGAGCCGCACCCGGTTCCGTTCCTCCCAGCCGTCCGGCGTGGGCGGTGCGTAGGGTGATGGCTGGGCGTACTCCCTGCACATGTGACGCAGCACCAGGCCACAGCACGGCAGCACGTGCTCGGCTTTGCTGGTGTACGGCTCGTCGATTTCGTTGTTGGAGGGCTTGGAACCGCCCTCGAAATATTTCTGCAAAAAGTTCTTGACTCTCATTGTTTGGTGTGTATAATACAAGTCATGGAGTAAGCGCAATCGCGCAACTGGCACCTCGCAGGATCAGGGGTAAGGAGCAAAAAATGAGCACCATCGCCGTTCAAGTTTCTGGCTACTACCGCGACGCCACCACTACCGTCCGCGCCGCCGTCAAGCAAACCGTCCAGGGCCGCCCGTACCTCGAAATCAATCGCCGCCAAATGCGCGCCGCTGCTGACCGCTGCTGCTACGCCGGCACTGACTCTGCCGTCCCGTCCCAGGTCGATGGCTACGGCGAGTGGCAGTCCTACGACGACGGCTCGATGGTCGCCTACGCAGTGGGGGTATAAATCATGAGCGGCCATCAAAACCGTGGCCGCCTTACCGTCGATCTCGGCGGTAAGTGGCGGCTTTACACCAACACCATGCCGGCCAACAGCCGGGCACTCGGCACCGTCACCCGCGAGGGCTACGACACCGGCGCGCTGGTGCTGATCGAGGAAACCGGCCTCTACGTGCAGGCCAACGCTGGCGCGATCCGCAGCCTTCCGCAGGCCAAGGTCGCGGCGGCGCTGGCAGAAGTGCGCACCGGGCAGGGCGGGCCTGGCCGTGGGCAGGGGCTCAAAGCCGCAGACGGCGCTACTGGCCTCAAGCGCACCAACATCACCATCGACGCCGCAAGCGCGGACATCCTCCGCGCCTTCGGCGATGGCGATCTGTCGCTTGGCATCCGCCGCGCTGCTGCTCATCTCAAGTCCTCCACGTAGCCCTCCAACACTTCAATCGAGGCGACCTGCCGCAAGAGGCGCGGCAGGCGCCTCATTTCGGCCGATATGCCGTATGGCGATTTTTTCGGTTTCCATCAATTCCAAACCCCTTCAATCCGCGTGAACAATCGTAGTAACCGAGCCGCAGCGCAACATGACGCGGCCCCGGTTATCTGGTGTGGCAATAACCCCCTTGGCCGCCAGCAGCGCAGCCTGGCGAACAATACCCCGCCCCTGCCTCCGGGCATGGTCAATCAGCGCCGCATCGCTCGCCGACCACCGTGTTTCGCATTTGTTGCGATTGATGCGAACCCTTCTGCGACGGGTCGCCCACGGCGATCGGGTGAGGATCGCGCCGACCAATCCGGGATGCAGATTGCAAAGTTTTGCAATTTCGACAGTTGAGAGGTCATTTGGCGCAGCTAAAAACAGTGAATCGATGATTATCCACAGGATTTTCCGAGAGTTGGCCGGGCTGCTTGTCAATTTTTTCAACATAAATTATTGATCCGTATTGCTTTTGCGATTTTTTTGCAAATTTCGGCGTATTTTGCGGTCTGTTTTGCAAAATTCTCACTGGCTGATGCTGCGCGCTCCCGTTCGGCTCTCCGTCTTTTCATTGCGGCCCCAATGTCCCACACGTCATAGATAACCTTTGCCATCACTGTGACAACCTCCCGATGGTGTCCGCCAGCATGTCCATTTCCGTCATCTTGTAGATGCGCAGCATGGTCTGGTCGCCGTGTACGCCCTTCGGCCCCTGGTGGCAGGATGGGCACAGCGGGACGGTCAGCCAGTCACTTGCGCGCTGTGCCATGCCCTGGCCCTCGCGGATATGATGGACGTGGACGGGCGAGTCTCCGCACAGGCAGCACGGAAGGCTGGCTACGCGGTCGAGGTGACGCTGTTCTGCTTTGGTCACGCCGCCATCCTCCGCGCACCAAACTGCACGCCCAGACTTGCCCCGAACACCTCAACTTGCGTGAGGTACTGGCTGAACCCCTTTTTCGTGAGCTGCGTCGTGCTGCCTACCAGCACGCGGTCTCCGTTTGGCGTCCAGTCCCATTTGCGCCAGGTAAACGGGTCTTTCACCAGTTCGTGCAGGTCGGTGGCGTCTTCCTCCGGAAGAAACTCGCGCTTGAACTGCTGATGCCAGACCTCGGCGCTGTATTGCCTGCCGGCTACCCATGCCTGCGCGGCGATCTCGGCAAGAGGGCCTGCCCACATCAGGGCGTTCTGATCAAGTCCGCGAACCTTGACGGGTTCCCGGATGATGATCTCAAGTGGGTTTTCCGAATCAATCGGCAAATTTGGGATGAGGTTGACCAGCAGGCGAACCTGTTCCCAGGTGCGCAGCAGCACCTTGCGGGTGGTGAATTTAGGGCGGGTCATGCGAATCCCTTTCTGGCAGGCTTGGCCTGCGCTTCCGGCTCATAGCGTCCCCCGGCATAGTTGCCGAAGCGGGCATTGTCTGCCGCGAACGCCAGCGGCACGATCCCTGTCGGGCCGTTGCGCTGTTTGCCAATGATGCACTCGGCAACGCCTTTATAATGGCTGTCCGGGTTGTAGTAATCGTCCCGATGCAGCAGCAGGATCAGGTCGGCGTCCTGCTCGATGGCGCCAGACTCGCGCAGGTCTGACAGCACCGGGCGCTTGTCGGTGCGCCCCGTCACCTGGCGGTTCAACTGGCTCAACACGATCACCGGAACCGCCAGCTCGCGCGCCATCGCCTTGATGCCACGGCTCACCGCGCCTATCGCGGTTGCCCGGTTCTCGCCCGGCGCATCGATCAGGCCGATGTAGTCGATCACGATCAGGCCAAGGCCGTGCTTGCGCTTGGTCTGCCGGGCGCGGGCGCGTATCTGTGCCACCGACAGGCTGGAGCGGTCGTCGATGTACAGCGGCCGGTTGTTCAACTTGCCCAGCGCGTAGGTGAGGCGCCCCCAATCGTCGTCGTTGAGTTGCCCGGTGCGCATCTTCATCAGGTCGATCTTGCCGACGCCGGCGGCCATCCGCATCGACAGCGCCTCGGCACCCATTTCCAGGCTAAACACCTGCACCGGTTCGGATTCACTCACGTGCTCGGCAACCTGCATGGCGAAGGCCGTTTTTCCCATTGATGGTCTTCCGGCAACCACGATGACGTCGCCCTTTTCCAGCCCGACGATCTTCGCGTCCAGGTCGGTGAATCCGGTCAGGGTTGCCGGGTTCTTGCCGTGGAAGGCATCGTCGATGCGCTCGATCATCGCCTTCAGCGCATCGCGCAGGCTCACGGATTCCTGCGCTGCCTCGGTCGTGTCCAACTCCATCACCACCTGCTGCGCCTGCGCCACGGACTCGGACGCATCGCCGCCAGCGTAGGCCATGTCCGCGATGCGCGTCCCGGCTTCGGCCAGTCGCCGCAACACAGCCCGGTCCTTCACCGTCTTGGCGTAGCTGCGCACGTTCGCCGCGCTTGGCGTGTTCGCCGACAGGGCCACGACGTAGGACAACCCGCCGACGCGATCCAGTTCGCCGGCAGCCTCCAGGGCCTCGGCCACGGTAATAACGTCAGCCGGCTTGCCGGCGTCGATCAGCCGGGCGATGGCTTTCCAGATCAGTCGATGGTCATGGGCGTAGAAATCCGACTCGGCCAGATCGATGCGGTCCATCGCCGTGTTGTCCTGCAGCAGGCCGCCCAGCACCGACTGCTCGGACTCGGCGTGATGCGGCGGCAGGCGCATGGCGCTCATTGCGTCGAAGTCGATGGGGGCGTTCATGCGGCCAGCGCCGAGAAGTTGCCTTCACGCGCCCTCAAGAAAGTCTCACGCTTGATTGCCCAATCGAATCCGAACCCAGGCTTGGCGGGCAGGTTTTCTGACAGCCACCCGAAATACGCGGCTACCCCGTCTGGCTTGTTGTTGAACCCGACGAACTCTGAAATTGCCGCAGCACGGTCTGACGAGTACGGCTGTGCCACGGCTTCAGGCCAACCGCTCGCACCAAGCAGCGCGTTGTACGAGTCGATGACTGCCATCGCCGCATCGCTGTAGATCGCGACGGATTGCGCAGAAGTCCAGTCCGCCAGGTAATGCTCACCAGGCCCGAAGAACGTTGAAGGCTGCTTGATGAACTTCGGCTCGATGCTGGTAGCCACGCAGTAGGCCGCGTACCGCTCAACCCCGGCGCGCATGACGGACGCTTCCACGCCGTCATTGATCCTTGCAATCCAAGCCTTGTAGGCGTCCTGCTTGCTTGCACCAGGTCGCGCCGGATATGCCGCATAGGCCGCCTCGAAGTCGTCCGGGTAGGATTTATTGTTTTTCTTCTTGGGATTGGGATTGGGATTGGGATTGGGAGCATTGCCATCGCTATGCGAACGCATTGAAGGCTTTTTATCTCCCGCATTGCCATCGCTTCCCCATCGCTTTTCGGCAGACTGCTTCGCCTTCATGCGCTTGGATTGAGCCTCGCCAATTTCGTAGTCGCAGCGCGAATTCGCCCACCCATCAAGGGTTTCAACGAAGAACTCGCGAAGAACTGAGGCCACAACTTCAACCTCTCCGCGCAGGCGAATCAGCTTGGCGACCTCTGCCGCGTCGGACGGCAAACACGCCTCGCGGATGAAATAAAGGTCGATCATGCGGCGATATGCCAGGTCTTCCATCGGCTCAAGATGGGCCGTATGGGACAGGTAATCACCGATATGGAACGGGTAATAGTTCATGAAAATCCACCCCGCATTACTACTGGCGATTGTGTAGCATTGCCATCGCTATGCGAACGCATAGCCGTGGCATTCACTAGGCTTTTTGCTGCGTCCTGGATGTCGAAGATAGTTGGAAGATCGACTGCGGCTGCCGCGACTCTGCCTGCCTCCCAAGTGATCGGGTCAGCAAGATAAGCCTCGGTGTTGACGCCATCACCGACCCAGCCGCCAGCCTTTGTATTGGCGTTGTCCAGATAGCCGGCCAATAGAGCAACAACCTCGCACAGTTCGCTTGGCGGAATCTTGGAAACGATCTCCTTGATGTACTCAAGGCGCTTATGCGCTTCCTCGTGGCACGCTCCGCACAGCACATGCAATTCATCGTCCGCGTACTCCCACAACTTGCGCCCTGTGAAATACTGGCCGTGGTGAACGTGCAACTGGCTTTCGTCATCACGACACGATGAGCACCTGAATTTCGCGCGCTCGAGCATTTCGAGGCGCCGCTTCTGCCAAAGCGGATGCTTGTATTGATCGGTGAAATCACTCATTCCCAGTCCTTCCAGCCAGTCCGTTAAAGGGTGACGGCGTGCCAGCGTGGACTGGATTACGCTGGCCCGGTGCCCCGGTGCCGCCATTGAAAAAGGTTTGTTCCATCTTCTCGACCTGCTCAATCGAGCGGCCGTCAATCAG
>JAEHJW020001730.1_pt1 | contig 11738 bp, 16 predicted proteins | sample 9271431 | NCBI WGS metagenome assembly JAEHJW02
GGTACAGCCTCCGCTACAAACACGCCTGCGACCGCATGACCGACGAGCAGTTCGAGAACTCGCTACGAGCCTGCGCAGACCATGATTTTTCTGAGCGCCCGTGGGTAACTCAGAGACGATACAAGGAGGATGCATAATGGACCCGCAAGGATTAGTAGTAATAGTGGCGATAGTGGCGATGTTCTTCATGCCGTCGCTTATCGCTCACAGCAGAAAGCACAAGAATGCAATGGCGATTTTTGTTCTCAATTTGTTGCTTGGGTGGACTGTGCTAGGATGGGTGTTTGCATGTGTATGGGCATGCACCAACAACACAGAGCCACAGGAGAGAGGATTCTGATGCTTATTTCATTTGACTTCGAGACCTTTTACGACGAGACATGCACGCTCAAAAAACTCTCATATACAGACTACATACACCACCACGATTTCAAGGTGCATGGGGCCGGTGTTGTTTTCGAAGACGGAACAGCGATGTGGGTTGATGGGGCCGACATACAAGATTTCATACTCGCGCACAGGCATGACACGTTCGTTTTTTTCAACGCGCTATTCGACGCGTCGATTCTGTGTCTTGTGTACGGGTTCATGCCGCGCTTGTGCGTGGATGTAATGTCCATGGCGAGGATTATCGACGGGTATTTTCTCCCGGAGCTGTCCCTGGATGCAGTAAGCCGGTTCTATGGGGTGGGAGTGAAGGGGGACGACCTCGGGTTGTCGAAGGGAGTTCACAACCTGGAAGGGGAAATTCGAGAGAAAATCGCCGCATATTCGATCAACGACGCCATGCTCACATTCAGACTGTTCCGCGCCATATCCGACAAAATAAAGAACACGCTCGGTTCGCGCATATACAGCAGGGAAATGAATCTTATCAACTCGTCGATACAGATGATCCGCCCTAGACTCGCACTCAACGAACACAAGATTACGAACGAAGTTCTGTCCGAGAACATCAGACAACAGGAGTCGTTACGACACATAGCACAAACGGTCGGACTTCCGATAGCAGAGTTGGAGAAGCAGGTTCGTTCCCGCCCGAAGTTCGCACAACTTCTGGAGCGCATGGGTGTGAAGGTCCCCATGAAAACAAGCAAAAGGACGGGAAAGCAAACGCACGCATTCGCCAAGAACGATGACGGATTCATCAGGCTCCAGGAAGTCTACGCAGGCACGGAAGTCGGAGAACTTATCGACCTCCGCAAAGACCTGTCAAGCACGATACGGGTAACAAGATCGCAGCGGTTCGAGCGCATGGCGCAGCAGATGAATGGCAAATTGCCTGTGCATATTGCGTATTTCGGAGCGCAGCAGACTGGTCGGTGGGGGGGTGCGAACTCAGCCAATATACAAAATCTGCCGCGAGGGTCGGTGCTGCGTGAATCTATAGAAGCCCCGAAGGGATACAAACTCGTCATAGCCGACTTCTCCGCAATAGAGGCGAGGGTGCTTGCGTGGTTGGCCGACGATCAGACCACACTACAGATTTTCCGCGACGGTGGGGATGTATATGTCGATATGGCGAACTCGATATGGGGGGATATTACCGGCGAGGACGGTAACCCGGATGCGAGCAGGAGGTTCGTCGGTAAAGTGCTTATCCTCGCATTAGGGTACTACGCAGGGTGGACGGCGCTTGAAGCGGTGCTCAGGATGGGTGCGCTAGGGCCGCCGTTTGTGTTCTCGGAGGAACTCGCCAAAACAATCGTGCCGGATACCGACGATGTGAAGCGCAAGCTCAGGGATATGATGGAGAACAACCGGGAGAAGTTCGATGGGTATGCAATGCTACTCAAGAAAAACCCGGCATTGCTGTGGCACTTCGCCGCGTCCAACGCGCTTGTTGATTTGTACCGCAGGACCCATCCGGAAATAAAGGCGCTATGGAAGCAGGCCGACCCGAAACGACTGCTTGAGCGCAGCAGGGGGACCATCGGAGACAAGATCGGCTTCGTAACCCACGATACGCACCTTGAGCTTGTTCTCCCTGACGGGATGAGAATATTCTATAACGACATGCAGGAAGCAGAGAATAACGTGAAGTACACACTAAAAGGGGAGACTGTTTATACATATTCCGGGAAGGTTGTTGAAAACCTAACGCAGAGCGTCGCACGTCAATGTCTTGCTGAAGCGTGGGTGTCATGTCTCGCAGAGGGGTTGCAGCCGGTAATGTCGGTGCATGACGAGTTGGTGTTCATTGCCAGAGAGTGCGACGTGCCTTGTACAGTAGATACAGTTGAGCGTATAATGTCAAAGACACCTGCGTGGGCTGAAGGACTCCCGCTGGAGGTGAAGGTCAAGGTCGGGCATAACTACTTGGAGAAATAGGAGAACGCAATGAGATACAAAAACTTGATGGTGGACCTTGAGACGCTTGGGACGAAGCCGGGGTGCGTTGTGTTGTCCATAGGTGCGGCAGTCTTTCACCAAGGGGGCGTGGGCAATGTGTTCTACGAAGAAATCGACATGCTCGATTCGATTGATTTGGGGCTGGATGTGTCTCCGCAGACAATGCAATGGTGGGAGAAGCAGGACGCATCGGCCAGCGGGCTTCTTTCCAGATGCCGAGACGGGGGCACTCCGGTAATAACCGCGTTGCACAAACTGAACCAGTTCATCGGGGAGAATTGCGCCGAAGGGTTCAGGATATGGGGGAACGGGGCCTCGTTCGACGAGCCGGTGTTATCTGCGGTGTATCAGGCGTGTTCGTGCGAAACTCCGTGGAAGTACTGGCAATCGGCATGTTACAGAACGCTGAAGGACCTCGTGAAGTCCAGGCTCCCTGAGCCGCGTTTCTCGGGGGTCAAACACAACGCACTGGATGATGCAGTACATCAGGCCAAACATGCGGTCAACGCGCTAGAACTCATTGGAGGGTGGTGATGGCATACTCACATTCATCACTCAGCACATTCGAGACGTGCCCCAAGCAGTACGAACATATATACATAATCAAGGATGTTGCCAGAGGGGACACCGAGGCGACCATCTGGGGAAAGCAGGTTCACAAGGCGGTTGAGGACTACGCGATATTGGGCACCCCGCCGACCCTTGAGATTTGCGACTATGCAGTAGGCATTGTGGAGGAGTGTCGTAAGATCGGCGGCGATGGCCGGTACGGGCAGATTGTAGAATGGCAGTTCGGAATGGATGAGAACTTCGTGCATGTCGGATTCGACAGTCCTGACGCATACATCCGTGGCGTGATTGATTTCGGGTGTTACGCCGGAGACAAGGCGATACTTATCGACTGGAAAACGTCGAAGAACATCAAGCCCGATTTCGACCAGATGAGTGTTTTCGTCCTTGCTATGTTCCAGTGTGAGCCGGGTGTGGAGCGCATCAAGGCGGCGTATGCATGGTTGAAGCACAAGCAGATGACGCAGCGGGTGTACGACAGGCGCAATCTCGAAGAACTGAAAGAAAGTGTGCGTGAGCGCGTGGAGCGCGTGGATGCGATGGTGCAGGCCGACAACTTCCCCATGAAGCCCAGCGGTCTTTGCCGAGGGTGGTGCGCGGTGAAATCGTGTGCAGCATGGAAACCGATGAAGGAGTGAGTAAATGACCCCCGAAGGAAAAGTCAAGGCAAAGATCGTCGCGCACCTGAAAGAGTTGCGAGCGTCGGGGGTTCCGATATACTGGTTTTCCCCAATCGGGTCGGTGTACGGAAAATCTGGCGTGCCTGACATTGTGGTGTGCCTCAATGGGCGCTTTGTCGGGGTGGAGGTGAAGGCTCCAGGCAAGACAGGCAACACAACGGCGCTCCAAGAAGTTGCACATAAGGCGATAAGGGATGCTGGCGGGGCGTGCGTAGTTGTTGATGATGCGCACGCGCTGAAACAATTCTTGGCAGTTTTGTAGTGTGTGGTTCGGCCCATCCTTTCAGCCGCGTTGGTTGCGTGGTACACAGAGGGGGGTCCCTATCCACGGTGATCCACTAAAATCATTGCGCCGTGGTCTGGGTAAGCCGTCGGGTCGGTAATATAATAACGGAAACCCCTCAAAAGACCAGACACCCCGGAAAGACGGGGGCTAATTCAAGACCCTCGGAAACATACGGGGGGACAATTCAGGAGGACTAATGGCACGCCGAGTTATTGTATCCAAGGATGGTTCGAAGGTCGCCATACCATCCAGTTATTTCGCCCGTCGCGGCATACCGTTACCGAAGGACTCGTTTTTAGATGGAGACACCAGATTTCATGTCGTTGATTACACATTGGGCGTCTACAAGGATGTACGTTCCGCCGGGTATGAGATTGTATCTCCGATCCATCACCGGTATCGCTGGGCGGGTAGCTATAAACCGCTTGTTCACCAGCTCAACACAGCGGCGTTTTTCACGTTTTACGACCGTGGCTACTGCCACAACGGGCTTGGTTCGGGCAAGACGCTTTCGGCGCTATGGGCGGCGGATTTTCTCTTGCAGGAAGGGGCGGTGAAGCGGGTGCTTGTGGTAAGCCCTTTGAGCACGCTGCCTGACGCCTGGGAACGAACACTGTTTAATCACTTCCCCCATATCCGAACGCATCTGGTTCATGGGGCGGGGAAAGCCGCACTGATGAAAGACCCGTCTAAGTTCTCAAGGGTGCAGATATTCATAGCCAATCACGAGTTTGCGCGGTCGGCAGACAAGGCGGTATTTATAGACAAGACACGACTACCTGTTGACCTATTGATAGTTGATGAAGGGGCGTCATATAGGGCGCTAGGCACGGACAAGCAGAAAGGCATGAAAACCCTTGCGAAGCATATACCGAAGATATGGTGGATGACGGCGACACCGACTCCGAACGCACCGACTGACGCATGGGCACAAGCCGACATCGTAGGGACTCGCGGGGACATTTCGTATGGGATGTTTAAGGATTTGACCATGAAGAAAGTGGGGGAGTACCGATGGGTGGCGAGACCGGACGCTCCAGCGCACGTTGCAAAAATACTGTCCCCGTCGATCTGCTACAAAACCGAGGATTGTATTGACCTCCCCGGAATCACATATCAGACACGGGTTGTCGGGATGACCGCAGAGCAGAAGAAGATTTACTCGAAAATGAGCAGGGATGCCTACGTCGAGTTATCCACAGGAAATGTGTCGGCTGTAAACGAGGGGATCAAGGCGAACAAACTGGTACAGATCGCGTGCGGGCTACTGCTTCAGGATGACGGGGATGCGGCGGAGGTTGCCGCAACAGAGAAGCTGAAGCTGCTGGAAGAGATAATGGACGAGGCGGATACGGCAGTCATTGTGTTTGTCCCATACCGGGCTGTTGTACGACAACTGGCGGAGAAATTCAAAAGCCGGAATCCGGAAATAATCATGGGGGATGTGCCGATACAAGAGAGGCGGCGTATATTCGACGCGGTACAGAACGGTCAGTGCCGGATGCTCATAGCCAACCCCAAGACGATGTCCCACGGGGTGACGCTTACTGCGTCGTCTTGTATTGTGTGGTACGCCCCGGTGTATTCTAACGAGACATACGAGCAAGCCAACGGTCGCATATACCGACAGGGGCAAACGAAACACTGCACGATTGTGCACATGACCTCGTGCGAGGTGGAAAGGGAGATTTATTACCGTCTGGAGCACCGGCAGAAAATGCAGGGAGCAGTAATCAATGCATTGAACAAGTCAGTAAAGAATACTTGACACAGTGTTGTGAATAGTGTCTAATACGCAAAACAACCAAGGAGATGAAAATGAGTACGAACGATGCCGGGGTTACAATCGAAGAAGTCACAACCAAAGTCATGCAACTTAGGGAGAGGAAAGCGGCGAAGAAGAAAGAGATAGGAGAGATTGACACCGTTATCGAGAAGCTGGAAAATCATCTCCTCAAAGCAATGCAAGATGCGGGGCTGGCATCCATGTCTGTACTTACCGAGTCCGGGAAGGTGACTGTGTACCATAAGACCGACGAGAAGGTGCGGGTCGCTGACTGGGATGAGGTGGTCAAGTTTGTGGAGACGAACAAGGCGTACCATATTCTGTACAAGAATGTGAATAGCGCCGAGGTCAAGGCGCTTCGTGATTCAGGAACAGACGTTCCTGGTATAAGTGTTTTCAAAGAGGAAGTAGTGGGTATCAGAAAGTCCTAACCAACCAGGAGAAAGTGAAATGAGTAATATCGTACCAATCAAAGGCAATCTGGCAGTTTCCGGGGCATCCGATCGTTTGGCGAAGTTGATGGGTGTTATGGTCACGCCGTCGTCCGGAACGGTGTTTCCGAGGATCAGCACCAACAAGAGCCGGTTTAGCATCACGAGAAGCGGGGAGGACCCCGTGTATCTGAAGGACGGGAACAACTACATTTCGGAGCTTCCGGTGATTGTCCTGAGTGCGAACCCCGGTGTGTACAAGACGTTCTACGAGAAGGAATACGTTCCCGGAACAGAGCCAGAGGCCCCGGCGTGCTGGTCTAACAGCGGCGATGTGCCTCATGGGTCAAGCCCCAAGAAACAGGCCAAGACGTGTGCCGAGTGCCAAATGAATGTGTTCGGGTCGAAGATCACACAAAGCGGCGCGAAAGCAAAGCGGTGTTCGGATGCGAAACGGCTTCTGGTGGTCAGCCCGAACGACATCTCCGGGGAGGTCTACATGGTGAATGTCAGTGCGACCGCACTCAAGACGTGGAATACATACGTCAAGATGCTTGCTCGCGGTGGGGTGTACCCGCAGACGGTGATTACCAAACTCAGTTTCGAAGAGGACGTCGACTATCCGAAGCTGTCGTTCCAATACGCCGGAACGCTGGAAGCCGCACAGATCAACACGGTTCTCGCACGCCTCGACGAACCTGAGATAGACGAGTTCTCGTCTGGTGTGGCGGATACAGAGTCGGAGTTCGGGCGTGTAGCCGACAATGAAGAAGCCCCTGCGGCTCAGAAGCATGCGGCGAAACCTGCGGCAAAGGCCGCCGCGAAACCGGCCCCAGCTAGTGCGAAGGGAGCTTCTGCGTTCGGAGTGTCGGCAGAAGCGGAAGAAGCCGCAGAACCGGAAGCAGAACAGGACGCAGGATCCCCGACAATGGCCCCTGCTGTAGATTCTGAAGTTCGGAGTCTGCTGGGGTTCTGATCTAACGGGGGGGGTGGTTCGCCGCCCCCCAAATACACAAGAGACTGCAATGACTACGCACAATAAAGAACGCGCAATCGTCGTAAAACGACTTATCAAACGAATATACGACACCCAGATAGATAGGGGGTTGTTGACCGTATCGGCTCTGTGCGACTCCCTCGGGGTTTCCAGAGCGACATTTTACAACTGGAGGAATGGACACTCCTCGCCAATGGATGACACGTTTGAAAAGCTGCTCGCGTTAGTTGAGATTTAGAAGCCGTTCGGCAGTACAATAAACAACACATCCGGCGAAGGTGTTCCCATGAGTCATTTTCTTGACACACGAAATTTTTTTCTCCGAATTTGGGGGACATCCGAAGGGAATAGATGTACAGCTAAATTGACCCAACGGGGTATGGTGCAAAGGTGGGGGACCTCTAACGCCATTGCAGATGACCTTGACGGATCGGTTAATCAGTTTTTCGCGGTGTTCCTTTTCACGGCGGAGTCTCGCACGCAGGTGGCGGCTTCGACGTGCCGGGCGTTTTGGGCTGACCTCGATGTTGGTGACGAGGCCCACAAATATAGTTCGATTCAGGAAGCCGCAACATCGCTCAGGGAGTTCCTCGACTCGACCCCATTCCCAATCCCGACGTATGTTGTTCGCAGTGGTAACGGACTGCATGTTTACTGGTGCGTGGATGAGGATGTTGACGCTGGAGCGTGGAAGCAGACAGCCAAAAAAATTGCGCTGATATTCCAGCACCGGGGGCTGAAGTACGACACAACCCGCGCTACGGATACGGCATCGCTTCTTCGTGTTCCGGGGACAATAAACCAAAAACCGGGCAGGCCGGACTCCACCGCCGTAATCCTTTCTGAAGGGGGGGTACATAGTTTCGAGGGGTTTGTTCGGCATATAAACAAATGCATCAAGGCGCACAAGATACTCAACGGCAAACCGCAGGTATCGTCGTCACTGGAGAAACTATCACAGCTAGAGAGGTCGATGCTGGCGGTAAACCACTCCGACATCGACAAGCACAACGCGGTGACGATGGCCGAGAAATGTGCGCAGTTGGGGCGCGTAAAGGCGACTCGTGGTGCGGTGTCGGAGCCGTTGTGGTATGGAACTTTGCAGATTCTTCGATTTGTGAAGGACGGCGCAAAGTTCGCTCACGCATGGTCCAAGGGTGACAAGCGGTACGACGGGCAGCAGGTTGACGCCAAGATCGCGCAGCTTGCGGAGAAGGATATAGGTCCGACAACCTGCGAACAATTCGAAAAAATCGGTATGCAGGAACTCTGCAAGGAGTGCCCATACCGGGGTAAGGTCAAGTCCCCTATCCAGCTTGCCGTTGAAGTTGTTGAAGCGACGCAGGACGTTATAAATTTCCATGGCGTAGATGTGGTCAAGGGGTTTGTCCCACAGGGGTTTGTACTGGCAGACAACGGAGGTCTTGCGTTCATCCATCCAGAGACGAAGCTGCCCATAGAGTTCTACCCGTACCCGCTGTTTGTGAACGGGCGTGTGTTGCACGCCGACAACCAGTTCTATGTGCAGATAGATTCATACCTCCCCTTGGAGGGGTTCGTGTCGATGCAAGTCCCCATGTCAATCTGCAAGGACCAGGGGATGTTGACGGAAGAACTGTCGGCGCATGGGGTTGTGTGCCAGGATAGCGAGGACAAGATTCTTCGACACTACATCATAGAGAGCATACGGCAGCTAACGCGCAAGGAAACGGCGGTCAAGGGGTACTCCAGATATGGGTGGGATGGCGATGCGTTCTACCTTCAGGACAAGGTATTTACAGATGCGGGGCCGTACCCGGCAGTGTTCGTGGGATCGCAGGATTTGTGTACCGTGTCTGGGCACCTTGCCGAGTGGGGGACGGTGTTCACACACTACGAGAACGCGTCGCTGGCGTACAAGATGGCGTTTTATGCAGGGTTGGCTGCGCCTCTGATGGAACTCCTCGGCCTCGGCGGTGTGACATACTCACTCGTATCCAGGGAGTCCGGGGTCGGAAAAACCACGGTGCAGTCGGTAGTGTGCGCCATGTACGGAGACCCTGAGTTGCTTCGGGCGCAGAGGACGGACACATACAACTCGCTGATGAAGAGGCTTGGTAAACTGAACAGTCTGCCGTTGTGTGTCGATGAGATGACCAACATAGAGGGGAGCGATCTATCGGAGTTCATCTACCAGGTATCTCAGGGGCGCGAGAAGGGGCGGCTTACAGAGAAGTCCATGGAGCAGACCATGGGGCGGTGGAAAACCATCGTGATATGCAGCAGCAATGAGTTGTTATCTGCGAAGCTGGCGGCTAACCGGACAGACAGCGAAGCTGAGCAGGCGCGGCTTGTCGAGATGTACGCTCCGACATACGCACCGAAGAAACTTCTCGACGAGATGAACAGTATTGTGCGGGATAACCACGGGCTTGTCGGCCCCCTGTGGGTTGACTATATTTCGAGGAACAGGAAAAAGATCAGTGCCGCCCTTGAGCACACCAAAAAGCATGTGGACAAGAGCGCCGGGTGGGGGTCGAAGGGGCGGTATCTGACAGCGTTCGTCGCGGTATCTGTGGTCGCAGCGGCGCTGACAAACGAAGTATTTTCGAGAGGTGTTAACGTGAAAGAATTATGTGATGAGATGATCTTCGGGATCACGGCCAGCCGTAACGCATCAGCCAAGCAGATTGTCGATACAGCGTCCATTAAGGCGTTTACAGAAGCGTTCGGGGATGAGATTGGGGACGATCTGAAAGCTGAGATAGACGCCCGCCGCATTGACGAGGTGAACGGAAGGAACAGATGGCTGGAGGCGTTACTGCGGTTCGTGATGCCGAATGCGATAATCGTTCGCGGGACGAAGATCATAGAGCCGTTCTCCGACCCCAGGTACAGGATAGACGAGCAGAACGGGGTTATGTACATCCCGGTATCCAGCATGAAGGACATAACAGAACGGGCGAAGTTGTCCGGGGCGTATTTCTCAGAGGTTCCTGTACGGCGTGTCGGGTTGTTCGAAGGTGTGAAGGGTGCCGCTACCGTCATGCTTTCGTGTTTTGAGATAGACATAAGAAGCGTGCAACATACACTCAGACTGATTAAGGAGGCAACAAATGGCGACGAAGCGAACACTGCGACTTCCTGACGAACTCGCGCAGAAATGCAAGGATACGGGGGTCACAAAACTTTTTGGCGGCCTGATGAAAAGCGGCGGAATGCCGGACGGGTACACATGGTACAAACTCCAGCGGGTAATTGCGACACAGACATGCCATGCGTTCGAACTCGACATGATACGAAGGTACTATGATGGGGAATGACGATCTTCTCCAGTCGATACTAGACCGAGCGACAGGGATTGTGCAGATGCGGGACGCGGCGAAAAAGATGGAAAGCCGCAAGCTGGGGGTGTTCATGGCCGACAAGTACGCACTGATGGCCGTTCGGTTTGTCGAGGAACTGGCGAAAACGGCGGCGGATCGCAACACTAAACAGAACACTTGACATAGTGTAAATAGTTGGGTATGATGTAATCATATTCAATAAACCGTTGGAGGTGTGAAATGAGTGGGTGTTTCGGAAATTCGGTAGAGGATCGGGCGGCAGAGCGCGTGTTGGGTAAATACATGGACAACCAGATGGACATGGATGTGGTGGCCGACGCGAGAGAGCGCCATACGAGAGAACTGAAGGACGGATTTTGTCTTGGGGATATTCAAGAAGCTGTGAATGAGTTCGGAGACGAGACTGTTTTCAGAGCGTGGAAAGACGGCGACCACGCCGCACTCGGACTGGCAGTTATGGACGCTGTTGGTATGTACGCCATCGCGCTGTCGGAAGCCACCAAAACAAACGACGCGCTGTGGGATGAGTGTAAGAGTAGTGCGGGCTTGTGGGAGGATTGATGTTCTGCATGCCAATAGAATCATGGGCGTGGATATTTCTCGGGTCGCTGATTGTTCTCGGTTTGGCGGCTGTGTATGTCGTATGGAAGGGGTTGGATGAATGAATATACACATCAGCGACAAGGCGCGGGCACTTCAGGCGCTTGAGGACGAGCTTCAAGCACTAGAAGCACAGAGCAAGAAAACACTTCGCCAGATTGCGGCGCTCAAAGCGAAATACCTCGCTATAGGAGACTGCCAGATGGCTGTTATGGACGCTATGGAGAGATTGAAATGAGAAACGACTATCACGATAGACACTTCGCCCGATCCTGCCGTGAGGCGTTCGGGAGCGACCTGGACGAATCACACGAGCCGGACAACTGGCGCTGGACATGGCCTATAGTGATCCTCTATGTGTTGGCTGCGGCGTTCGTCGTCGGGTGGGGGTACGTTCATGCTGCGCCGACTTACGAACCTGCACCGGACCAGCGGCGGGTGATTGTGGAACAGTACTGGACGAATGGCGGATTGAAATGACTACGAGTGACGATGTGACTATGAAGTTCTGCTTAAATTGCAAGCACTTCAACTGGGATCATCAGGAACCAGAGCCTTGGTGCGAAAATGGGCACCGCCCACGATGGCATTATAATAAGCAAGCCAATGTGTATATACCGTATAGGAGAGATTGCAAGGATTTTAATGGTGTTGAGAAATGAGAAATATTCACCATCGGGACAAATTGTTTTTCGATCTTTGTTGTAGAG
>JAEHJW020000141.1_pt1 | contig 11737 bp, 16 predicted proteins | sample 9271431 | NCBI WGS metagenome assembly JAEHJW02
TACAGAGAGTCGCAAGAGGACATATTCCCCCTCCAAGAGTATGCAACGTATAGGGTTACAAAAGGTATTCAGCTTCAGAGGGAAATGATGGCAGCGACACTCGCACAATCTCCTTCAAATTATCCTTCATCGAATGTTCTTGCTTTATCTGGGACCTCTACATTTTCAAACGCATCAACCGACCCAGTAGAAGTTATAGACACTTGCAGATATGCTATGGCTGCTCAGATAGGGACTAAGCCGAACACAATGATAATTGGTGCATCTGCATATTTGGCCATCAAGAACAATCCGAATGTAATTAATAGGTTGAAGTATACAGCAGAGAAAATTGTAACAGTGGATATTTTGAAAGCTATCTTTGGAATGCAAGATATCGTAGTTGGCGAGGCAGTGTATTCTACTGATGCTGGTACCACTCAATTTATTTGGGGACCAAATGTTATTCTTGCTTATGTCCCAGATAAAATTGATAGCAAACTTAAAACTCCATATCGTCCAAGTTTTGGATACACATTGCAGAAGTCAGGTTACCCAATGGTAGATGTGTATTTCGAAAGCGGATACAAGGTGCAGTTAGTCCGAGCGACGGATATCTTCGATGTGCAAATTGTAGGATCTGATGCAGGGTATCTCATTGCGAACGTTGTAGGCTGATGTCAATGAAGATAAAAACCCTATTTTCAATATTACACGATGGGAAGCAAAACCCGATAGGCAGTGTTATTGATCTGACAGAAAAAGAGATACAAAGGCTCGGAGGATTTGTAGAAAGAATTGGTAATGAAGCAGACAACAAGGAAGCAAAAACTAAGGTAGAAACCAAGGTAGAAACCAAGGTAGAAACGGAGGTTAAGGATGGAAACAAATAGCGTCAACCCAACTCCAACAGAAGCGGCAGCTACCACAATTGATGCCGCTGAGCAGGCCTTGCAGCAAGAACAGGCAGTTATGAGGGCTGTGCATGCTCTTGCTGAGCCGAATATAAAGTCTATTTCGCCACGACCCGATGTTGTAAAGGCAACAGTGAAAGTAACATCAACGGCTACAAAGACGGTAACTACAGCTAACCCAACTGTAGCTGGAACGTCTGACACATCATCAAAGGTAACTACGGCAGCTGAGAAAGCCGCTGCAGCTCCACAGGGTATAAAAATTATAGGAGGCAGATAGAATATGCAAACATATAATCCAATTCTACACGTAACGGTTAACGCTGCAGTTGATATTCCCGAGTCGGTTTTTGTAAACTATGCGGGGAATATTTGCACAGCAGGCAATCAGGCTCTTGGAGTGTCTGAGCTTGATGCAAGTGCAGGTGAAGGAGTGTCAGTCATTGCTCTTGGAGTTGCACTTATAAATGCTACTGGCACCATAACTGTAGGACAAGCTGTAACTTCTGATGCAAATGGATTTGCGGTTGCAGCTAATGGCACAACTGATACTGTTAATGGTTATGCTCTGGACGCAGCGACAGCAGGAACGGCAATCAGAGTTTTGATTAAATAGACAAGATGTATTGTTCAGTTGATGATATTAATAGCATAGTGCCAGCATCTACCCTCGTGCAATTGACCGATGACACGAACGGGAACACTCTCAATGAGGCGATAGTCACTCAGGCAATACAGTTCGCAAGCGATGAGATTGATTTATATCTCGGAGGATTATATACAGTGCCACTTGCTACTGTTCCTGATATCATCAAAAGACTTTGCATAGATCTGACAACATACAATCTTTATACTCGCAGATTCGGATTTGAGCTACAAATGCCAGAATCAATGCTGCAACGCAGGAAAGAAATTCTTCGCCAGCTTGAGCAAATTCAATCTGGGAAACTTGACTTGGGAATTGATACAGCAACATCGCCAGGGCAAGGATACTACAAGACCAACAAGACAAAATGGAGCAGGGTATTTTCTCAACACAGGTTGAGGGAGTTTTAAATGGCCATCGCTGACATTGAGAGTACAATCATTTCGATTTTGCAGACAGCACTACCTGATATACAAATTGAAGGATTCCCCGAGCGTCCTTCGGACTATAAACTTATGCACCCAATCGGTGCGCTGTTGGTTCGATATGCGGGGGCAAAATACGGCGAACCCTTGACCACCAATACTTGTATGCAGTGGCGAACTATTGAGTTCGAAATCATCCTTATTATGAGACATTTAAGGCGGGATTATGAGGGAGCGTATGCATATATCGATACCGTGAGAAGTGCATTGATTGGGTACGCCATTAACGGACAAAAATTCTATGGAGTTAAGGAAGAGTTTATAACCGAGATGGCTGGTGTCTGGCAATTCGGTATTACATTTGCCATTAAGCAGATGTCGTTTGGTCAGCGAACCAACGAAGATCCTGATTATAATGTGCCGCTTTTTGTGCAGGGCACAGCGATAAACAAGACTACTAACGACACAGTGGAGGTGAGTAAATAAATGGCAACGCCAGGAACATATAAATATGTTGGAACAGCCCTGTTTGGGTACACACAAGGCGGTTTAGATTATCTTTTTTGGAACGAAAACCAGTATTCCCTGATGCCAGATGATTATATCACAACATTAGTTTCTCAAGGATATTTAACTGTAATAACACAACCTACAAGTTAGAAAGGAGGCTAAATAATGCCAGCAAATTTTCTGCATGGAGTTGAAACAATAGAAGTAACAACGGGACCAGTACCAGTCAACGTTGTCAAAACCGCTGTAATTGGGCTGATAGGAACAGCTCCGATACAAACGCTCACAAATGGCGATCAGTCAATAAATACTCCGACATTAGTATTGAATACCGTTGATGCTGCAACATACTTCGGAGAAGACACCGAAGGCTATACCATCCCAGCTGCTTTAAGTGCAATATTTGCACAGGGCTTTGGGATGGCTATTGTTATCAATGTATTTGATCCATCGAAACATATCAATGCGACAACGGGTAAACCAGATCCATCAATGGTAACAGCTATGGATATAATCGGAGCGGTAACAACCGATGGCAAGAGGACAGGACTTCAATGCTGTCAAGACTGCTACGGATTATTTGGATATTTTCCAAAGATATTGATAGCACCAGGCTACTCAACGCTCAACGATGTTACAGTGGCAATGGATTCAATGGCGGGGATTATCAAAGCCATCAGCATCGTAGATTCTCCTGTTGGGGTTAACCCTCAGATGGCAATCATAGGGAGAGGAACATCGGGATTGATTAACTTCAATATTTCAAGCGACAGAACTATCTTGTGCTACCCGTATGTGCAAGCCTATAGCAAAGCATATGGGATGAATGTATTACAGCCATATTCGCAGTTCCTTGCGGGCGTTATCGCAGCGAAGGATATATCAAACGGTTATTGGTGGTCCCCATCAAACACTCAGATTAAAGGCATTACTGGTATGGAACGAAGCTTATCGGCAATGATTAATGACCCAAATTCAGAGGTAAACCTGCTTAACGAGAGTGGCATAGTAACAATATTCAACTCTTATGGCTCAGGATTGAGGACGTGGGGCAACAGATCCAGTGCATATCCAACATCGACTTCTCCATCAAACTTTATCGCAGTAAGACGAACCGCAGACATCCTTGAGGAATCAATCTCGTATGCAATGTTGCAATTTTTAGATTATCCTATGAGTACGGCATTGATTGATAGCATCTGCGAGACCGTAAACTCATTTATTCGTTCGTTGGTTGCAAGAGGAGCAATAATAGACGGTAACTGTTCATTCGACCCAAGTCTTAACCAAGCTACAGACCTTGCAGCAGGACATTTGACATTCGATTTGTCATTTATGCCACCACCACCAGCTGAGAGGATTACCTTTCAAAGCTACATTGACATAAGCTATCTAACTGAGTTGGGAGGTATAACTAATGCCTGATATTTCTATTAATAGTATCTCAAATGCAAATTGTTACATAAACGGGAATTCCTTACTTGGAAGAATTGAGGAAATTCAGCTCCCGCAAGTAAAATTGAAGATGGTAGATAAGAAAGCTCTCGGAATGTATGGTGCGTTTAAATTGCCAGCGGGCATAGACGTGCTTGAAGGTAAAATTAAGTGGACTTCATTTTATTCCGATACGTTCCAACAGTATGCGAACGCAACTCAGACTGTGCAGTTACAGGTGCGTGCTTCAATCGAGCAATGGGATTCGACTGGACTGGCTATTCAAACTCCAATGGTTGCCTTTATGACAGTCATTTTTCACGAATTCCCACTCGGAACATTCAAGCATCAAGAGCCAGCAGAGTTCGAAACTTCAATAACGGTTTACTACATTAAGATAACCGCAGGTGGAGTTGACCAACTTGAATATGATGCACTGGCTAACATATATAAAATTGGCGGTGTTGATATGCTTGCTCAATACACGTCAAATATCGGAGGATAATATGGACTTAACATTACCAAGTGGAAAAGTAGCAAGTATCAAAGACGGCACTGGCAGAGATATGCTAAATGCACAGCGTAAGGCAAGAGATACGAACGAGGTTGTTTTTGGGCTAATAGCTGAGCTTACGACTATTGATGGTAGCCCAATCGTGCTTGAAGATGTTCTCGATATGCCGTTATCTGATGTCTTAACATTGCAGGGGGCTCTATCAGGAAATTTACCACAATCTCTGCCCAACACATCATCCACCTCAGCAAGCTCACAGGTTGGGGCTTAACAGAGATAAAAGATATGACCTTAGATGAGCTTTTATTCTGGGTTAAACAAGCAGTCGAGTACACGAAAAATGAAGCGGAGGCGATGAAGAGTGGCTAATGATACATTCAAAGTAAGCATTATTTTAGAAGCCTTTGACAGGATGTCGGGGACTTTAAAGAATGCTACAAACACAGCCACTCGTCAATTCGCCGATATGTCAAAATCAGTTCAAAAAACAAGTGAGCAGGTGACATCTCTCGGAAAAAACAACGCAATTAGTCATCTTACTGGGCAAACAGAAAAGGCCGCATTATCGATGAAGGGACTTAAGGCAGAAGCGATGTCAATGCAGGAAGCATTGTCGGCATTCCCATTGGCGATTATGCCTGCGATGGCAGTAGTTGGATCTGTTATGGGACCGATTAAGGAGTTCACTGACTATGAGGACTCTGTTGTAAGAATGAAAAACCTCATAACCAGCGCCAACGGAGAGGTAAGCGAGAGTTTTACAGCACTTGTAGAACAATCAAAAAAGGACTCAGCGATGTATAAAGGTTCGGCAGAAGATTACATACATGAATACACAACGTTGATGCAACGAGGAATATCCGCTAGTGATATATTAGCAGGCGTTGGAAAAGCCGCAGCTGCATTTCAGGAAATAAGAAACATTTCCTACGAAGATGCTGCTAACTTTGTAGGAAAGGCTCAGGAAGCTTTTGGCGTGGCGGCAAAGGAAGTTCCTGAGATGATAGATAATATCAACAGAGCTCTAAATCTTGCTGGGATACCCGTCCAAGACATGCAGGAAACTATAAAATATCTAGGACCAAGCCTTAAAGTCATAGGGCAGCAAGGAACAGAAGCAGCAAAGCAATGGTCAACCGTAATTGCCGAAGTATCAAAAATAGGCGGTATGGAAGGCTCAATGGCTGGAACGAACATTGGAATGGCTATCACGCAAATGGCTATGGTTGCAGCAAAGATGGACAGGTCACAGGTTAAAAAAATTGTAGGTCCTTTATTAGACGAGTATCATTTGTCACTGGACTTCTTTGACAAGAGCGGGCAGTTTGGCGGAGTTCGAAATATGATTGAACAATTTCAAAAAGTTATGCAGTCAGGAATGAACCAGCAAGAACAAGTCGAATTGTTTACTAAACTCTTTGGACAGGAAGGCGAGAAACCAGCAATCATCTTAGGCAAGGCTGGTGTCGAAGGCTATGACAAATTCACAAAAATGATGGCAGATCAGCTATCGCTCGATAAGCAAGCAGCAGCAATCAGAGGGACACTTGCAAACGAATGGGCGTCGATGGTTGGGAGTGCGAAAAATGTGCTCATAGCACTCGGAGGCATAATTGTAAACTCGTTGGCAATCAAGAATGCAGTCAAAAGCATCAATGAAGGATTCAGTTGGTTGGCTAAGTTTATCCAAAACAATCAAGCACTGTCGGGGGCTATTTTGTCTGCTGCCGCAGCGCTTCTTGGGTTTAAAGCGGCAACGATTGTGTTTGGTATTGTAGGAACCTTGCTTAGACTGACAGTTGTTTCTATGATTAAGGACATTGTTTCTTTGGCTAGTGGCTTTTTGATGGTTGGACGAGCAATAGCATCTGCTGGTATGTTTATGATGGCAAATCCATTGTTATTGTTAGCAGTGGCAATTGCAGGTGCGGCGATACTTATATATATGAATTGGAGCAAGATATCTCCTTTGCTTCAAAGCGTTTGGGGTAAGGTAGCCAGTGCGTGGAATAGTGCGTGGAATTGGATTCTATCAGGTATTACGTGGCTCTGGAACGGCATTAAGACTGTATTATCTTTTATCATAGCCGCTATCATATATACCAATCCTGTTTTATTTCTTCTATACCAAAATTGGGACAAAATGTCCCGAGCTATTGTTTCTATTTGGATTTTCTTGGCATCTATGATTTCTAGTGCTGTGGGTACATTAGTTGCTAAAATTGCGGTACTTTGGCAAGCATTCGTAGCAGTAGGAACGGCAATAGTAAATGCACTTTTGCCAATATGGAATGTTGCTGTCCAAGTTGTGCAAGGCGTAATACAACAGTTTAACAATATGTTTAATTTTTTGGGTTCGCTTGAAAATAGCATGTTCCAAGCAGGCGTAAACCTCATAAACTCATTGTGGCAGGGAATTATGTCCGTGATTAACAAGCCAATCAAGGCTATATCAGATTTAGCCGCTCAGATAAGAGCTCACTTCCCATTTTCGCCGGCGAAGACTGGACCGTTAAGAGATATTCACAGAATGAGATTAGTTCAAGTCATTGCAGAAGCAATTAACCCAGATCCACTATTGGCCAAAATAAGAAATATGGCTTCATCGATATCGAATGTAGGCATGGGTTTACCATTTCAAACACAATCTCGAAGCGGTAGTAGCGGTAGTGCAAGAGCGCCCATAGTAATTAACTTTAATCCGACAGTTAATGTGTCGGGTAGGACGGAAGATAGTAAACAAGATATTATGCAAGCATTGAGATTGCATCAGCAGGAACTATATAAAATTTTCCAGGATGTTAGTCAAAAGAATTCGAGGCTTGTATATTAATGTATGCTCAACTTGGCAACATAGTTTTTGACGTAAAATGTATCTGCAATACAAAAATAATTGAGAGCGTAGAATATGCAACTCATAGAGTTATCGATAATAAACAGAAAATGCAAGTTATAGGTGATAACATAATTGATATTACTTTGGATATTACATTACACACAAACTTTTGTAATGTAATGGCTAGTTATAACAATCTGAAGTCTGCGATGCTTGAACACGCACCACTTTCACTTATTTTTGGTACAGGCGAATATAAAGGAAAATTTATTATCGAGAAAATTGAGGCAACCAAAGTCTGGGATGCAGACAACGGAAACCCATTATATATAGATTTGACAATGTCATTGTTAGAATGGGCGACTGATACGGGGTTTTCAGCTGCTGTGATATTGCAACAAGATCCAACCCCTCAGCCTGCTATTTCTAATGCAGCAAATAACCCATCATCTATAGCACCACAGGAGATAGTTAGATGACTACATATCAAATATATATAACAAAACAATATGACAGATGGGACCTCATAGCGTACAAGTTTTATGGTGACCCTATGGGGTATGGACCGATTGTTCAAGCAAATCCGAATGTAAAGCTTGATCCAGTTTTGTCGGCAGGCATAGTTCTGAAAATCCCGACACAGGTGACAATGCAAGCTGTGCTGACAACGGAGTTGCCACCATGGAAACAGTAAATAAGCCAGTTTTCACATTGCTATATTCGAACAAGAATATCACAACTGCAATGGAGCCTTACGTAACATCTGTGAGATATACCGATCATAAAAGCAATATAAGTGATGAGATTGAGATCGAGATTGCAGACAGAGATTTCTTGTTCCAATCGTCTTGGTACCCAGATAAGGGTGCAAATTTAAATCTGCAAATTGGATATGATGGATCAGCGCTGCAACCATGCGGAGACTTTGAGATAGACGAGTTGGAGTATTTATGCCCACCAGATACGATGCGAATTAAAGCATTAGCGGCAGGGATAAAGCAATCAACGAGACAAGAGAATAGCATAGCATATGAAAATACAACGTTGCAAGGCATAGCGCAGCAGGTTGCAAACAGGAACGGATACACGCTCATCGGAGACATTGACAATATTCCAATTACAAGGGCAACGCAGGACAAAGAAACAGATTTGGCATTCTTAAAGAGGGTTGCAAATAGCTATGGATATATATTTAAAATTACAGGAAGCAAACTTGTGTTTTTCAAGATAGACGCATTGGATGACAACGCTGCAGTGTTGTCGCTTGATAGAAGTGAATTGATTAGCGTGAATTTGAGAGACAAGACGTTTGAGACTTACACGGCTTGCACCGTGAGTTATCACGACCCAAAAACAAAGAAGTTAATTGAAAGTTCACAGCCAGGCGAGGCAGCGACCGCGAATGTTTTAAAAATACACGAGCGATGTGAAAATCAAGGGCAGGCACAAGTGAAAAGCAAGGCTGCGTTACAACGTAAAAACACGAATGCTCTTATAGGCACAATTATTTTGTTCGGCAATCCGAGCATATGCGCAGGGATAAATATAACGCTGACAGGTTTTTATCACTTGAATGGCACGTATAGCATCGAAAGTGCCGAGCACATAATTTCAAGGAACAGAGGATACATCACGTCAATGGAGGTTCGAAAAATTGATTAGATTTGGGATTATATCTGCAACAGATCCATCTACAGGGCGTGTAAGAGTTCAATACAATGATGCAGATGGGATCGTCACGTATTGGCTACCCGTCTTACAATCCAAGACGCTAAAAGACAAGCACTACTATATGCCTGATATTAATGAACAAGTGGCCTGTATGATGGACGAGCACGGCGAGGAGGGTATTGTCTTGGGGGCTATATACTCAGATGCTGATACAACTCCGATAAGCAATCAAGACAAATATCACATTACATTCAATGATGGAACGGTTTTGGAATATGACAGGGCAAACCACATACTCACAGCGAACGTGCAGGGAGTGGCAAATATCACGGCTCAGACAGCAAATATCACAGCAGAGATAAATATTAATGGAAATGTAAATGTGTCAGGAAGTATGACAGTATCAGGAACAGTTACAAGCACATTTGTTGGAACGGTTCACGGTTCTTGCACGTCTTGATGAGTAGAAAGGAGGAAAAATGATAAGTTCAAACAGCATAACGGCTCAGTGGTGGCAGATTCAACTCGGGCAGTTTGGCGATATTGTCGAGAACGTAGATGATATTAACCAAGCGTTAAATATTTTGCTAAGCACTCCGAAGGGAGCAGATCCTCATAGACCAACGTTTGGAACTGATATTATGTCCTATATTGACTATCCAGTTACGAGTGCCATCCCAAATATTATCAGAGAAGTTGTCGATGCAATTGCTCAATGGGAGCCACGTATCAATATTACAAACGTCACAGCTCAAATTAATTATGCACAAGTATTCATATACATATCTTGGAAATTCGCAGGTGACACGACGATAAGTCAAACTCAGGTGGTGTTGCAATGAGCGATATCGCTTACGGTTCTACACTGCTAGAACCTGTATTTGTTGGTACAAGTGCTCAAGATGTAACGAATGATGCAATTGTAGAGTATCAGACTGCATCAGGTAAGATACTCTATCCAGCACAGGTTGAAAGGTTAATAATCAACCTGATTGCATACAGGGAGACGCTATTACGGCTTGCTATCCAAGATGCAGCAGAGCAAAATTTAGTAATGTATGCAAGATATCCGATGTTGGACCACTTGGGACTTTTGGTCGATACGACAAGACTTCAAGCACTTCCATCTCTTACGACCTTACAATTCAATCTGTTATCGCCCCAACTACAAAATGTTCTAATCCCATCTGGAACACAGGTAGGAACAACGGATGGGAACTATATTTTTACAACAACGCAGGATCTGACAATATCGGCAGGTCTTACAAGTGGGCAGATAAGTGCTCAAGCGACTGTTGAATGCTCAACTGCTAACGGCTACCAGATAGGGGATATTTCTGTATTGATAAATTCAATCCCATATGTTACATCGGTTACAAACACAACGGTGTCAGCGGGGGGAGCTGATATTGAGCCAGATGACAGACTTAGAGAAAGGATAATCGAATCCCCAGAACATTTCTCGGTGGCTGGACCAGTCGGAGCATATCACTATTGGGCAATGACTGCAAACCAGAACATCATTGATGCTTCCGTAATAAGTCCGTCGCCAGGAGTTGTAAATGTCTATCCGCTTATGAATACGGGCATTCCCTCAACCGATGTTATCAATAGTGTGCTCGCCGTTTTAAGCTCAGATAGTGTGCGGCCATTAACTGACTTGGTGCAAGTTTTACCGCCAACCGAAGTCAATTTCCAAATTAATGCAAGTGTAACATTATTTAGTACAGCGGATTCTGAGACAGTGCAAACGGAAGTTAATACCGCATTATCAAGCTATGCAAGTGTTATGAGTTCGCAGCTGGGGAAGGATATTGTTGTTAGTCAGATTATCGGCGTCATTATGGGCGTATCTGGAGTATATGATGTTACCCTTATCTCGCCAATGACCGATGTTGTTTTAAGCAATAGCCAGTGGGCGAATTGTACTGGGATAACCGTTAACATAGTAGGAACAACCAATGGCTAGCACCTTAATCCAAGATGGGATAAATGCAATAAACACACAGGCAATAAATGCTGTTATCGAGGGAATTAGCAGCATAGACATAACGCCACTGTTAATTTATTACATTGAATATGTTGACAGCTCAGCATTGCCTCACCTTGCTACACAATTTCATGTTCTTGGATACGAGGGCTGGGACTTTGCCACAACTGACAGTCAGAAGAGGGAACTAATCAAGAACGCAATCCAGATGCATAGGTATAAGGGCACTTTGTATTCACTAAAAATAGCAATAAATATGTTATTTTCTAACGTGGCAACGATAACAGAGTGGTTTCAGTATAATGGCAAACCGTATTGTTTCAAAGTGAATGTAGATATTTCGAATACTGGGATATCAGAGCAGCAGTATACAGATCTGCTCAACTTGATATTCGAATGGAAAAATACTCGCTCGTGGCTTGATAGCTTGGATATGGTTATTACAAATACAGATTCATTGTTTATCGGAGCTAATGTTTTTGAAGGTCAGCAGGCAACTCTTTATCCGCAAAGAATTTTATCGCTTGAGAATGGTTTGTCATTAACAACGGGAGCAATCTTATCTACTGGCTACGAGGTTTTTATATATCCGAAACCTTATTGCGATATGGTATTTACAGGGGCATTTTGTTTGTATGGCAACGCAACTACAGTTTATCCTGAGGAGGAATAAGGAATGGGAAACTATTACACAATTTTGACTAATACAGGGCAATCCTTGTTGGCTTCTGCCCTTACGCAAGGAACGCCCTTGAAGCTTACGCAGGTTGCTTTTGGTGATGGCAACGGTTCAGATGTAACTCCATCGGCAAGCCAGA
>JAEHJW020004458.1_pt1 | contig 11735 bp, 6 predicted proteins | sample 9271431 | NCBI WGS metagenome assembly JAEHJW02
GAGATCGGCGGGGAGGCGTTCGGCGGGGCCTTCCACGCCGTCGACGTCAAGATGGCCCGCCTCGCCAAGAACGGGACGCAGACCCAGTCCCGCTGCACCCTCTACACCGGGAACACCTACTTCAAGTGGCCGACGATCCGCTGGCCGGGCATGTTCCGGCCCTTCGACGACTACGCCTCCCACCTCGACATCATCGGCGTCTACCGCCTCGACGTCGACTACCGCGGCCGGGTCCGCGACCTCGAGCTGTTCGTCCACGAGCCGTGGCGCATCGCCTCCAAGGAGCGCTCCAGCACGACGCGCGAGTACCTCGGCGCCGTCGTCGAGGTGGCCGCCCTGCGAGAGGGGAGGGGCGAGTTCGACACCGAGGACGCCTTCTACAAGTACTGGCGCGCCTATCCCTTCCGGGTGCCCAAGGCCGTCGAGCGCCAGTTGCAAAAGGCGCTGCGTGAGCAGGAGGGGCGGTCGTAGTCACACCCTCGACGTAGCGTCGAGCTCATGTTCGATCTGTGGTCCACCCAGGAGGCGAGCGAACCTGGCAGGATCGAGCGCGTGACCGTCCAAGGAGTCGCGATCTCCCTCTTCTCCGGCGCGGGCGGCCTCGACCTCGGCGCCGAGCAGGCCGGGTTCCACACCGCGGCAGCCGTCGAGCTCAACGACGACGCCGCGGACACGATGGAGAAGAACTTCCCCGGCCTCGCGAGCCCCGTCGTCCGACGCTCGATCCTCGACGTCCCGACCAAGGAGCTGCTCCGGGCGGCCGGCCTGCGGGGCAGGGAGCGGCCCGAGCTGCTCATCGGCGGCCCGCCGTGCACGCCGTTCTCCAAGTCGGGCTTCTGGCTCGAATGGAAGCGCGCCGGCCTCGACCCCGACGCCAGCCTGCTCCAGTGCTACACCCGGGTCCTCGCCGAAGCGCGACCGAGGGCCTTCATCTTGGAGAACGTCTACGCGCTCACCTACCGCAACAAGGCCAGCCGCCCCGCCTTCCAGCGGCTCCTCCAAGAGGTCGACGAGGCCGGCTACCACTGCCAGTGGCGGGTCCTAAACGCCGCCGACCACGGCGTCCCCCAGCTGCGACCCCGGCTCTTCGTCGTCGGCACCCCCAAGGGCACCCCGCTGCCCGACCTGCCCGAGGCGACGCACTCGGGGCAGTGGGAGCGGAGGACGAGCGGCGGGGGCGGCCGCCCGCACGTGACCGCCGGAGAGGCCCTGGCCGGGCTGGTCACCGCCGCAGAGCCCGAGGAGACCGTGCGGGGCCGCTGGGGGCACCTCCTCGCCGACATCCCGCCCGGCGACAACTACCTCTTCTACACCGCCGAGCGGGGCCACCCAGCACCGGTCTTCGAATGGCGCAGCCGCTACTGGTCGTTTCTGCTCAAACTGTCGCCGGACCGGCCGTCGCCCACGATCCAGGCCCAGCCCGGCCCCAACGTCGGCCCCTTCCACTGGGAGAACCGACGCCTCCGGGTCCCAGAGCTGCGGCGGCTGTTCACCTTCCCCGACGACTTCACCTTCGCTGGTCGCAGGTCGTCGGTCCAGGCTCAGGTCGGCAACTCGGTCCCCCCGCTGCTCGCCCGCCAGGTCGCCGACTGCGTCGCTCGGGCCATCCGGTAGCAGCGGACATGGCGGAGCGCTGGCGCACGCCGTTCGCCTCCAGCGAAGCGGTCCACCAGAAGATGAGCACCCTCGCCCGGCGCGACACCGCTCCCGAGCTGGCGCTCCGACGCGTCCTCCACCGGCGCGGGCTGCGCTACCGCGTCCACCGTCGCCCGCTGCCCGACCTCGCCCGGCAGGCCGACATCGTCTTTCCTGGTGCCAAGGTCGCCGTCTTCGTCGACGGCTGCTTCTGGCACGGCTGCCCCGAGCACGGCCGCCGGGCGCACCGCACCAACGGCTGGTTCTGGCCGAACAAGATCGCAACCAACAAGGACCGCGATCGCGATACCGACGCACGACTGGTGGCCGTCGGGTGGGAGGCGGTGCGGATATGGGAGCACGAGAACCCCGAACAGGCAGCTGACCGGGTGGCCGATGCCCTGCGGGTCCACACCACGGACCGCGACCGTCCCTGAGGAGTTGATCAAACCGTGGCGTTCTCCGCTTGGCACCACCTCGTCGCTCGTCTTGGCGGAGCCGTTCCCCTCGGATCCCACTGCGCTGAGGGACGGCGAACGTCTCGTGTGCATGGGTAGAGGGGCGGCTACGTTGATGGGCATGAGCAGGTCGTTTGCGTGCGAGGCGGTAAAGCGAGGCGAGATCCCCTCCATGCGGATCGGCCAGCGAACCTTGGTGTCCAGATCCAGCCTCAAGAAGGTCTGGACTGAGGGCGGTGAAGGGTGATGGGCAGCCCCGCGCCTGGTGACACCGCATTGTCCCGCTACAGCGAGAGCCCGGGGCAGCAGTGAGCGACGACGTCCCGCAAGACCTCGCCACGGTAGGAACGCCTGTCCGAACCATCCCCGTTCATATCAGCTATGAGATCATCCGGCTCTTCTCCGAGGGCCTGTACCAGAGCCCACACAAGGCGATCGAGGAACTGGTGAGCAACGGTTACGATGCCGGAGCCACGGCTGTCCACGTGCTGACGCCGCAACCAGTTGACGATGCAGACGACGGGGCTGATGACGACGCGACATCGCAAGTGGACGTCGCGCCGACGGCACCTTTGTGGGTCATCGACAACGGCAGCGGGATGAACGTCGGCGAGTTCGAGGAGCTTTGGCATGTCGCTCACTCGAACAAGGCCACCTACGAGCCCAAGGGCGACCAACGCGCCCCCATCGGGCAATTCGGGATCGGGAAGCTCGCCGCTTACGTTCTGGCGTGGAGGCTCACTCACATCAGCAAGTCGGGTGGCGAGTACCACTTCACCTCGATGAACTTTCGCCTCCTCGAAGAACTCCACCAGGACGATACGGAACCCTTCAAGCTGGCGCTGCGAGGGATCTCGGAGGACGAAACCAAGGTCCTGCTCGCAGACGTTGAGGAGCGTGACCCGGAAGCGTGGCGTTTCCTATTCGGGGATGAAGCATCGGATGCATGGACCGCGGCAGGACTGGACGACTTCAAAGCGCTGTACGACCGGCTCCGGGGAGGTCGGCTCTCCTGGGTCCTGCGAACCGGCCTTCCTTTGCACACGGACTTCTCGATCTGGCTCAACGGCGACAAGCTGGAGTCCAGCAAACTGGACCGGGCAACGATCAAAGAGGTCGCGGTTGGTGGCGATGCTGACTCGGTAGCGCCCAAGATGGAGCTGGAGCACGGCCCTGATGGCGTCGTGATCCCGGGTATCGATGGCACGATCCATGGTTCGGCCACCATATATAAGGATCGGATCACTGAAGGAAAGTCAGATCAATACGGGCGTAGTAACGGGTTCTTCATTCGGGTGCGAGACCGAGTTATCAATCTCGAAGACGAGTTGTTCGGGCTCGACGTGCTCAACCATGCAGCGTGGTCGCGCTTTGCGATGGAGGTGCACGCTGATGGCCTTCGAGATCATCTGCTTTCTTCTCGTGAAGGAGTCCGTGAGTCTGCAGCCATCACCGTCTTGCGGAGGTATCTCCTTGGGATCTTCAACTTGTGCCGTCAGGCGTTTGACGAATGGACAGTACGCCAAGAGGAAGGCCTCGATGTGGAACAACTCCTACGGGATGCGCCGAGCGTGTACGTGACGGAGCCGCTACAGACGGCTGTCGCGGGAGTTGTCAACACGGGCCAGGAGTCCTTCTACATCGACGAGCCGGACCTCGACGAAGGAGTAACTCCCGCGGAGTTTCTTGACGCATACTCGCAGCAGACGAGCATTGCACCCTTCAGCCGTGTGATCTTCGAGGGAACTGGTCGCTACGACCGTGCATTGCGTTATCGTCCAGATACCCGTACCATCATCATCAATACCGACCATCCCTTCATTGACAAGATGCTGGCCGGTGGTAAGTCCAAGGGTCACGTCACGCTGTTCAGTTCGGCCGAGGTCTTCATCGACGCCTTACTGCAGGAGCACGGTGTTCCGCAGGCATCGGTGTTCGCCGTCCTCGAAGATCGAGATCGTGTGCTGCGGCTGCTGGCAGGTGACCAACCCTCGACCGCCGCAGAAGTGCTCGGCCTCCTCGATGCGGCGGTGCGCAATAGCACGGCACTAGAACGAGTGATCGGCCCCGCATTCAAGGTGCTCGGGCTTGAGTACGAGAGACTTGGCGGCAGCGAGGAGGGTCCGGACGGACTTCTCTTCGCACGCCTTGGCCGGGGCGGAAAGAAGCTCGCCGACTACAAGCTCGTCTACGACAGCAAACAGACCGACGCCGCCGCGGTCCCCGCGGACAAGGTCAAGGTAGACAGTCTCGAAGACTTCCGCCGCTCACAGAATGCGGACTACGGCTTCTTCTTTGCCAAGCACTATGCCGCAGAGATGGATCTTGACAAGAAGCTGAACCGAGAGGTTGCTGCCGCCGTCGGTCGGAGCGACAACCCTGCTCGGGTCACCTTGCTGAGGGTCGAGGACCTCAAGCGGATCGTCACGCTTCACTACAAGTACGGGATCACGCTGACTCGGCTCCGCTCGCTGTTCGAGACGGCACACACCGTGCCTGAAGTCGTCCAGTGGATCGATGACCTTGAGGCAGAGGTGACGACGCTTGAGCCGACCGTCCCTCTCCAGCGCCTTCTGGACAAGCTCGAAGAAGCCAAGGAGGACACCAAAGCGATTCCGAACGTGAACGCTGTGCGTGTTCTAGACCCGGAAGTGCTGACCCAATTTGAGCCCGAGAAGCTCATCGCAGCACTGCAAGCGGTCCAGACGATCATCGGAGATCGATGGATCGAGGTCGAAAACAGTGGAGAGGTGCGTCTACACCATACGGCAAACCAGATCGTCGCTGAGGTCGAAAGAGGTCTCCGCAGTCTGTTCGGTGTCGACCCCCGCGAGCCAGACCACCCCGACCAGTGAAACCGATCCACCCCTTTCCGGCTCGCATGGCCCCAGACATCGTTCGAGATGTCGTAGCGCACCTCCGGCCGGGCCAGCGGGTCATCGATCCCATGTGCGGATCAGGAACCGTGCTGAGGGAAGGCGTGAATGCTGGGCTTCAATGTGTCGGCTACGACATCGATCCCCTGGCAGTTCTCATGGCCCGCTGCTGGACGACGCCTGTCGCGTCGCATCGCCTGCTTCACGACGCACACATCATTGTGGAACGAGCGAGCACCATCTCTGACCACAAGGCGGTCGTGCCGTGGAGGGACGGCGAGACGGACGACTTCGCACGGTACTGGTTCGGGGAGAGGCAGCTCATCGACCTGGCAAAGGTCGCCGAGGTGTTGCGACATACGAGGTTGCGCACCCGGGACGTCCTACGTCTTTGCCTGAGCCGACTGGTGATCACGAAGGACGCCGGAGCTTCGCTAGCGCGTGACGTGTCACATAGCCGACCACACCGAGTCGCAGATACCAGTGGCTTCGATGTCATGGCGAACTTCATCCGGTCTGCTCGTCAGGTCGCCCGTGCGATGGAGCCCGAGGGGATCAAAGGCACGGCTCGAGTCCAGCTAGGCGATGCCCGCCAAGTCGCGGATGATGCAAGTTCCTTCGACATAGCGGTCACGTCTCCGCCCTACCTCAACGCGATCGACTACCTCCGAGGGCACCGCCTGGCGCTCATCTGGCTCGGCTTTGACATTCCATCTCTGCGGCAGGCACGTTCGGACCAGATTGGTTCGGAGCGCTCGTTGGAGACGGCACCGTTCGACGTCCTGCCCTTTGTCCGCCATGTGGATGGTAAGGAGCCGGCGGAGCGATACGTCGGATGGCTGCGGAGGTACGCAACCGACATGAGCCAGGTATTGACCGCTCTGCGACGAGTCGTACGACAGTCGGGCAAGGTCATCATCGTCGTCGGAAACTCTGTCATTCGCGGGTCCGAGTTTGACAATGCCGGGGTTATCGCCCGGTGCGCGGAGGACGTGTCGTTGGAACTCGTGGACCGATGGGAACGGGCTATCCCACCGAGGCGTCGGTACCTACCGCCGCCAAGTGGAGAGTCGGCCCTTGCCCAGAGGATGCGTTCTGAGAGCGTACTCACGTTCGCTCGTCCCGCGTGAATGCATACGAGAGATCACGCCGACCAAGCGACCAATGATGTTGTCGGGGCACGCAGCAATGACTTCGGGCAACGCGACAGTGATCGACGACGCCGGGTCGGGTTTATCACGCACTCGCGTCCACCCTCCTCAGCTCAGCCCCTCGGAAGCCTTCAGGAGTGGTCTGACGCGGTGGAGGCGTCGGGGACGACGTCGATGCGCCGCCGGGACCAGGCGCTCGGCATGGGCAGGTTGGTGTTGATGATGAGGACGCCGACCAGCGATGGATACCTCGGGTCGTCCTTTCCGTGAAGGTGGGGCTGCATCCAGCCCATGTAGTTCTCGAGGACCCCAGGCGGCGCTTCCTTGCGAGTGTGGTCGAGCACCACGAGGACCGAGAGCTGGCTACCACGGCCGACCCCGTACTGGGTCGGCTGGCCGAGGTACTTCGCTGAGTGCCCGACCGTGGCAGGCGTCCTCCTTTCGACCTTCAGTTCGGCGATGACGTCGTCGTGGAGGAGGTCGTCGAATCCGCCGGCGACCGCGTCTCGTCGGGTGAGACGTCCCTGCAGCTCGGGATCCTCGCGAAGGAGGCGTTCCAGCTCGTCGTGGAAGGTCCCCTCGCTGACGTACTGGCTCTTCATGAAACGCTTGGTGAACATGATCTGCTGTGCGGCCCGGACGCAGGCAGCGAACAGGCGGCAGAAGGCGCGGACGTCCTCGGTGGTGAACTCGGTGGAGTCGAGCCGTCCGAACATCGTGAGGAGTCGCTCGCTGGTCTGGTGGTGCTCGGTTACGAAGTCACGGCTCGGGTCGAACGGCCGCAGCCGAATGTTGCTGCACCCGGCGAGCTCGACCACTTCGTCGTGACCATCGCCGATCAGGCGGACTTGGATGGGGCAATCGACGGCCGGATCCCGGATCGGCTGCTCCACCCGGCATTGCAGATGACCCTCGCCGACAAGGGTGATCCCGGTCTCGTCGGACTCCCATTCAGCAAGGCAGAACTCGTACCGAGGCAGGGTCAGGGCTTCCCGGCCGATGCGGGTGATCGGCTCTACTATGCACCTTTCCGCCCACTCGGGCACGTCGATGAGCCGCACCATCATCCCGAGCGTGTACAACTCGTCCCGCCCAACGACGAGCACGTCGGTCACGGGAACATCACGAAACGTCGGCACGCACACGGCCAACGGCCGCTCGGATGGCTCCGTGTCACCGAGCGAGCGACTCGCAGACGCGCCACGTCGGGGCAGAAGGCTCGTTCCCACGATGCAGATCGGTGCCGCCGCTGCGCCAAGCGCGTGGCACGCCGCGTCGGCCTCGGACACCCCAGCAGCGGTCACCGTTGCCTGAAGGAATCCGGAGAGTCCTGGCGCGACCGGCGTGTTTCCATCAGCCTCGATGGTGTGCAAGAGGATCTCCGCCCGCCGTTTCGCGGCGTCGAGAAGCGTCGTGGCGCCTGTGTCGGCGCTGCGCACGGCCGCGTCGTAGCGCAGGAGAAGAACCGCGATCCTCCACGCCTCGACCAACCACTGCCGCTGGCGTCCCGACGCGTGCGCGGGTTGCGCCGAACCGGCAAGGACATCGGCGGACCGCTCCAGCTCGTCCGCCGCACCAGCCGGATCGTCGACGATCGCGACATGCAGGAGTTCGGCGCCGGATGCCTGGGCAAGCATGCTGTCGAGCGCATGCCGCAACGCACTGTCCTGCGGCACCCCGTCGCGCGACGACTCTAGCTCGGCAACGGCGTGACGGAGGGTCTCGGCGGCAGAGTGAACAGCGTCACTGTCTGGACCTTCGGCGACGAGGAGCTGCAGCAACTCGGCCCCCAAGACGAAGCATCGCGAGAACAGTCGACCGGGCCGACCCTCCGCTTCCGGGAGCTGTCGCTCCTCGACTCGACGTGCGATCTCGACGGCATCCGCCCACCGCCCAGCGGACTGCAGCAGGTCAACCGGTTCCATGGCCCGCCAGACGAATCGCGGGTCGTGGACGTCACTCAGGGGCGCGATGTCCGACAGGGGAGAGTGGGCGATGAGCGCCGGCTGGTCCATCAGCGCTGCCAGCAACGGCTCGCTGCGCTGGTTGTAGTAGTCCACCAGCTCCGGGCTCGCCGCGGTCTCCAGCGCCGTGGTGGTCCATGCGTTGTGGGTGCGAAGTGCTTCCGGCCACCGTGCCGTGAGCAGCCGTTCCCGGTCGTGGGCACGGCAAGACAGGACGTACATGAGCCCGACCCCGTGCCACGCGGTCGCGTTCTCCTCGCCGTCGATCATCGACGCCAGCGAGCGGATGGACCAGATGCCGTCCTCCATCACGTCGGGGTCGGTGTCCTTGTACGTCGCCAGCCAGGCCGCAACAAGCCGAAGAAGCGGAGGTGCGAGACGTGCGGGGAGTCGCAGGTAGGGGAGCTGGCTCAGCATCCTGCGGTGCACCACCACGTAGCTGTCCGCCAACAGCGCTGGGGCGAGGTCGTTGAGATCGTCGGGAAGGGTGTCGGCGACCTGTGCGCACTTCACCCACAGGTCGATGCCACCGCTGCGCACAGCGGGGTCGGCGTCGAGTAGCGCGGAGTACACGATGGGGAGGAGATCGCGGAGCGTCTCAGGCGATACCGCCTCTTCGAGCGCGTCGACCATGGTCGTGCGCACCCGCCGGTCGTAGCTCTCGTCGGCGGTGCTCGCGGTGAACAACGGGAGCACCGATCCCAACACCCGCCCTGCATCGAACGTGGCACTCTGTCCCACGGATCTGGCCAGGTCTCGCCGCCTGGCATTGCGCCGGATGCGCCGGGACTCCCTCTCCATAGCCGCCAACTGACGGGTCATCGGATTCGCTGCGGTGTCGATCACGGGGTCGGGATCGGGAGCGCAGAGCGCCAGTACGTGACCGAGCATCGCCTCGACGTGATCTGCGACGGCCGGGACCTCACCCGCCATGCTCTCCAGCGTGTCGACTGCGTGGTCCGCGGCCTCGTCGCCCCAATCTCCACCCGCCCGGCGGACGAGAAAGTCCAACGCCTCCGACGTCGCCTCGTCGCTCGCATCCCACGGCTCCCGGAAGCGCCGCAACCCCCACGGGATCCGCGACAGCTCTGCCGTCAGCCCCTCTGAGGCGCCAGCGGCACAAGACTCGACGATGGTACGAGTCGTCACCGGTTCCCGTCGCCAGGCGGTGGCGAGCGCGTTGATCGCCGCTCCGGCAGGGTGCGGATAGCCGGCGTATCCAGGATCGGGTGCCCGGATGCTGGCGATCAGTGGTTGGCCGAGGGCCACGATACGGGTCGCGTCAACGCCGAGCAGGACGTTCGCGGCATCAGCGGCGACGTGGCGAGCCCAGTCGTCATCGCTCGCAAGACGCTCGACGATCCTCTTGGTCACGAGCGACAGCTCCACCTCCGAGGCCGCGACTAGGGCCTTCGGCGCGGCCGCAGGGCGCCAGTGCTCGTACGGGTCGCCCGATGCCAGGGTGATCACCTGGTCTAGGACGTCGGTCAGATCGGTCGGGACCAGCTCCGGCTGGAGGAGCGCCATGAGGTCGCCCGCCTCGATCGACCGGAAGTGGCGCAGGGCGGCGAGCGCCGACTCCAGTGCCCGTCGTGCTGGACAACGGCCCCCACGTACCAGTTCTCCGAGGGCGGTCAACGCCGTGGCGTCGGCCGTGTCAGCGGCCAGCTCCAGGAGCGTGTCGACGAGCACCGGACTGAACAGCTGCGGCGCCGCCCGCGCGGTCTCGATCACGTGACGAGCGGATCGCTGCTCCTCGGCGGACATCGGCCCGGTCCGAGGTTCGGCCCGGTCCAGACGGTCGACGTGCCTGGTCAGCTCCCGGACGACGTCGCTCTCCGTGGCGACGGCATCCCGGCGACGCTGGGCCCGCTCATCGTGCCGCTGGGCTCGCTCTGCCGCCCGTCGTTCCGCCTCGGCGCGGCGCTCGGCCTCCTCCTCCGCCCGCTGCGTGGCGACGGTCGCCAGGTTGGGCAGCTCGCCGGTGCCGTCCCGGTACGGGCACTCCACGCAGTTCTCGTTGTAGAACTCGACCGCCAGCTTCAGGGCCTGGTGCGCCTGACGGCCCGAGGGCGCTGCGTGCTCGCACCGCACCTCCATGAGCCCCATCGGAACGCCCAGGGCGTCCCCGACGAGACTGTTGCCGCCCACCAGCTCGACCCGGCCGTGGCGGCAGTGACGGTGCATCAGCTCGATGGCGTCCACGTTGGTCTGGCCCATCCCGACCGCCTGGTCATACTCCTCTTGGCGCACCCAACCAGTTGACCACGACTCTGTGACCGTCAGCGCACCTTCGTCCCGGCCGGACCGGGTTTCTCGAGCTACGTCGAGCATGCGCGGCCGGTACGAGCCACCGAGCTGGGCGGGGTCGAGAACGGGAGCTCTGCGCCCGACCGCCCGCGGTCCGCGGTATCCTGCGGAGCGGCAGCCGTACCTGCCTGACTCCGAGCTCGGGACCTCCCACGCAGGTGCCGGCAACGAGGACAAGGGTCGTCGACTCGTACGGAGTGGAGCCCATCCGTCATGACACCAGCACGGCCTTGGGCGTGGGACGTTGGCCGAGAAGGCATGACATGACGAAGGACAAGGCACGTAAGAACGCAACGCGCCAGCGCAAGGCCGAAACCGGGGAACGCTACGTTGTCGCACGGCGACGTAGCACCGATGAGTACTCATGGCTGCGCTGCGCCAACTGCGACACGACCCTCGACGTGCGAATCGAGGGACTGTTCTGTTCGGAGCTGTGCCGGCAGACCGCGGACCTCGTCCGCTACGCCCGCCGCAAGGTGCAACAGGGGCAGGTTGACGACCCGGACATCGCCTGGGCTCTGCAGATCCGAATGGCGCTTCTCCTCGGGGGTGGGTACCCCGGACCGGAACGCCGGCTGTCTCGTGCAACCCGCGACGCAGTCATCGAGCGGGACCAAGTGTGCACCTCATGTGGAGCACCGGGGGTCGAGATCGACCACATCGAGGGAAGCTCGGACGACCTCAGCAACCTCCAACTGCTCTGCACTGAGTGCCATAGGGCCAAGACCAGGGCGATGCTTGTAACGGCGCCGCCTGAAAAGCAAGAGGAGGCCAGAGCGCTCTGGGCCCTTCGGGTCCTTCCGCCGACGGCGACCCGGCTGTGTGACGACACGGAGCGGTGGCCAAGCGAGTGGCGACTGCTGAAGGCCCGGCGGAGAGAACACCTGCTGGAGGCTCTTGCGGAACGGGGATACGAGCGGTCCGACTTTCCCGGTCTGACCTGGAGCGAGATCTGGGACGACATCGACGACGCCGACACTCCGGAGTACGGAGTCTGGGACGACGAAGAGGGTCCACCCCCGTGGGCAACGGAGGATGAGGTGGAGCACCACTACTACCTCCAGGAGGTAATGGCTCGCGACGACTGACGTGGGTGGTTTCTCGGGACCCATCGGGGACACCGTCAAATGTTGAGTAGGCGCCTGCCCTATGCAGCTGCATAGGGCAGGCGCCTACCAGCGGCTTCATCGGGTTTGAGGCTCGAAGTCGCTCGATGGTTGTGAACCCCCGCCACCAAGGAGGTCTTCACGTTTTGCGTGGGGACCACTTCACGTTTCGAGCTGCCGTCATCCTCCCACGGCGGTGTGACACCTCCTCTTGGTGTCTGCTGCGCGCATCGGC
>JAEHJW020003715.1_pt1 | contig 11732 bp, 22 predicted proteins | sample 9271431 | NCBI WGS metagenome assembly JAEHJW02
ATTGCTGAAAGACAATTTCGGGACGGTGATTGGCTTGGAGCAGGAGGTGCTGGGCGAGTTGAAGGGGTTGTCCAATGGGAAGGGGCTGCTGCCGGACGTGGTGCGCGGCGCGCAGACGTTGGCGCAGCGCTATGACCTGCGCGTCCTCGAGTACCCGCCCCGGTCGCTGACCGCGGTCACGCTCGAAAGCGCACTGGATCGCTTGGCGCGAGAATCGCGGTTCGTGCCCGACCTGGTGGTTGTGGACTATGGGGATCTGATGAAGGTCGATGCGTCCAACTATCGCTTGAGCGTGGGCGACGCCTTTCTCCAGCTTCGGCGCATTGCGGTCGACCGAGATCTGGCAGTGGTCACGGCTTCGCAGTCCAACCGCGAGTCCACGCGCGCAACGCTGGTCACCGAGTCCGACGTGGCCGAGGATTTCTCCAAGATCGCCACGGCCGACTGGAGCCTGACCTACTCCCAGACCGCGGCAGAGCGCGTGCTGGGATTGGCGCGCATTTTCGTGGCAGCCGGGCGCGATGCGCAGGACAAGCAGACGGCGGTCATCGCGCAGTCCTACGCGCGCGGCCAGTTTTGTCTCGATGCTGCGCGCCTGCCGGACAAATGGACCACGATGCTGGCCGATGCAGCGGGAGGGGTCGATGGCGCTGAGTGATGAAGTCGCGCGCTTGCAGGAGCCGGCCTTTTCGTTGAACGCCTACAAGCGGCTACCGGTCGCGACCGTCGAGCGCTTGTTGGAGCGTGCAGGCTGGGCGCCGGCCGGACCGCCGCTGCTCCCGCACCAGAAGGTCGGCGTCATGGCTGGGCTGCGCCGCCCGCGCCTGCTGTTCCGGTATGAACAAGGGCTTGGGAAGACCAAGTTGCTGCTGGATCTGTTTTCGGTGCAGCGCCAGCGCGTGCCCGGGCTGCGCGGCGTGGTGCTGGGGCCGTCACCTACCAGCACGTTTGACTGGATCGCCGAAGCCAAACGCCATCGGCCGGAGTTGCGCGTCCTGGCTTGTCCCGAGGACCCGGCGGCCAAGCGCGCGCAATTTCTCCCCGAGTTCCTGGAGGGGGACTGGGACCTCGCGTGCTTGGACTACTTCTCGATCCAGACCTTGTTCAGCGCGCGCGTCGGGAAGAACTTTGTCCCGGACACGGCCGCGCTGGAACAAGCTGCCCGCCGCATTGGGTGGGTCGCGCTGGACGAGATCCACTTGGCCAAGGGCCGCAATACCCTGCGCGTCGAGCTGCTGCACGCGCTCCTACAGAACGCGGTCTACCGTTACGGCGCGACCGGTACGTTGTTCAATCGCACGCCGGAGGAGGTGTGGGGGCAGGCCGCGCTTCTCGATGGCGGCGAAGCGCTGGGGCGCACGCTGACGGCTTTCCGTACCTTGTACTGCCGCCGGGTGCCCAATCGGTGGACGCGCTACACCTACGAGTTCGACCCGGATCGATCGGCTGAGTTCCAAGCGCGCTTGTCCACCTTGGTGCTGTCCTATTCGCTGCACGAGACCGTCCAGCTCCCCGGGCTGCATCAAGAGCGGCCTGCGCTGATGCTGACCGCTGAACAACAACAGTTCTATCGCGCGTCGTTGGCCGAAGCGGTGCGGCTGCGCCGCAATGGCGAGGTGGCCGCAGTGTGGATCAAGCTGCGCCGAATCTTGTCCGGCTTCACCCCTACCGATCCGCCTGCCCCGTTGCCTGCATCGCCTAAGCTCGATTGGCTGCGGCAGCACGTGGTGCCGAGCACAGAGCCCTGGGTGCTGTTCTACGAGTACACCGAGAGCGGGCGCTGCGCGGTCGAATGCCTGGAGGCGGCGGGCAAGCGCGTGGTTTGGCTGTACTCCGGCGCGAAGGATCGACTTGTGCTGCGCAAGCGCTGGGAGAAGGGGGAGGTGGACGTGATGGTGGTGCAGAACAGCGTAGGCGCGCAAGCGCTAAACCTACAACGGGCGCGGCGGCTGGTGTTCTTCGAGGCGCCCTGCTCTGCCATCACGCGCAGCCAGGCGGAGCGCCGCATTTACCGCATTGGCCAGGATCGGGAAGCGTACATCTACGACCTCTTCTTCCCGGGCACCGTCGAGGAGCGCGTGGTGCAGCGTGCCCTGGATGGCATGTCGCTGCACCACGCGCTTTTGTCCACTGCGCGTTATGCGACCAGCGCGAGTGCCTGAGTCCAGGCGCCGGCTTTGATCTGGCGCCCGGTGCCGAACAGCGCGCTCTGCATGCGCGTGTTCTGCGTGCGGCCGCGCTCGTGATCCACCAGGTAGGTGACTGCGTTGAGTGCGCCCCACGCGGTGTTGCGCGCGCTGGACAATTCCTGCCCCGGTGCGTGTTCGTGGATGCGAATCAGGTTGGACAACTGATTCGATGCGCGCGCGTTGTTCTGGATCTCGGTCGGCGTCGCCTTCGGCCAGAGGCACTGGACGAAGAACTGCACCAGCTCTTCGCGCGAAAGGATGCGGTCGGACAACGCTTTGGCGGCTTGGGCGAATTCTTGGAAGGGCGCATCGTTGCTGAGGGCGGCACGCGTTGCGGCCAGTGCACCCTGGAAGTCGAACACCTTCCCGTGCGTGGTCCGGCTGCTGGTCTTGCCCTGATTCATGGCAGCCTCCAGCGTGTTCGCGCAGACCACGCGGACGCTGGTGCGGCGCACGATGGTGGACAACGAGCAGTCGTATGACGTTGCGAACAGCAGGTATTGCAGGATGCGATCCTTGCCGCGAAGCTGCACGGCGCCCGGGATGTGCCCGAGGCCCCAGATTACGCGGCCCTCGCGCAGCGCGCCCAGCGTTTCGATCTGGACGCCTTCGCGGCCGAGTTCCTGGAAGAAGTCCAACAGCTGGCGCGGCTGTACCACGCGATAGCCTTCGCGCACCAGCCAGAGCGCGTGCTCAAGGTCATCCCGGATCAGTGCTTTCCAGCCGGTGCAGCTGGTGCCCTGTAGGGTCTGGACCGGGGCTTCGCGCACGTTCCAGGTAAGGTGCGCACGCTCCGCCCAGATTTCGACGGGTTCGTTGGGTTCGACTACGGCTTGGCCGAGGCCGTGCCACGGGACCTGCCCGCGGTAAGCGATTTCAGCGGTGCCGGACAAGGTGGAGATTTCAGCGGACATATCGTGACTCCTGTGGGTGGACGGTTGGGTGACTGTTGCGGAGCTATTATAGCAAGCCTATAGTCAGCATGCAACCGGGGTGTCGATGAAAGTTTTATATCTCGATGACTTTATCCGATAAAAAACTTTCATCGCTCGAGGGGTTGCATAGCTCTAAAGGCTTGCTATAATAGCACCCAGCAGCAAGCAAACACCCACCCAGCTAGGAGAACGAAAATGAACGCAACACGTAAATCTCGCCGCAACCCCGCCTATGCCGAGCTTGCCCGGGCTGCGGGGGCAGCGCACGAAATCCGGCTAGTGGCTTTGCGCGAGCTGGAGTCTCGTTTTTCGCTCGCCATGGCCGAGATCGAAAGTCGTTCGCGTGCAGCGCTGGAGCAGTTTCCGGTAGCCGCACGTACGGAGCGCGCCGCAGTGCATATGGCTTTTGCTCCTGAGTTCTGCGCCCTGCGCAAAGCGGCCTCCTCCGAGCGTGATGCCATCATAGCGCGTTATGCGCGCGCTTATGCTGAGGCGGACGCAGCCTACGAGGTCGCGCTCGCCCAGTTGGAGAACGTGGCATGAACAACGCTAATCCGAAAACGTCGCGCGCCGCCGCCGTAGCTGAGTATGACCGCGCCACGCTTGCCGCGCTCACCATCTTGCGCCACGCCGAGGCGGCCGCAGAATCCGAGCTCCAGGAGGCGATTGAAAAGGTGAACAAGCGCTTCCAGGAGGAGCTGCGCCTGTGCGACAAACTGCATAAGTCGGAGGAAGAGCGGGCGGCCATCTGCGCGTGCATCGGTAACCTTTTTTTGGAGATGCACCAGATGGCTGCAATCACGCAGCGCTCGATTCAAACGCGCTACCGGGCGGCGTCCGCAGCGGCCGAGGCGGCCTACGAGGCTGCTCTTGCGCAGCAGGAGAACAAGCCATGAACAACTTCTCGCGGGACGGGAGCGCACTGACGTGGACGCTCTTCGCCGTTGCCGCCATCCTGGTCTACGTCGCTCACTGCATAGGTGCCTTATGATCGACTTCGTCGTGTTCTGCTTTGCTGCGCTGTTCATCCTGATCATCGTGTCGGCCATCGCGCGGTTTGTCCTTTGGCTGAAGGTCGTGGACCCCGAGGGCTACACGTGGGGCGCGGTCGTGTTTGCGATCGCCTTCCTGATCTGGCCCGAGGTGATGGCCGGGGTGGTCGGTGCAGCCGTGTTGATCGGATTGGGATACTTCGTGCTGCTACTGGGCAGCCGGTTGGTGTCTGCGATTCGCGCCGGACTGCGCAAACGGCCCTGAGCGTGGTCGTAAGGGGTTCCCTATCCAAACTAGCCGACCCGATAAAAAACTTTCATCGTTTGAGGGGTTGCATAGCTCTAAAGGTTTGCTATAATAGCATCCAGCAGCAAGCAACACCCACCCAGCTAGGAGAACGAAGATGAACGACTACCCGCGTGAGCGTTACGGCATCACCATCTCCAACATGAATCCGCGTGGCACTAAGTATGACCCGACGCGCTGCGCCTATGAAGTAGCGGGTGGTTGGCGCTATCACCAGTGCACGCGCCCGAGTGGCCAGCCATTCCCCATTGCCACGGACGCGGCGCGCTGGGCTGTTGGGGCCGTGGTAGGCGCTACCGTGCGGCATGGGCCGTGGACGCTGGCGCTGCGCTACTACGCCGACAGTAAGGGATTCCCTGGCCACGCTGGCAACTGGCCACCGCTGTGGAGCGGGCAAGCCGCGTTGGTGCTTGGCTATCGATTCGGAGGTGTGCTGTGACGGCGACAACCATGCTGCCTGAGGCATATGGACTGCGGCCATCATGGACGACCGGAAACCCGGAGTTCGACGCGTTCCTGGCCACGCTGAAGGTTGGCGAGCGCTGCAATGTGCGCCGTGCGTGGCCAGGCGATCCGCCAGTGATGCGGATCATCACGTCCATCGAGCTTATCCAGCGCGACAGCGAGCAGTGGATTTACTGGCGCTGGAAGCCGGAAAGCCACATGCCAGACGGGTATCCAGATTGCGGCTACTCCGGTCACCGCATCGCGTAACTACCAGACTTCGGAGACGAGCTATGAACGCAGCAATCGAAATCGGCCGCAAGTTCGACGCAGCCTTGGCGTCGAGTATCGACCGTCAAGGTGGTCCGCACGTGGACGGCGACACGAGCCGGCGCTATGCGGATGCGTGCGTCAATTCGCACGCGTGGCTGCGTGCCAACCTCCGCGAGTTTAAGCACACGCTAGAAGAGGAAATCCTGGCCGTCGCGGCCTTAGCGGTCGAGGCCGATACCCGCAAGGCCATGGATTACGTCCGTGCCGTCCGCGCCCTTGGCGATGCGCTCCACGACATCGCCTACGAGGGCAACGATGTGGAGGTGACGCCATGAGCGCCGAGGCCGTCACGTCCTACAAGGGCTTCGATCTGCAACTGCGCTGCCGCAATTATCAGTTCGAGGTAGGCAAGACCTACGCCCACGAGGGCGACGTCGCGGCGTGCAAGAGCGGCTTTCACGCCTGCGAGTATCCACTTGATGTGTTTGCCTACTACCCGCCAGGGCAGTCCCGCTACGCTATCGTCGAGCAATCGGGGCGCCTCTCGCGTCACGACGATGACTCGAAAGTGGCGAGTAGCATCCTCACGATCAAGGCTGAGCTGTCGCTGCATGACTTGATCAAAGCCGCCATTGACTACACCTTCGCTCGCGCACAGAAGGTGGAAGGATCGACGTCTCGTGGCGTGGGTCAGGGCGCCAGCAGTACGGGCGAACATGGCGCGGCCAGCAGCACCGGCGTCCAAGGCGCGGCCAGCAGCACCGGCGACTCCGGCGCGGCCAGCAGAACCGGCCACTACGGCGCGGCCATGGCATCCGGTTATGAGGGCCGCGTCATGGGGTCCGACGGGAACGCGCTATTCCTGGTCGAGCGCGATACCAACTACAACATCGTGGCAGTGTGGGCCGCCATTGTCGGGCGCGACGGCATCAAGCCGCACGTCTGGTACACCCTGAAAAATGGCCAGCCGGTCGAGGTGACGCCATGATCGACCCCACCACCAACATGCTCGCAGGCCCACCTACGTCTCAGTCGCCAGGAGGCGCCATGACTCTGGAAATGGCGATCAGGGATTGGCAGCAGCGCCTAGATAAGCAGGCGGCTGAAATTGAGCGGCTGCGCGCAGAGCGCGACGCCTGGCGCAAGCTGGTGTGTAACCACAATGCCCTAGTAGCGGAACTCAAGCGGCGAATTATCTGGCCAGATCAAAACATGTGGCCGGAAGCCTACCGCATCGACATCCCGCCCGAACTGGAGCCGAAGCCATGAGAGCAATCCACCCCTACTCGGTGTATTGCGGCGAACCCATGGATGGCGCCGCGCTTGTTTTCGCCTTCACCGCCAAGCAAGCCATCCGCATTGGACGCAGGTATGTAAGCTGGATGGACTGCGATTACATCGACATTCGCGCGAGGCGCATCCGGGATCATGTCGATTACCTGATGACGCTGTACAACCGCGAGTATCCATGCGTCGAGTCGCCGCCTACGTGTCCTGTCTGCGAAATGTGGGGCGCCCCGATTCACAAAGAGGGTTGCGAGAACTGCACACCTGAGTACGAGGAAGACGAGGACGCGCCATGAGCGAACTCACCGTCGAACAGCTCCCCATTGCCGAGCGCCGCTATGTCGCCATCCGCCAGGCGGTGCGCGTGACCGGCAAGCGGCTACGCATCAACGCACACGACCGCGAAGTGGCCGTGCAGTGCGCGGTGAACGCCTATCGCGCGGGATCGAGCGCCGCCGAGGCCGTGGCGCGCGGTACGCGGTATCTGCGCGCGATTGGAGGTGCGCCATGACCGCTCACTGGTCCGACGAGTACGAGCGCATGCTGGCCGACTGCGAAAAGCGCGAGTCCAAGCTGAGCGAGTGGGAGATCGGATTCATCGATTCCCTCGGTGCGCAGATTGCCGCTGGCCGCATTCCGACCGCCAAGCAGATAGAGAAACTGGAAGCCATTTGGGAGCGCGTGACATGACCCCAGCAGAGCACGACCGCGCCTACGGGCGCAGACTCGCACGCAACGGCCTGCGCCTGACGCGCAGCGACCACGCACCCTATGCATGGGAACGCATCGCTGACTACCGCGCACGCGCCGCCATGATCAGCTCCGATGCTTTCTGCACCGTGGCCGGAGTCCAGCCGGTCCGCGCGCCCGAACTCTCCCAAGGGCGCGCTAGCTAGGAAGTCGCGCCGGCCGACCTCTGGAACAGCCGGCACCTATCAACCACGGTAACGGAGACAGAGCAATGACCAAAGACCAAGCCGCAAAGCTCGCGAAAGCCTACCAGTGGCTGGCAGAAGGCAAGAAAGTAGAGTCCCGCTACACAGACGAAGAATGGCGACCGTGGGATGGTTGGGATCGTGACTGCCGCGAGTACCGCATAAAGCCCGAGTCGATCGTGGGGTTCTGGGCAGTCCTTACGCAGAGAGGGAGCGTCATTCGGTACGACTCCAAGGGTCAAGCCCTTCAAGCCGCATCTGACTCTCCGGACGTCGTTAGTCGCGTCCTCTACCTGTGCGAAGTCGACAAGCCGGCTATCCAGGCGATGGTGGAGCGCTTGCGCACGTGGCGTATTGACATCACGACCCCATTCAATGAATACGCCGCCGAACGCCTAGTGCGCCACATCCTCGGCATCGAAGAGGATGTGAAATGACTGGCAGCAGACCGTGCGATTGGAGAAACGCAGGTGACGCGTGAACTCGTAAAGTGCGGCTCCTGCGGCGCGCCGGCCGAGATGCGCATTGGGTGGCCACGTTGCGATGGGGAAGGAAAGGTTTCTGGCCCCGGTGGAATGAAGCCGGTCTGTGGGGCATGCGGCGCTTTGATCTGGAATCGCTTGAGCAAGACCGCTACGGGCACCGAAGCCTATTTGTCTTTTTGCATCGAACCGATTGTATGAAGTTCGCGCAAGGGTTGCTATAATGGGCGCGCTTAAGTAGGACTTCGAGCTATGAATCAATCTTCCATCCCGGCTCCTCCGCAGGACCTGTGGACGTACCAGCAGGTCTGCAAGTTGTTCCGCCGCAGCTATCCGACCATTTATCTTTGGCAGCGCTACCACGGGATGCCGACGTACAAATGGCGCGGCCGGAACATTGGGTTTCGCCCCGAGGAAGTGATCCGCTGGGCGCGCCTGACCGGACGCGTGATCTACCAGCGTGATGTCGAAGTCCCGCATATCCCGACCCGTGCGGCTGCGACTGCGGAGAAAGCGTGATGGCCGCTACCCCGGCACGCGCACGTCGCCACCTGATCGCGCGCGTTTGTTTCCAGGAGGCGTTTGAGGCGCTGGGCGGCGTGCCGGCGCTGGTGCGCTGGGCGCGGCAGCATCCAGGTGACTTCTACAAGCTGTACGCGCAAAAGTTGATCCCCACGCGTATTGAGCCGGTCGCCGAGGAGGGCGATGGCCTGACCCCGTTGGCGATCCAAGTAGTCTTTGCTACGCCCCCGGAGCCGCGGACGATCCAAGGGAGTGCTGCTATACTGAGCGGGCCCCGCCTGCCGGCGGAGCATTCCCTCTCTTGAGACGAGCCCGTGCCATGAAACAGACCGCAAAAGATCGCCGCGACGAAGCCGCAGCCGGCCGCCGCAGCAACGAACGTCCCGCACACCGGGAAGCCGAAGCGCGCGGCATGCGCAAAGCCGATGACCGGAAAAAGGACCGGAAGGATGACTCGCGCAGCAAGCGCGCGGATTCCGATCGCGGTGATCGCGACGCCGGCGGCATGATGCCCGATCGCGGTCCTCCGTTGTCGTTCCTGGGCGGTACTGGTGGCGCTGTAGGCGAACCCGCGCCCCCGCTCGCGAACATTCCGACCGGCCACGGTCCGGAGTAAGCTGCGCACTTCCCCTGCAAGGGCCGCAAGGCCCTTGCATTGCAGCGCGCATGTTATAAGCTACCTAGGCCCGGTACGGACGTCTCCCCACGTGCGGTACCCCTGGCCGCCATCGCTGCGCGCGCCGATGCCTCCGGGTAGCGCGCGTCTTCGTTGTCTCGCTTAAAGCATTGGCAGGAGTAGGACCGTGGATCTGACCACCAAGCAACGCAAGGGCATCCCCTCCAAAGAGTTTGGCATTCCGCCCAAGGGCGGCAAGCCCGGCAAGTACCCCATGGAAGATCGCAAGCACGCGATCCTGGCCAAGAGCTACGCCAAGACCGAAGAGGAAAAGGGCAAGTTGTCGAAGGCCGAGGAGAAAAAGATCGTGAACAAAGCAGATCGCAAGCTGGGCGAAAAGCCGGCCTTCAAGGGCAAGATCGAGTCGGTGGACAAGGGCAAGACCCGGAACTGGACCGCGCACAAAGAAGCGAAGTACCAGGAAGCCAAGCGCGAAAAGAGCCGCTGAGGCTTGCATGCTGCGGCCTCGTCCGGTTTCCGCGCCCCGGCCGCCGGCTGCTGTAGCGGAGTTCCCGCCCAAGCTGGCATGCTTGTTCCGTCCGGCGCGCTACAAGGTCGCTTACGGCGGCCGAGGCGCCACCAAGTCGTGGTCCTTCGCCCGCGCGCTTCTGCTGCTGGGCGGTAAAGGCGCCCCGCTGCGCATTATCTGTTGCCGCGAAATCCAGAAGAGCATCCGCGAAAGCGTCTACCTGCTGCTGGTCGATCAGATCAAAGCCCTAGGCCTCGGCAGCTTTTACCAAGCGCTTGCGACGGAGATCCGGGGGAAGAACGGAACCACGTTCACCTTCCATGGGCTGCGCCACAACATCGACAACATCAAGTCGCTCGAAGGCGCGGACATCGTTTGGGTTGAGGAAGCGCAGACAGTCTCGGACGATTCCTGGACCAAGCTGATCCCCACTGTGCGCAAAAGCGGATCGGAGATCTGGGTCTCCTTCAACCCGGAACTTGAATCCGATCCGACTTACCAGCGGTTTGTTTTACACCCGCCGCCTAATGCCGTCGTTGTCAAGCTGACCTATCGGGACAACCCCTGGTTCTCCCTGGAGCTCGATGCAGAACGTAAACATCTCCAAGAGCAGGATCCGGATGCTTATCTGCACGTGTGGGAAGGCGCCACGATTCGGCACCTCGAAGGCGCCGTGTACGGAACCGAGTTGCGCGCCGCCGAAGCGGAGGGGCGCATTACCCGGGTGCCCTACGAGCCCAGCAAGGGTGTGTCTGTGTATACGGATCTGGGCTGGGGCGACATGACCTCGCTCTGGTTCGCGCAGCGGGTTGGCATGGAACGGCGGGTATTGCATAGCTACCAGAACCGGCACAAGCTCTGGCAGCACTATTTACAGTACATCCAGAGCCGGGGCTACGTCATCGAGTGTGTTTATCTCCCTCACGATGCGGAGTCCGGTTCGATCGCCGGGCTGAGCGTAGCGGTACAAACTCGCAATTCCGGCATGACTTGCCAAGTCATCCCGCGTACGGACAATGCAGTGCTCCTAGGTATCAACGCAGTCCGCAACCTGTTCCCCTCCTGCTACTTCGATGCGGAGGGCTGCGCAGATGGACTACAGGCGTTGCGCCACTACCGGTACGAGGTTGATGCGCACGGGAACTATGGCAAGATGCCGGCCCACGATGATGCCTCCCACTATGCCGATGCCCTCCGCTATCTGGCCACGGCCGAGGTCAGCAAGCGCACCCAACCGAAGCCCCAGGCGATCCTGCAAGCACTGCGTGGAGAAGCTAAACTATTCAGGCCGGACCTGTCCAATAGTTGGATGGGGCGATAGTTGTTCATCATTCTGGAGACACCCCCATGAACCCGCATCTCCGCGTCGCGATCAGCGTTACTCGTCCCGACTGGTATCAGGATGCCTCCGAGCAGCGCGATCGCGCTAGCTGGCACGCGCAGAAGGCCGAGGAGCAAAGTATCCTCCTGCACCACGACAAGGTCGAGGCTCACCGGCACGTGAGCGAAAAGCACTCCGCAGCCGCCTTCTGCTTTGATCGCGCGTCGCGCTGCGCAAGCGACCATCAGGATGCCTACGCCAAAGATCATGCTGCGCGCGGTAAGGAGCTTGATCGCGAGGCTCGCGCGCATGCCGAAGGTGCAGGGCTCGAAACCTACCCGCTCGATCTGTCTAACACCCTAGGAGCCTCCCATGGCGACGGCCCGAAAGTCGGCGGCTTCTGATCCGGATGACGCGCTGATCCGAGAAGCCCAGGATCGGTTCGATTACGCGACGGGCTACTACTCGATGGCGCGCGCCCGCGCTCTTGAGGACCTCAAGTTCTACTATGGCGATAGTGAAAACGGCTACCAGTGGCCCATCGAGGTGCGCCGCAACCGTGAGCTGGAAGCCGCGCCCACCCTGACCGTCAATATGGCCCGGCAGTTCGCCCTCAACGTGGTCAACGACGCGCGGCAGCACAAGAGCGACATCAAGATCGATCCCGTCTCCGACCAAGCGACCTACGAAGGCGCGCAGGTGATGAGCGGGATCATCAAATACATCGAGGCGCAATCGGACGCGACCAACGCCTACGATCAAGCGATCCTCAGCCAAGTACAAACGGGCGTTGGCTATTGGCGTGTGTTGACGCGCTACTCAAGCGACTGGTCGCTGGAGCAGGACCTGGCGATTGATCCAATCCCCGACATTTTCACTGTGCTGCTGGACCCTGATACG
>JAEHJW020000095.1_pt1 | contig 11731 bp, 16 predicted proteins | sample 9271431 | NCBI WGS metagenome assembly JAEHJW02
CGTTCCTAAGCCTCGAGAAGGACCTCGGCGTCTCGGCCAAGAGCCTGGTCGTGAGTTTCGACGGCCACGTGGTCGACGGCGTCTACCACGTGCAATCGGCCAACAACTATCACGAGCGGCTCAAGTCGTGGGTCAATCGCAAGCTGCGCGGCGTGGCGACCAAGAACCTGCCGCTCTACTTGGCATGGATGCGCTTGCACACCTGGCGCGCAGACGGCACCGAGCCTCTCGACATCCTCGCCTCGGCGCTCGGAAGGCAAGTCATCAACCTCTAATGCGAACAGCGCCAAAGAATCGAAGAGCCGTACCGTCTTTACTGAAAACAAACCCGTTGCGGTCGACATCGCCAGGTCCGAGGACGACAAAAGCTGGTTGTGTTTTGAGAAGGCAATGCGGAGCATGCTTCCGTCAGAAGTGGCTGTTCCTTTGCTCAATCACGGGCGTGCTCACTATTTCGCATCAAACACAAAGAGGTGGCGTACCGCGCTGCGAGAAAGTGAAAGCAATAGGCGGCAGAATTTCTCAGTGGGAATTCGCGGCCTGCAGAAGGTATAAGTTGCGCCCGACCCGAAAGCCAATCGCCGCGATTCAACGAAGCGGCGCTTGAAGTGCGGTTGACGTATGACGAGAAAAGCCACGCTGCAACCGTTATTGCATGGCGCTTACGGTTCGATTCCCCATGGTGTTGGTTGCACGTTGTAGCCGACATACAGCGGATGCTTCGGTGTTCCGTCTCTGTTCAACGCCAGGACGTGCGGTCGCGCGCCGGCGTCGTACAACAGATCGCGCACCCAGTTTCCGCGAGCCCTGAATTTGCCGTGCGCGCCCCAGGCGCAGACGACGATCCCGGCGCCGGCGCAGGCGTCAAGAATCGCCTCATCGTTTCCAGGGCCGATCGGGTCGATCTCGCTGTACAGCGCGCGAGGATCGGTCGAACGCAGAGCGAACAGGTTGACCACTTGCAGGCCTCCAAAGCCTGTGGCGCGCGCGCGGCGCTCGCAGCGCTCGACGGTCGGATCGTTCGACGTTTCATCGGCGGTGCTCGGGTTGAGCATGCAGAAGACAGCCGGGGGCTGGTCTCCCCAGATGCGCCACAGACGGGTGCGGTACCGACCGCAGGGCGAGAACGTCGCGCCGCGCTGCTCGAAGAGTTCGCTCACGGCTCGATTCTCCGAAATTCCACCGCCCATACCCAGGGGTTGGCGTCCCAGGAGTCTGCGCCGTTGTTCTTCTCCCACAGCGCGCTGTAGACCGCGACCGCACCATCGCTGCAGCCCATGCTCAGGGCTTCAGATGCGTCAACGCCTTCGCACCAGGCATCCGCCTCGCTGATGTCCTGTAACCGCTGTACGCGGACCTCGGTGACGTCGAGCACGATGCGCGACGCCCATCTGGGCATGTACATTCCCGGGCGCGTCTTTCCGCGCGGAGAGATCGGATTCCGCGGCTCGGCGGCGTCGGCCGGATACCACAATCCGCCGTTGTCGACCATCCATGTCCCCGGGTGCAGCATGATCGGTTTGAGGCTGTCCGCGCATTTCCCTACGGCCCACGACTCGCGAACCCAGATACGGTCTCCGGCCTGGCCGTAGGGGCAGACGTGCACGGTCGACGTCCCGTGTTGATGAGCCAGGGACGAAATCCAGCACTGGATGGATTTGTTCGGGGCGCGGTGCGGCCGGATGTCGTCGGCTGGTTGCGGCTTCATCGCGACGCGGTGCTGCGTCTTGGTGCCGGCCCGGATGGCGCGGACCGCGGTCGCGTTGAGGAGAATGGGACACTCGATCATGGCTTTGCCCCAAGCAGCATTCGCACCAGCGGCTCTACATGGCGCAGCGTGTCTCGCGCGGCCTCGCTCCAGCCGCCGTCGACCTCGCGCTTCAGCGCTTCGATGTCGTCGAGGATGGCCAGTACGGCGTTCTGCTCGGGGTGATCCACGCTCGGTGCCGTGCCAACGGTCGCACCGTACCGCTCGCCGGCCTCGGATCGACGAACCGTGTGGCTGGCGGTGAGATCGTCGGCGAAGGCCTTGGCCTGCTCAGGTGTCTGCTCACCGTTTCTGACGCTGACCAGGTAGGCAAAACGCCCAGCCCAGTACACGGCAACGTCACCTGCGGGCCCTTCGATGATGCAGGTGTAGGCAGTGGTCATGGCCGCGCCACCGATCCCGCCAAAGCCCAGGGCGGTCGAGCTCCAGGTCTGCGGGAACATGGCGCGCACCACGCATTCATCGGCGGCCGGACGCCGGCGCACGCGTCGCCGCGGCATGGCTTTCTCGCCTCGGTTCTCGCGCTCGCGCAGGGCCTCGCGTTCCTGGGCTGACAAGCTGTAGAGCGCTCGGCTGTCGATGTCCTCGTAGTCGAGAACGGGCAGGCCTTCGTAGACGGCGTGCGCGATTGCGGCCGCGAGGGATTCGAGTGGCGTGGATCTGATCATCAGAGCACCTTGAGTTCATCCGGGCGAAGACGCACGCCAGGCAGCCCGCTCTCGCCACGTTCATCGAGCGGGTCGTCGTCGAGGGTGACGGCGATCCAGCCGCCATCCTGGAACTGCGAAACGACACCGCGACGGCCGTTGAACTTAGCGGCCATCGAGTTCGCTGGCGCCTGGATCATCACCGGGTCTCCTTCGCGGGTCACGAGGCGAAAGGACTCCATCTCGCGCACCCAGTCCCTGTCCGAACTGCTCGCGGTCGGCGCCGTGGTCGGTGTCGTCGCCAGGGGCGCATCCGGCGCGTGCACGCCAGCCCAGGCGGCGTAGGCAGCCTCTGGGGTGTCGAAGCGGCAGCGCGCGAGAAACGCATCGTCGCGGTTGCTTGGTGACGGCTCGGGCCCGAATGCGCCGTCGCGCGCCATGACGTCGCCGAATGGTGTGCGAACGGCCCACCGCACACGGCCGTCGCGCGTCTTGACGCGCTCGATGCGGATGTCGTCACCAGGCAAGCCATAGGCGCAAACCTCGGCGCCGGACATCGGCCGCGGGCCCCACTGCGCCGTCGCACGCAGGATCTCGCTCGGGTGCGCGTCGCGATGGTGCAGCATCATGGCTAAGTTGGCCACGTCCTCGAACGTGCCCTCGTTCGCCTTGAACAGGTGCTCGACGAGCAGACGCGCGAGATGTGCATTGGCGTACTGCTCGGGATCTTGCCAGCCGCTGCGGCCCTTGGCGCGCGACCGAGCGAGCTTAGCCTTCATCGCCGCGGCGAAGCGGTCGACGGCGAGATCGTCGGGGTGAGCCTGCGCGCCGATGGTTGTGGCGTAGATTTCCTTGAGGATCTCTTGCCGGGCTCTATGGCCTGCGAAATTGGGGTACCGATGCCCGAATGGGGCATCAGGCAGGAGCATCCAATGCGTGCAATCTTCTTGGTTGCATGGGATCGCACCATCGGCCTCTCCCGCCCAACCGGATTCAGGCGTGGGCTTTGTGGGGTTCCAGTCTTCGTCAATCCGGAACCCCCCAGTGCAAGCGCCTGCGTTTCGCCACCACAAGAGAATGGTGGCGCCGCTGGTTGGCGCGGTTTCGATGGGCTGCCACGCCGCCGGCACTACGGGCGCTTGCGCGGCATCTGTGGGCGCTGCGTTGCGCTCGCACTCAGCCAGCAGGCCAAGGAATGCATCCTTGGCGACGAAGCGCTCATGCTCGGTCGGGGCATAGCTTCCGTCGTCGCCCTCCATGACGTAGTCGGCCAGGAAGTCGTCAATCGGCAGCGACTTGGGCTGCTGATCAGGCATCGTTTTGCCCGGATGCGCCTCGTCGGGTGTTTGCGGCTGTGGAATCCATTGGATGCTGCACTCGCGCAATTCGTAGCCGTCCGGCGCGACGTCGGAGCGATAGGACTTGCCACCGTTGCGCGGGGTGATGATCCAGTGCCCGCTGCCTTGCGGCTTGGTGTCGCCGCCCTCGCGGGCCGGCGCGTGTGTTTGCGCTGCGTTGGTGTTCGACATGGGGGCCTCGTGGTGTTGGTCAGGCGCCCTGCGCGCCGACGTCAGTGCTCGGGTCGACTCGGCGAAACGTCAAGGCCCAGACCCATGGGTTGCTCTGCCAGGATTGGGGGCCGCGTTGCTCACTCCACAGCCGTGCGTACGCGCTTCGCGCATCGACATGCACCGCGCCGTAGTCGTGGCGCCACCCGGAGTGGCCAATGCCGTGTCCGTCGTGATAGGCCGCGCCTTCGTCTCGTGCGTCGGCCTCGCTGATGGCGTGCAGTCGCTCGACGCGCACCGACGTGATCTCCAGTTCGATGCGCGAGGCCCAGCGCGGCATGCTGGAACTCGAACGCCAGCGACAGGGTGATTCGCCCGGGTGCCAGGAGAACTCTCCGCGCACTTCGCGACGCCCTGCACGGCGCGCATCCTCGATGCTTTGCTGCACCAGGCGGTCGTTGTTGCACGCCAGCCACTCGCGGCGCGCATGGCCGTCGGCCTGATAGTCGAGCGCCACCCAATGCTTGATTGGCGATCGGTCGTGGGCTCGGCCGTGCCACGCGCCCACACGCCAGATCTCGGCGACCCAGAGGTGGTCCCCCGGCAGCCCGAGCGGGCAGCCGATGCCCTCACCCGTGCGTGTGTGAAACAGCGAGGCGTGAACCGGGTAGGTGTGCCCGCGGGCATCGCGCATGTTCGGGCCGCCCATCTCGCACGGCTCCCACTGCCCCAGCGGGTTGTCGTGGGGCAGGTCGACGACGATCCGCTCCTGTGTCTTGCTGCCGGTGAGGATCGCGCGGACGGCGTAGTCGCGCGAGATGAGCCTGCGAGCGTTCACGTTGTGCTCCTGCGTGCATCACCGGTCGCGCCGTACCGCTCGCTCGACGCGGATCGCCGCACTGTTTGCCCGGCGGCGAGATCTTCGGCGAATTTCACCTCGGGCCGCACGATCAGCGGAACCGCCTTAGCTGGCCACCCGTTGTTCGTGAAGCGAAGCTCTTTTTCGCCTCCCTCGTACTCGAGCATGATGGCGACCGGTTCCGCCGCGCACAGCGCCGCCAGCTTGGTGCGAAGGCACACGAGCTCGTCCGTGGCCGCACACAGTTGTGCACTCAGATCATCGCGTGTGAGACGAGCTTCGATGATGAGTCGACTGCTCTCGTCTACTGCGTCGCGCGCGGTCTGAGCCAGCAGTTGAGCAGCGTCGATACTGTCGACGACGGTCACGCGCGGATGCTTGATCCATGAGCCGAAGGGCTTCTTGGTTCGGCCCTGTATGGACACGCCCGGAGCGACCACGATGACGGGCTTGCCGGCGCTCAGCGCCATACCCACCTCGACCAGCGCCCCCTTGAGCGGAAAGTCATCGGCCTGGGCGTACAGCATCAAGACGTCGCAGGAGGCGATTTCACGTTCGATGCGGCACCACAGGTCGGAGAAAGAGGCCGTAGCGCCTTCATCACTCTCGTCGATCCAGGTGCTCACGATGCGCCAGCCGTGCGCGTCGCGCAACTCTCGCCACATGGCAGGCCGCTCGGGCATGCTGGCACGGGAAGCGACGTAGATGGCCGGGCTGGACGCCTCACCCTGCTCAGCGAGGTGGTTCGACTTCTTGTTGGCGGCCGATTCGCTCGCGGACGTGGTCATCACCAAGGCAGCGAGATCGGTCATCGCCGGATGATCTTCGCCCAGCGCCTGGGTGATCAGGGTGGCGAGTCGGCCCTGCGGGGTCGAGGTATCGCCAACCGTGACGATGTGCGACGTCGTGCTGCGATGCATGTCCGGCGCGCGGCCAGGCATACCAGCGAGGGCAGCTTCCTGGTGGTCGCTGTGCTCGTTCTTGAAGATCGCCCGGCATTCCTCGACGCTCTCGAGCGCAATCTCGTAAGGATCGTCGATTTCACCGTTCAGCCAGTCCTGCTCGTCGCAGTGAATCCTCGCAGCTTCCTTGGCGTCGGACTCCGCGTAGCCAGCGACCAGGAAGACACGCTTCGCCGCCGCGATCCATTCGCCGCGGCTGATGGTGTTGGCATTGCCTTGCTCATCCTCTTGCGCACGAGCCGCGACCAGATCGAACAGCGGGGCGGCGGCGATCATGGCGTCGAGCATTCGCTGAGGAAGGCCATCAATGCCATGCGCTCGAAGCAGGACCTTCACAGCGGCAATGTGCATCTTTTCGTCAACTGCGCGCGGCACACTCACCCGTTCGGTCTTTTCGGTCATGATTTACTCCAGCGGAATGCGGCGTGGTTTCCCATTTGGGTTCTCGTGCGGTTAGATCTGGCGAAAGGCCAACGCCCAGACCCATGGGGTGGCATCCCAGGACCCGGCGCCGTGTTCGTGCTCCCACAACGCGGCATAGGCGCTGCGGTTGTCCTTGTGCCCGGTTTCCGCCGTGGTGTTGGCGTTGCTGCGCACGCCCTCCGCGCCCGCGTCGGCTTCGCTGATGTCGTGCAGCCGCTCGAGACGCACCGACGCGATCTCAAGCTCGATGCGACTGGCAAAGCGCGGCATCGTGATGCTCGGGCGCCAACGATGGTCCAGACGCTCTTGCGCGCTGTGGCTTGCTGCATAGACGAACGGGCCGTCCTCGTCGCGCTGCGCGGCCAGGGCGTGAATCCCGTAGGCCCAGGGCTCACGAATCCAAAGGCGATCGCCGATGGCGCCCAGCGGGCAAAACATCGAGCCCACGATCGCTCGGGCCTGATCGTGTGTGAACCTGCCGCCTGAATAACTGCCGTTGACGCGACCCTTGCCCATCGGCTTGGAAAAGCCGACCGACCACGACACCATGCCGTCGTCGTGATCGCGGATCTCAAACCGCGCGATTGGTGCTGCGATCCGGTGTTGCGTCTTGGTCCCTGCAAGCACCGAACGCACGGCGTGCTCGCGCAAGATAAGCGCGTGTTCTTTCATGCCGGCATCTCGTTCCACATGGTTTTTGAATTCTTCATGATTGGGTCAATCCTTCTTCGCGTTCGTGGCGTCGGCCAGCCCCGCCGCTTTCGCGCAGTCCTCGATGGACAAGATGTCGGCGGCGTCGAATCCGAGTCGTTCGAGGCTGCGCCGCGCGCTGCGCGCGGCTTGCAAGGCGATCGCGCGCTCGAGTTCACTTTCCGCACCCCGTTCCGCGGTGTGCACCGTGGCCGCCAGGGTGTACAGGCGAGCCGCAAGACGCACCCGGCGTCGATAGTCGTTCGTGCGTTCCATGATCAGGCGTCGCCGCCCGACTGCCGCCGATACCGCGTGATCAGCTCACGCACGTCGGAGTCGCCCGATTGGTAGTGAGTCCAGTGAGATTGCGAGTAGTGTTCGTCGACGAGGGATCGCCCAGGCTTGTAGCGCAGGCGACCGGGTTGTTCGGGGTCCTCTTCTTTGCCGTCGCAGGCGTGCACGGTGGCCTGCCCCCCGCCTGCGCACTGGATGCTCAGCTTGCCGCCGCATACGCGGCAAGGCGGCACCGGCTCAGTGGCGTAACGCGCCTCGAGCACGAGCAAAAGATCAGCATCGCTCACCTGCTCGGCAGGCAAGTCGTAGAGGCGTCGCTGGGCTTGGCGCAGTTGGGTGTCGTCGCCGGTCACGTCAGATTTCCCCCTTCTTGTGGATTCGGCCGAACTGGCACTCGAAGGCCGGAAAGGCCTCGCGCCAGGCTCGCAACTCGTCCTCGATCTCGCCGCGGCTCGGAGCCGGCTTTCGGATCTCGCCGCTCTGCGCGGCCAGCATCGCCCGGTAGGCCTCGGCGATGGCCACGCCCAGGCCCGGGCAGGCGGTCGCCGCACCGCCCGAGGTGCAAATGCGCACCCCCTCGCTTGTGCGCCCGTGGGCATGCTCGACCTGGACATACCAGTCGCCGTTGCCGCCTTGGAAAATGACCAGGGAACGCTGCTCGTCTTCGGGCAGGTCGCGGTCATCGGTGAGGTACATCGCTGCTGGGGTCATTTTGTCGCCTGGTGTTGGGTGTCTTTGAGGACGATCACCGGAGATAATGTGGCCTGACGCTCAGCGGCATCACGCTCGCATCGCGGCCGTCGCCCACGCGACGCAACTCGGGCATGCCCAGTGCTTCACGGATCACGTCGATGGTGTGAGCGTCCTCTTCCTCTTCCGCCCACACGGCAAGCCAACCCGGATCGTCCTCGCGAACGCTGCGGCCCAACCGCCAACCAAGCCCCTCGCGCACGAGCAGCAGTTCGTCGAGCGTAAGTTGCCACGCCCAGCCGTCGGCCCGAGCTGGGGCGACAGACCGGCAAAGACGTTGAGCCTGGGACAGCAGTGCAATCTCAACCGCATCCAGCGGCGTGGGCCCCGGGTAGGGGCAGTAGCAAGCCAGCAGCGTCTGGATGGGGCTGCCGCTGACATCGGCTGGCATGGGTTCGCCGTATTTCGCGGCCCACGACGTCGCCGCGTCCACATCCATGGCGTCGAAGTCTTCGCCATCGGCAATCGCGCGAGACGCGACGACAAATCGATCGCTGTCGAATCCATCCTCGGTGTAGAGCACCACCGTGCAGCGGCGCACGTCGAGCTGCGGCGGCATTGCAAGGCTTAGCCGAAACTGCAAGGCAGGCGTCATCGTCAGTCCCCTTTGGCCGCTCCGTGCGCGAGCTGATCACGCGGTATCGGCGGCAAACGGCCCGAAAGGCCCCTGTGGAGCTGGACATGGGCGGCCCACCACTTCGACGCTTTCTGGGTCGCGTCGTTCCTGACCAGCACGCGCGCGCCGTAGTAGTCCCATCCTTCCACGACGCCGGTGAAATGGCCGCGATGGTGGATGACGTCCACCCGTGCTCCGAGCGGGTAATCGGCTTTCAGGGTCGCTTGAAGAGCGTTTTGCGCAGCCTCCATCGCAGCGTAGGCGCGAGCCGTATTGCGACCAAACCTCGGCGCATAGCCGACCCCACCATGCCAATGCTCAGGGACTCCGCTTTCGTCATCGCTCATTTCGTTCTTCTCTCCTGTGATCGCCGCGCCGGGAATGTCGCCCAACTCAATCTCTGCTCTGCTCGATAGGCAAGTCGTAGAGGCGTCGCTGGGTTTGGTGCAGTTGAGTGTCATCGGTCATGATTTCATCAGGTTTTGTTGCGGCGGCTGCGCCGCGACGTCAGGTCGGGCGAGAGATGCCAGCCCGGGCTTTCATAGGTCCACACGAGGTTGCGATACCGCAGCAGTTCGGACACGTTGTGCCACGAGCCGAGCAGGTGCTTGTAGCCGTCGATGGTGATGTTGCCCTCGATGCGCTGCACGTCCAGCGTGACGCGCCGCCAGTAGGGCGAGACGGGGTAGATGTTGACGTCGGTGATTTGTGCGCCTGGGAACTTTTTCTGGGCGCACTCCAGGACCAGCGCTGCGAGCTTGCGCGTGGGCCCGCCCTTCCCGACCGGGACGTAGGCGCGTTTGCGGGGGCTGAACTCGCGCAGGAGGCTGCCCATGCGCTGCTCGGCGGCTTCGTACTCTTGCTCGCTTTTCTTGTGGCAAGCCCAGTGTTCCGGGCCGATGGAATAGATTTCGGAGAACGGCTCGATCGGTTTGCCGCACGCGCGGCAGATCACCGGTTCCTCATCCGCAGGGCTTTCGTGCGAAGTGTTCATGGCGTCGTCCTGATGTCGCGAACGTCGACCGCGATCATCTGCGCCGTCTCCGCCTCGAAGCGGCTTCGACCCATGTGGGTGTGCCTGAACGTGCGCAACATCAGGGCGGTCCTGGCAGCTTCACGCGCAACCGAACCCCGGTTATGGTTCGCGTCCGCCAAGGACTCGAGGTATTGCTCGGCCCAGACGAACGTCGAGAATGCCGTGCGTCGCTCAGGCTCGGTCAGGTGTTCGAAGCGTTTGCCTTTCAGCGCGTTGACAGCGTCGATGGCCTGTCGCGCTTCGGCGGCCTCGGGCCCCTTGCCGCCGTAGGCGTCGACCATCGCGATGCGGTCTTCGATCGCCTCGGGAATGGCGCGTGCCAGAAGGGTCGTGCCGGATAGGCGTGGCATCGTCAATCTCCGCTGTCGATGGCGGCGGCCAGATCCGCCGCGGACTGCGCCTGCGCTGCGCCGGCGTCATGCTCGCGCAGCGCAGCCAGTCCTTTGGCGGTGAGGCGAGCGCGGCCGACGCCGCAGTCCACGTGTCGGTTGACCGTGATAAGTCCCGCCTTCTCCAGCGGCCGCACATAGGACCCACCCCAGCGTGCGGCCCCTTGGCGCGACCAGCGACAGGTGCGCCCGTCGAGATAGCTTGCGCGAGGCGCTAGGACGTCGGCCAGTGCGCCGACCGTGAACTCGCCGCGGTGCGCAAGCAGGCGCAGGAGCGCGATGCGTGTGGGGGTGAGGTTCATGTCAGGACCCGTTCCACTGAGGGATTCCGCGCTCGCGCAAGGCCTTGGCGGATTTCTTGAGCAGCTGCTGGATGGTCCCGCTTGCGAGCATTTCGGCGCGCACCAAGTCCGCATTGCGGCCGTCGTACGGGAACCTCGGGTATTGCGTGAGCCGCGTCTTGGCTTCCTCGACCGGGACCTCGTAGAAGGTCACGTACCACTCCTGAATATGCGGGTCTCGGACGGCCTCGAGCGGGACGGAGCCCGAGAGGATGCCGTCGGTCCAGTTGCTCAGGAAAACGCGCACAGGGAACGCGAAGCCGAAGTGTTTTGCTCCGCGCTCGAACATCTCGATGTTGTGCAACGCCGCGGCAGCGTCGTAGTTGAGCGACCACGCGAAGTGCATGTTGTGAAGCCCGTCGTGGACGCGCTGCAGCGCGTCGCGAACGCCGGGTTGCGTGGCCTCGGTGAAAATGACCTTTTCGAGTTCCATGGTCCTGCCCCCCAGGGTGTTATCGCGCCGGGAACTCGGCGTGCTCCACGCCAGCCAGCAGGTTCCAGCCGAGCGCGTTCGAGCCGGCGCGCACCATGTTGTTCGCTGCAGTCTCGGTGTCGCCCCAGTTGTCCCTGAACGCGTCGCCGACCCAGGCGCCGATGCGCCCGCCGGTGTGACCCATGTGCGCCGGTTGCCATTCGCCCCACTGCTTGAAGAAAAAGCACACGCCGGCTTCCGCGCACTGATCGCGCAAGGCCAGCGCCCAGGCTTCCTTCATGGGCCGTGCCTTCGAGCCGGACTCGCCACCGACCACCATCCAGTCGATGCCCTTGAGTCCGTCCAGGTGCCCTGCGTTGCGCACAGGCGCCCACATGGCCCACCGGAACGACACCGGCCCCAGCAGCGGCTCCGCGCTGATCCAGCGCACCGCCGCCGGCGTGGCGAGCAGGTTGGGAACGCGCAAGTCCGCGGCCTCTTGGTTCTCCACCGAGACGCCCAGCCACAGGGCGGGATTGCGGCCGTCGTGCTGCTTGATGAAGTCGTAGACCAGCTCGCCGTGGACGTTCCACTTCAGCCCCTGGGCGACCTCGACCGCGGCATTGGACCAGTCGAAGGCGTAATCCTTCGTCCCGTCGTTGAAGTAGTCGCGCATCCGGTCCGCGCGCTTGGTCAGGACCTGGAAGACGTGCCCTTTACCCAGGAGCGCGCACAGCCAGGCCACGCCCAGGACCTTGTCGATGAACGCCGTGGGCACGTCTTTGTGGAACAGGTCCGACATCGAGTTCACGAAGATCATCCGAGGCCGGCTCCAGCGCAGCGGCTGGTCCAGACGTTCGGGGTGCACGGCCACGTCCGTGAAGGCTCGGCCGAAGTACACCGTCTTTGGGTTGGATGACAGGCGCGGCCAGTCGCGCAGCGCGTAGCAGTGCTTGCAGCCGGCGCTGACCTTGTCGCAACCCGTGATCGGGTTCCAGGTCGCATCGGTCCAGGTGATTCCGGTCTTGTCGCTCAT
>JAEHJW020005023.1_pt1 | contig 11721 bp, 20 predicted proteins | sample 9271431 | NCBI WGS metagenome assembly JAEHJW02
GTCACCGCGCAGCCTCCAATTCCTGTGGCTTGTACACCGTCGCGATATGCCGGGAAAGCGTAAGCGGGATCTTGGCGATCATGGCGGATGCGGCTTTTCGGGCGGGTGATCTGCTGGAGGTCATGCGAGAGAGCGACGGTTGGGATGAGTTGAACCAGTCGCCGCCTTGTTTTGTTCCTTCGCGGAGCCGTTGGACGGCCGTTACGTTGAAGCCTTTGGCCTTATATCCGGGCTTGCCGTAGGCAGACCAATCCAGGCCGCCCACTTTTGCCGGCCTGCCGCTCATCGGCATCAGCGCTGGCACATCGCCCCATAAATGAAACGACCCGAAATTCCAGCGGGAGCGCCCTACCCATTCCTGCGCGCCCCGGACGTTCTCCACGACCATCGGAATATGATGGCCTGCGGCTTCGCACGCTTCGGCCTGGATACGAAAGCACGCATTGAACAATGCCGTCAGCCGCTTGCGTTCATCCGGGTCCGCGAGGATCGCTTTGCGCTTCGCCTTGGCTTTCGCCCAGGGCATCGCCATGTAACTGAACTCCTGACATGGCGGACTGGCAACGATCAGGGCAGCGTCCTTGAATTGCGAACCATGCAGCGTCAGCACATCCTGAAGGACCAGCTGCGCCGGGTAGACATGATCGCCATAGCAATGGCGTTCGACGTCAAACCCGACGACTTCATAGCCTTCGGCAAGCAGCCCTTCCGTCCATCCGCCCAGACCGCAGAAAAGATCGATTGCGAATGGTTTTTTGCTCATTGCGGACGCCTCTGGCAGAAAACCTCAGAGTGATTCTCCAGCGCCCAGCGCATCGAATGAACTGCTGCCCGGCACCACATTCCTTCTTTTTTTCCACGCGTCAGCGAGCCGGCATCAATCAATCCATGGCAAAACTGGCATAAAAATGCGACGACATCTGCTGCTTTGATCCCGGTGCCTTTGCCCATCGATTGCATGTTGGCGTGAGCCGCGACGACGGTTCCGTCGTTGGGCATGAAACAATGGAAGCAAAACGGCGCTTCCTTCGCCAATGCCAATAATTTCGCGTTGCGATATAGCATTGCACCTCCTAAAGCTCAAGGCGTTGTTGACGCTGAGCGTCATCGATACGACGGCAAGCGACGTCGAAGTATTTTTCGTTCAGTTCAATACCGATGAATTGGCGCTGCAGCTGGACAGCGGCAACCCCTGTCGTTCCTGAACCCATGAAGGGATCAGCAATAACGGACGGAGCAACGGGAAATTGTCCGATGACCCATTTCATCAGGGCCACCGGCTTTTGTGTGGGATGTACCCGCGCCTGCCCCTGTTCACTTGCCTTCATCATGCCGTCCCAATGATGTCGGAATATTCGCGCTACTCCGTCGATGTTTGTCCACGCCATTTCTACATCTGCGAAATCGTTACAATGATGACTGGCGGCGCGCTTATCCCAGATCAGCCACTTTGCCGAAGGTGGCAGACAATGGGCAAAATGGTTGGCGCCAAATAGAACAGTCGGCAATCCCAATGCCAATAAAGGGGACGGATCAAACGGTTCGTCGTCACCATCAATCTTTTCCTTTGCAAAATGGGTCGAATATCGACCGTGGCCTATTCCAACAACGTCGTTTCCTCCATGCGCGTAGCCGATTCCATAGGGCGGATCGGATATAATCGCGCCTATACCGGATAGAGTCGGCAAAATCTCCCGGCAATCACCGAGGTAAAGCGTCGCGCCGCCGATGATTTCCTGCCTCACGGTGCTTTCTCCGGCGGCGGGATATAGACGCCGAGTTCCGCGCCGATGCGGTATCCGGTTTCGATCAGTCCCGCGAAATCGAGCGTTTCCATCGTTTCCGGTGTCGTCGTCGTTCTTCGCGGATAGGCGCGTGTATGGCCGCGAAATGAGCGGTCTTCCCATCCCACATAGATGCCGAGCAGTTCCTCGTGCATCTCTCCGGGCGTATAGCCGGTGTGTTCGGAAAGGGCCTTGATGACGACGCCCCAGTAATATTTGTTCTGATCCAGCGTCCGCTTGCGCTGCAGACGTTTGATCTCGACCACCATGGGCTTCCCAGATGTCCGCAGCTCTCTGAGCTTCGCGATCAGGGCGTCGTAGTCCTGCTGGAAAATGAGTTCAAATCTCAAGGGCCGAACTCCGCGATAAAACGACCGATCAGCACGGACGCGACGAGCGACGCACCGAGCCAGAAGAGCACGAGACAACCGGCGAGGGACGGAGTCATGGGCGACGCGCCGTCCGATCAATCGCGATCATACGCACGCAACACCCCCTTGGCATCATCACGGTCCGCGACATATTCGAGGAGTAGCCCGAGCCATGCCCGCAGCGACCAGTCCGGATTGAGTTCCAGAAAATTTTCAATCCGCTTATAGCCGGTCATCGCCAGGTAGTCGGCCTCGCCCACGCGGAAGCGCCGCAGCCAATAGCGCATCTTCTCGGGTGTCGGAGGACGAGCCTTGGACGGCAATCGGATATAGAACCGCTTTGCCAGCGCAACCCAGGTTGGATCATCGCTGTATGCCGTTCTAATTTTCGCGGGCGTAGATGGTTCGCTGACATCTATCAGGGCGTCGTTTTTCATATCTCATCTCGTAATTTGTGGAGCCGGGGTCCAATATACACCAGACCGGCTTCCAAGAACAGGTTTATCATTCTCGCAGCGAATCTGGGATGACGCCGCTTTTCTCGCGCGATTTGGCATAGGCGATCTGGCGCGACCTGATCCAGGACAGCGTGGATTCCGACACCGGCCGATTAGGCGCTTGCCGGATCTCCGGCGCGTTCGGCCAGACGCCGAATTTCTGCCGGTACTGATTGGCGATCCAGCCTTCCCGGTAGCCTTTCGACCGGGCATAGCTGCGAAGCTCGGCAAAGAACGAGCCCTTTTGTTCCATCGTGTACTCGCGCGGCTTCGGGGCTTTTTCCGGAGTCTGCGAATCAACGCGGATCAGGTGGCCATCTTCCACGGCGAGTCCTTGCGGCAGTTTCATGGCGCGTTCGCCGCAGCTCAGGCAATACGGGGAACGGCTGGCCTGGTTCACAAACCCACATCCCTCGCATGTCCAGTCCGCCGGCGCCGTGCGCTCATGAGGGGCGACGTCTTTCCAGGCGCGCGAATCAGATACGAGATCCCAGACGACATCCGATGTGGGAATGCCATGCATGCGGATCGCATCGGCATGATCGAGGATGAGGCAATCCGTCTTGCCCGGCGCGGGACGCAGTCCACGACCGACGATCTGGCGGTACAGGCCGAATGACTTGGTGGGACGCGCGAGCACGATGCAGGACACGGAGGGAATGTCCGTGCCTTCCGTGAACAGTCCCACATTCACGATGCCATCGAGCTCGCCAGTTTCGAGACGCGCGATGGTTGCGGCCCGTTTCCCGGAATCCGTTTCGCCATCCAGTTCCTCGAACTTGTGTCCTGAGTTGTTGAGCGCCTCGCACAAGTGCAACGCATGCGCGACTGTTACGGCAAACACCAGCGTCTTGCGATTGCGTGCGTGATGTTCCCAATGCGCCACGATGTCACCGACCAGTTTTGGCTTGTCCACCACTTCCCCAAGATCGCGCTCGACGTAATCGCCGCCGCGAACGCGCACCCCGGAAAGATCGGGACCGGGAGGGGCATAACAAACCGTTGGAACCAGATAGCCAGATTCAAGCAATTCCGCGTAGGTCACCGGCTGGATCAGTTTGTCAAAGACGTTTCCAAGTCCTCGTCCATCGGAACGACAAGGCGTCGCAGTCAGTCCCAGATGTATCGCATCGGGATATTGCGCCTTCACTTTTTCGTAGCTGGCCGCGCGATTGTGATGGCATTCATCCCAAATCACGATGTTCGCTGCCGGCGCCGATCTGCGGCATAGCGTTTGCACGGAAGCCAGTTGGACATTTGGCGAAAACGATGGCCGCATACCTGCCATGATCCATCCATGCGGAATGTCTAGGGCATCCAGCTTGCGTGAAGTCTGCGACAGAATTTCTCGACGATGCGCAACGAATAACACGCTTGAACCTTTCGCAATGGCAGTTCGGATTAGTTCGCAGGCAAGAACCGTTTTGCCGGCACCTGTCGGAGCAACGAGAACGACGGAGCGGTGACCCTGACGCACCTCATTTCGCAGGGCATCGATAGCCCGCACCTGGTAGTCGCGCAGTTTCATCGTTTCGCCCTGTGGTATTCCGATGCGCGGTTCTTGCGGATCAGTTTGCGTACATCACGGATGCGCTGTCCTGCAGCAAGCAGCCGTTCCTCGTCGATCTCCGAGAGCGGGCGAGACTGCAACAGCCCCATGCAGACAATCAGGGACTCTCGTTCAAGGACATCAAGGGCCAAAGCGGATTCGTGCGAGAAGCCGGATCGAATCGGCTTGCCGTGGGTTGTGCCTCGATCAGGAAACAGGTCCGAAAGCGTCATGCCGATCGCCCCCATCACCGCCGAGGAATCACAGCCCGCGAAACAGTGCATGAGGACCCGGCCATCATCGGCCTCGGACAGCGACAAAGAACGTCCACGGCTTTCGTGCGCAGGGCATTTGGCACGCCAATGACGATCGCCAGTTGCCATGACGCCATCCAGTTTTTGCAGCAGCGGTTCGATCATTGTCTCCCCTCATTGTTGACCGATTTTGTCGGATTTCCCTCTGTGCATATATACAGATCTACATCTACACCACCTCCTGCACGTAGGTTTTCCTCTCTCTCTGTCTCTGTCTCTGTACTCTGGTGTAGCAACTTGCTAGCGGCCCGCAAGCATCGTGCTAGCATGGTGCTAGCATCATTGCCGGACAGTATGAAAAATCCTTCGTTAATCAACGGGATCAGGTAGTTCAACATTTCCAGCTCCGGCATACGGAGACGGAACGCGATGGAGGGCGGATCAAACTCGATAACGCCGTCCTCTACCTCCGAGGAGAGCAGCCAAAGCATCGGGGCTAGGGCGCGACTGCCGAGCGGGAGGGCATGAAACCGGCAATCGTCCAGAAGTTGTCTGTGGAGCTTAATCCAGGGGGGACGACGATGGCGGTAATGCTGAAACTTGTCCCAATTACGAACAGAAAGCAGACGTTTTTGTTCTGACATCGTACCCCCTCGTTAGGCACAACAATGCCGGGCCGCTTCGGGGAACGAGGCCCCTTGGCGCTTTCGGGTCGGACGGCGGCCACCGTCACCCGGCATTGCTAATATTACTCAGCTTTTACCTCATTTTCCAGCATAAAAACCAGTATTTCCATGCCCTCACAACGCGCTTCCGTCTCATCCGTGAAGCACGCAAAAACCCGTTCAGCCGGTATCGGCTGGCGGCGGTACTCCTCGATCGTCTGTACGAGCATTTCGTGCCTTTCGTGCCTTTTTTATCAGCAAAAACACGGCTGTTGCCGTGATCTGGTAGCGGCGTCCGATTTTCGCCATCGACATCCCTGATTCGTGCAGCTCAAGAATGGCCTGCCGCCGCTCTGCCCACTGTCTTTGCAACTTTTTGTAATCGCTCATGCCTACTATGTAGCACAGCCGGAATAGGACGTAAAGCCCTTATGCGTGCCTGTCGGAAGGGCTGAATATTTTCTCACTAAGTACTTGACGGGTGAAAACGATAGGACTATGGTGGAGGACGTAAACCGATTAATGCATAGAGGACAACACATGATCTGCACCACGCTCAATAAGATTCGCGCCGCCGGCCCTTGCACGGATGGCTGGAAAAAGCTGCTGCGGCATTTGGGCAAGACTTGCGCCGATGATGAACCGTTGCCACTGTCCGTCATTCTCGACAGCAATGGCCTCGATGACTGCATTTGGACTCTACGGTGTGTAGAGGGCCACGACCGGGAAATCAGATTGTTTGCCGTCCGGTGCGCGCGCCGCGTCCAGCCCCTCATGACTGATCCACGAAGCATCGCGGCGCTGAACGTAGCGGAGCGGTACGCGAATGGGGAGGCGACGGACGAGGAATTGGCTGCCGCACGGGATGCCGCATGGGCTGCCGCAGGGGCTGCCGCAGGGGGTGCCGAAGGGGCTGCCGCAGGGGTTGCCGCAGGGGCTGCCGCAGGGGTTGCCGCATGGGATGCCGCATGGGCTGCCGCACGGGCTGCCGCACGGGCTGCCGCAGGGGTTGCCGCATGGGATGCCGCAGGGGATGCCGCACGGGCTGAACAAGCGGCCGATCTTCGCCAAATGCTGGATTCCAACTGAGGACAACACATGAGCAACAATCCATTTGAAATGACCGACAAGCAGTTACGCGATCATGAAACCGCCGAGGAACAACGTGCGGCGCAACTGGCCGAAGCCGTCAAACATTTCATGACGCATCTCACGACCGCCGATGTCGAGGACGCGCTATCCGAGGGCGGCGCCGACTACGACCTGGCGCTGTGCGATGCCATCCGTGGTCGGCATGCAGAACAGATCGGCAATCTCGTCTTGCTCGCAGTCGATAAGCTCGCGGCAGACTACGCCGAGAACGACACGCCGACAATTGAGACATGAAGCACTTTACAACGAGGACAGAATAATATGATCGCCATAACAGACAGATTTACGAATGCCCACATCATAAGCGTCGACACTGATAATATCAGGGATGCTGTAGTGCAGGCCATCCAGCAACATATCGACCTGCGCGGCGCGGACCTGCACGGCGCGGACCTGCACGGCGCGAACCTGCGCGGCGCGAACCTGCGCGGCGCGGACCTGCACGGCGCGGACCTGCACGGCGCGAACCTGCACGGCGCGAACCTGCGCGGCGCGAACCTGCGCGGCGCGAACCTGCGCGGCGCGAACCTGACCGGCGCGAACCTGAACGGCGCGGACCTGCGCGGCGCGGACCTGCGCGGCGCGGACCTGCACGGCGCGGACCTGAACGGCGCGGACCTGCGCGGCGCGGACCTGCGCGGCGCGAACCTGAACGTCGCGGATCTGGCTGGCGCTGACTTGCGCGGCGCGATCATCCATCCGGGAATCACCGTGCAATCGGCGCCGATCCAGATCGTTGGACTGGCGTGGTCAGTCGTTATTTGGGACCGCCACATGCAGATCGGCTGCGAATTCCACTCGCACGCGGAATGGGCCGATTTCGATCAATCGGAATGGATCAGGATGGGCGGCAAAAAAGGTGCGCAGATGCTGCGCGATGAATATCCTGCACTCAAACTGCTCTGCGAGGCGCATGCCGCCAGGGTGCCCGCATGACCTGCACCGATAAGCTCATCCTGCTGGCCTGCCCTTTTTAGGGAGATACGCTGATGCGACAACTAACACAGCATGAAGTCGAACATTTAATTTGCAGTGAATGGGCGCGTGAAGCGCTCTCTTTCGAGGAGAAAAACGCGTGAGCAATACGACCGAAACCGTGGCGCGCAGCACCGCGCTTGCCGTCCCGGAAGAAAGTGAATTGATAACTGTCCTGAAAAACTCGCTGTATCCAGGCGCGTCGGACGCAAGCATCAGGCTGGTCCTGAGTTATTGCCGCGCGGCACACCTTGATCCGCTGCAAAAGCCCGTCCATATCGTGCCGATGTGGGACAAGAACGCTGGCGAAATGCGAGACGTCATCATGCCGGGCATTGGACTCTATCGCACGCAAGCCGCACGATCTGGCGAGTATGTCGGAGTCAGCGAGCCTATCTTTGGCGAAACTGTGACAGAGAACATCGGCGGCCGTCAGGTCACTTATCCGCTCTGGTGCAAGATCACCGTAAAACGTGCCATCTGCGGCATCATCGCGGAATTCACGGCTCTTGAATTCTGGCGGGAAAGCTATGCCGTACGGGGCGGCAAGGAGAAATCCATCGCGCCCAACGCCATGTGGTCACGCCGTGTGTTTGGACAGCTTGCGAAATGCGCGGAAGCCGCTGCCTTGCGTAAAGCATTTCCAGAAGTTGGCGCGCAGCCGACAGCCGAGGAAATGGAAGGCAAGACACTCAATGACGACTTGATCGAAACGGCTGTCGAAGTCGTGAGCGACGCCCAAGCCGCTGACCTTCACCTACTGATCGAGGATGCCGCGGCAGATACCACGAAGTTCTGCGAGTACTTCAAGATCAGCAACGTGGAAAGTCTGCCGGTTCAGGCGTATGAACAGGCCGTTGCGCTGCTGAAAGCGAAGAAAGCACAAACCCAGAAAGAGGACAAAAAATGAACGAACTTAGCAAGATTGATGTACTGGATCACGGAAGCGTGCGCTTGGTGGATCATATGGGGGACGATCTATCTATCGTACGGGCGGCGCGGGTGTCGCACAACGCGGCGTGGCGCACGGGCGAGGACGAGGGCAAGGATGTGGCATTGTTGAGGTATCTGTTGAAGAACAGGCACACCAGCCCGTTTGAGCATGTGGTGTTTACCTTCGAAGTAAAGGCTCCAATCTTCATATTCCGACAGTGGCACAGGCATCGTACATGGAGTTTCAACGAGGTAAGCGCCAGGTACTCCGAGTTGCCGGAAGAATTCTACGTACCTGCTGCCGCGTACCTCACGACGCAAGCCAAGGACAACAAACAGGCGCGCACTACTACCGCAGTCGATGATGCAGATCGCCTCGCGGTCGTCATGGGACTGCATGGACGTGCTTGCTTCGAGTTGTATAGACAGTTATTGGAGGCCGGAGTGGCCAGAGAATTGGCGCGTACCGTGTTACCCGTGGCCACCTATAGCACGATGTTTGCGACGGTTGATCTCTGGAATCTGCTGCACTTTCTGGGTCTGCGAGATCACGCCCACGCGCAATACGAGATTCGGGTGTACGCACAGGCCATGCACAAGCTCGCGGAAATGATCGTGCCGAACACCATGCGCATATGGCGGGAGTTGAACAATGGCTGATAACGAGCGTGTGGGCGCGATACGTCACAATGAGGGTAAGCCGCAGTTGTCGTTCATTTTCGAGTTTCCCAATGCACTGACGGCGGTGTCAAAAGTGTCAGAAATGGGTGCGGCCAAGTACGAACGGCATAACTGGAAGAAAGGCTTCCAGCTGAGTTCGCTGTTGGACTCCGCGCTGCGGCACCTGCTGGCGTTCCAGAACGGGTACGACAATGACAATGAGTCCGGGCTGCCCCATCTGGCGCACGCGGCATGGAATGTGCTGGCGATGATGGAGAATCAGGTGAGTCATCCGGCGCTGGACAACCGTTATAAAGCGCAGGCGCAGAAGGAGGCCAAGCCAGGTTGTAAGGTTTGCGGGTATCAAGATCCACGGCCGAGATTACCGGAGCAAATATGAAACGCCACAACGTCGAACAGAATACCCCCGAATGGCTGAAACTGCGTGCCGGGAAACCTACGGCTTCGGAGTTCAGCAAACTGATTACCAGCACCGGAGAGCCGTCGAAATCGCTGCCGACCTATGCCATTTCGCTTGCGGCGGAACTTTATGCGGGGAAGCCCTTAGACGCATGGGAAGGCAATTCCTACACGGAACGGGGACATGCGCTGGAGGATGATGCCAGGCGACTCTATGCGCTCCTGCACGATCAGGACCCGGAAATAGTAGGCTTCATGACGGATGACGCGGAGCGATACGGATGCTCGCCGGACAGTCTCGTCGGCGCGGATGGCGGATCGGAGATCAAGTGCCTCAAGGCGGAAAATCATGTCAAAGCTATTTTGTATTACCGCAAACACAATAAGTGTCCCCCGGATTACGTCCAGCAGGTGCAAGGCGGCTTGTTGGTGTGCGAGCGCCAGTGGTGGGACTTGTTCTTCTACCATCCCGACCTGCCGGCTCTGACCATCCGCATCGATCGCGACGATGGTTTGATCAGCGCATTGCGCGCGGGGATCGAGTCGGTACTCGCGGAACGTGATCGAATTTTAGCGGAACTGAGGACATAGCCATGAAACTGCCAGCCTGCACTTTGCATTACAGCTGCCGCAACTGCGGTGAGGAATTCGATATCGAGGTTGGAGCTTACTATCCGGCCAAACTTTCCGGACCTCCGGAGCACTGCTATCCGTCTGAAGGCGGAGAATTTGACCCGACGTGCTGCCCCGAATGTTCTGCCGAAGTCGATGAATACTGGGTGTCTGAACGCCAGCGCGACAAGATGGAAGCGCAGATGTGCAACGAGGCTGACTGTCGGCGGAAGGACAAAATGGAGGATTACAAGTGATCTACATGACACTCAACAAGATCCGCGCCGCACATCCGTGCGCGGATGGGTACGCCAAACTTCTACGGCATCTCGGCAAGACGGAGGCCGACGATGAGCAACTGCCGCTCTCGGTGATCCTCGACAGCAACGGGCTGGACGACTGTCTATGGGCTCTACGGTGTGTAGAGGGCCACGACCGGGAAATCAGATTGTTTGCCGTCCGGTGTGCGCGCCGCGTCCAGCCCCTCATGACTGATCCGCGAAGCATCGCGGCGATCGATGTCGCAGAGCGGTATGCGCATGGGGAGGCGACGGACGAGGAATTGGCTGCCGCATGGGCTGCCGCATGGGCTGCCGCACGGGCTGCCGCACGGGATGCCGCATGGGCTGCCGCATGGGATGCCGCACGGGCTGCCGCAGATGCCGCATGGGCTGCCGCATGGGCTGCACGGGCTGCCGCACGGGCTGCCGCACGGGCTGCCGCACGGGATGCCGCACGGGCTGCCGCACGGGATGCCGCAGGGGCTGCCTCACGGGATACCTTACGCGCAGAACAGGCAGCCGATCTGCGGCAGATGTTGGATGCTGATTGAGGACAACAAATGAATATCATCCACCAACAATGGTTCATCTCACTCTATCCGATCCTGGTGTTCGGGCTCGGTTTCCTCGCGGGCAAACTCGCGTGCGCCAATCTCGACGACCGCGACAAAGAATACAAGGCCGGGTGGGACGCTGGTCGAGATGCCGCATTCGTTGAGTTGCGCAACACGGTTCAAGAAGTGCTGAACGAGCTGGATGCGCCAAATGTGCTGATCAATCGACGTACGCCCGCGTTTTTCAAACATCAGGCAGATTGACACCAGGCGAGAGGACTATCATGAACAAAATTATTCGGACCAAGACCCGCGCAGCCGGCGGCATCACGCCGGACGAAAAAGCTCGCATGGACGAACATGCAAAATTATGGATCAGTCGTGTCATGCGTACTGATCCCATTGATCCAGAGAAAATTATTCCAGCGATCGAGGGTTTATATGCTGCTGCCAATCTCAAGCGTCCGCGTATAGTTATTGTCCCGTCGCCCTTGGTCATGGCATTCGCAGGCGGCTTTGCCGCCGCGATATGGCATGAGCGGAGAAATAACATTGAATATTCTGCCGCCGCCACGCGCGCCGCCACGTACGTCGCCACGCGCGCCGCCACGGACGCCGCAACGTGCGCCGCCACGGACGCCGCAACGCGCGCCGCCACGTACGTCGCCACGCGCGCCGCCACGGACGCCGCCACGGACGCCGCCACGCGCGCCGCCACGTACGTCGCCACGCGCGCCGCCACGGACGCCGCAACGTGCGCCGCCACGTACGTCGCCACGCGCGCCGCCACGTACGTCGCCACGCGCGCCGCCACGGACGCCGCCACGGACGCCGCCACGCGCGCCGCCACGGACGCCGCCACGTACGTCGCCACGTACGTCGCCACGCGCGCCGCCACGTACGTCGCCACGCGCGCCGCCACGGACGCCGCCACGGACGCCGCCACGCGCGCCGCCACGCGCGCCGCCACGGACGCTGCCACGGACGCTGCCACATACGCTGCCACGGACGCTG
>JAEHJW020007841.1_pt1 | contig 11710 bp, 16 predicted proteins | sample 9271431 | NCBI WGS metagenome assembly JAEHJW02
GGTCAAAGGCTGGCCAGACTTGCAACTGCTGCTGCCTGATGGCCCGGTGTTCTTTGAGGTCAAGGCCGAGGGGTCATACCTGACGGCGGAGCAAAAGGACGTGATGGATCGCCTGCGCCGCTTGGGCTACCGCGCCGCCGTGGTGCGATCAATCGACGATGTGCAAGACGCGCTGGCCACGTGGGGTGTGCCTGTCCGGGCGTCCGAGAAGCGGCGGGCTGACTTGGCGGGTGATAAATGACCGGGTGGGTTTCAATCCAGCGCGACCTGTTCCGGCATGATTTCTTTTCCCGAGAACCAATGTCCGAGCGCGAAGCGTGGATATGGCTCATTGCCAATGCCGCGTGGGCGGACACCCGTCACAAGGTCGGCCAGGTTATGATTGATGTGCCACGCGGGAGTCTGATGGTGACGCTGCGAGAGCTTCAAGCTGCTTGGATGTGGGGTTCTGACTCAAGGGTCAGAAACTTCCTGAAACGCATGGAATCCGAACGCATGGTTGTGTGCAAAGTGAACGCAAAGGGAAACGCACAAAAAACGCACATAACCATCTGTAAATACGATGAATTTCAGGCATACGAACGCACGCCGAACGCAAAGCAAAACGCACGCCGAACGCACGCCGAACGCACAAAAGAAACAATAGAACAAAATAACAAGGAAGAAGCTATCGCTTCTTCTAGGCCCGCGACCGCAGAAAACCCGGCTGTTGCGGCGCTTGCGGCATGGGCCAGCCCGGCAGCCGTTGCCAGCTTCATCGCCTACCGGCGGAAGGCCAAGGGCGGGTTCACCCTCACAGCGGCCAAGCGCCTGGCCGAAAACCTAAAGGCAATCTTCAACGGCGGCGGCGATCCAGATGACGCGCTCGGCATGGCTGAGGAACGCGGGTGGCAGACGATCAAACCAGAATGGTATTTCAGGGAAAAGAGCAGTGGGGACGGAAATCGCAACAGACAGGCTGAAAGCAGCGGGGATCGTCAATTACGCCTCATTGCTGTCGCCGCAAGATCGCTCTGAGTTTCTGGCTTGGATCGGCGTCCGCATTGAGGCTCTGCTTGAGCCATATTGGGACAAGCGCCCGTCCGATCTGGTCAAGGCGGAAATCCTGATGGACTGGATGGACGGGCTTAAAGCCTTCACCCCGGACGAAATCCGCATGGGTTGCCGGGAATACCTGAACGGGCCGGACCGCGCGCGTAAGCCAAAGCCCGGTGATATTAGCAATCTGATCGGGGCTGACCGCAGGCGCAGGTTAGCCCTGATCAAGCAACCAGAAATCCATGCGCCGATCCGCGCAACGCCGGAAGAAATCGCGCATCGCAAACGGGTGGCGGCGGAAGTGCTGGCCAAGTTTTCCGAGAAGGACGCATAATGACCATCCCCTTTGGCAACCTAACCTCAAAGGCCCACGTCGCGGCATGGCTGGCCAATCATGCGGTCTACCGCTGGCACTCCAACCCCGACATGGCGCATGTGTCGGAAAGCGTGGCGGATCACGTGTCAGACATGCTGACCCTGCATCTGCGCGTGTTCGGTGGCTACCCAGAAGCGGACCTGTATGACGCTATCGTGTTCCACGATGCCCACGAAGCCACGCTTGGCGATATGCCGTCACCGGCCAAGGTCAGGTTCCCGGCGCTGGCCGCCGCCTATGACGAGGCCGCCGCCGAGATAGACGCGGCCAATGGCTGGACCGTGAACCTGTCGGACGATGACCGCGCCAAGCTGCAACTGCTGGATAAGCTGTCGGCCTACCGATGCGTGGCTGACAACGCGCCAGACCTTCTGGCCCGCGCCGAATGGCTGGATACACGAGAACGCATCATCGCCATGGCCGAAGTCTGCAACGCCGATCTTGGAGGGATCATCTGATGAACATCTTCGGACCACCGCGTGAAGGCGGGCTTTCACGCCCATTCACCGATCGTGAGCAGCAGGCCATCGCGGCGATGTTGGCCACGGAAGCGGCGACTTGTCTGGCCGCACGGAATGCCGATCGGCGGCATAGAGACATGCCGTTTGAAATCGCCGGCAGAGTGCCGATGGCCGCGAAGGTCAGGACGGCCGCGCAAGAGTGGGCAGCTTTGGGTAACGCGGATCGGGCTGTCATGACGGCGCTCACGACCGGGCCGAAGGTAGCCGCGCAGATCGTCGCAGAGACTGGCATCCCGCTGTGGTCGGCCAGGGATGCCGGCCGCAGGCTCCAATTGAAGGGGCTGGTCAGCGTGATGACGATCACCGAGCACCGCGAAAGTCATGGGCATGTGGTGAATGTCTATGAGATCACCGGCAAGGGCCGAATGTTGGCCGCAGAGGCCGGGAAACAGGGGCTACAGCGCGAAGTTGTCGTGCCCATGTCAGGACAGCCGAAAACGGAAGATGCCCCTCTGGCGGCCCGGAAAACCGCCTCTACGCGCAAAACACAGGCGACGGTGCGGGTAATCACGCTGTATTCGCGCGAGGATGCCCATGAAGTGCGGGTATCGCTGGCGGATGGTGTGCCGCGATGATCGGTGCATCCCACCAGATCGCCCTATGGCAGGCGGGCATTCAGCCGCCGCTCACCGGCAGCACCAGGACAACCTGCCCAATCTGTAGCCCGTTCCGCATCAAGTCGCGCGAAAAGTGTCTGCGGGTTCATGTCGTGGCGGGCGCGGCGGTCAGGGTCAACTGCAAGCACTGTGGTTATCAGGCAACGATTGAGGGTGAGCATGGCAAAGCGAACTAAACGCAAAGTGCGCGTCGGGGCGTCCGAGCCACGGGACCGCGTGTCTCTGGCCATGCCGACCGCGTGGGATCCCGGTGCGGCCGGGCCGGCAAACCGGGCCGGGCTGGAAATCGAGCAGGTCGGGGACATTGACCCCGAAACCGGCGCGATCATCAACCCAAACTCAGTCACGCGGGCCAGGCGTGTTGATCGGCTCGAACGAATGCACCGCTGTTACCGGCAGGGCTGTCGCGTTGCCGGCAAACCGTCCTGTTTCTGGATCACGACAGGCCAATACAATGCTGCCGTGGCGATCCGCGAGGCATTCGAGACAACGCAGCGGGGGCCGGGCGTGGATTATTCAAGGCCGCGCGTGGATAGCAGCCCGAAGCCGGATCACGCCATTGCAATCCTGATTGATGCCATCACGGGCTGGCATTCTGTCGCGGCGCGGATACCGCGTGCTGACCAGAGGCTGATCTTTCAGTGTGTCATCCAGGATGACAGCGTTGTTGACTTCAAGGCCCACGGCGGGGCCAGGCCCTATGCCTCGGACCCTGCTGCCGGAATGGCCGCCTTGCGGGCAGCGCTGGACAGATATTCGGCCTGATGGATGCCGGATTGGCAGATTACCAAAGGAGCAAGCCAATGATCGCCATGAATGACATGATCGCTGAAAGTTACGATTTTCCCGAGCCGCTGGAACTGTTGCTGGATCACATGTTGTATCCGCTGCCGGCCGCAGAGGCGGATGATTTTTGCGGCGCAATTCAGCGCGCGGTCGGAGATGGTCGGAAAAACATGAGCTTGGTAGTTTGGGCGTTCCTGGCCGCGACGTTGCGGGATATTCCGCCGCAACCAGAAAAAATTCAGAAGGTCATTGATCGGGTCATCGCAGGCATGGATTTGCTGGCGTCTGGTAGCAGATGGCCGGAAGCCGGCTCCATACATGTCTCTATTGCAGCCTTTAATCCAGGCATCGCCGGGACTGTCATCGCCTATGCAATCAAGGCCGCAATATCCGACCATAAGGCCTATGTTGCTGCCCGTGATGCAGACGATGCCTTGGTCAGATGCAACGAGGATGTTGCCCGCGCTGCCACCAAGGCCGCCCACGTCATCGGCGACCGAAAATCGCAGCGCGAGCTTATCGTGCGGCTCATGGCAGAGGCACCCGCGCTGGATGCCAGGTGATGGACATGATCGCAAGATCATGGCACGGTTGCCGAGGTGATGGCGGCGCGAAAAAGGGACCGCAGTAGCGGGCAGGCAAGGGTCCCTGCGGGGGAAGCCCCAATACCCATTCAGATCGTCTTTAGCCGCCCCTTGGCCTCCATCACCGCAACCAACGCCATGAAGCCGCGCAGCAATATTGACCCGCGACGATAAATCTGCATCATAGGCACAATCAGAAAGCGCGCCCGGAACAGTCCGAGGCGCGCTTTGCATTATCGAGGTGACGGCGGCGCGAAAAAGGGTTTGCAGTAGCGGGCGGGCAAGAAACCCTGCGGGGGAAGCCCCAATACCCATTCGGATCGTCTTTAGCCGCCCCTTGGCCGCCGTCACTTTAGCAGGCTGGCAACCCCTGCGAAGATCAGACCGGCAACAAACAGGGCAACGGCCAGGCCGATCGGATAGTGCATGAAGTCCCACGTTCCCCGGTTCGTGTCGAACACTTCGGCATAATTCATGCTGCGCTATCCTTCTTCTGCTTGGCCCGGTGCAGTTCGGCCAACTTGGCCCAGCGGGCAGAGTGAGACACGGGCGCGATACCAAGCTAACCCGTGGCGCGCTTGGTATGGCAGCCGCGCATGGAAGCTGGTGCGCAGGGCAGCTATCACGCGGGACGGGGGCATATGCCAGACATGCGGCAAACTATGCACTGGCAAAGGACAACAGCCTAACGCCCCCGTGGGCGACCACATAACCCCGCACAAGGGCATATGGGCGCGCTTCATTGACCCGGCCAATGTGCAGTGCCTCTGCAAGGCCTGCCACGATAGGCATAAGCAGCAGCTAGAGGCGCAGGGCTATGGTTACGGATCAGACGATACCGGTTGGCCAATCGACCCTAATCACCCTGGCAACAGGATTGCGTAGCCCGTGGCCGCTCGACCGTGGCAGTTCGATCGCCGCTCGACCGGCACAATCGAGTTCTAGATGATATGGCGCCACGAGACACAAGCGTTAGGGGGGGGATCATCTTGGGCGCTAAAACGGGTCTGACCGGCCCTCGCCCTTCGTTGAAGCCCCCGCAAAATCGACTGTTTGGGAAAAAATGGAGCCTGCTGCCCGATGGCAAAACGAGGCCGCCCGCCGAAGTCGCCCGAAATCAAAGAGTTGGAGGGAAACCCTGGTAATCGCCCCATTCAGTCGGTTTCGGTGAATGACGATCTGTCCTCGGACGGTTTGAGGATGCCGGCGCGGCTGACTGAGGTTGAGCGGCAAGTTTGGCAGGACACGGTTTGTTCGATGCCGTCCTGGTGGTTTCGGCAGGCTGACAAATACATGCTGCTGCTTTACTGCCGGGCGATTGCGCGGATCGAGAAGTCGGAGCGGGCGCTGAAAAACAGCGATACGATCCTTACGAGAGCGAACGGGAGCAAATGCCTGAATCCGCACCTGCAAGTGATCCAAGCCGGGTCATCCGAGGTTCTAAAGCTGTCCGAAATGCTCGGCCTGACACGGGCGAGAAGGGGCATGTCGTCGATGCCGCCGAACTTTTTGCCGCCCGCGCCGCTGAACTCAGACCTGGATGGCGAAGAACCAGAAGCTTTCGGGGATCTTCTAGCGCCGGCGATAGGCGAGCCGAACGAGTAATCGCGTTCATCGAGAAGCTGAAAGTCCCTTCCGGGCATGGTGCGGGGCGGCAATTCGTCCTGCGCCAGTGGCAAAAGGATTTCATCTACGACATTTACGCGAATGTCGGGGAGCGCGGAAACCGCAAGACGCGCCGGGCGATCCTGTCCATGGCGCGGAAGAACGGCAAGACGGCGCTGATCGCGGCAATTGTGCTGGTCCATCTGTGCGGGCCAGAGGCTGGCGTGAACTCGGAAATCATTTCGGCTGCGAACGACCGCGAGCAGGCCGGGATGGTGTTCAACTATGTGAGCCAGATCATCAAGCGTTCCCCGGCCCTGGGGAAGGTCTTGAAGGTCATCGCGTCAAAGAAGCGCGTGGTCTATCACGGTCGGAACAACGTCTATTACGCGATTTCGGCAGAAGTCGGGACCAAGCACGGCATGAATCCCGCCGTGGTGATCTATGACGAGTTGGCCCAGAGTGCGAAACGCGACCTTTACGATGTGCTTGAGACGGCACAGGGCGCGCAGGAAGAACCGCTGTTCATGACGATCAGCACCCAATCGCATGATCCGTCGCATCCGCTGTCGGAAATGATTGATGACGCGCTGACCAATATCTCGGACTCGACCGTCTGCCACCTCTACGCCGTGCCTGAAAGTGACGATGTGGACGTGTTTGCCGAAGAAAATTGGGCAGATGCAAACCCGGCGATCGGTGATTTCCGGTCCCTGACCGAAATGCGGGAGTATGCGGCCAAGGCCAAGCGACTCCCGGCCTATGAGAACGTGTTTCGGAACCTTTACTGCAATCAGCGGGTTTCGCTCACGTCCACGCTGTTCAGCCGGTCCCTTTGGGAAAGTCTACGGGGTGAGCCAACGTTTGAAGATGGCGAGGAAGTCATCCTTGCCATGGATAACGCACTAAGGATCGACTTTGCGGCCCTGGCGATGTTGTCCGTGAAGAAAAAGGCACTGAAAGTGTTCTTCTGGAAGCCAGAGGACCTGCTGCAAGAGCATGGTTCGCGCGACCGGAAGGACTATTTCCGCTGGCGGCAGCAAGGCTTTCTTGAACCGTGCCCCGGAAAGATCATCACGGGCGCCACTGTGGCGATGAAAATCGCGGCCATTCACAGTCGCTACAAGGTGGTCGGCTTCGCCTATGACCGCTGGCGCATTGACGACATTATCAAGGAACTGGATTCCGCAGGGATTTCGGCTTCCAAAGAGGACGATGGGTCGCAAATCCGGCTTTACCCGTGGGGCCAAGGCGTCGTGGACATGGGGCCTGCGGTCGATGCGTTCGAGGAAGCCGGGGTCACGGCGAAATTCGAGCATGACGGCAATCCGGTCCTGACGTGGAACGTCGCCAACGCGATCATTGCCATGGACGCGGCAGGAAACCGGAAGCTGGACAAGTCAAAGAGCCGCCTGCGGATCGACGGCGCGGTTGCCGCCACGATGGCCTTCGGATTGCGGGCGAAACTCACCGAACATGGGCAGGAACCCTCATTCTGGGAGTCAATGTAGATGGGTTTCTTGAGCCGGATGTTCGGTCGCAAGACGACCTCCCTTGACCTATGGACGGAAGTCTATGGCGGCGGGCGGAAAACTACGGCTGGCGTCAATGTGACGACGAACAAGGCCCTTGAGACTGCGACCGTGCTTGCTTGCGTCCGAGTGATTGCGAACGGCGTGGCGCAAGTGTCCTGGCCGCTCTACCTGCAAGAAGGCGACAAGAAGGTCAAAGCGAAGGACCATCCACTCTACAACCTGCTGAACGTCGCCCCGAATCCGCGCCAGACCGCTTTTGACTTCCGCCGCACGATGGCAATTCATCTGTGCCTGACCGGGAATGCCTATGTCTGGCAAGGCCGGGTCGGCAGGGCCAAGGAACTGCGGCGGATGGAGTTGCTGAATCCGTCGCAAGTTGCGGTTCGGCGCACCCCGGAAGGGGTGATGACCTACAAATACCAGCCGCCGAACGCGCCCGGCGTGGATTTCAGCGAGGAAGAAATCTGGCACGTCCGTAACCTGTCCTGGGATGGCTGGATGGGGCTGGACGGGGTGAAATTGGCGCGGGAGTCCATCGGGCTTTCCATGTCCACCCAAGATGCCCACGCAAGCATGTATGCCAACGGCTCGGTCATGTCGGGTCTGTTGTCGATGGAATCCAAGATCGACTCGGAGCGGTATAAGTTCCTTGAATCCTATCTGGACAAGTTCATGCCGGGTGGGGATCGGGCTGGCAAGCCGCTGGTGCTGGACATGGGGGCCAGGTTCACCCCTATGACGATGACCGGGGTGGATGCCCAGCACCTTGAGACGCGGAAACACCAGATCGAGGAAGTCTGCCGGGCGTTTGGTGTCCTTCCGATCATGATCGGGTATTCCGACAAGACGGCAACCTATGCCAGCGCGGAACAGATGTTCATCGCGCATGTCGTCCATACGATGACGCCCTGGTATTCGCTCTTGGAGCAGTCTGCGGACCTGTTCCTTCTGTCAGAACAGGAGCGGGCATCGGGTTATTACACGAAATTCAACGTAAACGCGATGATGCGCGGGGCGGCGAAAGATCGGGGCGATTTCTACTCGAAGGCGCTGGGCGCAGGCGGGCATGGCACCGCCTACATGACCCCGAATGATGTTCGGGCACTAGAGGACATGGACCCCATTGAGGGCGGCGACACGCTGCCCGTAGGGGCGCAAGCAGGAGCAACCAATGGAGCGGCTTGAGTTCAAATTCAAGGCCGAAGATGTCGAAGCAACCGGCAGATTCACGGGCTATGGGGCCGTTTTCAATAACCTGGACGCCCACGGAGACGTGATCGTTCCGGGTGCGTTCAAAAAGAGCCTGCGGGACTGGGCCAAGCGCAAGGAAATGCCACCCATGCTGACCCAGCACGGCGGCTTGATGATTACCGATATGGATGCCATCCCGGTAGGGGTCTGGGAGGAAATGTCGGAGGATGACACTGGCCTCGCCGTTCGCGGTAGGATCATCAATCTGGACACCGAACGCGGCAAGACGATCTACGGCGCCATGAAAGAGGGCGCGCTGAAGGGTATGTCCATTGGCTACCGGGCAAAGCGTTTTACGCTTGGCACCAAGCCGGAAGAACCGCGCCGCAAGCTGGAAGAAATCGACCTGGTTGAAGTGTCCGTTGTGACATTCCCGGCGAATGAACGCGCCCTGATTTCCGGGGTGAAGGCGGATATGACGACAGAGGATTTTCGCGACCTTGAGGCCGCCCTTCGGATGAAGGGTTTGTCGCGGACGGACGCCGTGAAGGCGGTTTCGGGCCTCAGGGAATGGCTCCAGCGTGAGGCTGGGGAACCGGACAAGAGCCTTCGTGAGGAAGGTGTCTCGGATTTGGTGGCGCTGCTGCGCCGGAATATCGCCTCCCTCACATAAAGGAGACATCCCATGTTGGATGCAGAACTGAAAGCCCTGATCGAGGATCAGGGCAAGGCGTTTGACGCCTTCAAGAAGTCCCACGCGGAAGAAGTTGCGGAACTGAAAAAGAAGGGTTCCGCTGACCCTGTTCTGCTGGATCGCCTGTCGAAAATCGAGAAGTCGATGGACGACGCCATTGAGGCCAAGGCCGCGATGGAAGCCAAGCTCGAAGCGGAGAGGAAGGAACGCGAGGAGCTGGAACTGAAATTCTCGCGTCTGGGCAACCCCGCTTCGCGCGACGAAAAGAAGGCCATCGACATCGACATGCTGAACCACACCATCAAATCCTTCGCGGCCAGCCGTGGCCTTGCTGCCCCGGCCCCAATGGATGAGAAGGGTTTCGATGCCTACAATTCCGCCCTGGAAAACTATATGAGGAAGGGCCGGGATGGGCTGGATCAAGTCGAACTGAAAACGCTTTCGGTCGGGTCTGATCCCGATGGCGGCTATTTCGTGACCCCGGATACCAGCGGCAGGACTGTCACAAAACTTTACGAAACCTCGCCCATGCGGGATGTGGCCAGCGTGATGACCACTTCCGGCGACCGCGTGGAAGGCATCGAGGACTTGGACGAAGCGAGCACGAACTACGAGGGTGAGTTGGTGCAGAATGGCGATACCAAGACCCCGAAGGTTGGGAAGTGGGCCATCAACGTCTATTGGTTTGCCACCGAACCGAAGGCCTCGCAGCAGATGCTGGATGACGCCAACATCGACGTGGAAGCGTGGCTCGGAAACAAGATCGGTGACAAGATGGGCAGGTTCCAAAACACTGAGTTTGTGGTTGGATCGGCTGGCAAAGTGCAGGGCCTGGTGTCAGCGAACAACACCTACGTTGCTGACTCTGGTGCGGGTGTGGGTTGGGGCCAGATCGGCTACTTCCCGACTGGCGCTGCTGGCGACTGGGCCGCATCGGCCCCGGCTGATGCACTGTTTGGCGTCGTCGGACTCCTGAAGAATGTCTATCAGGGCCAGGCGCGCTGGCTGATGTCTCGCACCAGGATCACCGAAATCCGCAAGTTCAAGGACAGCCAAGGTCAATACTTGTGGCAACCGTCGCTGGTGGCCGGTGCACCCGAGATGCTGCTGGGCTACCCGATCACTCGCATGGAGGACATGCCTGCCAAGGCCGCGAACTCCTATTCGGTTGCGTTTGGTGACTTCAAAACGGCCTACCAGATCGTCGACCGGCAAGGCATTTCGGTTCTGCGGGATGTCTATACGCAGAAGCCGTTCGTGAAGTTCTATACCCGCGCCCGCACTGGCGGCGGGATTACGGACTATGATGCCTTCAAGGTTTTGAAGTTCGCGGCTGCGTGAACCATTGCGGGGCTGAAAGGCCCCGCTTTCCCCCACCGATACAGAAAGGATTGGTCCAATGCGCGACCTTCACGACAATCTCGGCGTGGTGAATGCCATCGCCCCGCAGGTGCAAACCGGGACGCTGACCTCCGCCGCCGTCGATCTGACCAGCTTCGACGCGGCAATGATCGTCGTCAATGCCGGTGCCATCGTCACATCTGGCAGCGTCACCCCGTCGCTGACGGAATGCGCGACCTCTGGCGGAACCTATACCGCCGTGGCCGCCGGTGACATTCTCGGCACCGTGCCTGCGGTTCTGGCGGCGAACACCACTTACAAGTTCAGCTACATCGGCACCAAGCCGTTCATCAAGGTTGTGCTGACCTTCAACTCGGGCACGTCTGTTGCTGTTGCGGCCAACGTGATCGAAGGCCGCCCGGCCCGTCACCCCGTGCCGTGATGATCTCTGGCGGGGCTTAACGGCCCCGCCTTCCTTTTGGAGATTTGCACATGCTGACTCGCACTGTCGCTCCGGCCGTGGACCCCGTTTCCTTGGTGGAAGCGAAGGCGCATATGCGCGTGGTATCCACGATGGATGACGACTCGATCCGCATGTATCTCGGTGCCGCCGTGGACCTGCTGGACGGCCCTACCGGGCTATTGGGGCGCGCAATCTGCACCCAGACGTGGGCATGGGTAACGCCGGCATTCGACAGTCAGATGCGCCTTCCAATCGGCCAGGCTTCGGCCATAGTTTCAGTCCAGTATCTGGACACCGCAGGGGCAGCACAGACGCTTTCATCGGCGAATTACTATCTGGCCCACGATGCGCTTGGCCCATACCTGAAAAACACGCCGACCGGATCATGGCCGTCGCTGATCGACCGCGATGACGCCGTGACCATCACGTTCACCGCAGGGTTTGGCGATGCCGCCGCAGTTCCACGGAATCTCAAAGCCGGGATCATGATGCTGGCCTCGCACCTTTACGAAAACCGCGAAATCTACTCGGAAACCAAGGCTGTGCCGCAAGGTTTTTCAGCCTGGGATTTGATCGAGCCTTACCGCCGCGTCCTCTAAGGAGCCAATGATGCGCACATACATCCTGACCAAGCCCGCTGTGACCGGTATGGGTGAACTTCCGGCCGGGGCTGACATTTCCGACCTGATGCCAAACGAGCGGTGGGCACTTTGTCAAATGGGCTACGCCGTCGCGGTGCTGCCCAAAGACCTTGCAAAGGCCAAGGCTGATCTGGCGCGGAAACTGAAAGCCCAGGAGGATGCTCGCGCGGCCAAGGAAGCGGAAGATTTGGCCGCCAATATTGCCGCCAATGCGCCGCCGCCTGAGGCCCCGGAGCCGGATTTGACCCCCGCAGACGAAATCCCGCCCGAGGCGCTGTGATGCCTGCTGGCCGCCTGCGTTCGACCGTTGCGATCGAG
>JAEHJW020005143.1_pt1 | contig 11707 bp, 24 predicted proteins | sample 9271431 | NCBI WGS metagenome assembly JAEHJW02
CGCTGCAACAGGTCCTTAGCCTCTTGCCGCATTTTCTTGGACTTTTCCAAATCCTTGTGCTTAATCTTATCTCGCCAAACAGAGAAATCACCTTTATAGTATTTTTTAAGGCCCTCGGTTCCGGATACTAATTCTGCCAGAAATATTTTACCTTTAAAAAGGTATAAGCGGTTATACGCATAGGCCTCGAAATCGCTGTCCTTCCAGACCAGATTTTCTGGTTTACGTAAAAAACCTAGACGCTCACTTGGTTCCGCCATGTAGAAACTCATCAGAAAAGCTTACCTCCGTGTTTTAATGGGCGCGTGATATTGAAATCCATCTTGGCTTTTATGCATGCAGCGAGGTCTATTCCGCGGGCTCCGCAGAAATCAAAAACACGTATGCACACGTCCGCTAATTCCAAACCCACGGGATTAAATGCAGGAAGGTGATCGTCTTTTTTATCCGGCTTTCTCATGGCCTCCAGGGCCTCAGAGAGTTCACTGTGCATGAGCGCTATGGCCTGGCCGTCATTATCGTGCGAAAAGCCATGATCCTTAGACGTCGCATACGCCTGTGCACATAGTTCTTGTATTACTTGTATACCTGCCTCGTTCATGTCAACTCCTTAATGTTAGGGAAGATGCCCATCATTTTCTCCACGCGTACCGAAAAGTTTTGTTGCCACGCAATAGGGTCCAACTTATTCAGGTCAAGGCGGTAGATAGCATCAAATGTTACGTATCCTTGCCGTTCCCTCTCGAAGTGATTACCTGTAGGATCCTGGTCATTCGCGGCATCAAAAGCTGCCAGAACAAACGCGTCTTTGAGATCCCTAAATGTTATACCCTTAACCTCGGTTTTACCGCGGACACCGTTATCAGTGTGCGGCTGGCCTACATAGGGACGATTACGCCATAGGTAACATTTGTCCCCGTTGTGTTTAGCAAAATCCTCTAAAATGTCACCCATGTTCATAGTCATTCCTAACTGAAAACAAATCTGGAGGCGGACGGTGGGGTCTCACCACACATATTCCATTCCGTAGATATCGGACTCCGCCATAAGTGGTGACTTTCAGCCCAAGTCACCGAGGGATCGGTAGGCTCCCACAGTCCGAAGACCGAGGGTTGATCTCCTTCTGCGCAGATTGGGTGTGGGTTGGGGTTGCACCAACATCCCGGTATCCCCACCTCATGGGGCCCGGCGTCTTAGGACGTTAAAACGACCACACCGTAGATTAACTGTTGCAGGCGGGGCTTGATTCCCGCTGACCCAATATTAACCAGAATATGTTACCCACAATTTAATCCGCCTGGTCTTTGGGCTGTGGGATTCCCATTACTGGGTGGTAGTTGCATATTCTGTGGCGTCCTCGGGTGCGAACACCCTTCAGGTCTTATAGCGCGAGCGCATGCCCTCCGCCTGCTGCAACGTTTTTCTAAATCACCTGATGTGTACTATGCTGGTACCTACGTCGTATGCCCCTGAGACTGCTGTAGACAACGAAGCCACACATGACAGTTCCGTCCATCCGTTTTCTTGCGTATTCACGGTCATGCAGTTGCTATACGTGGGATTTATCTGCCCACACCACACTATTGGTCCCGATGGGGACGGATTAAAGGGACTATAAGGCTGCGGCTGTGTCATCGGATACGGGACTGGAACGTACACAGGTTCCGTCACGCGTTTAACGATGATCACCGCGGCCTCCGCGGCCTTCTTGTCTACGGCCTGACGTTCCTCGATGCGTTCCAGTTTTCCGTTCTTTAGATCCTCGATGTCCATACGTAGGAGTTTTATTGTCTTCTCACTCTCCGCAATGGCGGAGTCGTGTTCCTGCATCAGCCGCTCTTTTTCGGCCTTGATATCGCGTATCCCGGCCTTTAGTTCCTCGATTCTGCGAAGTGTAGCTAACACCATTTCTTTTACATGCGCCACTTCTTGGGTTTCAATTTCTTTTCTCGCCTGCTCGTAACCTGCTTTTACCGTCTGCTTGTCCATTTGTTTGTCTCCTGCTATACCCGTTATTTCCGGGGCTCCCGGATCCAGGGTATAAGCTTAGGTAAATAGTTTAGCATACTTTTTTGTTTTGTGTCAACTATCTCAACTGTTGGCACAGGTAATTTAGGCGCGCAGGCGCCGATAAATTTCCCCATCCACTCCGAGCCCATCATCCTCCGCAGAAGTGAAGCCGGAGCGTCAAGTTTTCTAATGCCGTAGGTTGTTATGCTGGTTCCATGGGGGCAAACAAACTGCTCCAGGAACCCTATTAGTGCAGAGATCATATCCCCTGGGATCGGATAGTCCGGGCATTCCCAGATCTCGAAGGTGGTGTTGCCCTCGGTTTCATGGTGCATTACAATCCGGAATTCCAGGGAGGTAGCAAGATCGTCCTCACCTAAAAGCCTAACCCACAGCGTATGTCTCATTTAACTATCCCCTGTCTCCTTTTGCATTTTTTCTTGCAGCCGAAAGGCAGGAACAGCACGTAGGGATTGGCCGCACAGTAGTGCATAGTCGTGTCCTCTATATCCTTTATGACACGCAGATGTGCGCACTTCTCCACCTTGGGGTTTTTGTAGGCGTCGAGATCCCTTCGGGTTCGGTCATACTTAGCGCAGAGCGGGGCACAACTTTTCCCCAGCTTACACCCCTTCTTTTGCCAATTAATGCAGGATTCTCGTTTCATATTCGTATCTCCTCTCCGTCTTTATACCCCATAGCCAGATAGTGCTGAGCTAATCGCTCGCTCTCGTGCTCACTGGTTGCGTTGTAGCGTGGACTTCTGTAGTCACAAAAAATTATTTTGTAGTCAGTCCCCAGTTGTCGGGCGGTATCTGTAATCACCTGCAGTTCGTTCTCGAACCTGCAATCCGCGCATACGAAATCTTTCTGCCCGGAAACAGCGGCCTTCTTAACCTTTTTAGCCCAGGCGTTAGCCCAGTAATTGGGGTCACGTTTGCGCATGACCTCGGTGCCCATACGCTGCAGTAGGCGCCGGCCGGTCATGGCCAGAGGTGCCATAGCCACGCAGCGGTTACTGTATTCTCTATGCTGTTCCTTCGTCCACTGAAGGTGCATTTTTTCCGTGTTCAAGTGCTGCGGTTGGAAACCCACAAGGTATTCCTTGAATCCGTCATAATCCCTACGAATGTCGTATCCGACCAGATCCGAACACATGTCAAGCAGCTCATCCTTGAAATCCACAGACATATATCCCTGGGCCACAAGTGCGTCCCTGCGAAATGTTTTTCCGCTTCCGATTACCCCTGTGAGCGCGACAATCATTTTACCTCCGTTAAACCCGCGTTCTTTATCCAGTGGCGTATTACGGACTCCGTGTACTCCTTAGCTGCGCCCAGATCTGCGAACGACTTACTGGAGCCGAGATGCTCTTTTAATCCCCCCAGATTTGCCCAGCAGTTAAAGCCCTCCGCGTGCACCATGGAGCGCTTAACCCCAGCCACCGGAAATTTACCCAAAAACAAGGTGGATCCTGAATAGTTTTCCCTTTTCCATATCATAACCAATCCCCCTTTACACCATAACAGTTCAGCACGAACGCGTCCCAGAATTCTCTGTCTACCTTTTCCGGAAGGGTGCTCGTGGCGATCAAGGTTCCCACCTCATCTATTTCCTGTTCTAGCCGGGCACCTACCTCCGGGTATGTGAATTCCCCGAGTTTTACCCGGCGTAAGTAATCCGCATTTTTGAGCGGAAAAACCAGGTCACCTGTGGTCAGGATCTCCCGCACCTGGAATGCCGCACGAAGTGCGTGGCTGACAGCCTTCCAGTCTACGCCTTCATTTTTTTCCGCCAGCTTAGCTCGGGCACCGTAATTTTCATAATATTTCTCAAATATTGGTATGGTTTTATCCACCCGACAGGTGGATTGCACCGCACGCCCGCACACCAAATACAGTCCCACGTTAGCTTGACTGGGGTCTGCTTTCTTGGCAATATGCTCCCCCTCCGGGAGATCATCCCAGAATTCCCCTATGCGCGCGGATTTAGCTGGAACGCTCTTCAGGAAATCCAGAACACGCCCACAATCTGATAGCCTACTGCCACGCACACCGTATTTTGCGGCTTGATTCCGGGCATAATGCACAAAGGACTTTAAGTTCCGGGTATAGAATCGACCTCTATTCGCCTGCAGATCATGCCATATACTTGAGGACTGCAACAGGGATTCCCGCGGAGCATGCAGCATATCCAGTGCCGCGGTTTCCCCCTGACAGGCCAGGTCTATAAAGTACTGAAGGGAATACACCTGGCTATCCACGTCTTGTGCGGAATTCTTGTGCGTGGTATCCGTTTTGGTGTTCTCAGTGAGCGTGTGCTTTACGCGACCGAGCAAGACCGATTGAGCCCGTGGGAGATACACCCCGCGATAATCCGTGTCCGAATTTTCCGTGGCCGTGCCATATAGCCGGCTACCGAAATACATCTTTACCAGTGTGGTCATATTCCTTCCCAATTCAATCCCGAATCCCGGGCCCTGTTGCCAGCGTCCGTAGTGCGGCCGCGATGGTGGATCGATCCCTAAGGTGCCCTTTATCTGTCACCTGTGCGCGAAATACCGCTATCTGGGTTTTCAGGGAATACCATTCATCCACAGGGCACGGCTTATCCTCCGGATTGCATTCAGGGCACCCTCTGTGGCATGTTCCATCCACATATTGGTATTCACAGCAACAGTAATTAACGGTATGCCTATCCGTGAGTTCTTTCTGATAAACGCGATAACCCAGAACCCCGAGCACAGTCCCCACTATACCCCAGACAAGCGCGAGCATTAACATAATCTTTCCTCCTGACCGCGATTACCGTTACGGATGGCTTGACCGGTATGCCGCGTATTCCCGGGAGACCGCTTCCGCGCGCCGTTCTGCGGATTCTATTTCCTCTTCCAATTCCTGTATGGTAGCCTCATATCCGGATTTGGTGATTTTGGTCTCTACATTTTCCGAAAGCGCCTGACAGAGCGGGCAGAGGGCCACAAAATGACCCTCGAAAATTATAGGCTGATGTCCGCGTGCGCACTCTACGGTGTGGATAGCGGTGTTCATTTTTTACCTCCCACGGTTCTTTCCAGCCGTGCAATGGCGTCAGAGAGCACCCGAAGGGTCTCCCGCGCCCCCTCTATAGCCGCGTTCGCGGCCTCCGCGGGAGCGTGCTTTCCCAGCGCGGTGTTTATCGCCGGCAGGTCATCCCCGGGGCTGAGATCCCCGCTGTCCACCCATTCAATATCATGCGCGGCCTGTGCCATGAGGCTCATACGTTTCCCGAGTGCACGCCGTTCTGGTTGTCTGCTTTCCCTCAAACTTTCGGCTAACTCCTCGAGATGGCGATAGGCATAATTCCAGCTTCCTCCGCTCATAATGTGTTCTCCTTTTTACTGCAATTTTTCAAACCTGATTGGGAGTAGCGGGGCCCCGTTGTTGCGTACTCCACGGTTTCAGGTATCAGCAAACTCGAACCGGGCGAAATCTGCCGCGTAGTAAATCCGCGGCTTTAGCATGGGCCTCATCCGGGCTCGCAAATTCATGCGTTGTCGGCGATCCACCGTTAACCCACTGCGGTTTCCAGAATTTCTTCATTTGACCTTCTTAGCCACCGTGGCGAACACCCGCACCACCTTACCGCAGAGCACGTGTACTCCGGGATCAGTTTTACTCCCGGGGACAAATGCGGTCTCTAATTCCGCTGTCGCGGGGATTTCCACCACCTCCACCGCGGAATCCAGCGGGCATTTGGTAGACAGCGGACGATCGTATCCACAGGTCCCGCAGATGTAATAAAGGTCACATTTAGGACAGTTACGCGCCACCCACCCCTCGGGGACCTCGATCACGACCTTCATTCCCCCTCCTTCTCTTCTGCTTTTTTATCCCAGGCGCTCTCAAAATCCCGCACACAGGTGAGCGCGGAGTAGAACCAGTAGGCCCATTCATTAACCGACAGCTCCTTGTTTACGGACATCGAGCGCCCGGGATATTTGTACCAGGAGATCTCCACCCCGGCATAAGCCAGATTAGGCTTCCGCTGCTCCTGTTCATCGTCGCCCCAATAATATCCCCGGGTTTCCAGTCCGGGGATTTCCGGGTCCTCGTAGTGCCATTCACGCTGATTTATATTCCAGTACACACGCGAGATCTCTTTGAGTAACGCCAGGATCAGGGCCTCCGCATGATCATCTGTTTTGTGGCTCTGGTAGGTGCCGAAGCAGAGCTGCCCGAGCTTGGGTTCCATTTTATCGGTCATAATTTCTCATCTATCTCCCTACCCATCATTTTAGCAAAATAGAAACCCGGTTGTCAAGCGTGTGCTCCGTGTTCTCTGAAAGACTAATCCCATAGGCTGCCGAAATATTTTCCGAAAAGGATCATCCCGCGCTCCGCGCGCCGGTGGAGCGCCATGACCCGCCTCGCCCAGGCGGCGCGCAGGCGCCGGTTGTCGCCCCCCGGACTCCGAGGTTTGTACCCGGTCTCGGCCTCCACGATCTCGAAGATGTCGTCTTTCGCGAAGCGCTCCACGGCCCACGTGATCTCCGCTTTGATAGCCCGCCATTTCCCGGGTCGGAGCTCGCAGGGATATCCGCTCTGTGAGGAGAACAGCCGGCGGAGCATGGGCAGCATGTACCTCGCCAGGTGACGATCCAGGCTCCAGCAGTCGCAGTCCGCCCAGCCCCGGCGCCGGATCTGCGCGATGTACTGCCGCTTCACCTTCTTGCGCAACTGCATCCCCTGGATGTCCGAGATTCTCTTTTCTGTATATGTTCTCATTGCGTATCCTCCGTACTCAACGTTGGGCCCCAAGATTTCACACCCCAAGCGAGCGCCCTGACATTTCACCTGGAAATTACTTTCCGGTAACTTGCCGCAGGTATTCGATCAACTTCTTTACATTCTCCGCTTCTATGCTCGTCGTGTACCAATCGCTTCCGCGCTCGGTGGCGCCGAGGACATACCAGATCGCCGACCAAACACGCTGAAAGAGGTTCCGCTTACTGTCCAGTTGGTAGTTAACAACCAAGCTCCCGTCGGCGCAATCGCTATCTCCGGGATACCAGATCAACTGCAGCATATGGGCGGGTGACCCGCAGTCGCAGGGGATATAATAGCTCATGTCGCTCATTGAGGTCATATTGGTGCCGGGTAGAGGACGCGCGCTCCGCGGCGGCTGTTCGGGATCCCCGGGGATCGCCATGTGCGGGCGCGGATTACGCTGATCGCACTCCAGGGGTCGCCAATGCGTGGCCGGGAATACCTCGTCCGGACCACTGCTAGGGTACCACCCGCTTTGCGCGGGGTCACCAATATAGTCGAACCAGTGGACAACCGCACACCCCGCCTGGTCATGCGGCCCCCCGAAACCCGTGCCGCCGTCGAATACCGCGGCCAGTATGTGCTCGCCGGTCTTGGGCGCGCTGGCGATGGGCAGCCAACCCCGGGAGCTCATTTCACACCCCCCGGGATCTCCAGCGGGCGCCATACGTAACCCCCGGAGGTCACACGGGTATCTATGTGCTCCGCCCCCGGCCGTAATTCCCATCCGGTGCCCACACAGAGCAGCCTGCGCTTCTCCGCGGCCGCCGCGGCCGCCGCGGGGTCCACGATGGCCCAGAAGAATAACCGTTCCGTGGTCTGCACGCCCACGCCCACCCCGGAGCGATGTTGGTGCTCCTGGGGAATATCCTGCACACGTAAGGCCACGATCTCGGCCCCCACGGGGAGCTCCGTGGTGTGTACCCCCTCGTCGGGGGATATCGGGTACTTAAAGGTCTTTCGCATAAAAGCCACCTCCGTTATTAAAGTCCCTACCCCTATATTAGCATAGTCCCCACCCGGTTGTCAAGACCCTTCTTTCTCGCCCCCTGATAACGATAATCCGGGATACCCCCGTCCTGGGCCTGGTTATAATCCCCCGACCACCCGGCCATGGCCTGTAATGAGCCCCGAGAGCCCCGCGGAGACCCCCAGGCTGCGTTTTCGCGCCCAGAAGACGGTAACCCACCCGTCCGGGGGCTAACGGGCCGTAGTGGGCCACGGGAGGCGTTTTAGGCGGGAAATAGGGGGCGTGGGCCGGGAAGGCGGGACTTTTGGGCGAAATTCCTGGGCATTTTCGGGGGGACCCCCTCCCCGCGCCCCGCGGGGGGGCGCTCCCTTTCTTTCCAGCGCGTTATTAACATATTATGACGTTTAGTATATAATGAGGAAAAAATGCCTATATTTTATAGGCTTTTTTCTGCCGGGGGGAACCCCGGCGCTTACTAGGGGGATACCCCTAGCAGTGAGTTGTCAACATATTATGACGTTTAGTATATAGTGTAGCTTGTAGTTGTTGTTTGTTTGTCTACGTTGTTGTTTGTTTACATTGTTGTTAATAGCTAGCCATTTAGTTCTATGGCTACCGGAGGGCTTATGCTAGGGGAACACCTAAAGGGGATAGCTCTCCCCCAGGGCTTTGAGATAAAGCCCTCAGGGGAGCGCGTGCCCGTGGAGTACTCCCCCCGTATGGCGTTGCAGTCAACGCTTAAGCGGGGGCGGGTGAAGCGGCGTGCGAATGAGTTAGCGCGGGAGTACCGGGGGTATGAGCGGGGGGCGCTTAAGATGTGTGGGGGTGTTAAAGACTGGGACAGTCAGCGCAGGTGCTTTAAGCACGGGGCAAGGATAACCTTTAAATAATCAAAGATTTTTCCTCCGCTGGTGGTAGTGGCGGGGGGATTGCGTGCACGCCGGTGACGGCGGCGCGGTGGTAAGCAAGGAGGGTTATACCATGCTTGGAACAATACTGAAGGGGTTCACGGTGCCCGAGGGGTTCTCGGTTAAAATCCGGGCGGGTGGCGAAAGCCATTACCCGGAGTACCTGACGAAGCTGGCGGGGATCCCCGTGGGGGATACCCTGGCGCTGACGACGGCGCCGGGGGAGATGGTGCCCAAATCGTTCGCGGGGACGCTGCGCAAGAAGTTGCGCGAGGCCTATGGTGCGGACGGGTTTGAGCTCCTGGTGGTGGCCGGGAACGGCATGGAGGCCGTGCTGGTCCGGAAGCTGAAGGCGGCGCTGCCGGTGCAGCCGAAGGCGCCGGCGGTGCGCGCCAACGGGGTTAAGCTGGGTGCGCTGCGGATGGAGAACTTCCTCCAGTCCGCTAAGTCCGGGAAATAGTATTCCCGGGGTAAGTCACGGGGCGGGTTCGGCCGTAAGACCCCGTGCACAATTTTGTTTTTCCGGGGGGAATCCCCGGGGCGTCCGGCTTAGGACCGGCGTGTGTGAAGGGCGGGTTCAATTCCCGCCGCGCCCCCGGGGATTCCGCTTGTGTTCAACCCCGGGGATATGGTATAATGCGTAAGGGGCAGGTCCGTGGTGGACGGGGATGATAGCCCTCGCCGGGTTCGACCCCCGGCTTGCCCTCACGATTTGTTGTTTAAAAATCGACAGCTAGGAGGAGAAGAGCATGAATACCGAAATCGACGAGGTGGTTATAAAAGGGAAGAGGTACATCCCCGCGGATTCCGTTCGCAGGGAGTTCGATGGCCCGATAAAAATCGTGGTCCTGCAGCGGGGCTGGGTTTTGATCGGGAGGATGGAACGGGAGAACTCGACCTGTCGGCTGCACAACGCGCGGGTGATTCGTATCTGGGGGACCACAAAAGGCCTGGGGGAACTCGCGGCCGGGGGTCCGACGGATAAGACCGTACTGGACGCGACAAACGGGGTTGTGGAGTTCGAGGCGCTGACCGTGGTGCTCACCATCGCCGCCGAGGAGTCAAAATGGAAGAACATATTATAATCGGTATCGAGGACGCCCTGTGCACCCTGAGCAAGGACGGGGACAGGGACGGGTACGGGTACGGGTACGGGTACGGGTACGGGGACGGGTACGGGTACGGGTACGGGGACGGGAACGGGGACGGGTACGGGAACGGGTACGGGAACGGGTGTTGAGAGGCGTGGGCTAGGGGCGGCCGGGAACGCCCCACATTTTTTTGGTTTGCAGGTGGTACGGAGAGACCGGACAAGGCCCGGTTTCAACGGGGAAGTTTATGGCCGGCGGGGTATTCAACTGGGAGGAGAAAACAATGGGAGACCAATTTGCCGCACTCCTGGCCGGATGGGGAATCCGCCGGACGGGACCCTGGCGGGAGTACTCGCGGAATCCCGTTGTTCGTTGTGCACACGGGGATTTCCGGGGGGTTCCCGCGGTTATCTATGAGGGGATGGGCACGTTCTCGGTGTACCTCGGCCCCGGAGAGAACGATATCCCTACGGGGCGCCGGGCAGTGCTCTATGGCCAAAAGCAGGGCGATAACTGGGTAATAGACTCCAACCATTTTTGGTCCGTAGTGAGCTAATAATGAACAATAAGCAGGAGTGTAGGATCGTGGACCTCCCGGGCCTCTCCCGCCTGCTCGCTGATTTCGACATCGAAGTCCACTGGGATCTCCACCGTGCAACCGGGCGGCTCCTGCGGGAGTTCCCGGTGGTCGCGGTCTACTTCGATGACCTGGAGACCACCCTCGTCTACGCCAACCACGGGCCGGTGATACTCCACCTCCAGTACCAAACCCACTGGAGAATACTCCACAATTTACTGTACACAATGTACACCCCCAAAAGATAAGGAGAGACTATGACCCTCGATCAAGTTCTTGCCGCCTACGATATCCGGCTCGGGAAATCCCGGAGATATCAGCCCAACCCGGACTATGTAGTACGCTCGGGCACCGCCCTGGGAATCCCCTGCCGGGCGTACATCAAGCCCGGCTGGTGCGGGATCTGGATTGCCAAAGGGAATTCCGATAACGTGATATTCCAAGGGGAGTACATCTTTTTCGCCCGGCAACAAGGGAATTCCTGGGAAATGATTGAAAACCATATCGTCCATGCTATTAGAGGTGCACGATGAACATCCTAGTGGATATCCCGGGACTAACCCATGGAGAGTTCAAACCCTGGGATCTCCACCCCTCGCACATGCTGGCCACCGGGGATTTCCTGGGACTGCCGGTTACAATCTACTGGGCAGACCAATGGCGGGAATTCCAGGTATACACCAATCTGCCGAATGCGGCTAGCCAGATATGCATTGGGGTATATGTCACCGCAGGAAGGATGATACGGCAGAGTAGTCGGGTAACACTGGCCTACTGGTTGGGATTAAAATAACATTTAAAAAATCTGGAACGGTAAGCCCGGTCGGCGCACTTTTGCGCCGGGGGACCACGAAGGCGTTTTTACGTCGGGCGTGGAAGAAATTTTATAGCAGGAAATAAGGGGAAAAAAATGAGCAAACTGCGGAAAGAAAAGACGGCGAAAACGGGAATGGGCGGGCGCGCTCCCGCACAAATCACCCCCTCCATACCCCGGCCCCCCCGCCCTCGCGGGGTTCCCGGCATTCCCGCCCGGCCCCAGCGGGGGTCTCCACCCCCGCACGGTGGGCGCCTCTGGGAGCTCGGCTTTGATATCTATATAGTATAGCATAGGCTTGGCTGTACTATACTATACTATACTATACTATACTATGCTTGGCTATACCATACTATGCTATACGATTACCAAGTGCAGGGTAGGCAAGTCCAGCGTACAGGCGCTGGGAGGGGGGGGGGGGGGGGGGGTGAATGCAAATGGTTGAAAAAGGGTTATTTGGAAAGGTGTAGGCGGTAATAAAAAGGGAGGAAATATAAAAAAATTTTTGGAACTTGAAAGATGGTTAAAA
>JAEHJW020008683.1_pt1 | contig 11707 bp, 18 predicted proteins | sample 9271431 | NCBI WGS metagenome assembly JAEHJW02
CCCGCACTCCCGCTTTTGGCGCTGACCCTTCTTCCATTATTCTGACGTTCTTGTATAATCCGGCACTCGGGTTGTTAGCTCAGTTGGTAGAGCAGCTGACTCTTAATCAGCGGGTCGTAGGTTCGATCCCTACACAACCCACCATTTTTTCAATGAGTTGCGCAGTGCAAGGCCCCGCTAATCCGGGGCTTGTTTTCTGAAAGTCAGAAAACAGTTTTCACCTCGTTGACCCGACTGTGGGCACTTTTCGGTCATACACGGCGACCATTGCAGCGGTTTTGTGACCGCTAGCTTTTTGCTTGTCTCCCTCAAAATCGGAGACTCCCTTGGCCTTGAGATCATGAAAAGTAAAAGTCTCTACGCCATGCTCTTTTGCTCTGGCCATCAATCTCTGCCATGCGGTACTAAAACCTTCATAGGTGATGGCCGCACCCTTTCGATCGTGGATCAGTGTCATCCCCAGGACTTTGCCATCCGCGCGGCACGCGGCAATCACCGCTCTCAAGCGGTCCGACCACAGAGTCACACCGTCGCGGCTACCCTTGCTGCGACGGACAAGCAGCCCCTCTTCGCCCACGTCGGACCATCTGGCTGCCAGAACCTCGTTGATGCGCATGCGGCAAAGATAAGCCAGCTCCATGGCAGGCTGGATGTATGGCGGCGAGGAGGTCGCAAGTGCGTAGACTGCGGCATACTCTTCATCTGAGACGTACCGTGTGCGCGCCTTCTCGGTATTTCTGCGGACGCCCTTGCATGGATTTGATGTGACTAAATCTCGTTCATAGGCCCAGGAAAAGGCCGCGGATAGATAGGCAACCTCCCTGTTTGCCGCAACAGGACTTTCCTTTCTATGGTCGAGATATTTCCTTATCACGCCTGGCGTGATCACTGCGACCGGCGTATCACCAAACGTCGCACCAGATGCCATGGGGCGATCCAGCAAGTTATGGAAGGCACTTTCCGCGCTTCTGCGCGTCTTGTACGCCAACGAACCAAACTTCTCGCTCACCATGTAGTCACGTACCAGGTCGCGCAAAAGCTGTTCTTTCTTGGGCTGAAGAGCCTCGTAGGCAGACCAGACCTGAGACAATGGGGCAGTGTCACGGCAAAGGACAACGCCAGATTTCAGCCTGGCACCGTCCCAGGACCGGAAAACAAAACGTCCCTTCTCTCTATAGACACCAGGAGGAAGATTACGGTTTTCAGGACTTCTGGGGCGCGGCATCAGTATATCCCCTATGCAAACTCAATGGATTCGTAGCGTTTCTTTCTGGACTTGGCCTCGTGCGTAGCAATAGCCGTCATGACCGTATCGATGGCGGCTTGCGTAGTGCAGATCCGCCCTCCCCGCCCATACCAGTAGGGTACACCATGCTCATCCAACCACTTCATGGCATCGGATCGCCTAGAGTATCCCAACCACTCCAACAGCCCTTCTTCTCGAATCAAGCTATCCATATTGCTCACCCGATCCAGCAACGCGCATCCGGGGCGTGAGCCAGGCAGGCACCCCAGCAATCCAAAAGGCTACCCTTTGGGCAGAGCAATGTATATCCGCGCCGCTGGAGCTGCCTCGGCGACGCCCAGTAGTCCACACGCAATCCTTGCACATGCAAGGACATGACGCCTTCAACAGGTTTTGCCTCGCGAACGGGCAACACCCGACCATTCGGGTGGCGCACGATGCCCAGGAAAGAACTGGTTTCTGGATGATCCACCATCACAACACCACCTTCCGCACCCATCCAGCGCGGCTGATCATGCCGTTCAGGTTCGTGACGAGGGTATCCCGATCAAAGAGAAAAGTCAGGGTGGCGCCATCGTGGTAGTGAACTGCCACACGGATAGGCGATGTCCGGTCAAGAATCTCCCGAGGGGCAAGAGGGGAACCCATCACTCGGATTAGTGAGTTGAATGTTGTCTGCGGGTTGTTCATGCCTAGCTCCATGCTGAGTGGCGATGGAGGAAGTATAACTTTAGTTATCGTTTAGTCAACATCCCAAGTTTTCAGGCATGGGACTTATGAACCGCCATAGTCATCGCAAGTCCCGATATGAATGCACTGCAACACCAACAATTTCGCACGCCCCCAACGCTTTGGTTGGGAATTGCGGATTATCTGGAACCAGCAACCATTCATCGCCATCTTGAAGCAATCGCTTCATGGTCGCCTCATTGTCACCATTCCGAACCACGACAATATCTCTATGCCTAGGCTGCGCTTCAGGATCTATCAAGACGATATCGCCCTCGCTAAGGGTTGGAGACATGCTGTTACCAGAAACGCGAAGATAGAACGCCAAGCATGAAACCATCTTTGGACTTGGAGCCCATTGAACAGCAGGGTCCTGCCGTGCCCGTTCTATAATCTGATCCGGCGCCCCGCAAGGCACCGAACCGAGAATTGGATACCAAGCTCTAATGTCTGGGCCAGGCAGAACCCCGTCAAGCATCCCCCCTTTCCCGGTCACCAGCCATTCTGGGCTTACACCGCAGGCGAACGCAATTTGCGCAGCAAATCTTGACCCAGAAGCCCCATTTTCTAACTTCTGGTATCCGGGTTGCGACATCCCCACGGACTCAGACAAAGAGCGCTGCGACAGCCCCGCATGCTCCCTCGCCTTCTTTAATCGCTCAGAAAAGTTCATGGGCACAGTGTATAACTCCGGTTATAAGATATCAACACCCCTAGGTTATTGATCTGCCCGATAACCTAAGCTATATTTTTGACGCATGAGCATTCACGACCAAATTTCGAGAGCGCTATCTTTCGCAGGCTCCCAGAAAGCCCTAGCGCTTATTGCCGGAGTGACACAGCCAGCAGTAAGCGGTTGGGTGACCGGGAGGAAACAGCCAAGCGTGCTAAGTGCCATCCGCATCGAGGCCGCGACCGGCGGGCTCGTGACTAGGTCGGACTTGCGTCCGGACATCTGGCCGCCAGAGCAGAAACAGGAACATCCAGACCAAGGGGCCGCGTGATGACATCGGGATCGACAATGGTAGGCAGGGGGCGCTCCTATATGCGCGATAAAACCATGACCATACTATCGGGGTCCCCGATTGAAATGGCACGCAAGGCGCATGGGCGCATCTTGCAGTCCATGCAAGAGCCAGGCAGCCAACTTGCATTAGCGAAAGCTCTAGGGGTCTCTCAAAGCAAAAACGAAGCGCTCAAAGATGCCCTTGCCCTGATCTACCTGAACGGGTTCAAGGTTGTTGATGAGGATGCAGTCACCATCCGTTCTGAAGTCCTCCAGTTCCTGCGCCAAAGGATGTCGCGGGTCCTGGTCGACGACGAGATGGCCAAAATCCTGTCCGTGGGTGAGGTATGAAAAATCGCTCACCTTCCCACCGCCCGGATCTCGCCCTTCAGGCTTCGCGCGAAGCCGCCCAACAGATTACTACCGAAAGGCGGGAAGGGGTTCCCAATTGCTCAAGCGTGATGGTCACGTATCGATCGATGACTTTGTGTCTGCCGCCCAGGTGCGGATGTTGGCACGGGGAAGAATCGGATGAGACCCACTTCTATGCCAGAAAACGGGGGCATCCGAACTGTGTTTTGGCCGCGCGGTCATGTCTGGCGCCTATTCTGCTGGCTGATGAGGCTGAAAAACCATGTCCAATGACGCACGCCTGAACACAGGGATTCTGCAACACCCAAAATCCAAAAAGCTGAACCGGAAATTTGGTCCGCAAGGTCCCTTGTCATTTATCGCGCTGATCCTCTGGGCCGCAGCCAATCGCCCTGATGGCGATCTCGCCGGCATGGATGCTGACGACATTGAGTTGGCTATCGATTGGCCTCTAGATCCTGGGATTTTTTTCGAGGCGCTGATCCAACTTCGGCTATTGGATGAAATCGAGCCCGGCCATTACCTCATCCACGACTGGCAGGACCACAACCCATGGGCTGCCGGATCGGAAAATCGATCGCAGCAGGCACGATTTGCCGCGCTCGTAAAAAGATACGGGCGAGCAAAAGCCGAACAAATGATCCAGCAGTGCTCTGGACATCAAACAGCGGTGCTAACACCTTCGACGGGCAATGCCGAAAAGCACATCGAGCAGCAGCCGCAGCAAACATCGGCAGAGCCATCAGCAGACAAGAGATGTGCGGAAATCATAGAAGAGCAATGCTCGGAAGAACAATCAGTTATGCTCATTTCTGCCCACAGCAGTGCTGTCAGCACAAACGAGCAGTGCTGCCAGCACAATTCAGCAGTGCTCGCGGCAGACTTGAGCACTGCCCCGTCTCCGTCTCCGTCTCCGTCTCCGTCTCCGTCTCCGTCTCCGTCTCCGTCTCCGAAACAGTCTGACCCACCATCTTACACTCGGCATCCACCTCGTCTGGGGGACCAGTCACCGCCTGGGGTTTTGGCGCAAGCTGGGAAGCATGCATCCCGCTTTGCCGAATTCTGGGACGCTTACCCGAAGAAAGTGGCCAAGCCAGAAGCCATGAGGCGTTGGAAAACCAAAAGGTTGGACGTTCTAGCCGATGACATTTTGCACGACCTGAGCGACCGACTGAGCAGAGACCCTGCCTGGCAAAGGGGATACATCCCGAATCCGGCAACGTACCTGAACCAGGACCGATGGACCGACGAACTTCTACCAATTCCGCAACCGACAACCGCCATGGAGTCTGCCAATGGAACCCGTCAGCAAAACTCTCCACGTTCTAAGCTCTCGCTTGTCGAGCAGGTCCGCGACGCAAGCAATACCTGGGTCGAGCGGCAAACCAGAGAAGACAGAACCATCGACATATCCGCAGCGCATGGCGCAAATCTGGTCTCGCATGACTGAGATTTACGGGCACAAATGGACCAGCATGTACGGGCTGGAGCCTGTCTTGTCTTGGTCCGCAGCCCTTGCCGACCTGACGGGCGAACAACTTGCCGCGGGATTCCGGTGGTGTGCTATCGATCGTAGCGACCCGTGGCCGCCATCCCTTCCAGAATTTCGCCATGCTTGCCTGATGGCGAACCATGGCAAGGAACTTCAGGGGGTAATGGCCTATCGTGCTGCCATGGCATACGCCAGCGCCGTTCAGTATGGCAGGGAAATTCGGGCGACACCTGCAGCCGTGATTGAGGCGGTACGCCAGGCGACGGCATTGGCGTTGATCATCACTTCGGCAGAAAAAAGCCAGTCCCTTTTTGCCTACCACTACGACCAGGTCTTGCGGGCCATTCGATCCGGCAAAACCTTTGCGCATGACCTACCCAAAGCATTTCCACCACAAGCCTGTGATACCAGCCCTGCAGTCGTTGACGAATGGTGCAGCAAGCTCAAGGAAATTCTGGGCGGCGCATGGGTAGCGCAACGGGATAGAGGCGTGTCGGGGCGCAATTATGAAACATCACAGGGAGAACCAAAATGAGTAACATCATCCGCGATAACCTGCGTCGTCATCTGGTGGACCTTGGAGCCTTTTTCGAGAGCCCAAGATGCTTTCTGGAAAAACTGCAAGGCAACCGTTTCGAGTATCTGGGCTACGACTGCAGCACGCAGGTTGCCATACGCCTGGTCCGCTGGTCACGAGCCATAGATCTGACCCCGATCCAAACTCACGTCATGAACCAGATTCTGGACGCAGCCATCAGGAAGGGATCGGTGGTTGTAAAACACCGAATTCGGTCCACCAGTTGGTTTATACCCTCTTCCGGGGATCTCGATGACCTGTCCTGGTCTGTGGCATCGAAAGCCCTTGAGCACCTGACCGAAACCCACAATTTCTCTGGGCAAAATGGTGGACCGGTTATTCCCAATCCATCCATTCTGGCATTTGTTGCGGCCAACACCCGGTTTTTGTCGCGAGAAGCCATGGAGCACTTTGTTTACCACAAGCGATGCACTGCAGAGGAAGACCGTGGCAGCAATGATTCCGCTCCGTCAGGATTTTTGCTGGAGACCTACATCCGCCAGCAAAAGAGTCTCCTGAAACACAAGACAGGAAAGGAAAGAGTCGCTGCGGAAAACAAAATACGGGAATTGACAGCACGACTGTATGGCATGCGCTCAGAAATTCGCCTTTCCCTCCTGGAAGAGGAAGGCGAGGATCAGGATCGCTCTCAGCACCTGTCCTCAGCAGACTTGATGGATCTTGCCTATTACGATGACTATGAAGTGGATCGTCCAGTGTTTACGGATCAGGAGCAGTCGTTTCTGGATTACCTGTTCCAGATTGGTGAGAAGGAAATGTCCGCCAGAGACCTGATCCCCGCACTGATCGAGGCCCATGAGTTCCGTGCCATTCATGCCTTGTTGCGCGTGCTCAAAGATCCTGGACTGGAAGAGCAAGCACAAATCCTGAGCGACCTCATGGGACATCGACCGCTCAGCGACATCCGCAAGCAGATCCTGCGTCCCAGAAAGACCGATTCTGTGCAAATTTTGCAGCTCCTAAGCGCCTGCAAGCGTTATGTCTCGGACGAGATCGCGGAACAGGAAATCGAACACTATGCGATGGCCTGCGGGGCATGATCATGGACCCAATTTTCCCATGGATTGGAGGTAAAACCCGGTTGGCTGGGGAGATACTAGCGAGGCTCCCCCAGCCACACAGGGAGAGGACCTATGTCGAGCCTTTTTTCGGCGGTGGCGCCGTCTATTTTGCCCAGCACCCTGCCGGCGTTGAAGTGATCAACGATCGCAACCGGGAAGTGATCCTCTTCTTCCGCATGCTGCGGGATCATGCCGACGAGCTGGTCCAGTACCTGCAGAATACCCCCTACTCCCGCGAAATCTTTTATGCCTGGCGCAAAGCAATACCGGAAACCCTGCCAGAAATTGAACGGGCTGCACGTTTTTTCTATGTCGCTCGATCTGCATTCTCTGGACAATCCACGGGGCGTACTCCGTCCTGGGCCTTTGCAAGGATTGCAGACAACCGGGCGCGAGCACTGTCCGCCGTCATTGACGGGGAACTGTTGCAGGTCCGGGATCGCCTGCGCAATACGGTGATCGAGCATGATGATGCTGTCCGTGTGATTCAGCGATACGACTCTGAATATGCAGTGATCTATTGCGATCCGCCTTATGTCCTGGAGACCAGGAGTGATGGTGGGTACGAGCATGAAATGGATGCTCTGGATCATGAGCAGTTGTTGTCCACATTGAAGCACTCAGATGGCTATGTGGCGGTTTCTGGTTATCCATCGGAGTTATATCGGGATTTACTGGAAACAGAAAAAGGTTGGTCCTTCGTGGATTTTGATGTGGTTTGCCGAGCAAACCGGTCTACACAGGTAAGGGACGGTATTGACCGATCCCGCATTGAGAGATTGTGGCTGAACCCCAGGTTGACCGAATGGAATGCCGGAAGGGGGACCCGTCGGCAGGTATCTCTTTTTGATTTTGAGGACGCTACGGCGTGTTGAGGAAATACCGTTTTGTGTTGGATGCCGATGGCGTATTGTTGAATTTTGACCGCGCCTGGCGCGGCTGTACTGAGAGGGTGCTGGATCGCCGCATGGAAGTCGTTGATCCTGTTTACGACCTGGGCGCCCGATATGGCTTACCCACGGCATCTGTCGCCAAAGCGTGGGCCGCGTGGGATGTCACAGAGGGTTGGCGCCGGGTACCCCCGATTCAGGAAGGGATCACTGTTGCCCGGATGCTTTTGGACATGGGTCATTCGGTGACGGTGTTGACCTGCCTGCCGAATGAGTATGCCGAGCAGCAGCGGCGATGGTGTTTGGACCGCTGGGGTCTATCCGGCGCGCAGATGATCGCCGTGCGTGCCACAAAGAAGGGAGGGCTATCACAGTGTCGCCCGCATTTCTTCGCAGACGATCTTCTGGTTCACTGCGTGGAGGCCCGCGATGTGATGGTGCCATTCATTGCCCGAATTCGGTATTGCGAGCAGGAGGAAACTCCCGATGGCATCCATGAATTTGGCGGGCTGGAAGAAGCGGTGGGATCGTTTTTCCGGCAAGTGGGTTATCCCCTGCCACGGCTTGGCTGACCCATAGTTGATCTATACCACAATGGACTGATATTCAGGAGGGAACGCGGATATGTCGGGTGTCAATAAGATGATCTTGTTGGGGTATCTCGGGCAAAACCCAGAGATGCGATATATGCCAGATGGGAAGGCCGTGGCGACGCTTTCCATTGCAACGAGCGAGTCCTTCAAGGATCGTGATGGGAATCGCCAGGAGCGCACAGAGTGGCACCGTGTTGTACTTTGGGGCCGCTTGGCAGAGATTGCCGGGGAGTACCTCAGAAAGGGAAGTCAAGCCTATGTTGAGGGCCGGATTCAGACCCGGAAATGGACCGACCGGGATGGACAGGATCGATACACCACTGAAATTGTGTGCGACCGCCTGAATCTCATTGGTGGGCGCCATGATCCTGAATCTGGAAACAGTGCAGGCACCCATCGCGGACAGTCCGGATCTGGTGCAAGCGCCCTTCCCCCTGCAGGCCCTGACCCTCAGTATTTGGGGGACGACCCGGACGACGAGATCCCGTTCATCACCTGCGCAGTGGTGGAGGGTGTTGACCGCCACCGGCGCCGGGCAGAACGATGGCTGTAAGCTATCCTGCCAGACGCTGATCTATACCCCTGTGTTGTAGCGGTTGTTTTGCGGCTATTAGCCAGCCCCGTGCTGGCTTTTTTGGTTAATTGCATCCTGGCCGGGCAAGGGAGAATTGAAAATGAAGCAGTTTTCTATGAAAGGTCTTAAAAACCACAAGGCTGTAATTGGAAAGACCAGATATGGGATGATAACTATTCAAGAACAAGGCAAGCCGTTTTTTACATTCCATCCTGCCGATAAGGCGAACATAGAGGCGAAAAAGTCTAACAACTACTTTATGGTGGCGAACCATTTCCAAGACTAATCCGGGAACCAATCACGTATATCGCGTTTTCCGCGCGGCGCACAGACACTATCAGTAAGCATAAAAAACGCACGCTGCACATTTTCATAGAAACCAACGCCCAAACCACCAGATACCCCATACAGTTGGTGGGGAATATCTGGTGTAGAGCAATACGAAGGATCATCAAGGGTATGTAAAGTACGACATACTATTGGTCGATATTCATATATTCCACATTCACCTTTTTTCAGCAAGAATGGACAATCCGAGTTATGATTAGTTGTAATAGAATTACCAATATCAATATTCTTATTGGTTTTTAGAGAGATATATTTAGCCTCTAGGCGACCAACCACAACATCATATTTGCAACAATGACTGCACCCCTTTTGGCAAACTGAGAAAGATGAAAATAATTCATCCGCAAATCTCTGCATTGCAGTATATATTGCAGATATTTTATTTTCTATTGAATTTTTCCGTTAATCTCACTTTCAAGAAATATTCCGATATCATCCATCAGCTTGTTTGGTATTTTTGGCAACTTAACCAAGTCTTCTTTTTTTCTAAATTTCACTTTCGCTTGCCGCTTATCACTGGCGGATTTCATAGTTGGTTCCTTGTTGCATGCTTGGCACCAATGGTGCCATCTCTGGATTTATGGGTCTGCAATATGAACCTTCAATAACGACTTGAGAAACCAGTTCAGGCAGGCAGTCTTCGTCCGAGCAGAATGAAGGAAACTGATGCAAAAAAATGTTCAGATATTGGTAATAATATAATTGACATTAGCTGGTTATGGAATAGTATGTTCCACTAAGGAATCTCTGCACAACTCAATCTGATATAATCTGAGCCATAGCAGCAAGGGACCGGAGGCAATACACATGGCAGGGCAGATGACGTTTGCGGAAAACGCAGGGTTGGAACGCCGGCACAAGGAGACCAAACGAGAGCGTTTCCTCCGGGAAATGGATCAAGTAGTTCCTTGGCAACGGCTGGTTGCCCTCATTGAGCCCTGCTATCCCAAGGCCGGTCCCCGTGGGGGGCGCAAACCCATGCCCCTAGAACAGATGCTGCGCATCCATTTCTTGCAGCAGTGGTATGCCTACTCCGACCCTGGCATGGAAGAAGCCCTGCACGAAATTCCCTTGCTGCGCTCCTTTGCCGGCATCGACACTGGCCGTGACCTGATCCCCGACGAGTCCACCATTCTGCGTTTTCGTCGCCTGCTGGAAAAGCACGGCTTGGCGCAACAGATTTTTGCCGAGGTCCAAGAACTGCTGGACGCCGCGCACCTCATTCTCCAGGAAGGCAAGATGGTGGATGCCACCCTCATTCATGCCCCCAGCTCCACCAAAAACCGTGACCACAAACGGGACCCGGAGATGCATCAAACCAAGAAAGGGAATCAGTGGTATTTCGGCATGAAGGCCCATGTGGCGACGGACACCCAAGGCCTGGTCCAGAGCGTTGAGGTCACGGCTGCCAATGTCCCGGACCATCAAGTGTTGGAAGACCTACTCACCGGCGACGAGCCAGTCGTTCTGGCGGATCGAGGCTACGACTATCCCCAGGTTCACGAATTTCTGAAAGGGCACGGCATTCAGGATGCCGTCGCCCGGCGGCGTTATCCGGGTCAGCAAAAGGGGCTACAAGCCCTGCAGCGCTTCAATCGTAGCGTGGCACGCCTTCGCGCACGGGGGGAACATGCCTTTCGCGTCTTGAAGTGCCAGTTTGGCTTCCGCAAGACCCGCTATCGAGGACTGACCAAGAATGGCGCTCAACTGACCACACTGTTTGCCCTGGTCAACCTCTACATGAAGCGACGAGAGCTATGCTGGCTAGAGGCGTAATCCGTCCAAAGAGGGGAAAATGGGCCAGCGCAGAGGCCGCAGGGTGCCCTTTTGCCCCTCTGGGGGCGAAAATGACGATTTTCGTCGCCGAAAGTCGATCTGTGTGTCAAACGCTATGCAAAACCCGACGATTTTTAGGGCCAGTTCAGAGGTTCCCTAAGGAGTTTCTGATCTAGGGCTCTGGTATACTGATTGGCGTCAGGGATGCGGAGGAAAGTGACATGTCTGGGCAGATGACCTTTGCGGAACAGCAGGATCTTTCCCGTCGCCGGAAGCAGACCAAGCGGGAGCGCTTTCTGGCGGAGATGGACGCCGTCGTTCCCTGGGCACGGCTGGTGGCCCTGATTGAGCCGCACTATCCTCGCGGTGGCCGTGGGCGCAAACCGATGCCATTGGAGCGGATGCTGCGCATTCACTTCCTACAGCAATGGTACGCCTATTCCGATCCCGGCATGGAGGAAGCACTCTATGAAATCCCGCTGCTGCGACAATTCGTAGGCATCGATCTGGGCCGAGACTGGGTTCCCGATGAAACGACCATTCTCAAATTCCGGCGCCTGCTGGAACGCCAGGATCTGGCTTCGGCCATCTTCGCCGAGGTGCAAGGGGTCCTGCGAGAGAAAGGTCTGCTGCTTGCCGAAGGCAAGATGGTAGACGCCACCCTCATCCATGCGCCGAGTTCCACCAAAAATCGGGACCAGAACCGGGATCCAGAGATGAGCTCGACGAAGAAGGGTAACCAGTGGTACTTCGGGATGAAGGCCCATGTGGCGACCGATCTGCAAGGCGTCGTCGAGGCGGTGGAGGTCACGGCGGCGAAGGTCCCGGACCACCAAGTGCTGGACCGATTGCTGACGGGAGAGGAAGCGGTAGTCCTTGCCGATCGGGGGTATGACTATCCGTCGGTCCATGAGTGCCTGGCCAAGCAAGGAACCCAGGATGCTGTGGCCTTGCGTCGATATCCGGGGCAAAAGACCGGATTGGCCGCTCTATAATGTTATAATCGGAGCGTGGAGATCGGA
>JAEHJW020005963.1_pt1 | contig 11705 bp, 17 predicted proteins | sample 9271431 | NCBI WGS metagenome assembly JAEHJW02
TGGGTGGGCTTGGGTCACCAAAGGTTGGGTATGGAGCGTTTGTGGCTGACTACTCCACAAATACGGGCCATTCCATTGGACATACTGCCCTGTCTCGGTGTAAAAGAAGATCCCGGTTCCGTTATTCCCGTAGGTACCATCCAAGGAAGGGGAATTAACAATCTGCGAACGTGGGCCACTTCGATTATTCCCTATCCCTTCTACCAACTGCGTTTGGGTGGTTAGGTGTTCATTGAGACTAGAAATTGCCCCTTTGACCACATAGAATCCTACCAACGTCCCCATTTGGCTAAAGAGATAGATGTAACTCACACGGTTTGGGTTGTTCATCAGAAGCAATCGCCGGGTGAGGTTCGTTCGTTGCAAAGAATAGTTGAGGATCGGTGGGGGCTGGACATGATCAAAATGTGCTTGTTGGCGCTCCGTAATTCGTGCTTCTGACCCATACGTATCAGCACTATAATTCGTTTGTTTGGATGCAGCATATCCGCACCCAGAAATCCCAAGGGCCAAAATCGATCCCAATGCCCCAAGTTTAACAAGAGTTGTTCGTTTCATCATTACGCCTCCTTTAGGGGGTACCGACAGGCACAGTCAATGTCTTTGGTAGATGATGGGCCCGGAAAATCCCACGATTAATTTCCAAACTATGGGCGTTATACGTATGCACCACAGAAATAATTTGGTTTTGCAACCCTTGGACAATTTGCTGATCTTGACTGACTTGATTACTTTCTTCCCACGTCCACTGGCTTGGATGCTTGGGTAATGTGGCTTCATAATTCGTTAAGGTCTGTTGCGCAGTGGCAATCTGTTGTTGTAAGGCTTGATCCGCCTGATACTGCTGGAAGAACCAATCGTACTGAAACACGACATTGGTTCCATTAAATGTATGGTTGACGATCTGGTGCTCGGTCTTTACAGCGCGGGATGCAAAAAACCCAAATTGACCAAGAAGCATCCAGACTAGGAGAACGAGGATCACAATAACGATCCCGCCGATCCATTTGAGTACAGTGGTAATGAAAATCACGTTCCTTTCCGGAGATCCCGCGAAAATTTAAAAATCGTCGGCGGGATCCTTTTACACCTCGCGCATCAACAAATGAATGACTGCATATGTGGGATCTACTAGGTTATTGATCCCATAGAATAATTGTGCAATCCCTAAAACTCCAAGACCAATAGTTGCTGCAATACACAATGCAACGAGCGCCTGTATCCCCCCTCTAACCTCCTCATCATCATCCCAAGCGCCTAACAAAAGTTGTCTTAAAAGCCGAATCGCAATCACACAACACAATCCCGCCGCCCCTAGACTTAAAACACTAATACCAATCCGTTCCCATCCCCCTAACAGAACAATCCGCATATAGGCCGCAATGACAATATGGGAAGGCGATTGCAGTTTCTGCGTCAGAAAGGTGATAAGATGTTCAATGGCCGATGTGACTTTCAACGTGGGATCCCCCCCTCATCTACCCGAGTCGGGTATCAAACTCCGAGCATTCAACGTGCGGTGTTACGGCTTGGCAGGTGATGCACCAAACATCCTTTACATGGCCCATGGCCTTTTTCTTACGGGTCTTGCGCCAAAACGGATACCGATTGCCGCATACCGTGCATTGGGTTTCCGTGGGGTTGACGTGCGATGTGCGGCGCTGCGCCTTATGGAAATGGTGTCGCATGGGGCCATCCCTCCTTTTTGGGTATAGAAAGGATCTAAGGATATTATACCATAGATGCAATGGTTTGGAATATGGGGATCCCGCCGATTTTTAAATTTTCGGCGGGATCCCGTATCCTAGTCCCACGGAAACCCTGAAGTCGATTGCGGCCTCACCATCACTTCTCGGCTTCGCCAGGGAACCGGCCATGCCCATGCCTCCTCTTCATACTGATCCGACAGATCCCGCCACCTTCTTCTTCCATCGTCATCCTCGAACCCACTGTCCCATAACCGAGCATTAACCTGACGAGGAAGAGGAATACGACGACTGAAGGTTTTCCAGGGTGTGCGTGGTTGTCGAAAAAACATAGGCACCGGCTTCTGGAATACGCGATCCAGGGTCAAGTCGACTAAAGGCTTCACAACTTCAGCCAGCTTCGCACCCTCGGAAACCATCCTTTAGCGGGATTGGATGGAGGTTTTTGGCGATACCCATACCCGAGCGGTTCGACCGTGTTGGATGGCGGGATCGGCTGAAGATCAGTCAGTCCTACACTTTCTGTCGCACTGGATACAAAATTTGAATCCCCATTGCGAATCCATGTGTGATCGTGCAATCCTCGAAGCTGTGCGCGGAGTTCCTCCAGATCTTCTGGTGTGGCAATCGTCTGGGTAATTTGGGTATGAAACTTCGCACTTGTTTCTGCCACCATCCGCTCCAGCGTGAGATCGCAATAGGGATCCACCCAATCCCCAAGGACGTAGAACCGTTCTAAAGTTGTCCCGGTTTGGGCATCCCGAAAGGCTCCAAAGAGAATAGGATCTCGTTCCCGCCGTACTTTTTCTACTTGCTTTTCGGTCACTTTCCGGTAATCCGTAAACACCACATAGAAACTTGTAAAATAGGCTTTGACCTTTTCCAACGTCTCGATGATGGCATCCGGCACTTCTCGCTCATACTCAGCAAGCTCTTGCACTTTGACCACATCATGGGCAATGTGGTCAATGTACTCTTTCACATCCGTTCGATAGATGAATGTGGTAACCCCAGCCTTAACAATCTCTCGTTCTTTTGCAATCATATCCAGCTGAAACAACAACTTCCGCATGGCAGATCGTTGCCCGGTGCTCTGATACTTGTTGAGAAGGGTTAGCGCATTTGCATATACCTGATCCAAATACGCATCCGTGGCCTCATGCTTTCGTGCCTTAATCTCATCAAAATACTGACTTGGGGTGAGTTCCCGGGGAGTCGTGGGGGTATCGGTCATTTTTATCCATCCTTCCTTGGTCTAATCCAATTGGCCGCCGCACTGGACACAAGCGCCTAGCGTAATCGCACAAGACACGCACAGAATCGGAACCTGGCTAGATCCATGCAAATCCGATTTACCGCATGCCGCACAGGTATAGTGGTTGGTTTGGTAATCCATTGCCGAGGAGCCAAGATGCGTACAATATCGACAGTGATGGCGCTGCTTGCGCCTCGTGGCATGATGATCTTGGTGATACTGCGCCAAGCGGTGTTCTTTGTCCACCACATCGACCAAGTGCACCATCGTGGTTTTTTCCACATCATCCTTCGACCATTTTTTGGATGGACGAGGTTCAGGGGATGGTGGGATCGGGGGTTTGTCTTGGATATCCCGCATTGGACGGATCGGTTGTTCCACAGGCCGAAGACTCAAAGCCACAACGCCAGGCTGAAGCCAACGGCCTTTGGGATCGCGCACAATATGCGTAATCAGAAACATCAAGGAGAGTCCTGTATAGCCTCGGGCATCTAGGTGTTTCGCCAACGTCTCCGCGACCTTCTCATTCTGAGCCCCCAGAATTGCATCCCATCCATCCAACCCCTGGACCATCAAATCGGGCTTCCACTCCCGGAGCAGGAGCCGGTCTCCCACGGCAAATGGATGCTCGGGTTCTTCCTCCCGTAGCTCGACCGTTTTCTCACCATTCCACAGGGCTTGAAAATACTGGGGTTCACACTTTCGCTCATACGTTGCCATCATCAATCGACCCCTTTCGAATCACTTTCCAACAAACATTCTCACCTATCTGGTACCGTTGTGGGTCCGACATGCTAATCAAGGACACTTCCCACAATAGAGGGGATCATGATATGAAGAGTAACTTCTAATGCAGACTTCAGGGCTTGGGCTAAGGCTTATGGAAGAGTGAGGCCTATGCCTTTAAAGCCAGAGTGTGGAAAACCTATGATAACCTTCCCCCGAGGCGGATTTTGCGGCCTGAATACGTACCTCTTGTTCTTCCGTAGTCATTGGAATGCCCCTTCCTTGATCCTGCTCGATTCCAGAAACGCCAAAATGTCTGCGGCGTGAAAAGCCACGACTGTTGCGTCTCCGTGTCCGCTAATGGGTTCCCCATAAGGCGCACCCTTTGTAGGCAAGAGCTTCATACGCCGTTGTGTCGTCCACGGTCGAGGAATGACTAGGGACACTGTACCATCAAATAGTTTAGGACGATCCTTCTGCAGCTGTAGAGCAGTGTGGCATTGGGCAATAAGGGCATCAACTGTCATGCATTTTTCCTTTCTAAGTAGTCTGCACAGGACAATGTGGATATTCTCCGCAAGGTCGTGCACGCCCAACCTCGGTAGCAATCGCTTCCCAACTCAAAAACAGTTGATCGAAATAACTATGATAGAGCGCAGGATTCTTCCTACATGATGGGCATAGTGGGTAAAAGTAAGGTCCAAAATCTCTAAAATAGACACAAATTCTCAGATCAAGTATTGCATGATAAATAGGTAATGAAGAGAATTCCAGTAATGGAACCCATTTGCTTCCTAATATGTCCTCAACAGCATGGGCAATCTTCTGTTTTTCCAGTTCACCTCCTATCTGTTGTTTACGCTCTACTTCTGCTTTTGCCTGATCAAGAAGTTTTCCCATAATCTTCCATCCTTTCTTAGCCAGAATCCCACAATATTACTTCCCCTGTGGGCTTTCCCATCCTCTCTCACTTGTCAACACCTCAACAGTTGCTTTGGCCAATGCTTGGGCAATTTCTTCTACCCCATTGCCTTGAACCATCTCAATACCAACAATCTTTGGATATGGACCACGACCAATACGTAGCACACCGCATTCCACAGCAAAATCCCCATTCTCATCTTTCCATGATACCGCATCATACCACCAAGCCAAACCTAGGGCTTGAATGGCATTTACAATCCGATCCAAGGATGTGGAGAAAGACTGCGGATAGGGAGTGACTTCCCAATCAGGATGAAAAAGAGGATCCTGCTGTTTTTGTAAGAATTCCTGAACATACGCATCCCACCACTCATCACTAAGGGCACCAGCTGGACGATCCTCCCAATAAGCCAAATAACTACACCGACCACACAAAGTACGAGCCCCTGCTTTGTTCATTTTCTCTTCATGCCCTTGGGGGCATACTCCATAATCCTTCCAGGCTAAATGTGAGAATCTCACTGCATCAAGGGCTTGGGCAATTGCCAAATCAATCATCCGTAACGATTCCCCGCTTTTCATCACATCTTTCATTTCCGATCTCCTTTCTGGGTCGCAGCATCCTGCCATAATCCCCGTAATTCGTTCACCAGATGTGGCCACATACGATGCGCCTGGGCGATCCACAGAGCATCCAGAGAATCCTCAAAGAGGGGTTCAAAGCGTCGCTCACAAGGTAGCGGATCCTCTCCATCCTCTAAATCTTCATTCCAGTCTTTAAAGGTCAATAATGTTCCATGAGATAGAGCCATAAGATTGGTTCCATCATGTGTATACCAATCTCCAGGCGTCGTTTTTTGATACAGCGCATCCAGCCGATTCAACTCATCCTCTGTCACCATGATTTATACCCACCCTCCTTTCGGGGCGAATGGCCATCAGTGCCCCATCCCTTCCTGAACATACACAATCAAGGTTTCCTAAGTACCGATGCGATAGCTTGGTTGTTTTCGGTACACATCAACATCCAGCAACCTCCCTTTCTTAAAACCGTAGTGTATAAACTCCTTCAACCATCACCCAATTTTCTGGACCCAATTCCCGCAAATGCTCAAATAGGAGTGACAATGGCCAATCACAAGTCGCGTAGTGTTTTTTCCCGGTACTAGCTCTAAGTACATATACTAGATCTTGGTGCCCATCATAATCCGTGTGCACCGTCAACCCATAGCCTTGCATTACTAACTCATTTCCCGCTTCCAAAAACCGCCAAAATGCAGAAAACCGTTGAAAATCTGTAGGTGGTGCATATTTTTCCGGCATAATATAGCCTCGCTTTCTTTAATGACAACAATTGAATGATAGGAGATCCCGCCAAAAATTTTACGATAGAGACCTCATGGTAGTGTGGTAAAAGGTGTGCCTTCAGAAGGTGTCGTGGGTTCGGGCGAATCCTCTGTGGCCGGAACATGGATCCGTTTTATCGCACTTAGAACCATTTCCTCATCCTTAATATCGACGGTGCCTACTACCCACCAACTATCTTCATCAGAAGGATTAGCCTGTAACCATTCCCCCAGAATGCGATGAACTTCGGTGAATGAGGTTCCCCATGGAAATATGCTCACACCATCCTCGTGTTGCTCATTCTCTTTCCAGAAGCCCCAATAGAGCTCTTTGTTCATTTTTTCCATCCTTTCTTGGGGGGATCCCGCCTGTTATTTTCTTGAAGGGCATCGGCGGGATCCTAATGGATACCTAGAAAAATCCGTACTTTTCATCAGAATTTGGCGGCGGAGATCTCGGCCTTTAGGTTGGAGCGGTTGACATCGTTAGCCTTCTTTCCCAGAACAATCCGTGCAGGGCATTGCGTGTTCAACCTCGGTAGCAATTGTTTCCCAACTTAAAGGATAAGTACTAGGTTTTGCAGGATTCTTCCCGCATGATGGACACAAGGGGTAAAAATAGGCATTAGAGTGACTAACAAAAATACTAATCGTCTTATCGAGCACTGCATCATGAACGGGGGATGGAGAGAATTCCAACAATGGAACCCATTCACTCCCTAAGATTTCCTCGACAAGGATTGCAATGCTTTGTTTTTCCCGTGCATCCTCCCTCTGTTGGCGTCGATTGATTTCTTCTTTTGCGCGATCAAAAAGCTTTCCCATGTTCTTCCTTTCCTTTCTCGATGGGATCCCGCCGATACTAACCCTGCATCCACTTCCACTTTACAATCGGGGATCCAAGCTCGATTCTTTGGCCACTTCAAATATCATATCCGCCGCAAGCTGCTGGTACCCCGTATTCTCGGGCGTAATCTCAGCCCATGGCGTCTTGAGCATTCGATCTCCAAGTATCTCTTCGTTAAGCGCGGTGGCCAGCTTATTGCGGATTCTCTTGGTCTTTAGTAAATGGCTATACTTAGCGTCTAGCGTGTAATCATAGCCATAGACGAGTCGAAGATAGCGGGGATCCCGCGCCTTCATTGCCCCCACCACCCCTGACTTCGGCGTCTCCGGCTTTAGCACAATCCCTTCTCGGGCAACGTCTTCAATCATTTCTAAGAAAAAGGTACTAGCCGCAGCCACCGCAAATGAATCGTGTAAATCAATCACCTTGCATGGATCCGAACTCACTTGCCGAAATCGTTCACTGGTTGTGCCTTCCGGAAACACTTCCGTTCCATCGGCTTGGATGGCCTTGAGCCAGGTAAACGCTCGAAACTCCGGGGGGCCTTCTTGCCCAAAATACTGGAGTTCGGTATGAAACTCTTCAGCCAACCTTTGCCGCATCGAGATGGGAACATAGGAAGCAAATGCCGCCTTAACCTCTTTAAACCGCCGATAGACGCTCTCCCCGTATGTGGCAATCAACTGGGCTTTAGAGGTTGTAGCGTGATCCACACTGAATGGGGATTCGGCGTATGCTGTTTGCAAAGCGTCTGCTGCTTCTGTCCATCCATTTCCCGCCAGCGCGGCTAATTCGGCGGACACTGCTTGATCGATAACCTGAAATTGTTGGGTGATGAGCCGATCCCCGAGCACCGCCCAGGGCAGAAGTTCCCCATCCAAAATCAGCATCGACCACCCTTGATCCTGCATCCACAACCCGTACCGTCCCCGAAGGGATGCAAAAAGTTCTGTCAGATCTGCCCGCCGGATGACGTACCCATTACGAGACACGGCGTACGTTGTTTCTGGGTCTGCCGTCAGGTATACCGTGCACCGGGATCCCATATACTTAGGTTGGAGGCAGACTTGATCCACCCCATGATCCCGATAATATTGAAGCCCTTGATTCAAGGACTCCAAGATCTCCTCGGCCTCATCCTTGTCCACAGGGCTCATGGTGGGGGCTAGGAAATTTACATGGTTTTTGAGGATCCACTGCAAGCGCATATGATCCGTGCGACTCAAATCTGGTAAATGCACGGAAGGGTGAGGCTGATGCTGAAATACCGTGGACAAGGCTTCGGTAATTGGCCCGGTGGCCTTTGCCCGAAACCACTGCAACTTATCCCCGCGAAACCCTACCCCAAATAAGGTATGGCCCCGATCTACGCCCCCATCAATCCCTACCTGGTTCTTCAACCGGATCCCGCCGTTCGTGGCAATATGCCCAAAAATATGGTAGGGGTAATTGCCCACGGCTTCTTTCTCCAACCATGCTAACTGTTCCTGAAGCGGGGTCTCGCGGTCTGGTCGCCAGTTTCGTTGCTTCCGTTGCGAAGTTGGATCCAACTTACCTAGGTACTTATTGGAGCATGGTGCATGCGTCACGTAGAATGAAGGGGCCGTGGATCCCGCGAAATGGAAAAATGGCACCATTTGATCAACCAGTGCCAAGAACTTGGCTTGGAGAATTGGATCTGCTTGGAGCACAGGGAGCGACGTAAAATAGGTTGCCAAGACATCGGGGGGAATCTTGGTGGGGTCGGTGTGGCCCCGGAGTACTTGGGCCACGAAGTTTTCATGATTCCCTAGGACCATGAGGAATTGATCCTGATTGGTATACAAAAACTCGATCATTGCTTGGGTTTGGTGCCCTTTATCAATTACATCCCCAATGAGAATAGGGTGTGGTGCAGGGGCAGGCGGGATCATCCGATCCCCCTCAAACGTATATCCCCGCTGAGCCAACAAGGATTTGAGCGCCCCGAGATCTTCATGGACATCCCCGATCACCCAATACGCTTGATTCGGATCTAGTTCCGTCCGCCACCATTCTGCGCAATTTTCCACGATAATTCTAGGAGGCGCACCAAGGAAATCGCGGGATCGAATCCGATGCACGGTATCCACCTGTCGCTTCAAATGCGGGAGCACCGTTTCCCGAAGGCGTTTAATATTCCGGGTAATGAGCGCCTTATTTGCATCTTCCACGGCATAATACTCTCGGGAATCTTTGTAGTCAAACACAATCGCCTCGACCTGGTACTGATGGGCATGTGCGCGATCTTTCACCATCGCCCTAAATTCCTCAGACAATCCTTGGGTATCCACAATAATAAAATGAGCGGATACCGGAAATTGGAGAGCGGCGTCCAACCGGGCCTCTAATAGACCAAATGCTGCGGCGCTCGCCTCTAGCATGCGGCGATCCCCTTTGGCCATAGTCGGGGCAGCCAGAAGATCCCGCCGGATCGCATCGGACCCAATATACTGGATGTTCCATGTAGCATGGTGATCCTGAAGTTGGGGGATTAAAACGTTCTCGGCGAACGCTGTTTTTCCACATTCAGTTGGCCCCACCAAAAGAAATACCGTATGCATCCGTGTTCGTAGTTCCACTATGCTTCCACCCTTTCTAGAACAATTCCGGTAGTTGTGTGGATCCCATTCACTTGATCCCCGATTCCAAATGTGTGGGATTGAATGGGTAGGCTAAGGGATGAAACCCCTCCAATCGTTGCTCCAACCCACTGCGAAAACTCATCCTTCGAAAATTCCCACTGGTGATCCGGGTGCCGAAATCCCGTAAGGTGATAAAATGAATTGAATTCAGCATTCGGCGTCGTAATCAAAATCTTAGCCCAGGGCAATGCTTGAACAATTGTCGTGAGAAACGTGCGTGCCTCGTCTAAGGGCATGTGCTCCAGGACTTCCGTAAGGAGAATTGTCACCGAGCCTTGGATCTCTTGGGCGAGGATATCTTGAATAGAGGTCGCGCAAATCACATTGGTCAATTGGGCTTTTGCCGCTTTCCTCATAACAATGTCGATCATCGCGGGATCCCGGTCTACCGCATAATACGGCAGTTCCTTCAATCGCCGTGCCCATGCCATCACATAAGCCCCTTCTCCACACCCAATATCGATAATCGGGTGGTCAAACGTAACCCAGTCTTTCAGGGCATCCCGGCGTTGTTGGGCAGTGTTCCCATAGGCCAAAATGATATTCTTAGTCGGATGGCCCTGAAGATGGGCTTGGAATTTGGCGAACCGATCCCGCGAAGTAAGGACTTGGTTCCGAAACCGGGATCGGATATAGAAGGGCGCATCCACGGTATCCAAGACGCCTAGATATTTGGTAATTAAGTCATCAGACCAGTCAATCGGCTGCCGTGTTTCCAGTGCTGCGTACAAAAGCAACAATGCCACAATGTTTAAAAACCGGTGTAACGTCATAGAGGGATCCGTGGTCAACGTCACTTGGTACGTTTCCCATGCTAAGGAAATGGTTGTGACGGTGATGGTAGGAAAGGCATCAGTAAACTGGGTAATCAACGCTGCATGTGGAATATGAAGGGCAGTCGCCGTCCAGGTATGGATGAATCCCGCCGTATCCTCGGGCAATGGTTGTTTCAACGCGCTATCCCACACGGTTGTCATCACCCCCAGAAAGGCCAAAGGCGACGTAAATCGAGAAATATTTAGGTATTCGAACGCTTCGTCTGCCCGCTCAGGGTAGGATACCTCGGTATCGCTATCCTGAAAATAGGCTGTATATGTGGCGGGATCTGTAAACCATCCATATACATACCCATGGCGTAAGGATTTAACGGTCATCCCGGTCGCTGGATTTTTTCGGAGAATATATGATAAAGCGTTGTTGGTGGAAGTGACTTGGCATAAAGCCATCTACTTAACCCCTCTCTGGCGGGATATCTTAAAGGTTGTTTGCATACTCATATTCAACAATCCGCCCATCCACCAAGCGATACCAGGTATCAGGCTTAATTGTGTCTCCATCTACTTGGACTGCCTGAACGCCCACAATCTCACCATAGTGCCACTCCGTTAGTACTAACCAACAACCTAATTCCCCTCTGGCTACGTTTTGATCACCATAGGCAATCCCCATGGAACTAGACCCATGCACATCTACTCCGCTCCAGGCACCTGTCGTCATTGCAATCGTGGAACCATTTTGGGCTATAGCAATGCTATCGGATCCCTCTGTAAGAGCAAGTGCCCTATTCTGCAAAAATAGGTCACCTGCTTCAGCCACAGCCACGCTTCGTCTTCCTTCCGTGATCGCAACAACATGTAGTCCTCCATAGGCATATGCAGATGCCGAAGGCGCTTCACTCACTGCAATCCCAAAATAGCGATTAGTCTTGGCAAGATGCCCCTCTTTACTATTTAATACAAATTTTTCTCTTCCTGATAAATCCATTCCATCCTTTTGCTTTGATGCATGTTGGATCATCTCATAGAGACTCAACTCTTTTACGATGGTAATCTCCGAAACAGCAATTTTATGTCCTTCCTCTTCGCGATCTACGCGCCCATTTCCCTCTACCAAGCAATAGCGACTATAGGTGGCGAAGTAATAGTTAAGCACATCAAGTGGATTCTCGCAGAAGTGAAACCCAGATTCACACAACACTGGTGCTTCCTCGGTTGTATAAGTCCGCCCGATCTCATACTGGAACCCTAGGCATTGCAAGTTTCGATCAAAGCCTTTGTATCCAATAATCACAAAAATACCCCCTTCTGTGCTCTTGGTACTATCTTGGTACTTCCAATATTCTATTCCAATGGATAGTATACCATTTAATGAAAGGGATGGGGGATCCCGCCGGAAATTTTTTTGGCGGGATCATTCCCTAGTCCACCATGTCACTTTCCTGATTCCCACAACCCGCAT
>JAEHJW020004911.1_pt2 | contig 11700 bp, 9 predicted proteins | sample 9271431 | NCBI WGS metagenome assembly JAEHJW02
AAAGCATCATTTCGGTTGTTTTTGTGGATTTTTGTATGTGTTTGTCTTGCATCTTTAGGGTGGTTTTTGCGTTTGGAGGGGCAACGCGGTCGCGCAGCCGTTTCTGAAATGGAAGCGTCCATGCGATATAACGACCTGGCGCAGGGCTTGCATTTGGACGTGCTCTATTTATTGCGCGATTGCAGGACAGCAGCTCCTAGCGTGCAGCTAAGGCGGCGGAATGCGGCAGCATTGAATGCTGACATTCAGGATTTCTCGTCGAAGCGTTCGCAGGCATCCTTTCTGCTGTCAAAGGATAGGAATGATCTTATCAATGACGAAAAGTGGGATGCGGCCCCAGCGCGCATAGAACGGGATCGCAACCATCTGGATGCTGACATGGCAACGTTTGGAAATTATCTGAACGTGGATATGAAGCAAGTATCATCGTGTGATCTCTCCTCGCTTCCGCAGTAAATAGAATTCCAGCGCTGAAAGAAAAAGGGCCGCGAATGCGGCCCTTTTTCTATTGGGGGATACATGTCCGCAAGTGATGAGGCGCAGACAGGGGAAGATTTCCAGCGAATCAGGAACGCGCTGGAAACTCTTACGGACAAACAGATGGAGCGCATCGTTGTGAAGGCGCTGCGCGCTGGCGGAAAAATTATTCAGGAGGCCGTTGCCGCAGCAGCGCCTGAAAACGATGAATGGCCGCAGACGGAAAACACAACCATGCTGCCGCAGGGCGCATTGAAGCGCGACATCAGTATGCGCGTGATTCACGCGGGCATCAAGTCTACCGCGTTGATTCAGCCAGGGGAGCTGACGCGGCGCGTGGCGCGCTGGGTTGAATATGGCCATCGAATGGTGCGTGGCGGCTTCAGCCGCGTGCGCAAGGATGGAAGCGTTTCTGGCAAAGGTGTTGTGGGTGGAGTGGTCGAAGCTCATCCGTTTATTCGGCCAGCCTATGAAGCCGTGAAGCGCGAGGCTGAGGCGGAAACGAAAAGAGTTTTGGTGGACGGCGTGATCCGAAAACTGCGCGGGCGGATGCAGAAATAAAGGGAACGGGTGAAAAAGTATGGCGGAAGCGGCGGGATCAATCGCAATTGCGTTCACGATAGACGCCAGCAATTTTACGGGCGGCTCCAAGCAACTGATGCGGATGTTGCGCCAGGTGCAGGGAGAGGCCGACAAAACGCAGAAGTCTGTGCGTGGAATCGGCAAGAGTGGATTGCACTCTATCAGCGATCTGCAAGCGACCAGCGCATCGCTGCGCCTGCTGGAGGGGGGAATCACGAACAGCCTGCGGGCTGCCGAGCGGTTCGCCAGCCGCCTGCCGGGGCTTTCTTCTGCACTGCAAGCGGCCTTCCCTGTCGTAGGCGCAGTGGCACTGACGGCGGTCATCTACCGCGCCGTCGATGCGTTCAGCAAGTTTGAAGATGCGGCCAAGGAAGCTCCGCGTGAAATGGAAAAGGCCATGGATAAGGCCGCCATTTCCATGAATTCGCATCTGGACGAATTGCTGCTGCGCGGGGCCAAGTTGCAGGCGCAATTTGAAAAGCTGAGGCTTGGCCATGTATCGGGCGGCACAATGGCGCAGATGCAGGCGCTCCAGCGAAAAGGTGAGCATGACAAGGCCGCTGGATATATTACGTCTACGACAGGAGTGATTCGCAATGAATTGAAGCCAGTCAACTTCTTGCAGTCTGTTGCGGGCGCAGGGGCTGCGAACACGGATCAGATTCATGGCATCCAGGCAATGCTGGACTCCCTAGATGCGCAGTCTGCTAATCTAGCTCGTCTGCCAGCTGGCAGCCCACCGGGAGAGTCGGCGCGGAAAGCCATTATGGCGTCCATTCTGGCGGACATCGCAAATTTACAGCAGCAGCGTAGCTCAATCCTGATGCCTTCCCTGAACGCAGTAACTGGCTACATGCGTGGCAATGACACATCCTCGCGCGTCGACGCGCTGTCGTCTGCGATTGAGGGGCTGACGAATCTCAAGAAAAATTTAGATGCAGAGTCGGCCACCAACACGTTGCAGGCGAAGGTGGGCAGGATTGGGAAGAATTCTGACCATTCCGTGCAGCAGCAGATGGCCGAATATAGAGCGTGGCGTGCTGCCGGGGATAGATCGAAAGCGGACGAGGCCGTCTGGTGGAATAGCAAGCGAGCGTTCGCCGCTTCCGGATCCCCTGCATTCCAGAACGCAACCAAAGAGTACCAGCAGGCGATGATTGCTGTGCTGCGCGAGAACACACAAGAGTTAAAAAAGTTTCACGATCTTCTAATGAAGGTGACGCCAACCACCGTGCAGCTGCGCCCCGATAAAAGCGCGGCTACGTGGATCGACAACGTAAATAATCGCATCCCGGAGGCGCAGTTTCAGGGCGCGTGGTCAGCTGCCTCTGCTCAGACCGATCTGATGCGTCGTATGGGCCTTTTGAATCCACATGAGGCGGCAGTTCGTCGCGCGAAGATGAATACGTATGCGTATCAATCGCAGCTTGAGGGTATCCATAGTGCGATGAGCGCAACCAATTCGGAAACGAGTCTGAGTCCCCTTGCGAAGCGTGCGCGCCTCTCGGGCTTGCAGCTACAGGCTACGCAATTGACCGCAAGTTATGCCCAGCAGCACCTCCAAGATCAGGCAATGATTCAGACGACCAGCACACTGGGCACGCTGAACACGGCTTTGGCGCAGTTCGCTACCAAGGTGACCGATGCAGGCGCGCAGCTTTCGCGTCTGTCGATGGGTGCGCTCAATGCTTCCAACCAGGCGCTGGTGGGCGCGATGCAGGGCGAGCACGGCACCTTTAAGGGATTGGGGCGCTCGTTGGTGGGGATGGGCACTACTAGCGTGCTGCAGGGCACAGAAGGGGCCTTTCTGCGCGGAATTGGTATCAAGGGCCACGGCCAAAAGGCGCTGGGAACCAAGAGCAACCCGATGTATGTATTGGACGCCAGTCCCGCAGCCCAAAAAGTGCAGGATTTACTGGGTGGAACGTCGAAACAGGGATCAACTGTACTTGACAAGGTAGGTTCGTTGATCTCGCACCCGAAATCTATATTTTCTGGTCTGGCTTCGCACGGTAAAAGCCTATTTTCCGGCTTGGACAAGCTGTTTGGTGGCTCGAGCGGCAGCGGCAGCACCAGCGGAGGGGGCGCAGGCGGCGGCATTATGAGCAACCTTATCTCCGGCGCCGGGACATTGTTTCAGGGGTTCTTTGCGGAGGGCGGTTCAGTTGTCGGGAATGTGCCCGCTATGGTCGGCGAGCGCGGCCCAGAATTGTTTGTCCCGCACACGCATGGCACGATCGTTCCGAATCATGGTCTCGGTGGGCCTACTATCCACATTGATGCGCGGGCTACCAACCCAGCAATGGTGCAGAGCGCCGTGCATCGCGGCATGGCCTTGGCCTACGCGGGAAGTGTTCACACGTCCCTGCATCAGCATCACGATATGGCGCGTCGCAGGCCGTAGTTTCATCTATATATCTATTGGAGTGGAGTGTAGAAGATGCCTACGCAAGTATTTACTTTCTATAATGGCGCGGAAATTGTTCCATTGCCAAGTATCCAATATGCTGACGTGCAAATTGTTGCACAGGATGCAGTAGCTAGCGCGATTTCTCCCTGGACAAAACAAGGGAACTTCTATCAGTTTGGCACACAATGGTGGGAGGCAGTGATTACTTTTGCTGCGATGGATCGGGCGAATATCGCACCTTGGCAGGCATTCTTGCTGCAATTGCAAGGCCAGACGAACGTATTCCAGCTGTCGATACCAGGGGAAAGCTACCCACAAAGCGTGGCATTGAATTCTGGGGTTCCGACGAATCTCAATCTAACTCCCGACCCGGGTTTTATTCAAGGACTTACTTTCTGGAATTATACCGCTGGAACCGTGCAAGCGATTCCAAATTATTCTCCACTTAACAATCTTTTATTTTCTCCTGGAAGTAACCCGTCATTGCAATCGAGCGTTTTTACTCTACCGGCTGGAAGTTATAATTCTAGTGTTTATTATGGAACTCCACCGAGTGCAGATTGCTCAGGATTGCCACCTACTCTAGGCCTCTACGATGCGGATACGGGTTTACCTATTTTTGTGCTCTCATTGTCTCCGTTAACCCAGCAGTTTGCAGGTTTTCCTGGGGGGCAATACAATTTTGGCGGCTTTACGTTATCTACTGCAACGAATGTGCAATGGAAAGTAGAAGCTGGATTAAGTTTTAGTTTCACATCGGGATATTTCTTGATCGGGCCACTACTTATTACTACAGATCAGACTAGTTACAATTTCAGTGACATAATTATTACTTATCCCCTTACTTTTCAGGGCACATATAACGGGCCACCTACTAGCGTTATTGGGATAGGTGGAGTACCAGAAAATACTTCAAACTTTTTACAGCCAGGCGATAATCTGCAAATAGGAAACTCCCTCTATAAGGTTTTGGAGGCTGTTACGACTGGAAACCTAGGGGCCGGAAATATAGTCGAGGTATCAATCTTTCCTTATTTGCGCGAAGGCGTGGCAATCGGTGACCCTGTGCTCTATCTGAACTGTACGGGTATCTTCCGGCTCAAGAGCAACAAGCGTGGTTGGGGTAACAGTGTCACCAGTGCGTGGGGACTCGATCCTCTGCATTGCATCGAGGCGCTCTAAATGCCAAGAAATATCAATAGCGCAACGGCAACGGCGTTGGCCAGCACCAGCAGCAGTGTGGGCATTTTTGTTCTGCTAAATCTCCCTGCTGGCGCGCTCTACGTCTGGAGTGGGATGGGAAATCTGAGCTACACGCCCCCGGGATCGAATACGCCAATCACTTTTACTGGCGTAGGGGTTCTGGGATCAGTGGGGACGATCGGGGCAAGTACCTCGGTTTTTGCGGCTGGAATCAAATTAACTTTGGAAGGCGTGGATCCAACAACGATCGGTGAGGCGCTGACGGGAATACCTGTCGGGACTGGATGCACGGTTTGGTATGGGCTGCTACAGAGCGGATCAGTAGTTGGCGCACTGATTTCTGTTTTTGAAGGGCTGACCGATCAAGTTTCCATCCAAGAGGGAGTAGATACTTGCACGGTAACCATCGACGTAGAGTCGAAGCTAGCTCAGCTCCAGCGCAACCGTGAATATCGCTACACGGATGCGCAGCAACAGGCGCTCTATCCGGGCGACAACTTTTTGCGCTATGTGGCCGTGCTGCAAAACTGGCTGGGCACTTGGGGGTTCAAGAATAACAATGACTAACTCAACTTCGATCGCGCCGACGAGCGCGGTGGTGAATCTGCGCCCGTGGCCTCCAGTGGCTGGGAAGGCCCCAGATCCAAAGGCGATTATTTCTACGCCATTGGTGCGCGCACAGGATTGGGAGCAGCGGCTGCACGCATTCATTGAATCGCGGCGCTCCGCGCCCTTCGCGTGGGGCACGCATGATTGCTGCATCTTTGCTGCTGACTGGGTTCTGGCTTTGACGGGCAAGGATATTGCCGCCGATTTTCGCGGCAAGTATCACGATGAGGCTAGCTGCATCGCTCTGCTGAAGGGGATGGGCTACGCGGATGCTGGCGCGATGATGCTGGATCAATTAGAAGCGAAGTGGAAACTGCCCGTTGTACCGCCCACGTTCGCCCACCGTGGAGATTTGATCCAAGTGCAGCAACCAAGCGGCCCGGCGCTCTGCGTGGTTGGCTTGAATGGAAAGCATGCCCATGGTGTGAGCGGCTCAGGCCTGGTGCGCTTGCGCACATATTGGGATGCCACGCGCGCGTGGCGCATTCCTTACCTGGGAGGCATCCATGGCTAAGATTGTCACGGGAGCAGTCCTGATTGGCGGCGCAATCGCCCTGGATGTAGTCACTGCGGGCGCAGCTACACCGCTAGAAGTTGCGGCCATCACGAGCCTGGGATCCATGGGCGCGACGCTGATGTTGAGCGGCATTGCGCAATGGCTACACCTCGGCGACACGGGCCAGCAGGGCGTTACTGGACGCAAGGGCTTTCGGCCTTGGCAGATTATCTACGGACGCCAGCGCGTGACCGGAGCCGTCATAGATGAATCGCTTTCGGACGGCGGCAACGGAGACAATCGGTGGCTTTGGGTGGTCGAGGCGATTGCTGCGCATTTTATTTTGGCCATCGATGCAACCTATCTGAATCAGCAGCAGGCGTTTTGCAATCGCAATGTGAATAATGGATTCAATTCGCTTGCAGGAAATCTTATAGGAACAGACAGCACGGATGGCGGCGACATGAGTGTCAACGGCATGGTGCAGCCGATTCATCCTACGGATCTGAATTTTAGAGAGTATTCAAACTTTTACTGGGACGGCAACCCGCGTTTTTGGATGGCGCAATATGACGGCTCGCAGACTGCGGCTGACCCGTTCTATATGGCGCTGTGCGCTACGAATCCAACCACAAACACGCCGCACTGGGACTCTACGTGTGTAGGAAATGGGATTGCGTATTCACTCAACCGTTTCTGGAGCAATTCGAATTGGTCAGCAGGCAAGCCGGTGGTTCAGTATGACGTGCGCGGCAAGCGTGACATCTATGACCCGCGCAGTGGCACGAGTGGGTACTCCGAAAATGCAACGCTCGTCCTCGCAGATTACATGATGAACCAGAAGTGGGGAATGATGTTCGAGATCGGCGACTTCGATCCAGACACGCTGATAGCCGCTGCCAATATCTGCGATGAAGTGATTACGCTGTCGTTCGCGCAGATCGTCAACACGGTGACCTACACCACGGAGCCACGCTATTACATCAACGCCACAATCTCCACTTCGAGCAGTGGTGGCCAGATTATGCAGATGATGCTAGAAGCCATGGCGGGACGCATCAGCTTTATTGGCGGCGCATGGTTTATTTTTCCGGGTGTTTGGCAGGGGACGTCCGGCGTAACCATTATCGAGGGAGATTTTCTAAGTAGTTTTGAGTGGAGGCCCACGCGAAAATCCCGCGATCTCTTCAATGAAGTACGTGGCCAATTTATGTGTGCAAATGGGTGGAACACAGTCTATGCGCAAGGCTTCGACGTGTACAACGTTACGGCGCAGACAGTGGAAAACAACTTCAACGGCCAGTGGCAAATGACCGATATGCCACCGTTTGCCTTCGACCCTGCGCGCGATTATTCTACTGACCCTTATCTGACGGAAGATGGGGGGATAAAATATATTAAAAACGTTTCCTATCCGTACACGATCAGCGTGGCATATGCGCAGCGCCTCAGCAAGATACTGCTTCTGCGCAATCGCTGGCAGGGCACGGGAACAATCAAGCTCCCGATCCAATTTATTGGGATCCAGCCAAACGATGTGATCGAAGTTGATTATGCGCGTTTTGGTTGGACAGGTAAAACGGTTGAGGTCTTGGCTACTCATATCAACCTTGGGTCTGTGGATGCGCAAGGCAACTTTACTCCGCCGTCTATCTCTATCGACATTGCGGAGTGTGATCCTTCGATATATACCTGGCTCTCAACCGATGAGCTTTCTCTCGCAGGTGGCCAGGCGATGGGTGGCCCTACTGTAGGAGATCCTGCCGCGCCTACAAATCTGGTATTAACGTCAGGAGTTCAAACGTTCAATACTCCAAATGGCACTGTATTTGGTGGAACCTTAATCGAAGCATCTTGGACTGCGAGTCAAGATGCATCTGTTACGAATGGCGGCTGGTATTCCCTTTATTTGCAGCAAGAGGGGACGAATACTTGGATCTGGTCAGCGAATGTTGCTGGGTCAGTAGCTCAGGCTTTACTCTTTGGAGTTAGCTCAGGAATTACGTACACGGTGGGAATCGAGGCTTACCGCTACGACGGAGCGCATAGCACGATGACCACGGGCACCGTTACGGTTGGAGATGTACCGATTTCTGTTTCGGCATCTGATGTTTTGATTGCCGCAAGCCAGGGTACAGCTCAAAGTATCTCATCTTCTATTGCAAAAAACCTTGTGCCTGATTCAGAAATGCAGCTATGGGCGGCCTATTGGAGTAATGTAGGCTCTGGATGGTCAACATTGCCTGCAACTGGATTTGGCGGCATGAATGGGAAGGTTGCGCCTTCCACGCTTTCCGGTGTGCAGGCACAATCAAATTCTTCATCCTTTGCTTTGGTGGTAGGCGAAGAATATACGCTGTCGGGAGCGATTAACGCTACAACTGTCACTGCGGGATCTCCGTGCTGGCAGGTCATTTCGCCGGGTGGTGCGAATGTCTATGCTACATGCGCGCAGGTGGCTGGCGTAAATGGGCGCGTTTACGCAACCTTCGCATTCTCGCCGAGCGGTTATTCGACCGGACAGGTTGTCGATGTGCAGGTTTGGGCTAACACGGCTGCATGCACATTCACAGGGAATCTAATTTTTAGCGCTCCCATGGTTGCCGCAGTGAATGGTCTAACTCCGTACTGCGGGAATTTCGCTGACGATCTGACTGGCAATTTGACGATGGGTGGAATGCCTACTCAGGTTCAGGCGCTATTTGCTGGGAATGGTTCGCTGCCGGGCACGCTCACTGTAAATGGAGGTACAGGGAACGATCTAATACGGATCGACAACCTATCGGCGTTGGCTGCACCACTTGCTTCCCCTGCCTTTACTGGAACCCCAACTGCTCCAACTGCGGCTCCTCTCACGGATGACGCGCAGGTTGCGACTACTGCATACTCCGATGCTGCAGTTAGTGTGGAGAAAAGTCGAGCAGAAGCGGCTGAAGCTCTCCTCGCGCCACTGGCCTCTCCCGTTTTTTCGGGGACTGTGACTGCGCCCACTCTAACGGCAACGACAATAACAAATACGGCTTCTGTGCTCGGCGTAGATGGGAACGCGCACACGCTCGAGCAGGTAGCACATGGGGCAACGGGGATCAACGGGAATCTAGTCCCGGATAGTAGTTTGCAATTTGGTTGGGCATTTTGGAGTAAACCTGGAAGTGCATGGACGATTGTGCCAATTGCTGAAACTGGATGCAATGGATTTCAGGTTACGAATGCAAATTCAGGTGAATATATCTGGACAGCAACCAGTGAGCAATTCTACTTAATTGCTGGAAGCAACTATGTTATTTCTGGATATTTTGATAACACTAATGTTACTAATTTTTCACCTAGTTTTGGAGTGTGGAATCCCACTATTAGTACAAATTATATGCTGATTACGCAGGAGATTGGAGTCAAGGGGCGAGTTTCAGCTACGTTTACGATGGCAATTCCATCGGGATATTCAGCTGGACAGCCAGTCCCTTGCGTACTGATTTTCGATACTTCTGACTCGGTTTTCACGGGAAATATCTACGCATCGGCTCCAATGATTCAGTCGGGAACGCTCGAAACTGCGTACGTACCAAACATAATGGGCAATGCTGCTACAACGTTTTTGGTTGAAAATTTATCTCTGACATCTGCTAATACGGCCATGTCCTCTACGGCAGGAAGTGCAAGTGCGCTTCCTGCAACGCCGTCTGGGTACCTGGAATTAGAACTTAATGGAGCCACTGTAAAAATCCCTTATTACAATTCCTAGGCCATCGTTATACTTTCTATATTTTCGCTGCGTTCCCGATTGCGTAGCGCTGGTTGTCCGTCTCTTGCAGTAGGAAAATTTCTCCCTGTTGTGCCGCCTGGATGGTGAATTGGAAGGTCGCGGTTGGGCTGCACGCCGTGTTTCCTGTGGATGCAAGCGTCAGCATGGCTGTGCCGCTGCCGCTTGATTGTACCGAATACGTGCCGGTGCCGCTGGCGCTGCAGGGCGCGCTACCCTGCTGGTAAGCGCGCGACATAGCGGCGGAAGTGATGTTGCCGTTGCCGTCCAGTGTGAGCGTGCCGAGTGCCGTGTTCATCACCGAACCGTTGTTCGGCAGGGCAGTCATCAGGTTGAAGGCGTAGGTTCCCGTCAAGCTGGCAGCGGTGTAGCCGGTCGAAGGAGTACTGGGGGAGCTGGGATTGTTTGGCGCAGTGTTCTGCGCGCCAGCGGCTTGCGTGCTTCCACAACCGGTGCAGGCAATGAACGACAGCAGCGCACCGGCGAAAGCAGCGGTGAGGATGTTTGAGGGTTTCATCGGTTTCCTTTCGGTATTAGTTAGAGGCCGGACTTGAGCAGTCGCGCAACGGCCAGTTGGATGATGCCGCTGCGCGCCATACCGTTTTCGCGGGCCAGCTCGTCCAGTTGGCGGAGCATTTTGCTTTTCAGGCGCAATGTGACAGGGGTAGACGAGTCGATGCTCTGACTGGGTTGGGTGCGCTTGGCCGGGATTTTTTTTGTTGCCATGCGCGTACCCTAACATACATTATTGGCGATTGCAACGAAAAGATTACAAGTCGAGCAAATTGTATTGCAATCGATGTACAACGCATGGTATTCTCTGCCTGCAAATAAGTCGGGCGTGATTGGAGAAAACTGTGCGGGATTTGGAGACGTTGACGCAGCAATATGGCGCGTTGGATGGCGAGTTGCACGCTGGGATGTGTTTCGATGAGGCGGCGCGCGTTTATTGCCGCATTCGGGTGGGCTTGGGATCGGATCGCGTGGCATCTGCGCGGCTCATATCTCCCTTTACGGAAAAGATGCACCAGCGATTTTCGCGGTCACTTGGGTTGTTTTTTGGGAAATCTCGGCTTGCGGACGTGCGCCCGGAGCACCTGCGCGCCTACCAGTTGGCGCGTTTGCAGGGCGCAGAGCCATTTGTGCGCGCCCGGCGTCCGCAGGAAGCGCCCGCGCCGTGCCCGTGCAAGGCAGCGCAGGTGAATCAGGAAATGTGCTTCTTTCGCGCGGTTTTGCGCCGGGCTGGCGCGTGGACTTCCGCTTTGGATGGCTCCTACATGGAATTGCGGGAAGAGCAAGCGGAGGTTCCGCGCGCGTTGTCGGCGCAGGAGCAGATGCAGTGGCTCACAGTGGCGCGCAGGCAACCGCGCTGGCAACTAGTTTTGTGGTATTCGCTGCTGGCATTTGACACGGGCATGTCTACGAATGAATTGCGCGGGCTGCGCATCGGCGACGTGGACTTGGAACATCGCGTGATTCACGTGCCTTGGGCGTCTGCCAAAAATAAATATCGCCATCGGACGATCGTGATTGAAAGCGCAGAAACGTTGTGGGCGCTCGGCAAGCTGCTGGGCCGCGCGGCGGAATTGGGGGCGTCCTCTCCGCAGCACTATCTTTTTCCGTTGCGCGAAAAAGCCGGCTGCTATGCGCCGGAGCAGCCGATGAGCAGCAGCGGCCTAAAGAAGCTATGGAATGAGGTACGAGAGGCGTCAGGCCTGGGGTGGTTTCGCCCTTACGACACGCGGCACACTGCCATTACGCGCCTGGCGGAGCATGGCATCCCAGCGCAGGTCATCAGCGCCCGCGCTGGTCATGTGTCAGACCGCATGAGCCAGCACTACACGCATATTTCGCTGGCCGCTCAGCGGCACTGGATGATCGAAGCTGCGCAGCCGCGTGCGGATCGCCGCAAAGGCGTTGCAGCCGAGGCGAACTGGCCCGCGCAAATTAGCCAGAGAAAATGGGCATAAATAGTGATCCATATTGCCTAGATTTTTTTCTTGACAAGCGTATGGAACGCAATATATGGTTCTCTCTGTTTTACGAGTAGGTCTTTGTTGGGCAGTGAGCGAACGCCGCGCGGTCGGAGAGCGAACGCCTCCGAAGCGTTAGGTCACAAGTTCGAATCTTGTCGGGCGCACCACTCCTACCTTCACAAACCCT
>JAEHJW020008530.1_pt1 | contig 11700 bp, 13 predicted proteins | sample 9271431 | NCBI WGS metagenome assembly JAEHJW02
GGAGCGGCACACCCATCGGTACGAGTTCAAGCTGCACGTCGCGCGACGCCTCGGGCTGCCGCCCTCGGCTACGTATATCGAGCTCGCCGCGGCCCTCGATCGACGCCTCGGGATCGAGCCATGAGGCTCTGGACGACGGACGGCCGCGCTGAAGCCGACACCCGAGTAGGGCCGCTTGCGCTCGCCGCGCTGCGCTCGATCTCTCCCCGGTGGCTCGCCAATCTCCTGCCCAGGTGGCGGCTGTGAGCGTTGAGCCTCTGCAGGCCGCGCTGCATCTCGCGGAGGAGTACGGGCTGCCGGTCTTTCCCTGCCGGCCGGACAAAAAGCCCTACACCGAGCACGGTTTCAAGGACGCGACCAGCAGCCTTACAGCCATCGAGGAGTGGTGGCAACGCTGGCCCGACGCTCTCGTCGGCGTTCCGACGGGTGCGGCGTCGAAGGTCCTGGTGCTCGACGTAGATCCTGCAGGCTTCGGCTGGTACCAGGAGAATGCCGCCCAGCTTGCCGCGGGGCGCGTGCACCGCACTAGACGCGCTGGCTACCATCTGCTTTATCGAGCTCCGGCCAACCCAGTGCGCAACAGCGCCAGCCAGCTCGCTCCCGGCATCGATGTACGCGGAGAGGGGGGATATATCATCTGGTGGCCCGCCGCGGGCTGCGAGGCGGTCGGGGACTTCGACGATATCGGCGATGCTCCCCCCTGGCTGCTCGAGCGGCTGGCCCAGGCGCCCCCCATTCCGGCCGCCTCAGCCACGACGCCGGCCGGGGAGGGTCGCGTTCCCGAGGGCGGCCGCAATGCCTACCTCAGCCGAGAGGCCTATCGCCTGCGCAAGCAAGGCATGGCCGTCGAGCAGATCCTGATCGCCCTGCGCGGGCTCAACGCGGCGATGTGTCGGCCCCCACTCGAGGAGTCGGAGCTTCAGGTCATCGCAAAGGGCAAGGAGCGCATTGAGCCTGAGCCGTCTCCGGCCCCTCCCGAGGACGTCGCGCCTCAGCGTCCGTTGCTCATGGATTGGGCCGACCTCGATGGCAAGGAGCCCCCGGCGCGTCTTTGGACCATCCCATTTTGGGTACCTGCGGGGCATATGACGCTACTCTCGGGTCGTGGCGGGGTCGGCAAGACCCTGCTTGCGCAGCATCTCGGGACTGCGCTCGCCCTGGGCGCGGAGTACATCGAGCAGCTCGAGCCGAAGCGTGTCCTCATGTGGGCGGGGGAGGACGACACGGCAGAGCTGTGGCGCCGGCAGTGCGAGATCAGCTCCTGGCTCGGGCAGCCCCTCTCGGCGCTCGCGGGGCGGTTCTACCTGCACTCGTACTCAGGCTACGACATCACCCTCATGGCTCCGATCTATGGCGAGCTGGCGGTGACGCCTATGCTCGCTGAGCTTAAGGCGCAGGTCCGCGACTATGGCGCAGAGGCGGTCATCCTCGACAACGTGGCGCGCCTCTTCGGCGGAAACGAGAACGACCGACACCAGGTCACGACCTTCTGTGCGCTCGTACAAGGGGCGTGTGCGCCGGCCGCTGTCATCCTATTGGGTCACCCCGCAAAGGCCGCTGGAAGCGAATATAGCGGCTCTACGGCATGGGAAGGAGCGGTGCGCGCGAGACTGTACCTCGGAGACCGGCCTCCGGACCAAAATCCGGACGACGAGGACGCCCCGATCGCGGACGATGTGCGGTACCTCTCCCGGCGTAAGGCGAACTACTCCGCGCTCGACCTGCGACGCCTGCGGATGATCGGGGGGGTCATGGTTCCGGACCCCGTCGATCCGGCCAAAGCGTTCCACCCAACCGGCGAGCTCGCCAAGGATGTCGTGCGTCGAGCAGTCAAGACCCTCGGCACCCGGGGGATCTTCGGGACGGGGAGCACCGCGTCCCCGAGCTACCTACCGAAGCTCGCCAAGCAGTACGCGCTGCTCGAGACACTGGACCCGAAGCTGTTCGCCACGGCCATGCGCCAGATGATCCTCGACGGCGACCTCGTGAGCCGGGAGGTCGGGAAGAACGCGAACCGTACCCCCAAGTTCGGGCTCGTGCTGCCATGAATCCCACCCTCCTGGAGCCTGCTCTGCACAAATGCAAAAGCGCACAAATGCACGCACACATGCAGTGCACATATGTCCCCCCTAAAGGGGGGACATCGTGCACATGGGCCGCGCAGAGCATTTGTGCAGCATTTGTGCACCCATTTGTGCACCCATTTGTGCACTCGCTGAAGCGCTGCCTAAGGCGTACGCTAGAAATTGTCTCAATACCCCTGGAGTCCCCATGCGCACCTCCCCTGATTCGCTCAGTGTCAGCGCGGATCAGCCCGGCCGGCTTGCGCTCGACCGCAGCCCGGTGCACACTCGCTCTTGAGGCTTAATCCCAGCCCGAGGAGATCGCCATGGCCGTGAGCCCCCATCCGTCCGTTCGCCCGTCCGAGCCCGCTCGGCCCCCCGAAGATCGCACCGGCCAGGGCGCGCGTGAGTCCGGCATCCGCGGCGAGCACTACGGCGCGAGTCGCAAGATGGACGTCACTGAGCGCTCTCCAGGCTTCGGTGGCTACGAGCACTCGGGCGAGCACACCGAGGGTCACTACGGCCACGACCGTCACCTCAAGGTCCACGGGCACGGCGACCACAAGAGCGAGTTCGCTGACACCGTCGAGGGGGGCGCCAAGGGCGGCTTCCCGAAGGCCGGAGACAAGGGCGATCGGTAATGGCCGCCGCGCGCGCAGAGACTTTGCATAGCTACATGCAGAGGCTTCTCGGCTCGCCCGAGACGCGCGCGGATCCCTCCAAGCGCAAACAGAAAGCCGCTGTTGGCCTCTCGATGCATCGGCGGCACAAGCGCAAGGCAACCTAACACGTGCCCTCCCTACCCCCCACCTCGACCGGCGTGAGACTCGACCGCGAACGCTCCGACGTGCTGGAGCAGGGCGAGTCTCTGCGCCCCCTGCGCGATCACCTGATCGTGCGCCCGCTCGAGTGGAAGCCATCCGCCATCATCGAGGTCGCAGGCACCACGCATCGCCCATTGCGCGGTGTCGTAGTGGCCGCAGGCCCAGGCTGCTACCCCTGGAAATACTCCAAGGACCGCAGCCGCAAATGGGAGAGTCTGCAGTTCCGCCCCATGCAGTGCCGCGTCGGTGACACGGTCGAGCTCGGCGGCCTCGAGATCGGTGGCTACCAGTTCCCGCAGGTCCTCATCGAGAGCGTCGTGCACATCATCTGCCGGGAAGAGGACGTGACGGGCATCGTCGATGCCGAGCCTGGGAGCACTGACGTTCCACGTGAAACCACGGAGGCAGCGTGATCAAAGTCACGGTGCGGGCCGTGCCGGAGCAGTATCGCGCCAAGCTCGAGGAGCACGCGCAGATCGAGCGCGCGCGTGAGCAGCAGCGCCGCGCGCAGCAGGCGCCGAGAGACGAGTCGGGGCGATTCCAGTCTGCCGCGCAGCCCAAACGATCATGAGTTCTGCCGACAACATCGCGCGATTTCGCTTCAAACCGGGACAGAGTGGCAACCCAGGCGGAAACCCCTACGGTCGGAAGGTGCTGGAGAAACGGTTCATCCAGGACCTGCTCACCACCTGGGAGGAGGGTGGCATCAAGGCGCTCCGGGACTGTCGTGACAAAACGCCCGCGCTCTACATCAAGGCGGTCGCGTCCCTGATGCCGAAGCAAATCGAGCCGGAGACGCTTAATGACATCTCCCGATCTGAGGTCCGTGCTCTCATCACTGCCCTGCGAGCCCTCGACCCTCTTGAAGAATCTGGAGTGGTTGGATCAACGCCTGACGGTGGAGAATCGTCTGGCGGACTACCGGCCTTACCCGAAACAGTCTGAGTTTCACGCCGCGCCCGCGCGTGAGCGGATGCTCATGGCGGGCAACCAGCTCGGCAAGACCCTCTCGGCCAGCATGGAGACGGCCATGCACCTTACGGGGCAATATCCGGCCTGGTGGCAGGGACGACGGTTTGATCGGCCCGTGCGCTGGCTCGCCGGCTCCGAGTCCTCGGAGCTCACGCGCAAAGGTGTCCAGCGCCTGCTCCTCGGCCCTCCCGAGAATCGATCCGAGTGGGGCACCGCAGCCATCCCCAAGGCGGCCGTGGCGAGTTACTCCATGCGCCAGGGCGTGCCCGATGCCGTGTCCACCATCAACGTGCGACACGTGAGCGGCGGCGTCTCGTCCATCCAACTGCAGAGCTACGACCAAGGCCGCAGCAAGTGGCAGGCCGACACCGTCGACGGCATTTGGTTCGACGAGGAGCCCCCCGAGGACATCTACTTTGAGGGCCTGACCCGCACCAATACGACCGTCGGGCCGGTCTACGTCACGCTCACGCCGCTCCTTGGCATCTCGAACGTGGTCAAGCGTTACTACCTCGACCGCGCAGAGGGCACGCACCTCACCATCATGACGATCGATGATGCGGGCCACTACACCCCGGAACAGCGCGCGCAGATCATCGCGAGCTATCCTTTGCACGAGCGCGAGGCCCGGACCCGAGGCATCCCGCAGCTCGGCTCGGGGCGCGTCTTTCCCGTCTCACAGTCCATGCTTCGCTGCCAGGCGTTTGCGCTACCGGATCACTGGCCGCGCATCGGGGGGCTCGACTTCGGTTGGGATCACCCCTCGGCCGCGGTGCTCGTCGCGTGGGACCGGGACGCCGACTGCCTCTATGTGACGGCCGCGCACCGCGCGCGCGAGGCCACGCCTGCCATGTTCACCGCCGCAGTGCGCCCGTGGGGGGAGTGGCCCTGGGCGTGGCCGCACGACGGGCTGCAGCACGACAAGGGCTCCGGCGAGCAGCTGGCGAATCTCTACCGCACGCAGGGGCTCAAGATGCTGCCCGCCCGCGCCACCTTCGAGGACGGCACCAATGGGCTCGAGGCCGGCGTCGCGGACATGCTGGACCGGATGCAGACCGGCAGGCTCAAGGTGTTCGCGCACCTCGAGGAATGGTTCGAGGAGTTCGAGCTCTATCACCGCAAGGACGGCCTGATCGTGAAGGAACACGATGATTTGCTCTCTGCGACGCGCTATGCTCTGATGATGCGCAGGTTTGCCAAGACGAAACTCGACCTCAAGCCCGCTCGGGCACGGGTGATCCCTGACATGCCGACATCGGCCAATAGCTGGATGGGCGGATGACTGACCTCCTCAAAGGCGAGCTGGCCTACGACGAGCCCGACATCATCCGGGAGTGTCAGGAGCGCTTTCGCCTGGCGGTAGAGTCTTTCGACAGGAACCGCAAAGAGTTCGAGTTCGACAAGCGGTTTTTGGACGGCGATCAGTGGGACCCGACTATCCGCGATGAGCGGTTCTCGGACCGCCGGCCGTGCCTCACCGTGAATATCACCGAGGCGGTCTGCCGGCGCGTGATGAACATGTGCCGGGAGAACCGGCCTCGCATGGTCACGCATGCCGTGGGCTCGGGCGCGGATGTCGATACTGCCAAAGTGATCGACGGGATGTTCCGGCATATCGAGTACGCCTCGAACGCTGCTTTTGCCTACGACACAGCAGTTGAAAACTCCGTCGGGGGCGGCTGGGGCTGGCTCTCGGTCGATGGCGAGTACATCTCCGAGCACTCCATGGATCAGGATCTGCGCATCCGCGCGTGGGTCAACCCGCTCATGATCTACCACGACCCTAACTCACGGGCGCCGGACGGGTCGGACATGGAATGGCTGATCGAGACCGAGTTCATCAGCCGCACCGATTACCGCCAGCGATACGGGGCGCTCGACCCGCAAGGGTGGATGTACGTCGGTGGCGGGGATGACATCGGCGACTGGTCGAGCAAGGAGAAGATCCGCGTCGCCAAGTACTGGCGCATCGAGCGGCACATGGACACGCTCGTCCAGCTCTCGAACGGCAAGTGCTACTTCAAGGACGAAATGCCCTCAGCGGAAGCCATGAGTGTGCTCGGGCTCACCGTCACTTCCGAGCGCGAACTTCTGCGCCGCAAGATCGTCTGCCGCCTGCTCACGCAGAACAAAATCCTGCACACGACGGAGTGGCCCGGGCGGTGGATTCCATTCGTGATCGTCTACGGCCGCCGGTTCGATGTGAACGGCAAGATCAGCGTCAAGGGCTTGGTGCGCGAGCTGCGCGACCCCGCGCGCATCTACAACTACGCGCAGACGGCCAAGACCGAGCAGTACGCGCTGCAGCCGAAGGCTCCCTGGGTCGGCGCGGCTGGCTTCATGGACGGCAAAGAGAACCAGTGGCGCGACACCAACCGCAAGCCGCTGGTCGCCCTCGAATACAACCCGGTGCGGCTGGAAGACGGCAGCTACGCGCCACCGCCCCAGCGCCAGCCGCCGGCGCAGCCCGCCACGGGCTTCATGGAGTGGGGCGAGAGCACGAAGTCGGACTTCCTCGCCCTCGCCGGGATGCCGCACGACCCGGGCCAGGACAAGCAAGGCGAGGTCATCTCCGGCATCGCGCTGCGCCGCCGCACGGGCATATCGGACCTTGCCAACCTCGATTTTTACGACAACTTCACGCGCTCGCTGAACCAGCTCGGGCGCGTGCTCCTCGACCTCATCCCGCACTACTACGACACGCCCAGAATGATGCGCATCATCCGCGAGGACGGCACGCACGAGGTGGTCGGCATCAACCAGATGGACGAGGCGACCAAGACGGTCAAGAACAACGTCTGCGTGGGCGAGTACGACGTGGTGATCGACACGGGACCTGCGTACCAGACCAAGCGCGAGCAGTCGGCCGAAGCCATGCTCGAGCTGCTCGGAACACCGGCGGGGCAGATGGTCGCGCAGACCGCCGCCGACCTCATGGTGCGCGCGATGGACTTCCCGAACTCGGACATGGTGGCCGATCGGCTCGTGACCATGATCCCGGCCGCGCAGATGGACAAGAACTCGAAATTCCCGCCCGAGGCACAGGCCATCATTCAAGGGCTGCGGGCGCAGCTCCAGCAGGCCCGGCAGGCGCACATGGCGGCGCAGCTCGAGATCGAATCCAAGCATGGCCTGGAGCAGATGCGCCAGCAGGGCGAGACGCAGCGCACGCTGATCAAGGTGCACGCCGAGCGCGAGGATGCGCGCCTGCGCGCCGCGACGGCGACGCACGATGCCCACGTCAAGGCCGTCACGGCCCATGACGTTGCGGAAATCAATAATGCGGGTAGAATTCTCGATACGCACGCGAACGCCGCTCATCAGCGCGAACTTGCGCGCGAAACCGCCGCTCAGGCCAAATCGGCCGAGAAGCGCGAGACATGATCACGTCGGGGCTGACAAGTAGGCACGCAGCCGGCCCCAGGTGGGAAGCGTCCCGGTACCGCGCCGCACGCGGGAGCAATTCGTGGGGAACCCCATGGCAGTGAAAAGCGTGACGAGTGCGGATCTGGCGGCATTGGCCGCGAAAGCCCCTGCAGCGGCTCCTGAGCCGGCACCTGCGCAACCCGAGGCCAAGCCTCCGGCGACCGCAGACGCCGCGCCGGGGACCGCTGAGCCGGCTGCCGCAGCCCCCAAAGCAGCGCCGAAGAACAGCGTTCAGGATCGCATCGACGAACTCACCCGAGAGAAGAAAGAACTCGACGAGTTCGCCCAGAGCGAATACGAAGCGCGGTTGCAGGCCCAGCGCCGGATTGCAGAGCTCGAAGCGCAAACAGCCTCGAAAGCCCCTCCCAAGGAGCAGCCCAAGCCGAGGCCGGATCGGACCCAGTATCAGGACCCAGTCAAGTACGAGGATGACCTACTGGCGTGGCACCGTGAGGAGTCGCTGCGGCAGTTCCGCGAGGAACAGGCCAAAGCGGAAACCGAACGGCTGGAACGCGAGCAGGCCGAAGCGCTCGAGCAGAAGAAGCTCGCGGCGCGGGAGAAGTTCCCGGACTTCGACGAGGTGATTCGCGATGCGGACCGCACGCAGCAAATCCCCAAGACCATCGAGCCCATTCTCGCAGCGATCGCGCACGAGAGTGACCATGGCGTCGAGATCCTGTATCACCTGGCGAAGAATCCAGCCGAAGCGAAGCGAATCTTTGCGATGAAGCCGGCAGCCGCCGCGCTTGCACTCGGGCGGATCGAGGAGAAATACATGGCTGCGCCGCAGGCCCCGACGGGCACCGCGGCGTCCACGACTGCTCCCGTGAGTCGTGCTCCTCCCCCGCTTCCGCAGCTCTCCAATGGCGCCACCGGCACGACGATCTCCGATCTGTCGCAGCCGATGTCCTACAAGGACTACCGACGCCAGCGAATGGCCCAGCTCAAGCAGGGGAGGGCACACTGACGGGGGTCTAGGAGACTCCCATTAGCAATACACTTCTGACGATCAGCCAGATCACGAACGAGGGCCTCATGGTTCTCGAGAACGATCTGTGCTTCGCGGACCACGTCAACCGCCAGTACGCCGATCAGTTTGCGCTTGTGGGCGCTAAGATCGGCTATACCGTCAACGTCCGCCGTCCCCCGAGATACATCGGAACCACAGGGCCGGCGCTCAGCATCGAGGACACGAACGAGACCTACACTCCGGTCGTCCTCTCGACGCAGTTCCATGTCGACGTGCAGTTCACGACTGCCGATATGGCGACCAGCGTCGATCTGTTCAAAGAGCGGGTGCTCAACCCGGTCATCGCCCGCGTCGCCAACAAGATCGACCAAGATGGCACGATCTTTGCCGCGCAGAACATCGCCAACGCGGTGGGAACCCCCGGCACTGCGCTCGCCAGCACGACGCCCATCCTGACCGCAGGGGCGATCCTGGACACCCAGGCGGCTCCTCGGGACGGCACCCGGGTGCTCGTGCTCGGACCCTATCAGCACGCGACGATGGTGGCTGCCGTGCAGGGCTTGTTCAACCCGCAGCGCACCATCTCGGAGTTCACCGAGAAGGGGCTCATCGCCAAGGACTTCCTCGGGTTCGACTGGTACATGGACCAGAACATGTACTCGCAGACCATCGGGGCGGGCGGCGGCGCGCCAACGCTTGCGAACAACACCTCGAGCGCATGGCTCGCGTCCGGCTGGGCCCGCAATGGCCTCATCCAGACGAGGGGCTGGACGGCCGCGGCCGGGGCGCGCCTGAACGTCGGGGACGTGATCACGGTGGCAGGTGTCTATCCGGTGAACCCGCAGAGTCGTCTGCAGGTCGGCACCAACCTGCAGCAGTTCACGGTGATCCCGCCGCAGGCGACTCTGGCGAACGGCACCTACTCGAATGGGACCTACAGCTCAACAGCTGCGGGCCTCCTCGACCTCTGGGTATCGGGCGCCGGGATCTACGCCGGTCAGTTCCAGAACGTCTCCGCACAGCCGGCCGCGAATGCTGCCGTCACCGTGTGGGGAAACTCGACCTCGACGCAGTACGCCGGTACCGTCTCGACGCAGAGCATCGCGATGCACCGGGACTGCGTGGCGCTCGCGTTCGCGGACCTCGACCTGCCGGGCGGCGTCGATATGGCCGCAAGGGCGGTGGACGAGGAGGATGGCATGTCCTTCCGTATCGTTCGCCAGTACACCATCAACAATGACGCCCTGCCGGCTCGGTGCGACGTGCTGTACGGATACGGCACGCTCTACGAAGAGCTCGGCTGCCGCGTGGTCGCGTAAGGAGTTCACATGTCAGGTCCAGCATCAACCAGCAACAATCCGGGTCCTGCCGTCACCACGGGCAACGACTACCTGGGCGGCGGCACGCCGTTCATGGTCGGGCTCGAGCCGACGGACTTGGTGGGCTTCTACGGCGCAACGGCCGTTGTGCAGCCGAACGGTACGGGCAACACCCATACCGTCTCGGCGGGCTCGACGACCGCCGTCTACACCAACACGACCTTCGACGGCTCGACGGGTTCCACGGCCTACACGGTCGGGGATATCGTCAAGGCGCTGAAGGCGCTCGGCATCCTGCAGGCGTAAGCACTCCGGGGCTTGGGCTTCGCTCAGGCCCCGGATTTCTCCGGAGTCCGCATGGCCGCAACCAGCACGACCGCACTCGATCTCATCACGGGAGCGTTGCGCAACATCAACGCGCTCGAGTCCGCCGAGACGCCGAACGCGGTCGATACGGCGGATGCGCTGCAGGTGCTGAACGATCTGCTCGACTCGTGGAGCATCGAGCATCTCTTCGTCATCTCGCAGACCGAGAACCGATTCATCTTCAACCCCGGGCAATACCAGTACACCATTGGCAACCCCCTGGGAGGCCAGTTCACCGGCACGCTGGCTGCGGGCTCGGCCATCATTTCAGGCGTGACGCCGCCTTCGACGCTCATCATCGGAAGCATGGTCACGGACGTTCAGGGCGCGGTGCCCGCGAACGCCAAAGTGACGGCCATCGGGGCCAACACGATCACGCTTTCGGCGAATGCGCTCTTTACGGTATCGGCTCCGGAAGTGTTCACGTTCACGGTGCCTGGCGACATCGCCTACGATTCAACCACGGGCGCGCCGATTGAGCTTCCGGTGCGCATCACGAACTGTTTCACGCGCATCACGGTAGGCAATGGAGATCCCGCCATCGAGGGTCTCGACTATCAGGTGCGCATCATCACGCGCGACAAGTATGCCGCGCTCGGCCTCAAGGGTATCGCGGGCCCGTGGCCGACCGATCTCTACTACGACCGCACGTTCCCGCTCGGCAATCTCTACTTCTACCCGAACCCCTCGATGGGCGGCGAGTGTCACCTCTGGACCGACACAGTGCTCGGCAACCTGACCTCTCCGACGCAGGCGTTCAACCTGCCGCAAGGCTACGCGCGAGCGCTCAAGACGAATCTCGCCATTGAGCTTGCGGCGGAGTACGGCAAAGCGGTCGCTCCGACTCTGGTCGTTCGAGCAAAGGAGGCCAAGAACTTGGTCCGCTCACTGAACGCGGTGCCGGGCGTCGAGGCGTTCTTCGATCAGCACATCCTCAAGAGCCGCAGGGCCGACGCCGGTTGGATTCTCCATGGCGGCTTCTATACATGAGCACGATGCCAAACTTCATCGGCTTCCCTCTGAATTACGCGATTCAGACCCTTGCCGCCCTCGGCGTCGCCGCAGACTTGTCCTACGTGGAAGCTGTGGCGCCGTGTACTACCATGGGAATCATCACGGCGCAAACTCCCGCCGCTGGGCAGCAGATCTCCAACACCGTGACGCTGACGTCAACGGGCTCGCTGAGGCTGCCAGATGTTGGAGTCACCATGGAGAGCGTGCCGGCCGTGCTAGTCGGAAATGACGACAACCCCGGAGGCCAGTCGGCGAACGCATGATTCAGCAGGGCACAGACTGGGGATTCGTTGGGCCTGCCTATGAGGCGCCGATGCTGCTGCAGGACGCCCAGCGCTGCATCAATTGGTACCCCGAAGTCACCGAGAACCGCGGCTCGAAGATGCCCATTGCGCTCTTGGGGTGCCCTGGCCTCAACCCCGTGCTCTCGACGATCCCCGGCGAAGTGCGCGGCATGTGGCCGCTCCCTGGCGCGCAGTCGGCTCTCGTCGTGGTGGCGAATACTCTCTATCTGATGACGGTGCAGACGCCAGCGACGGCGCAGACCGAGCCGATCTTCGCGGCTACGGCAGTCGGCACGCTACTCACGAGTACCGGCCCCGTGGTAATGCGCGACAACGGGCCGCTCTTCGGAGGCGAGGGCGGCTTCGTTGCCATCGTGGATGGGACGTACGGATATTACTACCTCATCTCAGGCGCGCCGCAGACGGTGACATTTTCAGGGTCCGCTGCGACTGGAGATCGGA
>JAEHJW020005133.1_pt1 | contig 11697 bp, 21 predicted proteins | sample 9271431 | NCBI WGS metagenome assembly JAEHJW02
ATCATCTCAAGGTGCGCTATCGCATCCACATCACATTTTCCGCGGGGAATCTCCGGAAGATGGCGACGAGCGGCATCGTGGTCGCGGACAACGATGCCTCTGGGACGGGCGTAGAGGCCGCCAGAGCGACGAAGTTGCGCTACTGGGTATCCGACGTGGTCGGGGAGGATTTCAACGATTTCTGGCGCCGCGTGGGGACGTTCCGAGCCGGACAAGAATTGGCGGCGGCCATGCGGTAAGCGAACCTCGATGTATGCGTTGGTCGGGGTAACCGGCAGCGGCGCATGCACGATTGGTCCTACTGTGGGGAGTGCGCCGGGAAACCAAGGACAAAACCAGATGGCGAAGCTAGCGTCTGGAGCGCACGAAAAGGCTGGCGGGCCTGTTTTCAAGGTTGAAGGCACCCCTTTCCATAGGTCTGGGGATGCTTGGCCTTGGCCATGGGGTAAGCGGGAGCTAGGATTTGAGGGTTGGCCTTGTGGTGGCAAGACGAGGTGGTTGCTAGTATTTAGAGCGGGGAAGCCGAGCAAATTACTCGGACATTTCGCGATGCGAAATAAAGGCCGAGCAAAACTATCGGACATTGGGGGAGATATGGGAAAAAGGCGGCGTCACGTTTCGAGGAAATCGCATTCTTCGATCTCTGTCCCGGTTGTGGATTACGGCGATCGTGAATCGATTTCGCATATGCGCGCTCTATGCGGCTCGGCTTTTCAGGCATTCGACGATGGCTCGCTGGTTTCGGACCACACAGTGAGTTGGAGCCCGTGGACCCAATACGTCGGCGTCCTGGGCGGCGTCGTGTGGACCAGGAGGACCGTGTGATCGCAATCGAGGCACCGCTCACGCTGCGCAACACGCTCAACTCGCGGATGCACTGGGCGGCGCGGCACCGGCTGAACAGGACCGAGGCGGCGGCTGTGGGATTTCTGCTCCGCGGCTACTGGGATCGGCCCAATTTGCCGGTCGTGGTGCGGCTGCATCGGATCTACGGGCCGCGGAACAAGCCGATGGACGGGGACGGGCTCCAGGCCGCATTCAAGGCCATCCGGGACGCCGTGGCGGAATGGCTGCGGACGGATGATGCGGATCCCGGGATCGAATGGGAGTATTCCCAGGAGCGAGGGAAATCGAATGTGGTACGGATCGAAATTGAGGAGCGCTGATGCAATCGAAGAATAAACCGGCCATGACCTCGCGTGAGCGCGCGTGGGTGGAGCGGGTGAAATCTGCGCCCTGTGCGGTGTGTCGAACTCCTGGGCCGAGCGAGGCGCACGAAATCAAGCAAGGATCCTGGTATACGTCGATCGCGCTGTGCCAGGACTGCCACCGGAGTCAGATTTTGGGCATCCACGGGCAGAAACGCGCATGGCTGATTGCCAAAATGGATGAGTTGGATGCGCTCAATCGGACGATCGAGGACATATGCGGTGCGTAAGGTGCGAGCATTTCAGCTTTCGGGATCGCGCGACAGGAAAGGGCATCCCGATGCAGCAATTCGGGCATTGCGTCCACCATCCGGTCCACACTTACCTCTCGGCGTGGTCCCGGTGCGAAAAGTACCTGCCATCCTCCGACCTAGAAAAGCGGATAGCGTGGGAAAATGCCAACCGTGACGCTTGAGCGTGGCCCCGATGGGAAGCTGGAAGGCGTCTCCGAGGCCGATAGAGGCGCCTGGGCGCGATTTCGCGCGCTGGTCGATGGATTGATGCCCGGCGCATCGATTTCGTTCTCCTGGCGCGTCCCCAGGAGCCCGCAGCATCACCGGATGGTGTTCGCCCTGTTCGGCAAATTGCTGGAAGCCCAGGAGCAATTCGCGGACGTCGACCAATTGCGCGCGTGGATTACAGTCGGCGCCGGATATGCGGATTTCGTGCCCGGGCCTACGGGCCGGATGGTGGCGCTTCCTCGCTCCCTCGCCTGGCACAAGATGGACGAGCATGAATTCCGGGATTTCCACGCCCGGGCGGTGGAATTTCTTCTGTCCAGGCACGCTACGGCGTTTTTGTGGCCGCATCTGGATCCTCGGGCGCAGGCGGAGGCGATGGATGCTGCGCTGCGGGAATTCCGCGAATAGCCGCGACCGCCCGGATGATGCCAGCCGCGATGCTCCCGGATCCGTATTTCTCTATCGACAGTGCGCAGGCGATAGACGATGACTATCCAGCGGATCCCAGATAGACTCTTGCTATCGGCGCCACGATAAAGATAGACTGTGCGTATTTTCGGAGGGGGGACTATGCCGAAGCGCGAAAAGGGAGAGCCGCTCTCCGAGTTCATCAGCCGATTCGTCGGCTCCAAGCGCGAGGAGCGCAAATTTCCGGCCATCAAGCAACGCTTGGCCGTCGGGTACGCCGAGGCGCGGGAACGGGCCAAGAAGGGGAAATCGCATGAGCGAGCATGAGAAGCGCGGTGAAGAGCCGCGGTCGCAGTCCGAGCCGCGTCTGCCGCCTGGGCACTTTGGGCGCGATGGCCTGAGCCAGGGCAAGCAGGATGGGCCGGTCCGCAAGACGCCGGACGCCTACAACGAGCGTGGGAAGGGGAAGAAATGAGCGAACGCAAAGACGAGGACCGCGAGGACGTGAAGGTGCCGAAGCAGCGCGGCGAGGACGAAGAGGAGCGCGACGAGCCGTCGATCGACGAGCACCATGAGCGGCTCAAGCTGCACGATGATCGGCTGACGACCATCGAGAAGGCCCTCGGCATCCACCACAAGGCGGACGAGATGCGCTCCGAGGAAGGCAAGAAGGAGCCGTCGTACCGTCGGAAGCGCCACTGATGGCTATCACGCATCAAGGCCGCACCGCCGAGCTATCGCACGCATCTGGCACGATCCTGGGTGCGCACGAGACCATCCGGCCACTCCACGACTACATCGTGGTCGAGCCGTTGCCCGTCGAGCACTCCGATACCCTCCAGGTGATCGAGTGGACCAAGCCCCTGCGGGGGATCGTGCGTGCGGTGGGGCCGGGCACCTATCCCAAGCGCTACGACCACCCGGACAAGCACAGGCGGACCAAGATGTGGCGATCCCGACACTTCCAGGCGACGGAGGTCAGGGTGGGCGATATCGTGGAGCTCGGCGCGACGATGGACGAGGGGCGACCGCGGGGATACGCATTCCACGAGATCCTGTGGGGCGGCATCAAGCATGTGATCTGCCGGGAGGTCGATGTAGCTGGCGTGGAGAGGGCATCATGAGCAAAGCCGAGAGCAAGGTGCAAAAGCGCAAGCACGTCCAAGCGGCGGTCAAGGTGCAGGAGGCATGGATCAAGGCCGCAGGAATGAAGCAGCCCGAGACTCGCCGCGACCGTGACCGGGCATTTGGCGCCATCCGGAGGGGGCGCTGATGGGATGGCCGAAAGGGCGACCGCGCCCGGCACGAGTCCATGCAGCGCCGGAGGCTGCCCACCAGGTGGCAAGCGACGTATCGCCGGATCCTGATGCGCTACCGGCAGGATGGGGCAAGGGCGCGCTCCTCAACGTGCGGCAAAGTCCCAATGGATTCTGCGTCACGCTGTGGCCGGAAGAGTACGACCCGGAGCGGCCTGAGCGGGCCAAATGGTTCGCCAATCCCGCGGCGTGCCAGGACTTCGTGAGCGATTGGTACTCGCGGCAATCTGCTGATCCGAGGGCGCGATGATGGTATTTGAGACTCACCAGTGGTACGACTCGCGGCTAGGACACGAGGTATCGCTGCACTATGGCACCGTGGCATATTTCCTGCCGCGGGAGTGTCACCCGATGGAGTTGGCGCGGTATCTGCGCGATTTCGCGGATTCGATTGAGCAGGAGGCAGCCGAAGTGCTGAACTGAGCCATGGCAAAAGGAGCACCAACAGCGGGGAGCTTCACGGCTCCCCGGACGCGGGGAGGCCGCAAGAAGGGCGTCCCCAACCGTGCGACGGCGGAAGCGCGGGAGGCGATCGCGCGTTTCGTGGACCAGAACTCTGGGCGGCTCCAGGAGTGGCTGGATAAGGTGGCCGAGAAGGACCCGGATCGGGCGTTTACCCTCTTCCAATCGGTGATCGAATATCACGTTCCGAAATTGGCCCGGCAGGAGATCACCGGCAAGGATGGCAAGGACTTGAGCATCACGTTCAGCGATCGCGTCAGGGATCTATGATCCGTCCCGAGGATGTGCTCACCGAGAAGCAGCAGGAGGCGATGGCGCTTTTGGCTGGCGCGGCTCGGCACATCCTGCTCGCCGGCGGATCGAGGTCGGGCAAGACGTTTCTCTTGGTATGGGCGGTCGTCGTCCGGGCGCTGAAAGCTCCGCGGTCGCGCCATGCGATCCTGCGGTTTCGGTTCGGGCATGTGAAGCAGTCCATCGTCTACGATACTTTCCCCCGGGTGATGCAAACGTGCTTCCCGGGCCTCGAATACGACCTGAGCAAATCTGACTGGTACGCGACGATGCCGAACGGCGCCGAGATTTGGTTCGGCGGCCTCGATGACAAAGAGCGCACGGAGAAGATCCTGGGGACGGAGTTCGCGACGATCTATCTCAATGAGTGCTCGCAGATCCAGTATTCGGCGCGCAACATGGCGACCACCCGACTCGCGCAGCTGGTGATGGACGTGGAGGGAAACCCTCTCCCGTTGCGGATGTACTACGACGAGAATCCGCCGTCGAAGGGGCACTGGACGTACAAGATGTTCAAGCTCCACCAGGATCCGGAGAGCCGCAAGCCGCTGGACCCGTCGGATTATGCGTTCATGCAGATCAATCCGACGGACAACACCCAAAACCTGTCGGCGGATTACATCAGCACGCTGGAAGCCCTCCCGGAGCGACTCCGAAAGCGGTTCTTGCTCGGCGAGTTCGGGGAAGAGGCGCCGAATGCGCTCTTCAAAGAGGAATGGTTCGAGCGGTGGCGGAACATCGATGGGGATCTCCCGGACATGCTGCGGATCGTGGTGGCTGTAGACCCGTCCGGGGCGGATGACACGGACAACACGGACAATGACGCGATCGGGATCGTGGTCTGTGGCCTGGGCGTCGACGGCAATGGCTACGTTCTCGAAGATCTGACGTGCAAGGTCGGCCCAGCGATATGGGGAAAGGTCGCTACGGATGCGTTTGATCGCTGGTCGGCGGATCGGATCGTTGCCGAGGGCAATTTCGGGGGCGCGATGGTGGGGCACGTCATCAGGACGGCGCGGCCTCGAACACCGTTTCGGATGGTCACGGCTTCGAGGGGGAAGGTGGTCAGGGCCGAGCCGATGAGTGCATTGGTCGAGTCGGGACGGGTGCGGATGGCGGGCATCTTCAGGGAGTTGGAAGATGAGTTGTGCGCGTTCACGACTCGGGGATACATGGGCGAGGACAGCCCGAACCGGGCTGATGCCTGTGTGTGGGGCATAGCCGATCTGTTCCCCGAGCTTACAAAGGCCCAGGACAAGCCGGTGGTGGTGCCGCGGGTAATCGATCGCCGCGGGCCGAATTCTTGGATGAGGATTTGATATGGACGCACCACACGCACCGGTACAACGCACGGATGAGGATCGGGATTTCGCGGCGATCACCGATGAAGAGATTTGGGAGGAGGCCCGGGATCGGCTCAAGATCGCGTCCGAGAACGACCAGGACAACCGGAAACGGGCCAAGGCCGCGCTCCTCTTCCGAGAGGGCGACCAGTGGGACCATGATGTGGTCACGACGGGTAGCGAGGACTCGCCGGAACTGACGATCAATCTGACCGATGCGTATGTCCGGCGGGTGGTGAACAACATCAAGCAGCAGCGGCCGCGGGGAAAATGCCATCCGGTGGGTGACGGCGCGGATGTCGAGACCGCCGAGGTGATCAACGGCATCGGCCGGCACGTCGAAGCTAGGTCCGAGGCGAGCGTGGCCTACGATCTGGCTGCTGAGCGTGCTGTGGACTGTGGCGAGGGATATTTCCGGATGATCGCGGAATACACGGACCCCAAGTCCTTCACGAAGGATCTCCGGATCATCCCCATCCGAAACATTTTCACGGTCTGGATGGATCCGTCGGCGCAGATGCCAAGTGGCGCGGATCAGGAGTGGTGCATCATCAGCGTGAAGATGAAGCGCACCGAGTACAAGCGCAAATTCCCGAAGGCCAAGAACGTCAACTGGACTGATCTGGACCGGGACGAGTCGCGGCTGGATTGGGAGGACAAGGAAGAGATCCGGCTCGCGGAGTATTTCCGCATCCGTGAGGTCGCTGACACGCTCTATCTGCTGCGGAATCAGCAGGGCCAGGAGATCACGCAGTACCGCTCGGACCTCCCGAAGAACCCCGATACCGGGAAGCCGTATTCTCGTGAGGATCTGGACCAATTCCTCGCATCTCATGGTCTGGCGATCGTCCAGGAGCGGGAGTCCGTCAAACGCCAAGTCGAGTGGTTTCGATTGAACGGGATGAGCGTGATCGAGCGCCAGCAGATCCCAGGCGATTACATCCCGGTCTTTCGAGTGGCGGGGAACGTCGTCGATATCGATGGCCGCGTTCGGAAGCGGGGGATGGTCGAGTCGATGATGGACCCGCAGCGGATGGTCAACTACGGCGAGGTCTCGAAGATCAAGCGGTTGGGCCTTGCTCCGAAAGCGCCCTGGGTCGCCGCGGAAGGACAACTCGATGGGCATCCGGAATGGGAGGATGCCAACCAGAAGCCGTATTCGGTTCTGACCTACAAGCCGACGGTTCTTGAGGGGCCGCTGGGTCCGATGCTCGTCCCTCCACCGATGAGGCAGGAGCCTGCGCAGATCGAGCAGGGGTTTTCGGAGTTCGTCGCGGGGATGCGATCGAATCTGGTCGCTGTCGCGGGGATGCCGAACGAGCCTGGGCATGATCCCGAGGGAATCGTCGTCTCGGGTCAGGCGATCAAGCGGCGTCAGTGGCTGTCGGATCAGTCCCATTTCCAGTATTACGACAATCTCACCCAGGCGATTGCCCAGTGCTGGCGGGTGATGGTCCAGTGGATCCCGCACTATTACTCCGAGTCGCGGATGCAGCGGATCATCGGAGAGGACGGGGTATCCGAAATGGTGCCCATCAATCAGCGGGAGATCGAGCAGGAAACCGGGATCGAGCGCGTGAAGAACGATCTCTCGGTTGGCAAGTACGAAGTCGTGATGGACACCGGTCCGGGCTACGACACCAAGAGGGAAGAGGGAGCGGAGACGCTGCTTTCGATGGTCGCTGTGCCTCAACTGGCCGAGATCGTGGCGAAAGTCGCGCCGGATCTGGTGTTCCGGTCGATCGATCACCCGTACATGCAAGAGTTGGCTGATCGGCTGATGGCGCAGAATCCCGAGGGTCTTCAGAAGATCATGGGTGGCCTATCGAGCCGCGCAAGGAGTCTGGTTCAATCTCTGGCGAACGAGAACTCGGCACTCAAGCAGCAACTTCAGCAAGCGCAGACGGAAGCGAAGTTCGGGCTCACGAAGGCGCATATGGCCGCGGTAGTCAAAGCACATGACACCGAGACGAAAGCGCAGACGGCGCTCCAGGTCGAGGAAATCCGGGCCGCTGGGAAGCTCATCGATTCGGGAGCGGAACGAGGGCACGAGGCGCGACAACTTGAACGCCAGTTGACGCATGATGCGACGATGGCGAGTTTCAACCAAGCGGCTGACCGGGCCGCAAATCCCACCGGAGGGCAATGATGATTACCGTACTGGATAGCAACGATCTCCCCGCGGTCCTGGCTGATGCTGGGTTCCCCCAAGATCCCCCCCCAGAAGAGCCGAAGGAGGATCCGAAGCCCGATCCCAAGGCGGAGCTCGACGACGAGGAAGAAGGGGAGGACGGCCTCACGGCGCGCGAAAAGGCCGAACTGAGCGCGAAGATGCTCAAGGCAGTCGGGAAGCGCGTCCGGCAACGTCGGGAAGCGGAGGAATTCGCCGCGGCGCAGTATGCAGAACGTCAGTTGGCCGAGCAGCGGGCGGCGCAACTGGAACGGGAGTTGTCCGAGATTCGGCAGAAGATGGAGCCGAAGATGGAGCCGAAGAAGGATCCGGTGGAGAGCGCCAAGCCCGCCCGGGAGCAGTTCGAGACTGATCAAGAATACCTGGACGCGATGATCGCATGGGGTGTCGAGGACGGCCTGCGTCGTCGTGCCCAGGAAGAAGCGAAAGCCGCGGCGGAACGTCGCCAGGCGCAGATCGTGGAGGAAGCCAAGGCGCGCATCGCCAAGGCGTCGGAGTTGGTGCCGGACTTCAAGGCGAAGGTCATCGACCGGGCGCAGGACATTCTGATCCCGATGCCCATCCTCCAGTACATGGAGCGGTCGCCGCTGATGGCGGAGATCGCATATCACTTTGCGGACAATCCCGATTTGGCTGAATCCCTGGCGAAATTGCCTCCCGATGAGCAGTTGGTGACAATCGGAAAAATTGAGGCTACACTTCGGCCATTCGCGGAGAAATCCGCCCACGGCGACAAGCCGAGCACCAAACTCAACGGCACCAAGCCGAGCGATGATACGGGGATCACCCCGAGCAAGGCCCGCGCTACGGCTCCGGTCATTACGCCGTTGGGTGAAACCGGTTCTTCGGGGATTCAGGCCCCAACCAATATCCGCGAGACGATTGCGGACTGGTCCAAGAAGAACGGGGTAAATCTCAACATCCGTAAGAGACACTGAGAACCAAAGCGGCGGAAATTCCCTGCTCGCGCCCGCATGGCGCTTAGGAGCGTGCTTTGGCCAATCAACTCCTCACGATCAGTGAGATCACGAACCGGGCTCTGCCGGTTCTCTCGAACTTGTGCGTTCTGACGGACAAATTCAATCGCCAGTACGACAAGGAATTCGGCCAGAAGGGCCGCAAAATCGGCGCGACCTGCAACGTGCGCCTTCCGCCGCGGTATCAGGGTACGTTCGGTCCTGCGCTGAACGTCGAGCCCAGCACGGAAAACTATGTGCCGGTCAACATCCTGTACCAGTTCCACGTCGACATTCAGTTCAACACCATTAACATGCTGTTGGACATTGACGACTTCGAGGACCGCTTCCTGAAGCCGGCCTGTATCGCGGTGGGCAACCGGATCGACTCGGACGGGGCGTATTTCGCGTTCCAGAACACCGCCAACCGGCAGGGAACGCCCGGTACGCCTCCGGGATCGGGGCAGACTGCACAGCAAGCGTTGCAGCCGTTCACGAACGCGCGTGCGATTCTGGTCTCGGAGGGTATGCCCAAGGGGATGCTGCCGACGGCAGTCGTTCACCCGCTGGCGAATGCCTTCATGACTCCGGCGCTGTCGGGCCTGTTCAATCCCCAAGCGCGGATCTCCGAGTATTTCGAGACCGGGATGGTGGCGTCAAAGACGGCGGGGGCCGACTGGTTCGAGGATCCGAACGTTGCGAACTACTCGACCGGGACGCTTCCCGGATCGCCGGTGGTCAACTCGACCCCTGGAAGTGCGTATCTCACGTCGGGGTGGGCGCAAAACGGCGTGCTGACGCTCTCCGGCTTGACGGCCTCGGCGGCGGCTGCGAAGGTGGGCGACACGATCCAGATCGCGAACGTCTATCCGGTCAACCCGCAAAACCGTGGCCGGTACGGTACGACGCTCAAGCAGTTCGTCGTGCTTCCGCCGAACGGCTATGCGCAGATGACCGGGACGGCTTCGCCTGGCGGTCCGCAGTTTGCGCCGGCAACGCTCAACAACGGGACTTTCAACGCCACCACTGGGCAGTACACGTCGTCGTCAGGAGGTCTGCTCGATCTCGTGATCGGTGAATGCGTGATCGTTGGTGGTCAGTTCCAGAATGCCGCGCTCTCGTCCGGAACGTCGATCGCTGGGAATGCGGTGACGATCAACGGCGGCGCCTCGTCTGGCACGTCCTCGACGGAAAACCTGTACTTCCATCGTGATGCGTTCGCCCTGGCGTTCGTCGATCTGCCGCTGCCTCGAACGGCGGTGGAGGCCAGTCGCGCGTTCGACGAGGATCTCGGGTTGAGCATCCGGATTGCCACGCAGTACACGATCAACAACGATGCGGAACCCACCCGGATGGACGTGGCCTACGGCTTCTCGTCGCTGTACCGGTCCCTGGGCGTTCGGATTTCGGGATAAGGAGCAATCATGGGATTCCCCGCAGTAATGAACGTGGACGGCTCGAACCCCGGGCCGAACAGCGCCTCCTCCCCGGATACGACGCAGAGTCCGGTCGGCAACCTCATCAGCTTGGGCGTCTTCTCCCTGGCGCTCACCCCGGCTGCGGTTGGGGCGAACACCACGGCGGAACAGCTGTTCGCCAATACCGGGATCGGCCTGCGTGTGGGCGATTTCGTGTCGGTGAACAAGCCGTCGGCTCAAGCCGGCCTCGGGATCGTTGGGGTGCGCGTTGCGGCTGCCGACGAGATCGGGATCACCTACTGCAACGACACGGCGGCTGCGATCACTCCGGGAGCCGAGACGTATCTGGTGAAGGTGGACCGGGTGCAGCCCAATTGGGTCAAGCCCGCATCTGGTAACCAGATGGACTGGTAATCGGTCGCGTCGCCAACTTAGCCCCGTCTCGGCGGGGCTTTTTTTTAGGGAACGCGCATGTCGAAAAACGGCATCAGCCCGACATCTCCGGCGTGGGACGCCGTTGCGGTGATCCCGAGCGATACGCAAATGCTCTCGTATCCGTGCCGTGCTCTCTACATCGGCGGAGCGGGGAACGTTTCTGGCGTGACGTTCGAGGGAAATGACGTGACGTTCTACGGGCTCGTCGGCGGGTCGATCCTGCCGGTCCAGTTCGTGCAGATCCAAGCGACTGGAACGACCGCAACGAATCTCGTCGCGCTCTATTGAGGTGATCATGAACATTCGAGACTTTTTCCGCCGTCCGGTTCCTCGTCCGAATTCTCGGCACGTGGCTCGCGAGGTTCGCATCCCGCAGATGCCGCCCGATCCGCGGATCTTCTCAGAGCATGGGCTGCGTCAGGGGATGTGGGTCCGCTTCCAGGGACGCACGGCGATTCTGACGCACGCAAACGCTCAGGGGGTGGGGGAGATCCACATCCTCGACGATACTGGGATGACCGTGCTGGTGGATCACGTCCCGCTTACCGATCTCACCCAGGCCGCGCTTTCGGAGATTCCGGCGAACCGTCGTCCTGATGCTGCCGTGGCTGCGGCGTTGGGCTACAAGTAGGGGGAAAACATGTCGCTGCTCATCCAATCATCCGCGCAGATCCTGGCTCTTCAGGCGTTCCTGAATTCGGCCACACCGCAGAATCAGACGCTGAATCTGTACGTCAACAACATCACGCCAGCGGAGACGGACACAGCGGCCACGTATACCGCGGCAACGGGCGGTGGTTATGCCTCGATCGCGCTCACTGGTTCGTCGTGGACGTATACCAGCGGGACGCCGTCTTACGGCTCCTACGCGCAGCAGACATGGACGTTCACCGGGGCGCTGACGACGAATCCGACGATTTACGGGTACTACGTCACCCAAACCACGAGCGGGGCGATCATGTGGGCCGAGCGGTTCGGTACGAGCTTCACGCCGGCGAACAACGGGGACCAACTGCTGCTGACGCCGATCATCCAGTGCGGTAACGGGACGCCGACGTAACCGTTCCGAATGTGGATGCCGTGATCCTCATCGAAGCCCGTTACCTTCCCGGCTCGCTTGGGTGGCGCGAGTCCCAGCGCACAGCCCGCGAACCGTTGCAAGCTGCGGGGGCGGCGCTGCTTCGGAGATGGTGGAAGGTTTCGGATTG
>JAEHJW020001852.1_pt1 | contig 11693 bp, 13 predicted proteins | sample 9271431 | NCBI WGS metagenome assembly JAEHJW02
CGCACACGGTAATTCGAGTCGGCGGATAGTTTCTCCACAGCTTCAGGGAAACTTTCCAGTGCTCGGTTTAGGGCGAGGGCTTGGCGGACATAAGGGTCTGGATCCGCTGCTAGTTGCTCTACCGCCTTAGCTGGGAACGTGGCCAGAGTTTGGTTCGTAGCGAGGGATTCGCGGACAGTGGAAGCGCTGTCTGATGCGAGGGCGTTAATGACATTTGGAAAGCTCGCTATCGCTGGGTTTTTGGCGAGGGCTTTGCGGATGCTAGTGCTGCCACTGTTCGCCAGTTCGGTCACCCATTGAGGACGGGCGGCAATTTGTGGAAGTCGTGCCAGCTCTTCGAGCTTGCCAACCTCTTTCACGTCTGATAGCTTGTCTATTTCCTCGAGGGCGTTTACCATTACCCCTCCTAATCGTTTTGCTCGTTATCTGCATGAGTGTGTTTGTCTGTCGGCACGCAGTCATCCAGCGGGCCATAAGCACATTATCGCATGGGGGTTCTGGCATTTCTAGCGATGGTGGGCTATATTTTGCGCACTTAACACTCTGAGCGGCACAATTAGACCGGTGGTTTGCTTGTGTCGGAGCACAGACGCCTATGGTCTAACTGGAACGGGTTTTCTTGGATACTTGCACCAGCGACTTCAACTCTTCCGAGGTATCCAACAGGGGGTTTAGGGCGAGGAATCGCCTGAGACTGTCATAGTTACCGCTTACGACGTCTTTTATATAGCTGTCATACCTTATCATTGAGGCATTACGAATAAGGCCTTTTTGTATGAGTGGCGCCTTGCTTTCCATTAGCACTTCGGCCAGATCTGGGTACTCTCCGATAAATGGATTGTATGCCAGTCCAACATGCATTTCCGGCGGGAATTCTTTCTTGTCGACAATTAGATGCATCAACTCTCCGTCCATGCCAACTGCCGGGTTGGACGCTAGGTTCTGCATGCCGTCTACAAGTACGGGTCGGTCACTTAGCGACAGGATCGCTTTGCCGGTCATAAATAGACGTTCAAGCAACGCGTGGGATTGCGGAATGTATATATTGCGCCCCAACTGCTCATATACGCGATGTGCATTTTTATTCCACAGCTCGCTCGTAAATTCGTCGGGCAACAGAGCCAGTATTGGCGACATTGCTAATGTTCTATAGACGCCGATATCATCACACTGCTTTAATGCCTCGATCGCCCACTCGGGTTTGGTGTACATAGCCTTGTTTAGGAGGGCCTCTGCAAAATCATTTCGTGTCCATGCGTTGGCAAGTTCTATTAGTTCCAACGGTCCTGTAGGGCTCATAGCCTCCATCGCCTGTGCTTTGAGAAGTTCGGAGCTGTATTTTCTGTACGGGTTGTGTTCCAGATATAGCCTTACGCTGGCATCCTCGTCCGCTTTGAGAATGTCATACACCTCTTGAAGTTTGGCCATGGCGGAAAATGCCACATTTTGCCTTACTTTACTGTCTAGATCCTTGGCAAGCGCCATGAATGCGTCTAGCGTGGTCACTTTGGTTTGCCGCTCCTTGTTCTCGCGATTTGTTGTTGCTGGGCGAGTTATGTCGCCTTATGCAGCTTCTTACTAGAGATCTTAGAGGTTATGCCGGTCTTGTTTCAGGATATTGGTTATTGCGCCGCCAGACCTTGTCCTTCAGTGGGGGTACCACTGTGACGTCCGAGCATCCTTTTCGTCGATCTCCGACTCACGGCGTCGGATCCGCTTTTGCAGCCTCGCTTGCCTTAACTGCAGGATTGCTGGCAAGAGCCTTGCGAATACTCTTGTTGCGGTCTTTAGAGAGCTTCATTGCTGCCTCAGGGCATCTGCTTATGGCGGGGTTGAGGGCGAGGACAAACCGCATACTCCAGTCGCCGCTTTTGACAAGCTGCGCAGCGACGTCTGGGTATTTATCCAAATCCTGACGTATCGCTAGGGTTCTACTGGTGTGAGCGTTTTTTGCGAAGGCCTCGATAATTTCCGGGTAGTCGGCGAGGCAGGGGTTTTGGGCGAGGGCGATGTGGACGTGCCCGTATTCGTCCGCAGAGAGGACTTGGATAATGTCTGGATAGTTTGTTAGCTCTGGGTTTTTGGCGAGGGTGGAGCGGACTCGGGGGTCTTTATCGGCGGAGAGGGCTTGGATGACTTCTGGCAACGCTGCGAGGGCTTTGTTGGATGCGAGTGCGGAGCGGACGGTCACGGAGTTGTCTTTTCGTATCCGCTTGATAGCCTTGGGGGCTACCTTAATGGCGGGGTTGGCGGCGAGGGCTTTGCGGACGGCAACCCCTTTGTGCGTTAGTTCCTCGATCCATTCGGGCTTCAGGCCTATCGCTGGGTGCTTGGCGAGCTCTTCGAATTTCTCTGTCGCTTTGAGATTTGTTAGCTCGATTATTACAAGCGGGTCGACAGGAGAATTGGTCATGGATCTAATTGTCTCACAGGGTTCCGCTGGTTTCTACTAGGGCTAGACGGCAGGTACTTGCGTTGCTGGTTGAGTGGTTTGCCAGGGGTTGGTGCTGGCTGTGCGGCTGGGAATGGCGGGGTTGTTGGCGAGGGCTTCGCGGACGTTCTTGCTGCGGTCTTTTGAGAGCTTCGTGATGACGTCCGGAAAGTTAGCGATGGTGGGGTTTTGGGCGAGGGCGTAGCGGACTTCGTAGTCTTTATCGGTGGATAGTCGCTCAATAATCTTTGGATAGTTTGCGATGGCGGGGTTTGCAGCGAGAGATTGGCGGACGTGCCAGTCTTCGTCGGATGTGAGGGTTTGGATGGCCTCCGGGCAGTCTGCGATGGCGGGGTTGTCGGCGAGCCAGTAGCGGACGTGACGCCCTGTGTCTCTTGCGAGCTCCCTCATCCACTCGGGCCTTAGCCCTAGCTGCGGGTGGCTGGCGAGCTCGACAAGCTTGCCCGAGGCTTTTAAGTTTGTGAGTTCGATTATTGCGAGTGGGTCTATGGGTGTGTTGGTCATGGGATCTATTGTCTCACAGAGCTTCGCTGGTTTCTAGTGGCGCTAGATGGTTGGTACTTGCATTGCCGGTTGGGTGGGTTGCCAAGAGTTAGTGCTGGCTGTATGGGTAGCGGGGTTGCGGGCGAGGGCTTCGCTGACGGCACGAACTGAGTCTCCGGAGAGGGTTTGGATGACCTCCGGCGATGATGCTATGGCGGGGTTCTCTGCGAGGTAGCGGCGGACGACCCAGTCTTCGTCGGTGGCGAGGGCTTGGATGGCCTCTGGATAGTTTGTGATGGCGGGGTTTTCGGCGAGGGCACGACGGACTGACTCGCTGCGGTCTTTGGAGAGTGTCTTGATTGTTTCAGGGTCGATGGCTATGGCTGGGTTGGAGGCGAGGAGCCAACGGACGTGGTAGTTTTTGTCGGCCGAGAAATTGCGAATAGTGTTTGGATGGCTCGACAGGCCAGGGTTTAATGCGAGAGCCTCGCGGATGACGGGCTCTCCGTCCGTGGAGAGCTGCTCGATGACCTCTGGATGGTTGGCCAGGGCCGGGTTTTGGGCGAGAGTACGGCGGATGAGCCAGTGTTCGCTGGAGGCGAGGGCTCGGGCGGCCTCTGGCGATGCGGAGAGGGCTTTGTTGGATGCGAGGGCGGAGCGGACGTAGAAGTTGTCATTCTTCACCAGATCCCCCATCCATTCGGGCTTCAGGCCTAGCGCTGGGTGCTTTGCCAGTTCTTCGCACTTGCCAGCCGCCTTAAGGTTGGTGAGTTCGATTATTGCGAGTGGGTCTATGGGAGCGTTGGTCATGGCTCTATTGTCTCACAGGGTTGTGCGGGTTTCTGGTGGGGCTAGATGGTTGGTGCTTGCGTTACTGGTTGGGCGACTTGCCAAGAGTTAGTGCTGGCTGCATGGACAGACAGGTTGGACGCGAGGGATTCGCGGACATTCTTGCTCCGATCCTTTGAGAGCTTTGTGATGATCTCCGGAAAGCTTGCGAGGGCGGGGTTTTGGGCTAGCCAGGAGCGGACATCGGGGTCTTTGTCGGCGGCGAGGGTTTGGATGACCTCCGGCGATGATGCTATGGCGGGGTTCTCTGCGAGGTAGCGGCGGACGACCCAGTCTTCGTCGGTGGCGAGGGTTTGGATGACCTCCGGCGATGATGCTATGGCGGGGTTTTGGGCGAGGGCACGACGGACTGACTCGCTGCGGTCTTTGTCGGCGGCGAGGGTTTGGATGACCTCCGGCGATGATGCTATGGCGGGGTTCTCTGCGAGGTAGCGGCGGACGAGCCAGCTTTTGTCGGTGGCGAGGGCTTGGATGGCCTCTGGATAGTTTGTGATGGCGGGGTTTTGGGCTAGCCAGGAGCGGACATCGGGGTCTTTGTCGGCGGCGAGGGTTTGGATGACCTCCGGCGATGATGCTATGGCGGGGTTCTCTGCGAGGTAGCGGCGGACGAGCCAGCTTTTGTCGGCAGCGAGCTCCCCTATCCACTCGGGCTTCATACTAAGGCCGGGGTGCTTGGCGAGTTCCCGTAGCTTCCCCGCTGCTTTGAGGTTTGTCAGCTCGATTATCACAAGTGGGTCTATGGGTGCGTCGGTCATGGGTCTATTGTCTCACAGAGACGTGTGGGTTTCTAGTGGGCCGGATGGGTCTCGTCCACACGTCACCGCAACATCCGAAGAGGGCTCGTAAGACGTTGCGGTGATGTGGTCAGGTGTGGATGGGTCTCGGTTTTAGAGCACAACGCCGTCATCGGGGCGCTTTGGTTTATTTTCCCACAGCTTTGCTTGATTGTTTGGCGGTGCTTGATCTGGGTTTTGTCCCTTTGGGGTGATCTTTGGGGGCTTGGTGGCCCTCGGTGTGCGCTGAGTGTCCAACTCTTCAGAGTATTTCTGTGCTCTTACAGCGATGTCCGGCATTCGCCGGTTCAGGTTTTCGACCGTGATTCCAAGGTCTGCCGACTTTGGGGCTTCCGCCAATTCTCGCAGTGTTCTAATCGCTGGCACAACCAAATCCACTGGCGACCCATCAGTCCCAGCAACAAGAATGTTTAAGGCCTCAGCCGCTGCGTAGAGCCGGTCTGGTGTCAGATTCGAAGTTACGGCACCCGACAAGGCAGCACACGTAATCAATACAATGTCCTGGCGCCTATCAATAGTCTTGATTAATTGTGGATTAGCGAGCACCATGTTGGGGTCTAACAGGTTCAGATTGCGTTCCCATTCCAAGTAAGAGACGGCGGCGCCTTCGCCTATGGCCGCAGTGATCAATAAAGACCGCACGTTGTCGTCTACAGGCGTGAACCTGCACGCTGCTTCGATTAGTCCCACATTCTGCCAGCCTCGCACTGATGCCCGCCCTTTGTGGTCGTCTGCCAACACAGTCGATTCAGACAGGTCCTGCATGAATTCGGATCGTGCTTTTATAAATGAGTTGATCTTCAGGACAGCTTCTCTTACCTGAGGCGTTCCGTATCTCCATCCTTTAGGGAGTTCGTACACTTTGACCATCTTTTTCGTGTGCTCTTCTCCCCATTTAGTATCAACGCCCTGGTTCAATGCGTCGGCAAATGCGTCTTGCGTGAGTGTCACGTCGATATGTAGACACCTGTCCGCCAATGGCATTGGCATACCGTTTGTCTCTGGGTGCATCTCCGGCGGGTTCCCAGCGGCAAAGATGCGAATTGTGTCTGGTAGTTTTACTCCCGCCACTTCACGCTCTGACAGGATCTTTTGAATAAGTTGCTGTTTTATTTTGTCTGCACTAAGTACTTCGTCAAAGAAGAGCAAACCATCCTCTCTGTTCATCATGGTTGTAATCCATTCAGGGGCAGCCCTGTGGAGGATGGCAGATCTGTTCGACCCTGGGAGTTCCACCCACTTGCTAGCGTCCCCCTCTAGCGTGTCTGTGTCTACAACGTCGACGATATTGGTTCCGCCTAGGTCTAGGCCGTCAATATTAGCGAGCACAATGGCTTCCATGTGAGCACCATATGCCTTTGCAACCTGCGTGACAGTAAATGTTTTACCAACTCCAGGTGCCCCCCTAAGCATCACGTTCATATTGATGGCGTAGGCCAGACTAAGAGCGTCTGTCAATAGTTGCCCACCGGCGGTAGGCGCATTAGTCGCTATTGAAATTTGTTTTGCCACGGAGTTGCTCCTTGTATTCTTTGCGTGTACTGGTCGTTGGTCTTGTTACCATTGTGCCCCATATCTCTTCACTTTCTCTAGTGCTGAGAGGCAGTAATTTTCAATATATTTATAGCCACCCGTACCTACGCACGTTCATCAGGTCTTTTCGACACCAGCCCTAACTTCTTGTTGCCGTGTTTTGCTGCTTATAGCCATAAGAGAGGTCGTAGGAACCTACGCCAGTTGCCTCTCTGCGTTAACTTAATGTCGTGCCGCCGCCGGCAAGCTTATATACGGTCCACGCATTACTTAGGGGCTTTGTGGCTTTGGTTGGGCTGCTAATGGTGACTTTGGCCGATGCTGCGACAGTCTGCTCTTTATCCTCACTAAGACGTTTCGCTGCGTCGGGAACATTGTGGAGAGCTGGATTTCTAGCAAGCATCCACCTCACTAATATGTGACGATGTTGAGCGAGGGCATTGACTGCGTCGGGACATGCCGCTATGGCGGGGTTGGATGCTAGAGCCCCAGCGACGTGGTCGTTCCTGTCTGCTGCCAACTTGACGATCGCATCAGGGCAGTTGGCGATGGCGGGGTTTTTGGCGAGGGTTTGACGTACAGATACACTGACGTTGTCGGCTAATTCTAGTATCCATTTTGGCATCATGCCAATACCTGACTGCGACGCCAAGGTGATGTAGTCGTCCCTTGCCTTTAGGTGAGTTAACCGCACCAGGGCAGTAGAGTCAACGGTGGTCTGCTTATCCACGAGTTTCCTTATTGGTGCCATAGGTCTATTGTCTCACAGGTTCGTGTGGGTTTCTACTGGGGCTATATGGCCGGTGCTTGCGTTACTGGTTGAGTGGTTTGCCAGGAGCTAGTGCTGGCCGTACTGCCAGGAATGGCGGGATTTTTAGCGAGAGCGTCACGGACATTGGGGTTCTTGTCGGTGGCGAGCTTGTCGATGCTGTCGGGAGATGAGGCGAGGGCGGGGTTGCGGGCGAGGGCGGTACGGACATGATGGTCCTTGTCGGTGGCGAGGGTTTGGACGGCTTCGGGAGCGGATGCAATTGCGGGGTTCTCTGCGAGGTAGCGGCGGACGACCCAGTCTTCGTCGGCAGAGAGGGTCTGTATGGCCTTAGAGCTGCTAGCTATGGCGGGGTTTTCGGCGAGGGAGCGGCGGACATCGGAGAATCTGTTCTTGGCGAGCTTCTTGATAATGGTGGGATGGTTCGACAGGGCTGGGTTGGATGCCAGAGATCCGGATACGTCTGTATCCGTGTCGGTGGCCAACTTTTCGACGATCTTAGGGAAATCGGCGACGACGTGGCTGAGGGCGAGAGCTTGACGGACGGACCATTCTTTGTCGGTGGCGAGGGTCTGGATGATCTCTGGGAAGTTGATGAGGGCGGGGTTTTGGGCGAGTGCTTTGCGGACAAGCCAGTCTTCGTCTCTCTCCAACTCCCCTATCCACTCGGGTTTCATAACTAGCCCGGGATGATTGGCAAGTTCTTCGAGTTGACCGGAGGCTTTAAGGTTGGTTAGTTCGATTATCACAAGTGGGTCTATGGGTGCGTTGGTCATAGATACATTGTCTCACAGGTGTTCTTGGGTTTCTACTACGGCTAGATGGTTGGTGCTTGCGTTGCCTGTTGGGCGGTTTGCCAGGAGTTAGTGTTGGCCGTACCGCCGGCGATAGCTGGGTTTTGGGCAAGCCACCACCGTACGGATAAATCTTTGTCGGCAGAACGCGTCTCTATGGCTTCGTCCAAGTTTACAATGGCAGGGTTTGAGGCGAGGTGCACGCGGACCTGTTTGCTCCGATCCTTTGAGAGTTTTTTGGCGGTCTCGGGATAATTTGCGATGGCGGGGTTGGAGGCGAGCCGTTGGCGGGCACTGGAGCTTTTGTCGGAGGCGAGCTTTCTGACAACGGCAGGATGGTTCGCAATGGCGGGGTTGGTGGCGAGGGCGGAGCGGACTCCGGTATATGCGTCGGTGGAAAGGTTCTTTATGATCTCAGGGTGGTCCGCCACTGTTGGGTTTTGGGCGAGAATGTAACGGATGTAGGCGTGTTTGTTCTGTGCCAACTCACTCATCCACTCAGGCTTCATGGCTAGCGCCGGGTGGTGCGCTAGTTCCTCAAGCTTGCCAGCCGCTTTGAGATTGGTGAGTTCAATTATTGCGAGTGGGTCAATCGGCGTGTCGGTCATAGTTCTATTGTCTCACAGGGGTTCTTGTGCGTCTAGCTCCCACAGCTGGTTGGCTAACTAGGCGGTTCGCTAATTGGATCTAGAGCACTGTATGAGTGGGCACTGGTAAAGTGGTCTGCTGAATGCGCCGAAAAGCGGCGGTATGTACGGCGGCGTCCCTAACGATGCTGACACTGTCTTTGGCGAGCTTCTTAGTGATTGCCGGGATTGATGTTATGGCGGGGTTGTCGGCGAGGGATTGGCGGACGCGCCAGTCTTCGTCGGAGGCGAGCTTTGCGACGATCTCGGGAAACTCGGTGATGGCGGGGTTGTGGGCGAGAGCTTGGCGGACGGGGGGGAGTTTGTCGGATGCGAGGGTTTGGGCGACCTCCGGGGAGCTTGCAATGGCGGGGTTTTTGGTGAGACACCAGCGGACGAACCAGTATTTGTCGGCGGCGAGGGTTTGGGCGACCTCCGGCGATGATGCTATGGCGGGGTTTTCGGCGAGGGCAGTGCGGACGACCCAGTCTTTGTCGGTGGATAGTTTCTCGACCGCATCAGAGAGGCGTGCCAGGGCGGGGTTGAGGGCAAGGTAGCGGCGGACGTTTTTGCTTCGGTCTTTTGAGAGGTGTCTAGCGGCTTCAGTCCCCGATGAAAGGGCTGGGTTTTGGGCGAGGTGGTAACGGACGACGATGCGTTTGTCTTTAGCCAGCTCCCCCATCCACTCGGGCTTCATCCCGAGCTGGGGGTGTTGGGCGAGGGCGCCAAGTTGCCCTGAGGCTTTGAGGTTGGTTAGCTCGATTAATGCAATGGGGTCAATCATAGAGTTGGAGCTTTCTGAACGAATGGCCGGGCTTGCCAGGGTTGTTGGCTAGCTGTGGCGCTAGGAATGGCGGGGTTTTGGGCGAGGGCTCCGCGAACGTACCAATTTTTGTCAGCGGCAAGTCTCTCCATGGTCTCGGGGAATGCACCAATAGCCGGGTTGTTGGCCACGGCTCGGCGGACATTTGTGCTTCGGTCCTTCGACAGCTTCTCGATGCCGTCAGGGAGGTTCGCAATAGCTCGGCTTTGGGCGAGAGCGGAGCGGACAGTGTGGTGTTCGTCGTTGCAAAGCTTTTGAGTGATCGCTGGGAAGTTTGCAATGGTTGTGCTAGATGCGAGGGCGGCACGGACGGAGCGGACGTCATCAGAGGAGAGGGTTTTTATGGCCTCAGGCGAGGCAGTGATGGCCGGGTTTGTGGCGAGGGCTCTACGGACGTGGTGGTTTTCGTCCCGCACTAGTACCGCTACAACCTCAGGACAATTAGCGAGGGCGGGGTTTTGGGCGAGGTTGGAGCGGACAGGCCAGTGTTCGTCGCTGGAAAGGATTGCGGCAATCTTAGGGCAATTGGCAATTGCACGGTTGTCTGCGAGAGCTTGACGGACCCAGGGGTCTTTATCCGTGGAGAGCTTTTCAGTGATTTCAGGACAGTTGGCAATGGCGGGGTTTTGGGCGAGGTAGATACGGACGAAGCGGTGTTCGTCGTTAGCAAGGATTTCTGTGACTTTCAGACACTCAGCGATGGCGGGGTTTTCGGCGAGGGCTTGGCGGACAGACCAGTCCTTGCTTTGAGCTAGCTCCTTCATCCACTCAGGCGTCATGGCTAGCGATGGATGCTTTGCGAGGTCAGCGAGCCTGCCAGATGCTTTTACGTTTGTGAGTTCGATAATTGCAAGTGGGTCTATGGGAGCGTTGGTCATGGGTCTATCTTCTCACAGAGCGTGCTGGGTTTCTACTGGGCTAGAGGGTTGGCGTTGGGGTTGCCTGTTGATTGGTTTGCCCAAGAGTTAGTGCCAGCAAAGCGTGCCCGCCAGGCGAGGTTAGCGGCGAGGGCGGAACGGACGCGGGGATGTTCGTCGGAGGCGAGGGTCTCAACTGCGTCAGGCAACTCCCATATGGCGGTGTTTTGGGCGAGGCATAGCCGGACGGTGTGGTCTTCGTCGGATGCAAGCTTTTGGATGGCTTCTGGGGAGCTTGCGACGGCGGGGTTTTGGGCGAGATACCAACGCACTTCGTAGTCTTCGTCGGATGCAAGGGTTGCGACTATCTCGGGGAAGTTGGCGAGGGCGGGGTTTGTGGCGAGGGATCTACGGACGGATCGGTTGTAGTCGGAGGCGAGGGTCTTAACCGCTTCGGGAAACTCAGCTATGGCGGGGTTGTGGGCGAGGGTTTGGCGGACTTGCCAGTCGGTGTTGCGGTCAACGGTACCGCTGGCGAGCTTCTCAGCCACGTCAGGGAGGTTGGCCAGGGCGGAGTTGGCGGCGAGGGCTTGGCGGACTTGCCAGTTGTCAGCGGCGAGCTTCGCTGCCACGTCAGGGAGGTTGTCGAGGGCGGGGTTGGATGCGAGGGATTGGCGGACGTAGGAGTCTTGGTCGGATGCAAGGGTTGCGACTATCTCGGGGAAGTCCCAAATCGTTAAGTTTCGAGTGAGGGCTACGCGCACACCAGGGGACTCGTTCTTCGCCAACTCCCTTATCCATTCGGGTTTCATGGCTAACGATGGATGCTTTGCGAGTTCTTCGAGCTTCCCCGCTGCTTTGAGGTTTGTTAGCTCGATAATCACAAGTGGGTCTATGGGAGCGTTGGTCATGGGTCTATTGTCTCACAGAGCTGTGTTGGTTTCTAGTGGGGCTAGAGGGTTGGCATCGTTGTGACTCGTTCGGTGGTTTGCCACGCTTGTGGGTTGGCTGTACGGCTAGGAATGGCGGGGTTGCGAGCGAGGGCTTTGCGGACTAAGTCATGCTTATGCTGGGTAAGCTCCCTCATCCACTCGGGCCTCATATTAAGGGCGGGGTGCTCGGCAAGTTCTTCGAGCTTCCCAGCGGCTTTGAGGTTTGTGAGCTCGATAATCGCAAGCGGGTCTATGATTGCGTTGGTCATGGCTCTATTGTCTCACAGAGCTGTGTTGGTTTCTGGTGGGGCTAGATGGTTGGTGCTTGCGTTACTGGTTGGGCGACTTGCCAAGAGTTAGTGCTGGCTGCATGGACAGACAGGTTGGACGCGAGGGATTCGCGGACTTCGGGGTCTGGGTCGGTAGACAGTGCCTCGACGATCTCGGGATAGTTTATGATCGCTGGGTGCTTAGCGAGGACTCGAGCAGCATCGCCTTTATTATTCCCACATAAGGCGTAAATGATGTCCGCATACCCCGCATCGGCGAGGGCGGGGTTTTTGGCGATATTTCGCAGGGTTCTGGGGTTTTTGTCCAAGGAGAGGGTTGCCACGACCTCTGGGAAGTCAGCGATGGCGGGGTTTTCGGCGAGGGAGGCGCGGACCCAGGGGTCTCCACTATTTGCCAGTTTATGCATCCATTCCGGCCTTGCGCCCATGGCGGGGTTTTCGGCGAGGGCGTAGCGAACTCGGGGGTCTTTATCGGCGGAGAGGGCTTGGAT
>JAEHJW020006299.1_pt2 | contig 11693 bp, 12 predicted proteins | sample 9271431 | NCBI WGS metagenome assembly JAEHJW02
CAGACGGAAGAGTCCGATGAGGACGAATCCGAAGGGGACGAGCCTCAGTGGGAATCCCACACACCCGACGATTCGGGTGACGAGGGCGAGGAGGGGGCAGACGATAACACGTCGGCACCGCCACAAACTCCAGGTTCGGGTGCGTCCAACGACCCCCGTAGCGACGAGTCCATGGAGGCGGTTGAGGCCATCCTGAATAACCAGGAAGAGGCCCCGCAGGACCTGTTTCAGCAGGTCGCGGCCATACTGGAGACGGTTGGGGCGGGTCGCGCCTTTAGTCTCCCGCTCGAGCACAAGGCAGAGGCTTCGGTAGACACCGCCTTACTGCAAAAGGCTGGTAGTGAATCGGCGCGTATCGCGGCGGCGCTTGACGGACTCGTGCAGTCGGAACGCCAAGAGCGCCGTACCCACAAGCATCAGGGGCGCAAGCTCGACACAGGCAAACTGCATCGCACCATCTCGGGCGATACCAAGGTCTTTCTGCGCGAACAGCGACGCGAAGCGGTCAATACAGCACTCCACGTGCTGTTGGACCTCTCCGGTTCGATGACGGGCATACGAGAACCGATCGCGAAAGAGGCCGCTATGGCGCTGGCCTTGGCGCTCGACCGGATTCCCGGCGTCAATCAGTCCCTGACGGTCTTCCCGGGCGGGGGCGCCGTATGTGACGGCACCACTATTCCGAGCGTCACGCGACTGTTGGCGCCCCGTGAGCACCCGCGGCGCCTGTCCGGGCCGCTGGCACAGTGTCACGCAGGTGGCGGCACGCCCATGACCGAGGCCTTGTACTATGCGGCCAGCCGCCTCGTAGGCGGCCAGGAGCATCGTAAGACCATCCTGGTCATCACGGACGGGGAGCCGAATGACCCGGCCTCGACCAAAAAGGCCGTGACCGAGATTCGCCACATGGGCATCGAGATCTGCGGCATTGGGATCGGGACCATGGTCGTACGGGACCTTTTCCCGGAACACGTCGTCATCGGGAACGTGCAGGAATTGCGAAACGCGCTGTTTGCCATGGCACGTCGCATTCTGGCGTTGCGGGCGGCATAGCCAATCATACGGCGGGGCTTTTGCCCCGCCGCTTTTTCCCTCGATTTTGCGCGTCAGAATCGACGGAAAAGGCGGTCTAATTATTATTTGCGTCCAGTCGAGGAATGGGCTAGGATCAAAGCATCATCCTGCGCACGCAGGCGCGCCAGCTGAGCGCGTACAAGAACAGCACCCATTGAACCCACCGGGCTACCCGGGCGGGGTCTCCGGCAAAAAGCGGAGACAAAGTAGATAAAGTTGGGCAGCATCATGCTGGTGCTGGCAACGATTTCCACGGCGGTGCTCGCCATGGTGAAAGTGCATCACTAGAGAGGTTGGTATGTCGCTTATCAACATCCTATTTTGGGTGGTCATGGTCGGCGCCAGTATCATGAGCGCGGGCGGACTCCTATGGCTCGCTATGCACCGCTCCGCGCGCCAGTAATCGGGCCCTTGCTCAGTAACCGATAACGCCATCCCGGCGATTTCGCCGTAACCCACCATTTTTCATTTCAGGCCCTAAAGCCTGAGAACAACCGAGCCCTGCCGGGCTTATGTCTTTGTGCCCGGCGTCGCGCCCCGGGTACGCCTATCAACCCGAGTTGCGCGACTCAAAGGAGGCTCGTATGAGCAAGATGCAGAACACCCTCCTGCGCATGGCTCAGATGACCTGGAAGACTGTGGTCGTGACCGGTTTGGCGAAGGTTGCCCTGACCGGCACCATCACGTTCGCCCAGGGCGTGGCCATCGCAGTGGCTCTCATCCTGTCTGTGAGCCTCCTCGTCGCGGCCCGTAAGGGCCGTTAAGGGAGGACTCATGGAGGGATGGGTCACTGCGACATTTTGGACCATTCTGACCGGGTCCAGCGTGCTCAGTATCACGGGAATCGTGGTCCTGCGTCGATTTTCCGACCACACGGGACCGAATGATCATGCCTGCAAGGAGAGGTCATGCCAAAAGACCAAGCAACCGAAAGCTACCACGTCGTGTGGGAGATCGATGTCGACGCGACATCGCCCCTGGATGCCGCGAAACAAGCCCTAGCCTGCGTGCAGGAACAGGGGACACACGCGGTCATTTTCGATGTGACAGATAAACACGGCCTATCGACCCGCGTCGATTTGCTGGAAGAAGGGGACGGCGAAGGCGATTTTTGAACGCTTTCTAGGCCGCCTACCATGAAAACGGACAGCCTCGCGCTGTCCGTTTTTCTTTCCACAATCCCGAAGCCTGCCCTCCCGTCTTGGGTCCATGCCGACCGAGGCCAGAGGAGAGGTTTTGTGCCGCAAGGCCATCCCAGCTGGGGATGTCAAACAAACAGCATTCAAAAGGAGCGTTTTTATGACAAAAGCCGACAAACCAGACACCGACGACCCGGTCGCCCGCGTCCAGGCTCTGGCGGCCGAAGCTGCGGAACGGGCTCGCAAAAATCGCGAGATGTTTCCGGAGATGACAAAGGTGATCGATATGTTCAAGCGGGCATTCGGTGCGGACCAAGTCCGCGTGATCTACGTCCGCGAGAACGGTCACGAAATGGGTACACGGCTCGTCGACCCGCCGGATCGCACAATGTTGATTCGAGACATGGCGTTTTCGACACCAGAGCCACCCAGGCCGCCGCCGCGCGCCCGAAAACGGAAATCCCCATGACGCGCCGCGCTATTCGTATTCGTGGAGGGTATGGACCCGGGCAGGCCCGGGAAGGAGAACAAATATGGGTTGTGATCTCAAAAGACAAGCGGTCGACGGCGCTATGCCATCGGAAAGGATCCCGATGGGAAGCTATAGGAGCGTCCACGTGTACCGCAAATTGGTGGTGCTTTTGACGGCCCGGCATTATCTGAAGGCCGGCGAAACCCAAGTCGCCGGCGAGGCCATGGAGCTTTTCCCGGGTGATTACCCAGACGATTGGGCAGAGGCCCTGTTGACCTGGACGAAAGTCCACTTCCCGCTGCCGGACCTGTGGGATATCGCTCCGGATTACAGCGCCGTCAGCGACGTTGTCCGTGACGAACGGCTGGAAGGCCTACGGAAATTCGTCGACCACTCTGGTTGTGACGGCCGACATTCGCGAGGAGATGTCGCGGATATCGCGGCGCTGTTCGAGCAGGTGCAACCGGACGCCGACGAGGTCCTTAAACTGGTAGACCATGTGGTGTTCGAGCGGGTAGCACGGTTCTTCATCGCCGCCCGCGACGCCCACGAATTCATTACCTACTGCTAATCTTCGGGCGTGCCCGAAAGGAGTTGTTACGATGGTCATCATCATAGTGGCTGTGTTGTTTGGAATGGCGTTGGCTATGCCAACCAATCTGGCACAGCGTCGGCGGGATCGTCGCCGGCAAGCGGCCCTAGGTCTGCGCGCCGCGCCATATACGGCGGCGCCCATGACGAATGATTCGGGCGCGTCTTTCATGGACGAGGACGCGGCGCAATTTGCCCAGCACCGCGCTCGCATCATCACACGCGCCCGCGAAAGCCAGGCCTGGAAGGAGGCCCGCGCCTATGTGCATGAGAAATTTCACGGGGCCGAGCGTCGTCAGCTGACCCAGGACCTCGTTCGCGAGGAAATGGCCTTCGCGGAGCGGATCGTTCGCGACCAGAAGGTACTGATTCGAGACCCCAAGTTCCGCAAGGATTTGGCGACCCTTCTTCAGTACACCGCGATGAGCGGGCGCTGGGACGAGGCCCGCACCCATATCCGAAAGACCTATGCAGGCGCCAGACAGCGGGTTGTGCTGCGCGCGCTGGCACAGGCCGAAGCGACGGCAAAGACATTGGGTCCGTCCCATAAGGACGAAAGCGATACCAATGAGCCAGAGGCGCACGAAAATGCGGCCCCGGAAGGGGGTGATGTATGAACGGCAATTGCCTCGCGGGACTTGCGTGCCCGCAATGTCAGTCAGATGGCCCCTTCGACATTGTGGCCGTGACGACCGCTACCATGTACGACGACGGTTGCGATGCAACGACCGGAATGGCATGGGATGACACCTCAGCTTGTGTCTGCGTGTCGTGCCGATATGGAGCGCAGGTGGGCGCCTTTCGCCAGCCTGACGCGCCGTAAAAAGGAGGAACTATGCCCCGTTACAGCACAGACATGGTACGCGAGGCGGCGCGGGGCCGATGGGACGACGTACTATCGCGACTCGCCCCCGAGATTCAGGAGGCGCTGGAGCGTCCGCGGCGTCACCACCCGTGCCCCGTCCATGGCGGCAAGGATGGCTTTCGAGTCTACAAAGATGTCCGGGAGACCGGTGGTGCAGTGTGCAACACCTGCGGGCCGTTTTTTGATGGGTTCGCGGTGTTGGCCTGGCTGCGCGGCTGGGGCTTTCGTGAAAGCCTGCGCGCGGTCGCGGAGACCTTGGGGCTATCGCCTGACCAATCGGTCGTAGTTCTGCCGCCGGCGCGCCGAGTGGTGCGTGAGCGCCCCGGTGACAATCGCCGCCGGCAGAAAGCCGCCGCCACGATCTGGAAGGCAGCCTTGTCGCTGGCCCATCCAGACGCGACCATCGGTCGGTGTTACCTGGCGGCGCGCGGCATCGACGCGCGTAAGGTCCTACCCATTATCGGGGGTTGGGCCCTGCGATTTCACCCGCGCCTGCCGTACTACGATGAAAATGGGGTCTGCGAAGGCCGGTTTCCCGCCCTTGTGGCGGCCGTGACCGGCCAGGATGGGTATGGCATCACTGTCCATCGGCTGTATCTGTCGATCGATGGCAGCGAAAAGGCCCCCGTGCTGACTCCCAAAAAGCTGATGCCGGCCGGCTGCCCCTTAACGGGTTCCGCTATTCGGCTGGGCCCGGCCGCTCCGGTCTTGCATGTGGCCGAGGGGCTCGAGACTGCGCTGTCTATAATCCAAGAGACGCAGGAACCTGTATGGAGCTGCATATCGGGTGCCCTACTTGCGGCCTTCGTGCCGCCACCGGGAACCCGGCGCCTCCACATCTGGGCCGACAAGGACGTCGCGCGCAATCCGCAGGACGGCTTGCCGGTGGGTGAGCACTATGCCCGCCAGTTGGCCACGCGGATGGCGCACGAAGACATCCCGGCCGAGATTATTCTGCCGCGGTATCAGATCCCAGAGGGCCGCAAAGGCCTCGACTGGAACGATGTTTTGGCCCACAAGGGACCTGAGGGGTTTACGATGCGACGGGCTTATGTGGCGTAAATATTACGGCGGGGCTTCGGCCCCGCCGCTTTTTCTTTCGGGTTTGGGAATCAGACTCGACAGGAAAGGCGTTCTCGACCGGCGTTTGCGTCGCGTTGGGGAATAGGCTAGGATCAAATCGTCATCCTGCGCACGCAGGCGCGCCAGCTGAGCGCGTACAAGAACAGCATCAAATTTACCCAACCGGGGCTCTGTCCCGGTTGGGCCAGTCCTCCGGTAATTTCGTTCCGGAGGCACGATTGGCTGTGGCGGTGGCCGTCCTGAGCCTCGTGATCGTCCACCGCTAACCGCAAAACCGGCCCTTCGCGGGCAATCCCTCTTGCATCACTGACACCCGTGCCAAGGTCAGGCGCGTGGTCTACCCATGCCCCTTGCGGGGCTCAACCCGGACGGGTCCTCCCGTTGGGGTGGCTCGTCCGCAAGGAGGTCCTTATGGACAATTCCGAGACCTATTTGGCCCATTATGGCGGCCAGACCAGTCTCTTACCGCCCGATGAACACGAGATCTGGACGGCCGAGGAGATCGAGGAGCTACGCTCTAGGCTCCTGAAGGTGTCCCTCCAGCAACTATTTGATGGGCGAGAGTCGCCTGAGAGTCGCGCAGAGGCCCTTTTTTGGTTTCTGGACGACCAGGACGCCCCGTTCTCGGCAGCACGATGCTGCGAGGCCGCGGGCGATGAACGTGGCGTCCGGCCCACCATTGGCGCGCTGCGCGAGCTCGTTTTGGAAAAGCTCAGGCGCGAGGCGCCGTTGCCGCGCGCACCGTCCTCCACGGCCCGACAAAACGCACAAAGGACCGAATCGCCCCAGGAATCGCTGTGGGTCGAGGAAACCTTGTGTGCCTGATGGCAAACCCAACACGGAGCGGCCTCCATGGCGCTCCGTGCGCTGTGGCGGGACCCGGCCAATACAAACCGCGGGCCCGCCAGAGCACCGGGGCAACCGGGTGCTGTGGCCGACCGCATGGTCTTTCCAGGAGAACACTGATGACTGCAAGTAGTAGTACCCTTGCCGCGCGTGTCAACGCCCGGCGCCTTATCAATGGACCGGTGGAAGGTGAGTTCAATCCCTTCATCCTCCACCCGATCAAATACGCATTCGCCATGGACGCCTACAAAACGGGCAACGATAACCATTGGTTGCCCACGGCGATCCCCATGCAGCGCGACATCGAACAATGGCAGTCGCAAACCGGTTTGACCGATGACGAGCGGCGCGTCGTGAAAGTGGCCTTGGGCTATTTCACGACCGCCGACAGCATCGTCGCCAACAATCTGGTTCTGGCCGTCTATCGCCACATCACGGCACCTGAGTGCCGGATGTATCTGTTGCGTCAGGCCTACGAGGAGGCGATTCACACCAACTCGTACCAGTACATCGTGGAATCCCTCGGTCTCGACGAAGAGGAGATCTTCTCAATGTACCGCGACGCGCGCGCCATTCACGACAAGGATCAGATGACCGCGACCCATACACCGGCACTCCTGGACCCTGCGTTCAAAACAGGGACCCCGGAGGCCGATCAGCAATTCTTGCGCGAGCTGGTGGATTTCTACATCGTGACCGAAGGCGTGTTTTTCTACTCCTCGTTCGCGGCCATGTTGAGCTTCCGCCAGCGCAATTTGCTCCCGGGCACGGCCGAGCAATTCCAGTACATCATGCGCGATGAATCGATGCACATGAACTTTGGTATCGATCTCGTCAACGGCATCCGCACGGAACAGCCCGACTTGTGGACTCCGGATTTTGTCCGCGAGGTCACTGACCGGGTCGCAGAAGCTGCGGTACTGGAAGAGCAATACGCGCTCTTTATGATGCCGCGCGGCATCCTGGGACTGAACGCGGAATCCTTTGGCGACTACACGAAATATGTCGCCGACCGACGTCTGGCATCCATAGGGATCGCGCCGCATTTTGGCGTCCAGAACCCCTACCCATGGATGGCCGAGGCCATCGATATTCCGAAGTCGAAAAACTTCTTCGAGACGCGCGTGACCGAGTACCGGTCCGGCGCCCTCCAGTTCGACGACTTCTAACCGTACCGGCCCTGCGGGGCCGGTCTTTTCTCAAAGGAGAGGAAACTATGACGTTTTCCGTGCGCCTGCGCGACGGCTCTACGGAGCCCGTTGCCGTAGACAAAATCAACCGGGCCATCATAGGTGCGTGCGACGGCCTGCCGGGCGTGTCCTGGTCGGCCATCGCCACGGCCGCCCAGATCAGCTGGTACGATGGGATCACCACGAGCGAGATCGACGAATCGGTCATTCTCGCCGCGCGTGGGCTCATCGAGCAGCACCCCGATTACGCCTATGCGGCGGCCCGCCTTCTGCTCCGCGTCCTGTATCAGGACGTCTTTGGGCCGGAAGCGGCGCGCATGCGGACCGTGGCGGACAACACGACGGATGTTGCGCATTTCACAGGCTTCGTGCAGCGAGGTATCACGACCGGCCGACTGAATGCGCGGTTGGGGTTGGTATTCGACCTGCCTCATCTGGCGTCCGTTCTCGACGCGGACCGCGATCGGCTCTTCAAGCTCCAGGGCGTCCAAATCCTGAAGGACCGCTATCTATTGCGGGACGACCAGCAACAGCTGCTGGAGGTCCCCCAGTGGTTCTGGATGCGGGTGGCCATGGGGTTGGCCTTGAGCGACCCCGAGGACAAGACGGCGGCGGCCGTGCGTTATTACGAGGTCATGTCGACCATGCGCTATTGCCCGTCGACACCGACATTGTTCAATGCCGGCACGACACATCCGCAGATGGCGAGCTGCTACACCAACACGGTGGAAGACAGCCTCGAAGGCATCTTCAAGGTCTACACCGACAACGCCAGGCTCTCGAAATGGGCAGGCGGTATCGGGACGGACTGGACCCGGGTTCGCGCCACCGGCGCGCTCATCAAGGGCACCAACGGGCCGAGCCAGGGTCTGATTCCGTGGCTACGCATCGACAACGACGTGGCGGTAGCGGTTAATCAGGGGTCAAAGCGCAAGGGCGCGCATTGCGCCTATCTCGAGACGTGGCATCGGGACATCGAAGCCTTCCTCGAGCTGCGCAAGGACACGGGCGACGAGCGTCGCCGCACACACGATATCAACACCGCGAACTGGATCCCCGATCTTTTTATGGAGCGGGTAGAGGCCGACGGTCCTTGGACGCTGTTTAGCCCAGACGACTGTCCGGAGCTCCACGACCTCTATGGGGATGAGTTCCAGGCTGCTTACGAGGCCCGCGAGGCCGAGTACGAGGCGGGGACGATTTCCGGGAAGCGGCTGCGCGCGAAAGACCTGTGGAAGAAGATGCTGACCATGCTGTTCGAGACCGGGCATCCTTGGATGACCTTCAAGGATCCGTGCAACATCCGCAATCCACAAAGTCATGTAGGCGTTGTGCATAACTCCAATTTATGCACCGAGGTGCTCCTGAATAATTCGGACACGGAGACCGCGGTCTGCAACATCGGATCCGTGAATCTGGCGGCCCACGTCTCCGGCGGACAGCTGGATCAAGAAGCCTTGAGCGCCACGGTACATACGGCGATGGAGATGCTGAACGCCGTCATCGACGGCGGATTCTATCCCACCGAAGAGGCGCAACGCGCATCACAGACACACCGGCCGGTCGGGCTGGGGGTCATGGGCTATCAGGACATGCTGTACGCCCTGGGTATCCCGTTCGCCTCCGACGACCACCTGCGTCTAGCGACTGAGCTCTTCGAGCGTCTGGCGTACGAGGCCATCACGGCGTCATGCGCGCTGGCGGAGCGTGACGGACCCTATGCGTCATTTGCGGGGTCCCTCTGGGAACAGGGCGTCTTCCCGCAGAATACGGACGACATCGTGGCGCAACGGCGCGGACGGCCGGCCCTGGTGGATCCGGAGGCGCGCAACACACGCTGCAATTGGGGCGCGCTGAAAGCGCGAGTAAGCCACTACGGCTTGCGCAACAGCCTCACCATGGCCATTGCGCCAACGGCGACCATCTCGCATATCCTGGGGACGAGTCCGTCGATTGAGCCCACCTACAAAAACCTGTACGTCAATTCGTCGTTGTCGGGCGAGTTTGTCGTCATCAACGAGGCGCTGGTGCGTGCGCTCGAGGAGCGTGGCTTATGGAGCGCGGAGCTCGCACACGCCATCAAGGCCGTTGACGGTGATTTGCGCGCTATCCAGGGTCTGCCCGAGGATATCGTGCAGACCTTCCCGGAGGCGTTTGCGTTGGACCAGGAATGGCTCATCCGGGCGGCCGCTGTGCGCGGGCGCTGGATCGACCAGTCTCAGAGCCTCAATCTGTTCATCGCCGAGCCCAACGGCAAACGGCTCCACGAGCTCTACCGGCTCGCCTGGCGCCTGGGCCTCAAAACCACGTACTACCTGCGGACACGTGCCGCCAGTGGCGTGAATAAGGCCACGGTCGTGACGCCGACCCGGGAACAACCTCCGGCGTGCGCCCTCGACAATCCTGGCTGCGAAAGCTGCCAATAACCTTTATGTGCCCCGGATTCGTCCGGGGCCTTTTTTCGCAATCCTCACAAGAGGATTCCGAAGAAAGGCTCTGCCTGATTCGCTAAACGATTTGTCCCGCAAGGGCGCGCTAGCTGAGCGCGTACAAGCACAGCACACACTCTATGTAAGGAGCAAGACATGAAACAAAAAACTGTCTCGAAGACTAAGGATGCGCGTCCTATGTTCACGGTTCGCGTCGGTTGGATGATGCTTGGCGAACATCGGATCCACGCAGATTCGCGCGAGGAAGCCAAGAGTATTGCGGGAAATCTTCCCGTGCCGAACAAGGCAATATATGTCGACGGGTCGTTGGACGTATACGACGATTGACGGCGTCAACCATTCCCCATAATCCCAGACGGGATATGGAAGTGGCACTACCTCTCCCGCCAGGGCATCGCGCCTGGCGGGAGTCTCTGCGCCGAAAATGTGATGGCACAAAAATAATACCGTGCGAGCATTGTGGTCCAGTATACTACTCGTGGTCATGGAGTGGTTCGCTTTGCGAACGTTGCGCACGGAGAGTTAGCGATGATCGGTTTTCTGACGGCTGTAACGATTTTGGCGATCATAGGGGGCGGCGTCGTTTTTCTGAACGAAAAATCGCATCGGGAAGACCGGCTGCGGTCGCCCCAAAAGGACAAGCTCGCGCGGCATCCATAAAGACGTTGGACGCATCAACCAAGGCCCGCTTCGCGCGGGCCTTTTTTGTGCGCCCGGTACGGGCGCGCAAAAAAGCAGGCACCGTGGAGTGCCTGCTTGATGCGCGATCACCCAAACGCGCGAGAAGCCCCGGCATTCATGTCGGGGAGGGATAAGCGCCGGTGAAGTCGTTGATGACGAGTATTGTCTATACTTGTACCCATGAAGCTGACCCTGCAAACACGCCTTCTGCCCACGCCGGATCAGGTGGCGGCGCTGGAGGCCACGATGCGGGCCTTCAACGCGGCGGCGGATTGGCTGGCGGGCGAGGCCTTCGCCCGGAAGACCGCCAACAAGGTCCTCTTGCAGAGGCTTTATTATCGGGAACTGCGTACGCGGTTTGATCTCTCGGCGCAGATGGCGGTGCGGGCAATCGCGCAGACCTGCGAGGCCTATAAACGCGACAAGAAGAAACGGCCGCATTTCCGCCCCTTCGCCTCTATCCCTTATGACCTGCGTCTGATGAGCTTCAAGGGGCTGGACCGGGTGAGTCTCCTGACGCTGACAGGGCGTATCCTCGTGCCGTTTATCATGGGCACATACCAGTCCGAACGGTTCAGCGCCGCCAAGGGCCAGTGCGATCTCGTGCGCCGGCGCGACGGAAAATGGTTCCTGCTGGTGACGATCGATGTGCTGGAGGGCGCCAAGACTCCTGCCACCGACTTTCTTGGTGTGGATCTGGGCGTGACCAATCTCGCCACCGACAGCGACGGCGTGAAACATTCCGGAGAAGGCGTCGAGGACTGTCGCATCCGCCACCACACCCGGCGCCGCAGTTTGCAAAAGGCGGCGGCGGGGCGTAAACGCCGCGGATACCGACCTAAGGCCATCCGCCGCAAACTGCGCGACCTATCCGGCCGCGAGGCCCGTTTTCGCAAAGACGTCAATCATACCCTGTCCAAAACGCTCGTTGCCAAGGCCCAAGACACCGGGCGCGGACTGGCCCTCGAAGACTTGAAGGGCATTCGCGACCGGACACGGTTTCGCAAGGCACAACGGGCGCGGATGGGCGGTTGGGCCTTCCATCAACTCCGGCACTACGTCGCCTACAAGGCGCAAAGGGCTGGGGTGATGTTGGAGATCGTCGATCCCCGCAACACCAGCCGGGAATGTGCCTGTTGCGGGCACATCGACAAGGCCAACCGTCCCTCTCAAGCAGAGTTCCGCTGCGTGGCCTGTGGACACACAGACCACGCGGATGTGAACGCGGCCCGGAACATCCGGGCCAGGGCCGTCGTCAATCGGCCCAAAGTCTCGGAACCGCCGCAAACGATCGCGGCTTAG